>Ga0134124_10000062_pt1 | contig 109067 bp, 89 predicted proteins | sample KB304_FD_96880 | JGI IMG/M metagenome (GOLD analysis project Ga0134124, IMG submission 96880) | Terrestrial soil microbial communities without Nitrogen fertilizer from Kellogg Biological Station, Michigan, USA - KB3-0-4 | ecosystem: Environmental > Terrestrial > Soil > Unclassified ...
TCGTTCGAATTGACGCGCGACCTATTTTTGCCGGCACGCGAGCTGGGATTCGACAGCATCAACGTAGACTTGATTTACGGCTTGCCGCACCAGACGCCGGAACGCTTCGCGCACACCGTGGACCAGATTACGGAACTGGGCCCGGATCGCGTGGCGCTGTTCAGCTACGCGCATGTGCCGTGGCTGAAGAAACAGCAGGGCGCGTTCGCGGCGTTTTTGCCGGAAGGCATGCAGAAGTTCGAGATCTTCCGCACCGGGATGATGAAGTTCCTGGAAGCCGGCTACCTTTATATAGGAATGGATCACTTCGCAAAGCTTGGCGACGAATTGGCGACTTCACAGAAGAATCGCACGCTGCATCGCAACTTTCAGGGGTACACGACCAAGGCCGGCGCCGATCTTTACGGCATGGGCGTAACCGCGATCAGCGGATTTCGCGGCGCGTATGCGCAAAATCACCGCGACCTCACTTCGTGGGAAAAGGCGGTGGCCGACCGCGGCATCGCCACGATGCGCGGCTACCATTTGTCGGACGACGACAAGCTGCGGCGCGCGGTGATCAGCCGTTTGCTGTGCCACACAGTGGTGGTCAAGGACGAGATCGCGCGGGAGTTCGGGATCGATTTTGACGAATACTTTGCCGAGGAATTGCGGCATCTAGAGCCTTCGCGCGAGGACGGGCTGGTTCTGCTGGAGCCCGGCGAGATTCGCACCACCTGGCTGGGACGCATCTTCATTCGAAACCTGGCGATGGTGTTCGATCCCTACCTGGAAAAGCAGCAGCTTGCGGCCAAGCCGCTCTTCTCAAAGACGCTCTGACATGGCGCGGGTGGACTCCTCGCCGTGATCTCCCCCCTTCCAGCAGTGGTCGTTGGCGGCGGAATTTCGGGACTGACGTGTGCCTACGCGTTGCGCAAGGGGGGCGTCAAGGCGCAACTGCTGGAGGCGTCGGCACGCGTTGGCGGCGCGATTCGGACCGAGAAGCACGAAGGCTATCTGATCGAGCTGGGGCCGCAGAGTTTCAGCGGGACGCCGCAGCTTCGATCGCTGTTCCAGGAGATGGGCATCGAGGGGGAGGTAGTGCCGGCGCCGCCTACGGCGCCGCGCTACGTGCTGGTGAATGGGAAGCTGCAGAATGTTCCGCTGAGCCCGCCGGAATTGCTGAAGTCTCCGCTGCTCGGCGTGCTGACGAAGATGAGCCTGGGGCGCGATGCCGTGGGACGCAGTAAACCTCCCGATCACGACGAGTCGGTAGCGAAATTTGTGCGGCGAAAATTTACCGGCGAGCTGCTGGATCGGCTGGTGGGGCCGTTGGTTTCCGGAATTTACGCGGGGGATCCCGAGCGATTGAGTCTGCGCAGCGCCTTTCCGCAGGTATATGAAGCGGAAAGGACGGCGGGGAGCGTAATTAGAGGTTTGAAAGCCGCGGCGGAACGCGCCGGCGCGGATCGCGAGAAGCCGACGCTGTTGAACTTCCGCGATGGCGTGGAGACCTTGACGCGGGCACTGCAGACAAAACTCGGAGCGGCGATTCGAACGGAGACGGAAGTAACCGGGGTGCGGCGCGATCCAGTGACCGATACCTTTGAATTGAAGATTCGCGCAGGTGGACGGGAAGAAGTCCTCCATGTCGATCAACTGATCGTAGCGACGCCACCTGATGCGGCTGGCCGGATTTTGCGCCAGGTGAACGCGGATTTTCCGCGGCACTTAGGGGCCATTGAATACGCGCCAATGGCGGTGGTGGCGTTGGGGTATGGGAGACCGCAGGTTGCACATGGGCTTGCTGGATTCGGGTTTCTGGCGCCGCGTTCGGCGAATTTGCGGACGCTGGGCACGGTGTGGAATTCGTCGTTGTTCCCGGGGCGCGCCCCGGCCGATCACGTGCTGCTGACGAGCTTCGTAGGCGGAGCGACAGATCGTCGAGTGACCATGCAAACGACTCACGAGCTGGTGATGATCGTCAGTGAGGAGCTGACACAGGTGCTGGGGTGCGGCAAGCCGGTGTTCTCGCATGTGGTCCTCTATCCCCACGCGCTGCCGCAGTACAATCTTGGTCATTCCGAGCATCTTGCCGGAATTTCGAGGCTGCGAACGCAACTGCCGGGGCTGTGGCTGGCGGGAAACTACCTGCGGGGACCATCCGTGGGAGCGTGCGTGGAGCAGGCCCTAAGCGTGGCGCAAGATGTGGCTTCGCGGCTGGAGCCGTAGTGCTGTAAAGTCATCCGGTTTGCCGGCTTTGCCGTATAGTGCAGCAGGGAGAGAAGAAGCCTAACCCGTGTTCCTGGCGGTCCTGACACCCAACCAGAACGACGACGTGTCGTCCGACGCGGCACTGGTGCAGCAGCTTCTTCGGAGAGACGTGCGAGCTTTCGAACAGCTCTACGATCGTCACTCGCGCATAGTGTATGGGCTGGTGCTGCGGATTTTACAGCAGGGCTCCACAGCGGAAGAAGTGGTGCAGGATGTTTTTCTGCAGCTGTGGCGGAATGCCAGCCGGTACCAGGCCAGCCGCGGCCCGTTTGTCCCTTGGCTGCTGACGCTGGCGCGTAACCGCGCGCTGGATACGCTGCGTCTGAAAAGCGAGCGCCAGCGGCGCCGCGAAGATCAAACCGAAGAGCTTCCACAGATCGCGCAAGCGCCGCAGTACGAACAGGCCCTGGATGAGAAGCGGCGCGCCGAAGTGGTGCGTTCGCTGATGAGTTCACTGAGCGCGCCGCAGAAAAAAGCGATCGAGCTGGCGTACTTCGAGGGGTTGAGCCACAGCGAAATAGCGGAGGCGCTGCACGAGCCGCTGGGAACGGTAAAGAGCTGGATTCGGAATGGATTGATACGCCTGAAGGAAGGATTGCGAGCACAGGCAGCATCGTGAGCGAACACGACCAATTTCGGGAGTTGATCGAGGGGTACGCCCTCGGTTCGCTCGATCAAGCCGAGCGCGCCGAGTTGGAGGCGCACCTGACGTCTGGCTGCGCGGAATGTGCCGCGGCGCTGCCGGAGGCGCGCTGGCTGGTGACGCAGCTGGTGTATCTGGCGCCGGCGGCTGAGCCATCGGAAATGCTACGCGCGCGATTGCTGCAAACGGTGCGCGCGGAGGGTGGTGCAACATCTGCGGGGAGCGCGGCGGGAGTTTCCGCGAAGAGTGCGATTCCCTTGTGGATGTGGGCGGGCGTGGCGGCGCTGCTGCTGGTGACCGCGTATTCCACCTGGAACGCGAAGCAGATGAGTGACAAAGTCGCTATCCTAAATGTGCAGGTCAGCGAGGCGGTGAAGGAGCGCGAGACCTTGCTTCAGGAACTAACGGCGACCAAACATGAAGCAGTGATCCTGACCGATCCGGAATCGAAAAAATTCATGATCTGGCCGAACGACAAGCAGATGCCCAAACTGGAAGCCGCATGGCATCCGGATATGGGGATTTATGTCACCGGGCAGAAGGTGCCGATGCCGGGCAAAAATCGCGTGCTGCAGTTGTGGCTGATTTCCAAGAGCGGCAAGCCTATGCCTTCGCGCACGTTCTGGCCGGATGCCAAGGGCAAAGTGGATTTGATAGTCGATGATCCGCCCGAAGTGATGGCGGACACGAAAGCGCTGGCGGTGACCGAAGAGCCTATGGGCGGAAGCCTGCAACCAACCAGCACGCCGATGTGGGTAGGCGGGGTCAGTTAGCTAGCGCTGGATGAAGGCTGGTTGCCGTAACGCAACGCGAGCCGCGTCTTGCGGCGCTCGGCTGCTTCTTCGTAGCGCTGCTTTTCATTGGCGGATTTCAGAATGAGCGGCGGAACCGGTTTTGGCCTGCGAGTTGTTTCGTCGATGGCCACGAAGGTTACGTACGCCGTGGTGGTGTGCTTTCGTTCTCCGGTCAAGTAGTTCTCCGAGTAGACCTCCACACCGACTTCCATCGAAGTGTGAAAGACGCGGTTGACCTGCGATTTTAGAATGACGATTTCGCCCAGGTCTACAGGATTGCGGAAGTCGATGTAGTCGACGGAGGCGGTGACCACGTGGCTATTGGAGTGGCGGTGCGCGGCCATGGCCGCGACGATGTCTACGAGGTGCATTACTCGTCCGCCGAGAAGCTTGCCGAGCGCGTTGGTCTGCGCCGGCAGTACGACTTCGGCCATTTCCGAACGTGATTCGCTGACCAGCTTGCCTTTCATCGCGGCTTCCCGGCTTTGTTTTTGTATCTTTACCATCGGCCTGCTCTTTTTCCTCGCGCAGCATCCGCCATTTCGCCCTTCGGCGTGCTCCTCTATAATAGGAGCGCCTGATGATCAGACCCAAGAAATCCCGCCGCGAGATGCTCGAAGAGTTCGTAGCCAGGAAGCCCGACGATGCTTTTTCGCGCTACGGCTTGGCGATGGAGTGCATGAATTCTGGCGACGCGGCGGCCGCCAACGAGCATTTCCGGGCGCTTTTGGAGCGTAACGCCGATTACGTGCCGGCTTATCTGATGTATGCGCAGATGCTGGCGCGAGAGTCGCGGAACGATGAAGCACGGGTGGTGCTGACCACCGGCATTGGAGCCGCGGATCGCAAGGGCGACCAGCACGCTCGTTCGGAAATGGAAACGCTGCTAGCGGAGATCTCCTAAGCCCGCTTTTGCGCGGGCAAGTGCTGATCCCGGGACGGTCAAAAACACGGGCTTCCACGGAAATCTTCGCGGTCTGGTATCATGACCCTTATGGGATCGACGCGGCCCGAACGAATTCCGCTTTTCCCTCTGAACGTCGTCCTTCTGCCCGGCGCAGCACTTCCCTTGCACATTTTCGAGCCACGTTATCGCGAGATGGTTAGCGAATGCCTGAAAAGCAAGACGGAATTCGGACTGCTGCTGTCGCTTCCCAAAGGCATTGTCCGGGTGGGCTGTACCGCCGAAGTGATGGACGTGGTGAAACGCTACGATGACGGAAGAATGGACATTGTGACTGTGGGCCGCACGCCGTTTCGCATCCTGGAACTTCTAAACCCGCAGGCCTTCGAAGAAGAAACCTTGCTGCAGGGACACATCGACTATCTCGAAGATCGCGAACGCCCCATTTGTCAGAAAACACGCCGCGATCTGATCGAACTCTATGAGGTATGCCACACGATCATCTTCGACGACTACCCGCGAAGCATCCAAAATGACGTGCCCGAGGATCTGTCGTACATCGTGGCGGGCACGTTGCCGATGGATTTGATGTGGAAGCAGCAAGTGCTGGAGCTGCGCTCGGAAGCGGATCGTCAGGAGCGGCTGGTGACGTACCTGCGCGAGTGGGCGCCGCATCTACACAAAGAAGAGACCTTGCGACAAAAGGCCGAAGGAATCATACAAGAATTGAATTAGACCTAGCGCGGTCCCTCCCCCGCGCGGATTGGTGCCACATGACGGCAAGCACATCAACGCAGTACCGAGCGGGAGCGCCCAAGCCGCGTATACTGGGAGAACTGCGCAGCATTCCGGACTTCGACGCCCGTACGATTTCGATTTCGGTGAAGAACGAGCTGCGGCGCAATTTGCTGCGGGCTATTGAGAAAGACGAGCCGCTGTTTCCCGGCGTGCACGGGTATGAAGACACGGTTATTCCGCAGATCGTGAATGCGCTGCTGTCGCGGCACAATTTTATTCTGCTGGGCTTGCGCGGGCAGGCCAAGAGCCGAATCCTTCGGGGTCTCGCGCAACTGCTGGATCCGGAAATCCCGGTGGTGCTGGGCTGCGAAATCAACGACGACCCGCTGCACCCGATTTGCCGCGCCTGCCGCGAGAAAATTGCCACCGAGGGCGACAATACTCCGATCGCCTGGATGGCGCGCGATCAACGCTACGTTGAGAAGCTGGCGACGCCGGATGTGACCATGGCGGACATCATCGGGGACGTCGATCCTATTCGCGCGGCGCGTGGCGGCCGCGATCTTTCCGACGAGCTGACTATTCATTATGGATTGCTGCCACGTGCCAATCGCGGGATCTTCGCGATCAACGAGCTGCCCGATCTCGCGGGAAAAATTCAGGTCGGCTTGTTCAACATCATGCAGGAAGGCGATATCCAGATTAAGGGATACCCGCTGAGACTGCCTCTCGACGTGCTGATCGTGTTCACGGCGAACCCTGAAGATTACACGGCGCGCGGCAAGATTATTACGCCGCTGAAAGACCGTATCGGAGCGGAGATACGCACGCACTATCCGTCGAGCATCGCGGAAGGTATGACTGTCACACAGCAGGAGGCGTGGATCGGGCGCGATGCGTCGCGGCGCGTGGAAGTGCCGGAATATTTGCGCGAAGTCGTGGAAGAGATCGCGTTTCAGGCGCGCGAAGACAAGCGCGTCGATCGGCGATCGGGAGTAAGCCAGCGGCTGCCAATCACTACGCTGGAAAGCGTGATCAGCAACGCCGAGCAGCGTGCCGCGCGTAACGGCGAAAAATGCGGTATCGCACGGGTTGGAGACATCTACGCAGCGCTTCCGGCGATCACCGGCAAGCTGGAACTGGAATACGAAGGCGAATTGAAGGGCGCGGACACCATTGCGCGGGAATTGATTCGCGCGGCGGTGGGCCGAGTGTTCAGCAAGCGATTCGCGGAAGTGAATTTTCAGCCGGTCACGCAATGGTTCGAATTGGGCGGCGAATTGAAGCTTCCCGAACTGGCGACTACCGGCGAACGTTACGAGCAGCTTTCGAAAATCCAAGGATTGCTGGATCACGTCGGGCGTCTGGGTGTGAACGATCGCAAAGACGCGAGGGCGGCGGGAGCAGCCGCGGAAATGATTCTCGAGGGCTTGTGGGCGCATCGCCGGGTGAGCCGCAGCGAGGAGCGCGGCTACTTCGCCGAGAAGCCGCGGCCGCAAGAACAGCGCGAACCGAATTCCGGGCGCCCACGACGGCAGTTTAATTGACGACCCGATGGAGGTCGTCATCTCGAGGGAGCAACGCGACGAGGGATCTGCCGTAGGGTTCTAGCGGCCACCTTCCGAGACGGGCGCGTTTGGTAAGAAAAGGCACTTTGTGAAACTGATTCGCTACGGAAAATATGTCGGCGAACCGGCAGACGCCGTGGACCTCGAAGAACTCGTGCGCCGGCTGGGCGATTTTTTCCTGCAAAGCGGATTTGAGTCGCAGTTCTATGGCGTCTCCGAAATGGATCCGGAAAAATCCATGGAGGCGCTGCGCGAAGCGATCTTGAAGGCGCTGCAGGACGGCGACTTGCTTTCGCAAGACGCGATGAGCGACGAACTTCGCGAAATGCTGCAGAATCCGCAGGCACGGGACAGTCAGGCGGTGAAGGATCTGCTGGACAAATTAATGGAGCGCATGGCGCAGGAAGGCTACATCAATCCGCAGCAGCCGCCGCAAGTCACACCGCCCCCGCAAAGCAGCGCGCGCGGACAACTGGGGCAAGCGCAGGACCGGCAGACCGAAGCGCGATTCGAAATCACCGACAAGACCATCGATTTTCTGGGATTCAAGACGTTGCAGGATCTTCTTGGCTCGCTGGGTCGCAGCAGCTTCGGGCGCCACGACACTCGGGATATGGCTACCGGCGTTGAGGCCAGTGGCGTGTCGCGTCACTACGAATTCGGAGACACGCTGAATCTGGACGTCAGCGAGACGCTGTTCAATGCAGTGCGCCGCGACGGTGCAAAAGTGCCCATCGAGATCACCTATCCGGATCTGATGGTGCACCAGTGCGAATATCAGAGTTCGTGCGCTACGGTGGTGCTCCTGGATTGCAGCCACAGCATGATTCTTTATGGCGAAGACCGCTTCACTCCCGCGAAGCGCGTGGCCATGGCGTTGTCGCATCTGATTCGCACGCAATATCCGGGCGACACGTTGAGCCTGGTACTATTCCACGACAGCGCGGAAGAAGTGCCGCTGGGCGAGCTGGCACGCGTGCAAGTGGGCCCGTATTACACCAATACTCGCGAAGGGCTGCGCGTGGCGCAACGCATCCTGCTGCGGCAGCGCAAAGACATGCGGCAGATCGTGATGATCACCGACGGCAAACCGTCGGCGCTGACGCTGGAAGACGGCCGCATTTACAAGAATGCGTTCGGGCTGGATCCGTTTGTCGTCGGCCAGACGCTGGAAGAAGTGAACAAGTGCAAGCGCGCGGGGATTTTGATCAACACCTTCATGCTTGCCAGCGACTATAGTCTGGTGCACTTCGTGCAGAAAATCACCGAGATGTGCCGGGGCAAAGCGTATTTCACCACGCCGTACACGCTGGGCCAGTATTTGCTGATGGACTACATGTCGCGCAAGACGAAACAAATCCATTAACTCTGGTCGTGTCGATTCTGCGCCGAATCTTGCGACTGCTTCGAACGGAAGGTGAAATGACGGAAGTTAATTCTGGGAATGTTGCACCAGCGTTTTCGCTGACCGGCTTCAATGGCAAGAGTTATTCGCTTTCGTCACTGTTGCAAAAGGGCCCGGTGGTCGCGGCATTTTTCAAAGTATCCTGCCCGGTGTGCCAGTTTACGTTTCCATTTCTGGAGCGTCTGTTCAAAAGTTACGGTGGAGGCGACGTAACCTTTGTTGGGATTTCGCAGGACGATGCGAAGGCCACAAAGGACTTCGCCAATAAATTTAGCGCCACGTTTCCCATGGCATTGGATGAAAAAGGCTATCCGGCGTCGAATGCTTACGGCCTAAGCATGGTGCCCACCATTTTCCTGATCGATCCGGATGGGACGGTGCGCGTTAGCAGCATGGGTTTCGTGAAGCAGGATTTGGAGACGATTGCGAAGCATCTTGCCGCGCGCGGTAAGATGGCTCCGAGCGTGTTGTTCAGGCCGGACGAAGGCATTCCCGAGCAAAAACCCGGGTGAGGATCGAAAAACTAGGTCCGGTCGGACCTAATGGCATTCGGGGCCTGGGACATTCGAGACGATCTTCCTCAAACCCCGGCATTCTCACACCCTGGCATTCCTAAATCGCAGCGTCTTCGACGAGCCAGTTTTTCTTGTGCTTTGCGGGACGCTTCCGCTTGTCTGGCACCACACGCGTGGCCGCAGGGGCCAGGCCCGAGTTTCGCGCCGCGCGCCGCGCCTCTTTGCCGGCGTCGAGAACTTTCTTCTTGCGCTTCTTCATTTCAGCCACTCTTGCGAGTAATTTCGACGACCGCTCGCCAGGCCTGGTCGATCGCCTCGTTGGTGTACGCAAATGCTCCGGCGTCGGAGTTCGCGATATGAATTTTGCCGAATGCGGCGCGTCCGATTTCGCACGGAGATTGCCCCGGAGGCCACTCCGGATCGTACAGCGAGTTGTACTCGTACGCGTACCCGTGCGGCCAGCGATTGACGGTGATGGCCTGAATGTCGCGCGCGGGATCGAATCCGCCGGGACCAAGCGCGCGGCCCAACTCATCGCGAATGTTGCGTTCGAATGTTTCGAAGGCGGTGGTGAACAGTTTGGTGCGTCCGGCACGCTGCTGTTCGCGGGCCGACAAGCCCGGCGAGCATGGAACGTGCTGCATATGCAGCACACAGGGCTGGTTGGCGTCCTCAGGATACTCGTATCCGCCCATGCTGACCGGGAAATCGAGTTCGATGCTGGAGAAAAAACTGCCCGGGCAGGTCGCGCCACTCATCTTCAACTTCTCAAACGCGTGGCGATTGCGGATTTGCACGTTGGTGTAGACCAGTGGAACTTTCACGCCGTAAGCCAGCGCTTCCTTCTGCTTTGCGCTCATCTCCGGGCACAAATACGGAATGATCATGTTCCAGCACGCCAGCACGCAGGCGGAGGCGCGCACCGAATGAGCTTTGCCGTCACGAACGTAGGTGACCACCACTCCCGCCAGCGAATTCCCTTCAGCCGCATTTGCAGCACGCACTACGGTTGAGTTCAGGCGGATGCGCACGGGCGATGCGGAATCGTCCAGCGAGGAATAATTCATCTTGGAGAGCACGATGTCTTCCATGGTGTTGCCGGGCGCGGAGCCGGGAATCAACTTTCGCATCAGCAGGCGCGCGATGGACGCATTGCCATCAGGAAAATGATAGATGTAGTGGGAGTCGTCCTGCTTGGTGATCTCGAGACCGATTCCGGGCCCCGGGGGACCGGAGAGGTCCATGCCCTGAAAGCCTGGATGGCTGCCCAAGCCGGCCAAGTCGCCGGCGGGCACGGCGTCGGGGCCAACTCCATACAGGCCGTAAGTGGAGGATTGAAAATAGGCGATCGCGCCGGGATCCACTTTCACATCGCGGAGCAGGAAATCCTTGTAGCTCGTGCGTGCGAGGTAGGCTTTCTTTTCCGCGGGGCTCTTGCCAGACAGATAGTCCACTTTTTCCATGTAGAGGTGCGCGAGATCTTTCTGCACGGCGGGCGATAGCGGTGTCTTGGCGAGATATTCCGGCCAGGAAGGCTTGCCCACTCCGACGACGGTGCAATCCTGGCCAAAGGTTTCCTTGTCGAAGAAATATCCGTGGCTCAGTCCGCGCGAAGCGAAAAACTTCTGATCGAAATATTTCTCAAAGCGCTCGACCTCGATGCCCAGGTCCTTGAACAGGCCTTTGGCCTCTGGGCTGTATAGGCGGGGTCCGGCGATCGACTGCGTGCCGCCGTAGCCGATTAGCAAACGGCCGCCGGAGTGGAATTCGTTGCGCTTGGCATGACCGCCGAAGTCATCGTGGTTTTCCAGAATAAGCACGCGTGACTTCGGGCCCGCTTGCTGGCGATAAAAATAGGCGGCTGCGAGGCCACTGATCCCGCCGCCCACCACGATCAGATCGTAGGATTCGGAATCGGGCGTGGGGCTGTCCCAATGTTTGCCATCGCGTAGAGAGTGCGCCACTTCCCACGATCCGTCGTGGCTTCCGCGCAATCCCGTTTTCGTGGGCGGATAGTAGTCGCCGGCCTGCGATGGCTCGAGCGGCGCCGCAGGAAGGCCGAACGTCTCACCCCACGCCCCGCGGGAAAGGGCAAGTGAAGCACCCACTGCGATACTCGCGCCGTTCAGAAAATCTCGCCGCGTGACTCGCCGCTTCATTCCTAACGCGGCGTCATGCTTTGCGTCGCTCACTACGCGCTCCTAGATATTTTCCTGCGGACGAGAATCACCACAGGCACTGGATAACTAAAATCAACGTGACTGCCCCGGACACCCTATCGGACGCACGCGCAATAGAGAAAGCCACGTGGCGAACGTTTTGTCCCGTCAGCGCGTCGAATTGGCGGCGTTTCTTCTCCATGGGGTCAGCACTGAATAGCGCGGCACCGCGGTCGCGTTATGCTTGCTTGAGCCTAGCAATTTGCGGCGGCACAACCAACCCACCGCCGCTTGCGCGGAACTTTTCGACACGCCGATCGACTCCGCCAACTCCTGATAGCTGATCTGCACGATGCCATTGCGGCGCTTTTGTTCGGCAGCAAGCCACACGTACACCAGGAACGCGACGGGGCGGCGGTCATGGCCGACCAAGTCGCGCATCAGGACGTCGGTGATGTAATCGTCGAGCGCGGGCATCGCTATACCGGTCGTTAATATAGCATTTACTGGCCGATTGCGGCCGGCATTTCGGCAGGGGTATCCTGCGCGGCAACAGAGAAGCAACACAAACAACACAGGAGGCCCGCATGATTCGCGGCATTAAGTTCGTAGGGATTCCGGTTCGCGATCAGGATGTTTCGCTGAAGTTCTACACCGAGCAGCTCGGATGCAAAGTGGTGACCGATCAACCTTTCGGCGAAGGCCAGCGCTGGATCGAGTTGCTCATTCCGGGTGCGGAGTCCGGACTGGCGCTGTTCACACCGAAAGGGCACGAAGACCGCATCGGCCAGTTTCAGTCGATTTCGTTCTGGTGCGACGACGTTTTCGCTACTGCGAAGGCGCTCAAATCCAAGGGCGTGAACTTCGCGACGGAACCCAAGGCAGAGTCCTGGGGCACCAGCGCCATCTTCAAGGATCCCGACGGAAACCAATTTGTGCTGGGCACCCGGTAAGCCAGCCGGTGCGTCCGCAGGGCGATCGGAAGCATCCCGCTAGAAGCCGAAGGTGATCTGGAGATCGATGCGGCGATTCGCAGTGTTCGAAGAATATGGGCCGCCGGCGAGTCCGTTGGATTCGCCGAACAGCGGCGAGCTGAGATTTCCGATGGGCGTCGCTTCGTTCACGTTGTTCAGCACGTTTCGCGCGGACACGGCGAAGGTGAGAGAGTAGCGGCGATTCGAAGGCGCGTCGAAGCCGCCCGGGCCACCGCCGCCGCGGCCTCCAAAACCGCCGCCGCCGCGCCCGCCACCACCGCCTCCACCTGGTCCGCGACCGAAGGTTCCGCCGCCTCCGGGTCCGCCCGGACCGCCGCTGGTGTTGATGGTTTCTTTCTTTTTGCCGAAGCCGAGGGTTTTGCTCAGGCGCAGATTCAAGACGAAGCGTCCTGGGCCGGTCGCGTCAAACACCGGGATGACGCCTTCACCAGCCGCGGGCGCCAGGTTGAAGCAGCCGAATTTGGTCTGCACCACGTTGGCGGCCGGTGCACTGCAACTGGCCGGGGCGGGCCGCGCGTTGAATTGTGCGTCGCCGAATAGATCTTCGCCCGTGGTGATGTTGAAAGGAACACCGGAGCTGGCAATCAGGAAAGGGCTGAGACGAAATCCTTTCGGCAGCCCCACGGTGCCGCCCATGAACAATCGCTGGCGATAATCAAATGCTGCGCGGCCATAGTCCAGCGCAACATTCTGAGGATCGGAGGGCATGAACGATGCGCCGGAGGTGTCGCTGTTGGCGTAATTCAGGACGTAGTAACCGAACATCGAGAGCTTGGCGCCCATGCGCACACTGCCGTTGACGATGAGCTGATTCTGCTTGAAGACGCCGCCCGACTGATATTGATACAAAATCTGGTTGGGCGGCGGAGCGCCCGCTTCGTTGGCGTTGATGAAATTCGTATAGAAGGCGTGCACGCCTCGCGAATTCAGATAGGTCACCGCGATGTTGGCGACTCTCGTTAACTGCCGCTCCACGCTGACGCCGGTCTGCATGGTGTAAGGCGTGCGCAGGTCGTTGTTGGGGACATAAATAGTCTGCGGCGAAGCGAGGGCGCCGGCAAACTCGGAGGGCAGCACCGTGCGCGTGGGGTCGAAGAAAGTCGGATTGGGCAACAGGAATTGCTGCTGAATCGTGCCGTTTTGTAATTGCTGCACAAGAATATCGTCACTGGTGAAGCGATCGTAGAAAATGCCAAAGCCCGCGCGCAGCACCATCTTCGGCGCGCTCTTTCCTTTCGCCCCGATGCCCCAGGCCATGCCGACGCGCGGCGCAAAGTCGGCGTGATCGCCGAGGTTGTTCTGGGTCTCGTAGCGCAGGCCGTAGCTGAAGGAGACGTTGGGGCGAAAGCGCCAATCGTCCTGAACGAAAAACGCACCATCGACATAGTTGACGTCGGTGACGGCGCGTCCCGCGGTGTTGAACGACAGCGAATAAAAACTGGGCCCGCCGCCCATCGCCTGGATGGTGGAGAAAGGCAAGCCGGCGGCCTGACCTTGCAAAGTGATCTGGTAGGCCTCGAGCGGAGTGACCTGGCAATTATCGGTGGCGGTCGGGGTGCACCCGGGGAGCAAGCGCTTGCCGAAGGAATAGCCGCCGTTGAAGGTTTGATTCGTGGAATTGTTGTCCCGTGTCGCACGGACGCGGCCGCCGATTTTCAACGCATGGGCGCCGCGGGTCCAATACATTTGATCTTGCAGCTCGTAGCGATTCTGGGTGTCGTCGTTGATGCCAGTGGTGTTGCCGCCGGTGGAGAATGCCCCGGTGACGCTGACTTGCGGCAGGGTGCTGACCGGTTTTTGGTTGGCCACTTCGTGGATGTATTGAAAGCGGGTCTCGTTGAGCAAACGCGGGCTGAGCGTTTGCGTGTCGCTGACTTGCAGGGTGTTTTCGGAGTCGAACTGATTGGTGCCGAGTGAGGGCAAATTGAAAGCGCCGACGCTCTCGTTGTCCTGCTCCTGCTGGTAGTGCTGAAATCGCACCGAGAGAATGTTGGTGGCGCTGATCTGGTAATCCAGGCGTGGACTAAGATTGATGCGCGTGTCGGGGTTGGGAACCGCCTGGCTGAAAGGCGTGATTGCGAACGTGGTGGGGTCGACGATCTGCGCGCTGACCACGTTCAAGTTGTTGATGTTGCGCTGCTCGTAGGTGAAGAACATCGAGGCTTTCTTGCTGAGCGGGCCGCCGATATTGCCGCTGAACTGCGTGGACTCATAGCCCGGCGGTTCTTCGCCGGCCGGTAAGCGCTCAAACGGATTCCGCGCGTTAAATCCCGCAGTGGTGCCGGTCAAGAACAGTTGACCGTGCCATTGATCCATGCCGGGCTTGGTCAGAATTTCGATTCTTCCGTAGCCCAGCTTGTCGTACTCCGCGGAAAATGGATTCTGGTTGATGCGGATCTCGCGGATGGAAGCTTTCGGCGGCAACTGGCCGGCGGTGAAGCCGTCGATGTAAATCTGTCCGCCGTTGGGGCCGGCAGAAGGCCCGGCCAGCGCCTGCAGATCTGATTGCAACTCGTCAGGATCGTCGGAGAGCGCTTCGAGATCCTTGCCTTGCAGCACCACCGCGCCGGCGTTGCTTGCGGGGTTGACGTCGAGCGCGGTCGCCGCTTCGTCGGTCACTGTGACTTTCTCGGCTTGTGTCTCGATGCTCAGCCGGGCATCCAGCTTCTGGACTTGCCCACCGGCGATCTCCACCGCAGGGTTGTCGAATTCCGTGAAACCCTGGGCGATGATTTTTACGCTGTATTTTCCGGGCGCGAGATTTTTCACTTCGTAGATGCCGTCGCGATTGGTATTGGCGGTAATGGCATCGCCCGCCGGGGTGGTCACGATCACCGTCGCGGTTCCCACCGCGCTGCCGGACGGATCGGTCACCTGGCCGCGAAGCGAGCCGGACGCGGCGGCGCCCTGCGCAGACACGCGCAATGGAACAAGCGCGGCGAGCAATGCCAGTGCGGCGCAGAGAAGATACCTTTGCAGTGGCCCAGAATTCATCGAGTCTCCTGAAATCTCACTAGACGAAGTCGCGGCTCCGGGAGGTCACTGCGCGGCCGCATCGCCGCCGGGGGCACCGTTCAGGCTCCAGGGAGTAAGAATGGATTGCCCGCTATTAGGTGAAGCTTGCAGAATCGGTTCGACGCCGGCCAGCAAGGTGATCGCGGTGACACCGCCGGTCTGCCCATCCGATGTTGCGACGATCATGACCGCGTCGCCTTTCTGTAGGTCTGCCAAGGTCGATGCCGGCAAGCGGCTGAGCGCCTGCTGAAAGTCCGCGCCGGCGCCTGTTTGCCGGGCGCCCGACGCTGCGCCGTTGGCCTCGCTTTGTCGCCCGACTGGGCCGGGATTGGCTGGAGTTGGGTTGGACGATGCCGATGCGGCGGAAGTTGAGCCCGATGCAGAGCCGGTAGCGCCGTGGCCGGCGTTTTCAAGCGCGGCGTTCGGCCCCTCGCTGGAATTCCCTTTCAATCGCGCGGCGATGCGTTGCGCCATCGGTTCCGGGAGTTTCTTCAGTTGCGAAATGGCGCCGACCTTCACGACGACGGGCTTTTTCGTGGCCAGGTCGTTTACGGTGATCGATTGCGCATGAGCATCGACCGAGGTGACTGTGCCCGCGATATTGCGGAACGACCCGGATACGATTTCGTCGGCCGCCAACGAGCCGCCGTCGGCCCTACGCGAGCCGCGCGCCCGCAGTTGGTCTCCCACTTTGATCTGATCGAAAGGCGCAGCCGTGGCCTCGTCGAAATTGACCGAGCCAGATGCGTAACGCCGCAACACTGTGCTTTTGGTGGTTGTGACGGTCACGTGCTTGCTGGCGCCGGGCGTCGAAGTATCGATCTGCACGGTGCCCGCCGCCGAATCCACCACGGTGACCAAACCACCGACGCCGTTTTTCTGCCAATCGGCGCGTTCGTGCGCGTGCTTTTCGGCAAGGTCGGCCTTTTTCATGGCGATCAGGGAAACCGCGAGCAGCGATTGGCCGTCGTCTCCGGCCTTGCCGCGAACCAAGATGCGGTCGCCGGCCTGTAAGTCCTCAAGGGCCAGCGGCGCAGCGTTTTTCAGATCTGTCGAGCCCGGCTCGACACGGACCACTCGCGCACCGTCCTGCACAATCACGGTCATCTCGCCACCCGATTCCGGCGCGAGCGTGATGTTCCTGCCCGCCACTGATTTCACCGTGCCGACCGATTTAGCAGAAGACGCCGCCTGTCCCGCCGTCAGAGCCGGGGCAGTCTCTTGCGTCCGAGCCGGGAGCAAATTCCCGGTCAACGCAAGGAAGCCGACCAGGGTGGCTGGCATCGCCAAGCGCAGATTTCGACGGCCCTTGGAATTGCGCTTCTCTCTCACAACCCTCCAGTTTCGTGAATTCCCCAAAAAACTCGCGTTAGTTCCCCGGCGCAAAAATGCGCGCATACCGTCTCAGTTTAGACGTATTCAAGGCATAGGTGTGTTACAGGTGCGGCTTGATTAGAACGAGCCTCGGTTACTTGTTGGACGCGCCTCACATGCCATAATCATGATGAGGAGGCCGGCGCCCCGCCCTGCGAGCTCCCAGCTGAACCCAATTTATGGTATTTCCGCGGCCATTTACCGCATCCCTGTTCCTTACCCTCTTCGCAGCCACCGCTTCGCTTGTGGCCCAGAGCAACTCGGGCGAAATACGCCTTAAAGTTACCGATCCCTCCGGCCTGGGCGTGCGCAGCGAAGTCGCCCTGGTGTCTGACGCCAGCGAATTTCGAAAGACGCTTTCCACCGACGATTCCGGTGAACTGACCGTCAAGCGGCTGCCTTTCGGCGTGTATCGCTTGAAAATCACAGGTTCCGGGTTCACCGAATTCACGGATTCGGTCGAGGTGCGCTCCGCGGTGCCGTTCGAATACTTCGCCAGGCTGACCATCGCCGCGCCGAACACATCGGTGGTGGTGAACGATTCGGACACGCTGATCGATCCGCATCGCATCGGCGATACCAAGCATCTGGGCGCCGACGCGATCGCCAATCGCCAGAGTTCGCTGCCGGGCCGCTCGCTACAGGATCTCGTCAACTCCCAGCCCGGCTGGCTCTACGAGGGCAACGCGGTGCTGCACCCGCGGGGGTCGGAGTATCAGACGCAGGTAGTGGTCGACGGCCTGCCGCTGACCGACAATCGTTCACCGAGTTTCGGGCCGGAGATCGAAGCCGACGACATTCAGTCGCTTAGCATTTACACCGCGACGTTCCCCGCCGAGTACGGGCGCAAGATGGGCGGGGTGATCGAGGTCAACACCGCGCGCGACCCGCGCCAAGGCCTGCACGGGCAAGTGGTCTTTTCCGGCGGGAGCTTTGACACCGCCGGGGCCTACGCGCAGGCGCAGTATCAGTGGGGCAAAAATACGCTGGGAGTCAGCGCCAGCGGAGACAGGACCGATCGATATCTGAACCCGGTGGTGCCGCAAAATTTCACCAATACCGCTACCACCGGTGGATACTCGACCAGTTACGAACGCGACCTGACGGATCGCGATCGCCTCAGCCTCTCGCTGCGTCACGAATTCTCGCGCTTCCAGCTTCCCAACGAGCAGCTTCAGCAGGCCGCCGGGCAGCTGCAAAATGGCGATAACTTCGAGACCATGGGCACGGTTTCCTACCAGCACATATTTTCGCCCAGCATGGTGGGCGACCTGCGCGGCATGGTGCGCGACAGCTTTAACGATCTGTACTCCAATCCGTTTTCGACGCCGGTGATGGCCTTCCAGCACAATTATTTTCGCGAAGGCTACTTCAAGGGGTCGGTTTCCATCCATCGTGGCGGCCATGAGTGGAAAGCAGGGTTGGAATCCGACGCGGCCATGCTGCACGAGCACTTCAACAGCGAGATCACCGATTTCAGCAGGTTCGATCCGGATACACCACCGACCTTCGTCTTCGTCGGCAGCCGTCCTGACCTGGAGCAATCCGCGTTCTTGCAGGATCAGATCCGGCTAGGCAAATGGACCGTCAGCGCCGGCCTGCGCTGGGATCATTATCAACTGGTAGTGAATGAAAATGCCGTCAGCCCGCGTTTGGCCATCGCGCGTTACTTCCCCAGCCTGGAGCTGGTGCTGCACGCGTCCTACGACCGCATCTTTCAAACACCGGAGTCCGAAAACCTGCTGATTTCCAGTTCGCCGCAAATTGTTTCGCTGAGCGATCAGGTGCTGCGCTTGGCGGTGAAGCCTTCGCACGGCAATTATTTTGAGGTCGGCGCGAGCAAAGGGCTGTTCAAGCAATTGCGCTTCGATCTCAATTTCTACGATCGCCGCGTCAACAACTTCGCCGACGACGATCAGCTGCTGAGCACCGCCGTAAGCTTTCCCATCGCTTTCGACAAAGCTTCGATCTACGGAGTTGAAAGCAAGATTGAAATCCCGCACTGGGGGAAGCTCGATGGCTTTGTGAGTTATTCCTATATGGTTGGGGCGGCCTATCTGCCGGTCACCGGCGGCCTGTTCCTCGGCGATGACGCCTCGAGCGCGCTTAGCAATATCACCGGCCGCTTCTGGGTATCGCAGGACCAGCGCAACACCGTGCGCACGCGCTTCCGCTATCAGTTCGCAAGCCGCTTCTGGGCCGGCGTCGGAGCGGACTACGGCAGCGGCCTGCCCTTTGAATTTACCGGCGACGAAGCCGACGCTGCGGCCACCTATAGCCCGCAGGTTCTCGATCGTGTGAATTTCGATAAGGGCCGCGTGCGCCCCAATTTCGCGATTAGCGTTTCGGCTGCCGCCGCCATCTACAAAACCGAGAAACTGACCGTTCGCCTCCAGGTGGATGGGCAAAACCTCAATAATCGCCTCAACGTCATCGATTTCGGAGGCCTGTTCTCCGGCAACGCCATCGCGCCCCCGCGCAGCTATGCTCTGCGCCTGACTAGCAGCTTCTGAACACGGTTTTTGCCCTCACAAAATTCTTAGATACCGCTGATCACTTCCCAAGCCTCTAGTTTGTATCCTCGGTGACGCGGTTGAAACCGTTGCGCTCGATCACAAGCACCATTCGCGCGGCAGCAAGAGATTTCGCCATCGCGAATGGAGATTTCGAGCACTCGTTCGCTTCCGGAAGGAGAGGCCCGTGGCGGACGTCATTTTTACCTTGCTGACCATCGCGTTCTTTGCGGTCGCCGTCCTCTATCTTCGCGGTTGTGAGCGACTGCGCTAACACCGCACTCCTATGTTCGAAAACATTGCACTGACGATCGTCTGCATGCTGCTGTTCGGTTACCTGCTGGCGGCACTCCTTCAGCCGGAGAAGTTCTGACCATGACCGCGAACGGCTGGCTGCAAATCGGATTTTTCCTGCTGGTCATCCTGGCGATCACCAAGCCGGTAGGCCTGTTCATGGCGCGCGTTTTCAATCGCGAGAAAACGTTCCTCGATTTCGCGCTGCGTCCCGTCGAACGGCTAACCTATCGCCTCTGCGGCATCCGCGAAGATCACGAAATGCGCTGGACCGAATATGGCGCAGCCATGCTGCTGTTCAGCGCTGTTTCGATGATCCTTGTGTATCTCATCGAACGCACCCAGCACTGGCTCGCTTTCAACCCGCAAGGGCTCGCCAACGTCGCGCCCGACCTGGCGTGGAATACGGCCTCATCTTTCACCACAAAACACCAACTGGCAGTCTTACGTTCCCGAAACCACCATGAGCTATCTGACGCAGATGGCCGGGTTGGCGTATCACAACTTCGCGTCGGCAGCGACGGGCATCGCGCTGGCCATTGCTCTGATCCGCGGCGTCGTGAGGCGTGAATCCAAGACCATCGGCAACTATTGGGTGGATCTCACGCGATCGTTTCTGTGGGTATTGCTCCCGATCTCACTGGTGGCGTCGTTGTTCTTCGTTTCGCAAGGCGTGGTGCAAACCCTCAAGCCTTACGCGAGCGCGCAACTTGTGGAGCCGCAAACCGTTCCGTTGCCGGGACCTGACGGCAAGCCCGTTTCGCAGAAGGTAAGCCAGCAGCTGATCGCCCTCGGTCCGGTCGCGTCTCAGGAAGCCATCAAGATGTTCGGCACCAACGGTGGCGGCTTTTTCAACACCAACAGCGCGCATCCGTTCGAAAATCCGACTCCACTCACCAACTTCCTGCAAATGGTGCTGATCTTCGCGATTCCCAGCGGGCTTACCTTTACGCTGGGTCGCATGACCGGTTCGCCGCGGCACGGCTGGCAGTCTGGGGGGCCATGGCATTTCTGTTCCTGGTCGGCGTCGCCGCGGCATATTGGGCGGAGTCGTACGGCAATCCTCAACTCGCCGGCGTCAATCAGTCGCCGACCGCGCTGCAAGCCGGCGGCAACATGGAAGGCAAGGAAGTCCGCTTCGGCATCCCCAATACCGCGCTGTTCGCCGCGGTCACCACGGATGCCAGTTGCGGCGCGGTCAACGGCCTGCACGACTCATTCACGCCGCTGGGTGGAATGGTTCCGCTGCTCAACATTATGCTTGGAGAAATCATTTTTGGCGGCGTGGGTTCCGGACTCTACGGCATTCTCGTCTTCGTGATCCTTGCGGTGTTTATAGCCGGCCTGATGGTCGGCCGCACGCCTGAATACCTCGGCAAGAAGATTGAGGCATTTGACGTAAAAATGGCCATGCTCTCCGTGCTGGTATCGTCGATGACCATTCTTCTTTTCGCGGCCGCCGCGGTGGTCAGCAAAGCCGGCCTCGCCGGAATTTCAAATCCGGGACCGCATGGCCTCTCGCAAATCCTGTATGCCTATACCTCAGGCACTGGGAACAATGGATCGGCATTCGGGGGGATTAGCGCCAACACGCTGTGGTTCAACTCCACCATTGGTCTGGCCATGCTGCTCGGCAGATTTTTCGTGGTCATCCCCATCCTCGCCATCGCCGGAAACCTCGCGGGAAAGAAGTCCAGCCCTGCTTCGCTCGGCACTTTTCCGGTTACGAGCCCGCTGTTCGCTACACTGCTGGTTTCCACCATTCTGATCGTTGGCGCGCTCACGTTTTTTCCGCCGCTCAGCCTGGGACCCATTCTCGAGCATCTCCTGATGCTCGCCGGAAAGGCTTTCTAGGGATTATGGATCAACACGCACCAGCCAAGGCCAAACCGCTCGCAGACAAGAAGATCGTTACGCGTGCGATCGCAGACTCGTTCAAAAAGCTGCATCCCCGCACCATGAAGCGCGAGCAAGCCAGAGGCAAACTTGTAGCCATGACCGGAGACGGCACCAATGACGCTCCGGCGCTGGCGCAGGCCGATGTCGGAGTGGCCATGAACACCGGCACGCAGGCCGCCAAGGAAGCCGGCAACATGGTCGATCTCGACTCCAATCCCACCAAGCTCATCGAAATCGTGGAAATTGGCAAGCAACTGCTCATCACTCGCGGGGCGCTCACTACTTTTTCCGTCGCCAACGATGTCGCTAAGTACTTCGCCATTATTCCCGCAATGTTTGCCGCGGCTTTTCCGCAACTCAATGTGTTGAACGTGATGCATCTGGCGACGCCGCAGTCCGCGATCCTCTCCGCGGTGATTTTCAACGCTCTGATTATCATTGCGTTGATTCCGCTGGCGCTGCGAGGCGTCCGTTATCGTCCGGTAGGGGCAGCCGCTTTGTTACGGCAAAACCTGCTGATTTATGGCGCCGGCGGGGTCTTCGCGCCGTTTCTAGGCATCAAGTTGATCGATCTGCTGATCACCTATCTTCACTTCGCATGAGTTTAAGGAGTAGCGCGGCGCCTAGGTGCCGCGTTTTGCGATGGCACGGGCAGCAGGAAGGCTAAGAATGAGCACAGCACAAACTAGTCATCCGGAAGTACAAGCAGGCATTGGCGACAAAGGCTGGGCTTGCGAAGGTGCGAGTCTTCAGCCGAGCGTATCTTCGGAAAAGGACCGCTCGGAGGGAACGGCAATAAGCGCCAACCTGCGCGTCGCCATTCTGGTGACGGTAGTTACCACGGTGATCTTCGGTTTGATTTATCCGCTGGCAGTTACGGCGCTGGCTCAAATCTTGTTCCCGGTGCAAGCCAACGGCAGTTTGCTCCAGCGCAACGGCCAGGTGATTGGCTCGCAACTCCTTGGGCAGGCTTTTTCCGGGCCCGGATACTTCCACTCGCGACCGTCGGCAGCGGGCGCAGGCTACGATGCTTCGCAGTCGTCGGGCTCGAACCTCGCGCCCACGAATCATCAATTGCTGGATCGCGTGAAATCCGATGTAGAAAGATTGCGTGCAGAAAATCCCGGCGCTGCCGTCCCCGTTGACTTGATCACCGCGTCCGGCTCCGGCCTCGACCCCGACATCTCGCCTGCCGCCGCCGAATTCCAAGTGCCCAGAGTAGCCCGCGAACGCGGGCAGACCGAAGCCCAAGTCCGTTCCCTGATGGCCAAGCATACGCTAGGCCGCCAGCTAGGATTCCTAGGTGAGTTCCGCGTGCGGGTTTTGGAACTGAACCTCGACCTCGACCTCGATGCGCAAACAGCGGCAAAATAGAAATTTGAGCAATACTTTATTCACATCCACGAGCTAGGACTTTCTGGAAGAGGGTTTGGAGGCAATCGTACGGCCGGGATGGAATCGATATCCGATCCATGGCTCCGTCAATATATATTTCGGTTTTGCCGGATCGGCTTCGATCTTCTTGCGCAGCTGGTTGATGACTACGCGCAAATTCTCGGTCTCTTCACCATAGTCCGGGCCCCACACCGACTGCAACAGCCTGCGGTGCGTTAAGGGCTTACCCTGGTTGGCCACCAGATGCTTCAACACGTCGTATTCCTTGGGCGTCAAATGCACGTCGTGGCCCCGCACCGTAACTGCGCGGCTGTCAAAATCGATGGTCACGTCTTTCGATACGAACGGCCGCACCTCCTCACCTGGCGCATAACGCCGAAGCGCGGCACGTACTCGCGCCAGCAACTCTTGAATCCCAAATGGCTTCACCACGTAGTCGTCAGCTCCGGCGTCCAGGGCCGCGACCTTGTCGCGTTCCGCGTTGCGCACCGTCAACATGATGATCGGCGCGTCGGTCGCCCGCCGAATTTCGCGACATGCCTCTATGCCGCCCATCCCCGGCATATTCACATCCAGCAAAATCAGGTCCGGTTTGTTCTTCCGCACAGACTCGATCGCATCTTCTCCGTTCGTCGCCTCGGTGATCACGTAGCCGCTGGCGGAGAGGGTGGAACGCATCACCCGCCGGATCTGCGGCTCGTCATCGACCACGAGTATGGTTGGCGACCCGCTCACCTGGTCTCCTCGCGTAAGCGATCGGTCCTGCTGTGCGCGCGAGCCTGCGATTGATCCAGCGTACGCCCGGCCGCCGGGTGATCGATGGGCAGCGTGAACGAAAATACGGAACCGTGCCCGGTCTGGCTGGTAACGCTCATCGTTCCGCCCTGCGCCGTTACCAGCGCCTTGGCGATGGGCAGGCCCATGCCGGTGCCGCGCACCAGATACCTCTGATCCTTGCCGCGATAGAATTTCTCGAAGATCATGGTTTGGTCAAAGTCATCGATTCCCGGCCCTTGATCGGCCACGCTGATGGCCACACAATCGCCAGTCAGCTCCGCGGCAATCGTGATCGGCAGGTCCTTCGGCGAATACAGATTCGCGTTGTCGATCAATTGCACCATGGCCTCTTTGGCGCGTTCCAGATCCGCGCGCACCGGCGGAAGCTCTGCGCTTATCTGCACTTTCAGCGGGCGTCCCGACAGCGCGAGCCTGCAGTGGGCCAGAGATGCATGCACGATCTCGCCGACTGGTACGCTCTCGAGCTGCAGATCAAACTCGCCAGCCTCCAATTTCGCCATTTCCCCGGCCTCTTCCACCAACCGGTTCAAGCGATCGCATTCCTCGTCCACGACGGTCAGCAATTCCTGCGTCTGTGCCGCGTCAGACCGCTGCGAACTCAGCAGGCTCGTCACCGCCGCCTTCATCGACGTCAGCGGGGTGCGAAAATCATGGGTAATCGAATCGATCAGCGCGGACTTCAGCCGTTCTCCCTGGCGCTCCGCTTCGGTCTGGCTCAGTTGCTCCACCGCGCGCGCCCGCTCGATCGCAATTGCCACCAGCGTGCTCACCGCCTCCACCGATTGCCGCGAGAGTTGCGATCCCGATATCCCTAGGCTGGCGATTGGCCGCACGCCCATCCGGATCGGCAGGAAGTACACTCCGCGCTCGGCGTCCATGGTCACTTCGTCATGCAAAAACGCCGCCCGCATCCGCTCTTCATCCAGATGCGCCGCGCCGAATCCCGAGCGGTAGAATTTGTCCTTTTGAGGCAAAAACAATTCCGCCGCTCCGGCCTCGAAACTCTCCACAATGTAGTCAGGAATGGCGTTCATCAGCTGGATGACATTGCCTTCGCCCAATAATTTCCGGCTGAAGCGATACAGCCGCTCGACCTCTCGCCGCCGCCGATGAGCTTCGTCTGCTTGCTTGCGAATTCGCGACGAGAGCTGGCTACCCACGATCGACGTCACTACAAACGCAAATAGCGCCACCCAGTTCTGCGGATCGGCGATCGTCAGCGTCCCCACCGGCGGCAGAAACAAATAGTTGAACACCAGCATCGCCGCCAGCGACATGAACACCGAAACAGCGATGCCCCACACCGCCGAAACTGCTAAAATTGCGAGCAAGAACGATAACGCGACGGTAGTTTGATTGACGTGCAGAACGTCGCGATACAGGAATGTGATGCCGGTGATCAGCGCCAGCGCTACGCCAACGCCCATCGTGCGGCCGGCCAGGAATCGCTGCATCCCGTTATTCTACCGCGCCATGGGTAAAGAAACCGTAAGCGTCGTTCCAACCCATGTAGCGGCCACCTTCTGCGTGCCCTGAGGCACGAAGGGAGGCGGGCGCAATTCGTCGCGGCAAAACGTTTGCCATCACCCGCGAATTCGGAGACGCCTCTGTGCCCAAGAAGCCTGAAGACTGGCTGGAAGTCGCTTCGCCGCCGGCCAAAACTCGCGGCATTTTCAAACTCTTCCTCGGCTACGCCCCCGGCGTCGGCAAAACTTTCAGCATGCTCAGCGAGGCCATCCGGCGTCACAGCCGCGGCGAGGACGTGGTGATTGGCGTGGTGGAATCCCACGGCCGCAAAGGGGTCGAGGAACTGCTCTCTCAACTCGAAATTATTCCTCGCAAGAAACTCGAATATAAAGGGACCACGTTCGAAGAGATGGATGTGGACGCCATCCTCGCCCGCCATCCCGAAGTCGTGCTTGTGGACGAGCTCGCGCACACCAACATCCCCGGCAGCAAACATCGCAAGCGCTACGAAGACGTGCAGGAAATCCTTGCCGCCAAAATCGACGTGGTGGCCACTCTCAATATCCAACACATTGAGAGCCTCGCGCCGGTGGTGCGCTCCATCACCGGCATCATCGTCCGTAAGACCGTTCCGGACTGGGTCCCGCTCACCGCCTCAGAAACCGTGATGGTCGACCTCACTCCGGAAGCCCTGCAGAACCGCATGAAGCGCGGTGACGTCTACAGCACCGAAAAAATCGAGCGCTCGCTGACAAATTTCTTCCGCCGCGGCAATCTCATCGCTCTCCGTGAACTCGCCCTCCGCCAGGTCGCTGAGCAGGTTGATCGCAGCCTCGAAAGTTACATGGAAGCGCAGGACATCCGCAAAAACTGGGGCGTCCGCGAACGCATGGCCGTGTGCGTCTCCGCCAATCCTACCGGCCAATATCTGATCGCTCGCAGCGCCCGCATGGCGCGCCGCATGGACGCCGAGCTGTACGTCATTCACGTGGATCGCGAAATCGGCCCGAAAGAGCCGAATCATGAAGCGCTGGCCGCCAATCTCCGGTTCGCCGAAAATCTAGGCGCCAAAGTTGTGCGCCTCAAAGGCCGCAGCGTCGCCGACACCGTCGCGGAGTTCGTGCGCTCCAAGCACATCACACAAGTCATCTTCGGCCGCGCGGCAGTTCGCGACTGGCGCAAGTATCTCTACCTCTCGGCCGTCCATCGATTTTTAAGGGAATCACCAGCAGTGGACGTGCACATCGTCACCCAGGAACCCGAAGAAGAGTAACTCTCCGATTCACGGAGCGTTGGATCGCTCCAATGGGCCGGCCAGCTCCAAGTCAACGTCCACGGTCTTGTCCGCCTTCAAAAAGAAATTGCTCGGACTCTTCAGACCCCAGGCGATATACGGCACGTTGAACTTCGCCGTCCCCTTCCAGTGATCAGTCGCTAGTTCCGCTTGCACCGGGACGGTAATTTCGTGCTCGGAGCCGCGCAGCAAGAAGATTCCGTGAATTTGCACGGTCACACTACCTTCCGCGGCCACTTTGCCTTCTACGCGATCCGGACGAAACGCGATCTCCTTGAATTTTGCGCTCTCGATGATTTCCCGGTGCATTTTCTTGTCGCGCCCGTCGTTCCCGCTTTCGCCGCTCGCTGCGTCGATCACAATCTCGCCGCCTGCCCTGCCGCTCCCGGTGTCGATTCGCATCGCGCCGCCCTTCACCGCAAAAGTTCCATGCACGGTGTGCAGCGTACTCCCCAATGTCCAGTGCACTTGGCTTTGCGCCGGATTCACGCGCAACGCAAGCACCTTCGCCTGCCCCTGCTGCGGCGAGGCAGTAGCAACCTGCGGCGAAAGACCCGGTAGCAACGCGATAGCCACAATTACAACTATCGGCACGCCAAGTCCTCGACCAGCCTGAGCAATTTTCATTCGCATCCTTTGCCGACCCGAAACGCGTGCCGACCGAAACCTGCCCATGATTCTATGCCGCAACGAATCTCCAGCCCAGCATCGCTCCCGCCGACGCCCACTCTTGCACGCTCGACGTCACTCCCGCGTGAATCGCCAGCAGCCGCGCGAATAGCTCCGCATCGGAGGCCAGCGCTCGAATAGCCCGCTCACGCAATCGCGTTCGACCATCCAGCAGCAGCATTAGCCGGCCGATCATTGCCGGCTGCCTCGACAGCCGCCTGTGCGCCGCGGCGTAGCCCCGCAAATCACCCGCTTCGAGCGCGTCCCCCAGCGCCAGAGCTTGCCGAAAACCCAGGCACAAGCCTTCACCCGTGATCGCGTCCACACTTCCGGATGCATCTCCGATCAACACTACATTGCCTTCAAATACCCGCGGCAACCGCCTCGTCATCGTTACCGCACCGCGTTCCGCTCCCGTAATTCCTTGCGCCGCACTCAGTCTCTTCGCCAACTGGGGAAACTCCGCTTCCATTGCGGTAAATCCCACGCCCGCCTGGCGCGAAATCATTACTATGCCGACTTCGCTTTCCGCCACCGGTGTAACGTAGGCCTGCGCATGCTCGCCCCAATAGATCTCCACCGACTCCGACCATGGCTGCACGCGATAATGCCGCCGCTGCGCGAATCGCTTCCTGGCCCGCGCGCCGGCATCCAACCCGCCCCACTTGCGCACCCGCGAGCCAATGCCATCCGCACCGACCATCCATCGCGCCCGCACCAGTTCGCCGCCGGCAATCACACCGCCTCTGCGAATGCCCGTCACGGGCGTCCGCCACCGCAGCGACACTCCCAACGACAGCGCTCGATCCACGAGCCGCTGATGCAGCACCGGACGCTTCACGCCGATCCCCGCGACCTCGCCGGGAAACGCCGCCGCCACCGAACTCCCTGTCCCCACAAAGCGAATGCCACGAAGGGCAAATCCATCGCTGCCGCGGATGTCCACGCCCAGCTCTCGCAAGGCAGTTGCGGTATCCGGTAGCAATCCTTCCCCACAGGCTTTATCAATCGGAGGTTCCGCGCCATCGGCCACCGTCACGCGAAACCCTTTTCTGCGCGCCGCGATGGCCGCGGCCAGTCCCGCAGGGCCGCCGCCGATAACAAACACGTCCGTTTCCTCGACCATCCCATCCTCGCAATATCGTGGAAAAGCTCCGGCCTTGCAGATGCGGCCGGCTGGGCCCGGTCCTGTAGCCAGGCACTCTCCAGGCCCAAACTCGTTCGAATGCGGCTATCAAATCAGATGCGGGAAGTGCCCAAGGGATAGTTCCAGTCGCTATCAACAGGCTGTCAAATCGATGTCCCAAACTGCGCAGCACGGGGGTCCATCGGAGCGTTCATACGCCGGCAGGCCGAAGTCGGTGGATAAGCAAATCTTATCTAGTCTCCTACAAGTATTAATTTGACTGATTGACTTTCCTGCCCCGATCCTGTACCTTCGATGGCAGTCGTATGTTCCGCACCGCCATCTCGCACGGACAAGAAATTCCCGTCTGCAATGGGACGTTCTCCCGCGCGCTCGTACGAATTATCTACGTGCGAGGAAGCACTTTCGGATGACGGCGGCCTAAGCCAAGCACCACAAGATTTCAGGGCCATCATCCAAACCAGGATGATGGCCCTTCGGTTTTAGAGGCTCAGTCTTGTAGCTTGGCCCTTTACGGCCGAGGCTTTTCCGCCGCGTCTTGGCAAAGGCTGCCAGCTCGGCATGACCAAATTCTCGAGAGGATCGGACCACGTGACCCAATCGCTTCCTATGCCCCGCAGCCGCGCACTTGTCGACGGCGCGCACCGTGCCGGCGCCCGCGCCATGCTTCGCGCGTGCGGCCTACAGGACGTCGACTTCGAAAAACCCCTCGTCGGCGTCGCTAACACCTGGATCGAAATCGGCCCGTGTAACTATCACCTGCGCGAACTCGCCGCCGACGTCAAGGCCGGCATCCGCGCCGCGGGCGGCACCCCGTTGGAATTCAACACCGTCTCCATATCCGACGGCATCACCATGGGCACTGAGGGCATGCGCACTTCCCTGGTCAGCCGCGAAGTCATCGCCGACTCCATCGAACTCGTCACCCGCGGCAATCTGTTCGACGCGTTCATTGTTCTCGTCGGCTGCGACAAGACCATTCCCGGCGGCATCATGGCCGTTGCACGTCTCAACATTCCATCGCTCGTCCTTTACGGCGGCTCCATCGCCGCCGGCCAGTTCGAGGGCCATTCCGTGACGTTGCAGGACGTCTACGAAGCCATCGGCTCTCACGCGCGCGGCAAAATGTCCGACGCCAGGCTCAAGGAGCTCGAAAAAGTCGCCTGTCCCGGCGCCGGTGCCTGCGGCGGCCAATTCACCGCCAACACCATGGCCCTGGTCTCCGAATTTCTCGGCATCGCGCCAATGCAACTATCCAGTGTCCCGGCCACCAACGCCGCCAAGCACAATGCCGGTCATCGCGCAGGCGAACTGGTGATGGATCTTCTCCGCCGCGATGTCACGCCCTCCAAAATCATCACCAAAGCCGCCATCGAGAATGCCATCGCAGGCGTCGCCGCCACCGGCGGCTCGACCAATGCCGTTCTCCACCTGCTCGCTATCGCCAACGAAGCTCACATTCCTCTTTCGATCGACGATTTCGATCGCATCAGCGCCCGCACGCCTGTGCTCGCCGACTTGAAACCCAGCGGACGCTTCGTCGCCACCGATCTCTTCAACGCCGGCGGCACCGCTCTGGTCGCCAAGCGCTTACTTGACGCAAAGCTCATGCGCGGCGACTGCATCACCGTCACCGGCCGCACCATCGCAGAAGAGGCCGCCCAAGCCAAGGAAGCGCCGAAGCAGGAAGTGGTGAAGACTGTCGCCGCGCCGCTCAAGCCCACCGGCGGCCTCGTCATTCTGAAGGGCAATCTCGCTCCCGAAGGCTGCGTCATCAAGGTCGCCGGCCACAATTTCGTCACTTTCAAAGGTCCGGCGCGAGTATTCGACACCGAAGAAGCCGCGTTCAACGCCGTCGGCAACGGCACCATCAAAGACGGCGACGTCGTCGTCATTCGCTACGAAGGCCCGCGCGGCGGACCGGGCATGCGCGAGATGCTTTCGGTCACCGGCGCGCTGGTCGGCGCTGGTCTCGGCGAATCCGTTGCGCTTCTCACCGACGGCCGCTTCTCCGGCGCCACCCACGGCTTCATGGCTGGTCACGTCGCGCCCGAAGCCGTGAACGGCGGCCCCATCGCTGCCGTCGCCGATGGCGACATCATCGAATTCGATGTACCCAAGCGCACCTTGAACGTCGAACTCACCGACGCCGAAATCCAGCGCCGCATGTCTACATGGAAAGCACCAACGCCGCGATTCAGCACCGGCGTCATGGCCAAATATGCTCTGCTGGTTTCGTCGGCGGCCCAGGGCGCGGTCACCACCCCATCGTTCACCACAACTGGCACCACAACCGGTTCGAGATCTGAAGCTGTGCACGCGAGGACACTATGAAGCTCACTGGCGCCGAAATACTCTGCGAGACGCTCACGCACCTGAACGTCAAGCACGTATTCGGCTATCCCGGCGGCGCGATCCTTCCCGTTTACGACGCCATCGGTAAATCGAAGCTCCACCACATTCTCGTCCGACACGAACAGGGCGCCACGCACATGGCCGACGGCTACGCGCGCGCCAGCGGCGGCGTTGGCGTCGCTATGGCCACGTCCGGGCCTGGCGCAACCAACATGGTCACCGGCATTGCCACCGCCATGCTCGACTCTTCCCCGGTCGTCTGCATCACCGGTCAAGTCAGCAGCAAGCTGCTTGGCTCCGACGCCTTCCAGGAAATCGACATCACCGGCATCACCATGCCCATCACCAAGCACAACGTGGTGGTTTCCCGCGCCGAAGACATCGCGCGCACCGTGCGCGAAGCCTTCGTCATCGCCAACTCCGGCCGGCCCTGTCCAGTTCTGGTCGACATCACCAAGGACGCCCAGCAGGCCTCCTGCGATTTCGATTTCGAGGCCGCAAAGCCCAAGCTGCCGCCCAAGCGCCAGCGCCTTAACTACGACAAAGCCGAGTTCGAGCGCGCGGTGCAAATGCTGAACTCCGCCAAGCGCCCGCTCATCCTCGCGGGACACGGAATCATGGTTTCCGGCGCGATGAAAACTTTCGAGCAATTCGTTCGCGCCGGTCACTTCCCGGTGGCCATGACCTTGCTCGGCATCGGCTGCTTCCCTGCCGGCGATCCCTTAAACCTCGGCATGATGGGCATGCACGGTGAAGCGTGGGTCAATCATGCCATTCAGGAAGCAGACCTGCTCATCGCCGTCGGTATGCGCTTCGACGATCGCGTCACCGGCGACTTGCGCACTTACGCCCGCGACGCCAAGAAGATCCACATCGAAATCGATCGGTCTGAGATCAACAAGAACGTCAAGGTCGACTCCGCCCTCATCGGCGACGCCCGCGAAGTCCTTGAGCAGTTGCTGCCGCACATCGAGAAGCGCGACCGCCCCGACTGGCTGGCTCACATCCGCGAGCTCAAGGGTGATTCCGCGGTTCGCGACATTCAGGGGTTACCCGACAACGGCCATCTCTACGCTGCTCACGTCATCAACGATCTCTGGAAAGAGACCCGCGGCGAAGCCATCGTCGTTACCGACGTCGGCCAGCATCAGATGTGGGAGGCGCAGTATTACCATCACAACAAGCCGCGCTCCCTGGTGACCTCCGGTGGTCTCGGCACCATGGGCTTTGCCCTTCCCGCCGCCATCGGCGCCAAGTTCGCCAAGCCCGACGCCGATGTCTGGGTCGTGGTTGGCGACGGCGGTTTCCAGATGACCATGTGCGAGTTGGCCACCATCGTTCAGGAGAAGATCAAGGTCAACATCGCCATCATTAATAACGGCTACCTCGGGATGGTTCGCCAGTGGCAGGAGTTCTTCTACGACAAGCGCTATGTAGCCACTCCGCTGGTCGCCCCGGATTTCGCCGCCTTGGCTAACGCCTTCGGCATCCGCGGGGAACGCATTACCTCCCGTTCGGACGTGCTGCCTACGATTCGCTCCGCTCGGGAGAGCAAAGACCCCGTCCTCATCGACTTCCGCGTCGAGCAGGAAGATTCCGTCTACCCGATGGTCCCGGCCGGCGGTTCGCTCCACGAAATGATCCGCCGTCCCAACAATCCTCTGGTGGAAACGGCAACGGAGCCATGAGCATCCGCGGCGAAATACAGGCCATGGCTAACATAAACAAAACAGCCGGCATACAAGATATGGGCACGGCGTTGGGTGAGACAAAGTCCCATCGAATGATAATCTTGCGCCAACCCAAGCCGTATCTTCCGTGGATTCATACTCTTGCATAAAAAGGGAAAAAGGGTACCCCTCCCAAAGTAGTCGACCGATTTTTGAAGTCTGAAAGGAAAGTTATGCAAACGCTGATCGCCTACGTGGAAAACAAGCCAGGAGTCCTGAACCGCGTATCGTCTCTCGCGCGCCGCCTGGCCATTAACATCGACTCCCTGACGGTAGGCCCGACCGAAAATGAGGAGGTCGCCCGCATGACCATCGTCGCGCACACCGACGAGCGCGGAGCGCATCGCCTGGAAGCCAGCCTCGAAAAACTCGTGGATGTGCTGCTCGCCGAAAACGTCTCCGAGCGCTCCTTGCTCGAGCGTGATCTCGCGCTGATCAAAGTTTCCGCCGACCAAAAATCGCGCCCGCACCTGATGGAGTTGATCAAGGTCTTCCGCGCGCGCGTCATCGACGTCGCGCCGGAATCCCTGATCCTGGAAGTGTCCGGCACCGTGGACAAGATCGACGGCCTGCTCGAAGTCTTGCGTCCCTTCGGCGTCCTGGAGATGGCCCGTTCCGGCCGCATCAGCATGACCCGCGGCGCCGATCTGCTCCAACCGCCGACAACATCGACAGCTGTCCCGGCGCAACTTGCTTCGCAGGGGCGACACGCTGCGCCCCAGTTCGGCAGCCAACGATGAAGTCATCGAGCTCCGGTTTTTCTTTTGCATTCTAGCCCTGAGGCAACATCACTGACGATTCCGATTTTCACACCTAGACGAACAGAGGACACGAATGGCAAATCTCTATTACGACAATTCCGCAGACCTCGCTCTGATCCAGGGCAAAAAAGTCGCGATCATCGGCTACGGCTCGCAAGGACACGCGCATTCGCTGAACCTGCGTGACTCCGGCGTGCAGGTTCGCGTCGGCCTGCAACCCGGCAGCGCGTCCCTCGCCAAAGCCCAGAAGGAAGGCCTCACCGTTAACACCCCCGCTGAAGCCGCCGAATGGTCCGACGTGATCATGATTCTCGCGCCGGATACCAAGCAGCCCAAACTCTACAAGGACTCGATCGCGCCGCACCTGCGCAAGGGCAAGACGCTGATGTTCGCGCACGGCTTTAACATCCGCTTCGGCACCATCAAGCCACCCGCGGACGTCGATGTCTCGATGATCGCGCCGAAAGCGCCCGGCCATCGCGTCCGCGAAGTTTTCACCGAAGGCGGCGGCACGCCCGCGCTGATCGCCATTGAGCAGGATGCCAGCGGAGGCGCCAAAGCTCTCGCGTTGTCGTACGCCAAAGGCCTCGGCTGCACGCGCGCCGGCGTTCTGGAAACGACTTTTACGGAAGAAACTGAAACCGATTTGTTCGGCGAGCAGTCCGTGTTGTGCGGGGGCGTCAGCGAACTGATCAAAGCTGGCTTCGACACTCTGGTGGAGGCCGGTTATCAGCCCGAGGTCGCGTATTTCGAGTGCCTGCACGAATTAAAGCTCATAGTCGATCTGATTTATCGCGGAGGACTCAGCTACATGCGCTACTCCGTCAGCGATACCGCCGAGCAGGGCGATTATTCCGCCGGGCCGCGCATCATCACCGCGCAGACCCGAGCGGAAATGAAAAAGATTCTCGCGGAAATAAAAGACGGTAGCTTCGCGAAAAAATGGGTAGAGGAAAACGAAAAAGGCTGCCCGAATTTTCTGGCCACTCGCCAGCGCGAACAATCGCATCTGATCGAGCAGCTGGGACCAAAGCTCCGCGCGATGATGCCGTTCCTGCAACCGATTACCGCGCCCGGACTGGCCAGCGAAGCAGCGGCTTCGAAGAAATAGAAACATCTAAGGATTTCCTGGTATGGAAATTGTTAAGATGCTGATCTACTAGTTGACACGCAGCCCCCATTTGCGCGATTCTCACGCGCCATGAAAATGAAAGCGCACCGAGCACTGGTGCCCACGCCGAATCTGCCCGAGCGCGTCGAGCGCCTCAGCGTCAAGCGTCAGGAAATCATCCGGCCGATTCTTGAGCATCCCAAGGAATTCGTGCTGCTGAGCGTTCGCTCGATGGCGCAACGCCTGAAGACCGACCCGGCGACGATCGTCCGCATCGTGCGCGGCCTGGGGTTTGCCAGCTATCGCGAGTTTCAGCATCACCTGCATGAGCTGTCGCTGGCATTTGCCTCTCCGGTCGATACCATGCAGACCAGCGCCGGCACCTCGGACATGCAGACCTTCGTGCGCAACGCCTTGGCGCAAAACCTGAAGAACCTGCAAGGACTCAAGAACAGCCTGGATGGAGCGCGCCTGGCGGAATTGGCCAAGCGATTCTACAGCGCGCGGCGCATCGTGGTTTTCGCGGGCGACGCGGCGGGGATTTTGGCGGAGTACCTGGAATACCAGATCAACGTGCTGGGGCTTCCGATCTTTGCCGCTACTTCGGCGGGAGCCATCACGCATCTGGCGCGCGCGGTGAGCAAGCGCGACCTGGTGATTGCCATCAGCTTCCGCCGCGGCTTGCGCCAGACGGTCGAAGGCGCGCAGCAGGCTCGCGCCCACGGCGCGTACTGTGTGGGCATTTCCGACACCTACATTTCACCGCTGGCGCGCGAATGCAATGAGGTGTTTCTGGCTTCGGTGGAGGCCACTTCTTTTGGGATTTCGCTGGCTGCGCCGCTGGCGCTGCTCGATGCCATCATCGCAGCGTGCGGCCAGCACCGTCGCGCATTCACGCTTTCCGTCGCACGGGAAATTGCCGAGGAGCAACGCAAGGGATTCCGCTGGTACAACCCATAGCCAACAGCGCTTTGCGAACCGAGCAAACCTCGTCGCACTTTGCATTCTGAGAGCATGGAACTCGGTTATGATCTTGCCGACGTTCGAGGGTCTTCCTTGCTTACATCTTCTTGCTCTCGCTTGCTGGTGTGCTTGATGCACGCGGCTCTGCTGATGGTGCTTTGTACCGGATTTACCGGAGCGCAAACGCCCGACTCACTCGCCGCGCGCATCGACAGAGTCATGAGCCGGCCAGAGTTCCGGCATGCGAATTTCGGCATTGAGTTCTATTCGTTGGACACGGGAAAAGTGGTTTACGCGCTGAACGCGGACAAAATGTTCGTGCCGGCATCGACGACAAAGTTGCTGACCGAGGGCGCGGTGCTGGCTAAACTCGGCGCCGACTATCGCTTCCAGACGCGGATTTATCGCAGCGGACCTCTCGATTCCAAGGGCAGACTGAAAGGCGATCTTGTTCTGGTAGCCAGCGGCGATCCGAACCTGTCAAATCGCATTCTGCCCGACGGCACGCTGGCGTTCGTGGATGAAGATCACTCGTACAACGGGCCGGCGGTGCCCGGCGATCCGCTGACGGTGATCAAGCAATTAGCGAAGGATGTTTCTAGCAAGGGAGTACGCCGGATCGAAGGACGCGTGCTGGTGGATGCCAGCCTGGTGCCGGATGGAGCGCGCGAGGGCGGCACTAACGTGGTGATGTCGTCGATCATGGTGAACGACAACGTGATCGACGTGACGGTTACACCTGGAGCAAAGGCGGGGGATCGGGCCGCGATCGCTACGTCCCCGCAGACTTCCTACGTGAAGTTTAGCGGGCAGGTGCTGACGTCGTCTTCATCGGGCAAGGCTTCCCTGGACACTTCCGATCCGATCGTAAATGCCGATGGCACGACCAGCGTGCTGATTACCGGCACGATTCCCGCGGGCGCACCGGCTGAAATGCTGGCCGTCGGCGTGCTGTCGCCGACGAACTTCGCGCAGACCGTGTTGCGTGAAGCACTCGCGGCCAATGGAATTTCCATCAAGCCGCCGAAGAAGACCGATCCTCCGATTTTTCCGACGTACTTGAAGTTCTACGTGCCGGAGAATCTGCTGGCGGAGCATACTTCCCTGCCGCTTTCTGAAGAGGTCAAAGTTACGTTGAAGGTGAGCCAGAATCTGCACGCGGGGATGGGGCCGTATTTACTTGGCGCGCTGGCTGCGAAGAACGCGCGCGACTTGCGTCAGGCGGGTTTTGGCATGGAGCAACAATTCCTGCAGGAGGCGAAGCTCGATATGTCCGGGATCTCGCAGGGAGACGGCGAGGGCGGCGACTGGGCTGATCTGTTCAGCCCGGACTTCATGGTGCAGTACCTGAAATATTGGACCAAGCGGCCCGAGTATCCGGTGTTCTTCAAGGCCTTGCCGATTCTGGGGCGCGACGGCACGCTGGCGAAAATCCAGACAGCGAGTCCGGGCGCGGGTTATGTTTTCGCGAAGACCGGCACGTTCGGCTCGGAGGATCGCGTCAATGGGAAGGTGATGCTCAATGGAAAGGGCTTGGCGGGGTATGTGATCACAGCGAAGGGCGAAAAGTTGGCATTTGCGGCGTACGTGAATCACGTATCGCTGCCGCCCGATCCGGATGCGCCGCAATCGGTGGCCGGGCAGGCGTTAGGCGAAATTGCAGCGGCCGCGTATGACGCGCGCTTTGAACCCATCGCGAACGGAAATTAGGCCGTCCGTGCAATGCTAGATTCCCTCAGCGGCTAAAGCCGTTCTTAAGCGTCACAAATGGCACGACTAGAGTCGTGCCTTCCGGGTTGCACATTACGTTCGCTCCTGGCGGTTACACATTATGATGCCGGTGGTAAACGCCAGTTTCTCCAGGCGAGCTATCTTCGGTGCGTGGCGAGTAGACGCCAGTTCTCGAGTCGAAATTGTCTTTGGTGCGTGGTGGTGGCTTGCGTGAGGCGCCGGCCTTAGCCGAGGAAGGTTTTGCCGAGTTCGGCGACGCGGCGTTCGTAGACCATTTCGCACCAGCCGTGTTTGCCGCGGTAGCGGAAGCGGATCTTGTGGCCGGGCTCGATTTTGGCGCGAGAGCGTACGACGGAGTCGGAAAGCTCGACGAATTCCCCGCTTACGCTGTAGCTGCCTTCCCAGCCGCGGAGTTCGAACTTGCCGTCATTTTTGAGGATGAGGGGAGCGGCGTTGCAGGGAATGATCTTGCCACCGACCTTGGCCTCGGCGCATTGGTACCGACCGGAGAGGTTGCCGGTCTGGGCGTGGCTGGAGGGCAGACAGATCAGGACAAATGTCAGAGTCACGGCGAACCGGAACGCGTTCCTGGCAACAGAGATCATAAGGGCTGGGTCGGTCCTCATGCAGTCCTCCGCTGGCCGGAACGGTGCCGCGGAACGCCGTGGATCGGACAGCGTGATATGGAGCACGTTTTTCGCCAACTGGCCTGTGTCAACATATTGATACTATTGGCCTTATATAAGGGCTTTTGGGCGGGAAGCCGCCAGGCGGGTTGGTTGCTGAACTCGGGGAGTCTTGAAGGGAAAAAGTTTGCAGAATTTTGAGGGTTTGGCTGGTGCGCCTCGGGGAGTGGATTTGTGGGGGTTGAGGCTTACTGCACGGGGGTAGCTGTGGCGTTGGCGTCGTTGGCACAGGCAAAGTGCCTGTGCTACTCCAGGGGGAGTTCGGCGATGGCGGCGCCGTCCTTGCGGGGGTCCGAGGCGCCGTAGTTTACGCCGGTGGCGAAGTCGCGAAGGACGGCTTGGCCGCCGCCTACAGCGCTTGTGAACACACCCTTCAGCTGGATTTTGTGGCCTTTGGCAGTGAGTTCGTTGCGGGTGGCTTGGGAGAAGCGGTTTTCCATTTCGACTTCGCAGTTGGTGAAGGCGTATTTGACGAAGCGCGGGGCTTCCAGAGCGGCCTGGATGTTCATTTTGAAGTCGGCGATGTCGGCCATGAATTGCGCGTGGGCCTGGGATTGGTTCCAGCCGCCCATGATGCCGAAGGCCATTCGAATGTCGCCCTTCTGGGCGAAGGCCGGGATGATGGTGTGGAGCGGTCGCTTGTGTCCGGCCAGAGCGTTGGGGGAATCGGGATCCAGTTTGAACAGGCCGCCGCGATTGTGGAGCGCAAACCCGGTACCCGCGGCGACGATGCCGGAACCAAAGCCGGAATAGTTGCTCTGAATCAGAGATACCATGTTGCCGTCGCGATCAACGACGGTTAGATACGTGGTGTCGCCTGCGGGAGCAAGCTGGGCGGCGCTGGGATCGCAGTTGGCGCGATCGGGGTCGATTTGTTTGGCGCGCTCGGCGGCCCAATCTTTCGAAAGCAGCGTGGCGGTTGGTAGTTTCTGGCGGCGCGGGTCACCGATGTATTTTGCAAGGTCGGCGTAGGCGAGTTTCTTGGCCTCGATCATGGCGTGGAGAGTTTTGGCGGAGCCGAAGCCGTATTCTTTGTCGGCGAAGGGAAATTTCTCGAAGATGTTGAGCATTTCGAGAGCGGCGAGGCCCTGGCCGTTGGGGGGCATTTCGTACACGGTCCAGTCGCGATAGGTAGTGGAGATGGGTTCGACCCATTCGGCGGAATAGTCGGAGAGATCCTGGGCGGTCATGGTGCCGCCGTGATGCTTCATGGTGTCGAGGATTTTTCCGGCGATGGAACCTTTGTAGAAAGCGTCGCGGCCGTGAGTGGCGATGGCTTGCAAGGATGTTGCGAGGTCGGGATTGCGGAAGATTTCGCCGAGTTTGGGCGGGCGATCGTTGGGAAGGTAAGTTTTGATGGCGTTTTCGTCGCCGCGGAGGTAGTCGACTTCGTCGGCCCAGTAGAGGGCGTTCCACTCGGGAACGGGAAAGCCTTGTTGCGCGGTGTGGATAGCGGGCGCGAGGTCTTCGGCAAGCTTTTTGCGGGCGAATTTTTCGGAGAGTTTTTGCCAGCCGTCGACGGCGCCGGGAACGGTGATGGCGTTAATTCCTTTCTGCGGCATGGCGCTCAGGCCCTGCTTGCGGAGAAAATCGATGGTGAGTGCCTGGGGAGCCCAGCCGCTGGCATTGAGGCCGTAAAGTTTGTTGGCTTTAGCGTCATAGACGATGGCGAAGAGGTCGCCGCCGATGCCGTTCATCATCGGTTCGACGACGCCCATCATGGCGTTGGTGGCGATGGCCGCATCGACGGCGTTGCCGCCGGATTCGAGGATGCGGACACCGGCTTGGGAGGCCAGCGGAGATTCCGAGGCGACGATGCCGTTGCGCGAGACGACCATGGAGCGGCCCTGGGAACGGTCCTGAGAGCCAGCAGGGAGCGCGAGAATGGCGACGAGCGCGAGGATCGCGAGCAGTGGGCGAGTCATGAGGGCGGCACTTTAGCGCGAGGTTGGATGAGTGGCAAGTCTTTGGAGAGGAAAATCTGGCTCGGACACTGCGAGTGTGAATGGTGAAATTGTGCTCCGAGTGTTGTTAGTGCTTGGAGGTTAGTCTAAACCGCATCCTTGGAAAGTCGCAAGGTTGCGGCACCTGGAAGGAAAAATCTAACGCTGAGGCGCGGAGAGCGCCGAGGTTGCGCAGAGAAGGGCCATTCCTGAGTATGCGGAGGTTGGGGGTGGAGATTTGCGCGGGATGGCCTAGAATCAAATGGACGGGGGCTAGCATCTAAACTGCATCTCGGCGGAACGGTGGCCGGATTTTGTTGATCTGAGATTCGTTTGATTTGTCTTGGGGGATTTTATCGTGGCTGAACAACGCGGCGGAACATCCGGCGGGGCGCACAGCGCCGGGACAGCAGCGGCACCTAGCAGCGCGGCGCAAACGCACTTGGAAGGACAGATCGATGCCCTGTTGAGCGGGCGGAATGCGGACCCCTTCGCCACCCTGGGGCCGCAGCCGGTGGAGACGGGGGCTGGGCGGCGATGGGTCATTCGGTTTTACAACCCGAATGCAGCGTCGGCGAAAGTAACGGTAGTTGGCGTGCCGGGGGCGATTGAAGCAAAAAGGCGGCGGCCTGAAGGATTGTTCGAAGCAACTCTGCCGGAAACCTACAAGGACCGGCCCGATCCGGCGAACTACCGGATTCGATTTGCGACTGATAACGGGCACACCTGGGAGGCTTATGATCCCTACGCGTTCCCCTATTCGCTGAGCGATTTCGATTTGTATTTGATGGGTGAAGGGCGGCACTACGACACGTACACGAAGCTGGGAGCGCACCAGCAAGAGATCGCGGGAGTGCGCGGCGTAAATTTCGCGGTGTGGGCGCCGAGTGCACGGCGCGTGAGTGTGGTGGGCGACTTCAATCACTGGGACGGGCGCACGAATCCCATGCGGAGCCGAGGGTCGTCGGGCGTGTGGGAATTATTTTTGCCGGAGTTGAACGAAGGCGCGGTCTACAAATTCGAAATCATCGGGCCGCGCGGCGAGATGCTCCCGCTGAAGGCCGATCCGTATGCATTTCGCACCGAGCTGCGGCCGCAGACCGGATCGATCGTCGCGAATCTGGATAATCACAAGTGGAACGACGAGCAGTGGATGGCACAGCGGCCGAAGAAGAATTGGTTCGAGTCGCCGCTGTCGATCTATGAAGTACATCTGGGAGCGTGGCGGCGCGTGCCGGAGGACGGGAATCGCTGGCTGACGTACCGTGAGCTGGGCGATCAGATGATTCCGTACGTGAAAGAGCTTGGATATACGCATCTTGAGCTGTTGCCAATCATGGAGCATCCGTTCGACGGGTCGTGGGGATATCAGACGATCGGGTATTACTCGGCAACGAGTAGATACGGGACGCCGACGGAGTTCATGGAGTTTGTCGATCGCTGCCATCAGGCAGGATTGGGCGTGATTCTGGATTGGACGCCGGCGCATTTTCCGCGCGACGTGCATGGGCTGGCGGAATTTGATGGCACGCATCTGTACGAGCACTCCGATCCGCGACAGGGATCGCATCCGGATTGGGGCACGCTGGTTTACAACTACGGGCGCAACGAGGTGCGGAATTACCTGATTTCGAATGCGCTGTTCTGGCTGGACAAGTACCACATCGATGGATTGCGGGTGGATGCGGTGGCGTCGATGCTGTACCTGGATTACTCGCGGAAGGAAGGCGAGTGGGTACCGAATGAATTCGGCGGGCGCGAGAACTTGCCGGCTATCGCATTTATCAAACGGCTGAATGAAGTGGCGTTCGAACGGTTTCCGGGGATTTTGACGATCGCGGAGGAGTCGACGTCATGGCCTGCGGTGTCTCGGCCCACATATCTGGGTGGGCTGGGATTCAGCTTGAAGTGGAATATGGGCTGGATGAACGACACGTTGCACTATTTCTCGTCGGATCCAGTGCACCGGAAGTTCGAGCAGAACAAGCTGACGTTTTCGATGCTCTATGCGTTCAGCGAAAATTTCGTGCTGCCCTTCTCGCACGACGAAGTGGTTCATGGGAAAAATTCGCTGCTGCACAAGATGCCTGGAGACATGTGGCAACAGTTCGCGAATTTGCGGCTGCTGTACGGGTATCACTACGGCCATCCGGGCAAGAAGCTGCTGTTCATGGGGCAGGAATTCGGGCAGCGGCAGGAGTTCAGCGAGGCGCGCAGTCTGGATTGGCATTTGCTGCAATACGAGCCGCACCGCGGGCTGCAGAACCTGATTTCGGACTTGAACAAACTAAATGCACGCGAGCCGGCGCTGCACGAGATTGACTTCGACTGGCATGGATTTGAGTGGATCGATTGCAACGACGCGGACAACAGCGTGTTTTCGTTTATCCGACGGGGGAAGAAGCCGGAAGACACGATGGTGGTGGTGATGAACGCGACCCCGGTGGTACGACGCGGATATCGGATTGGCGTGCCGCAGCCGGGATTTTACAAGGAAGTGTTGAATACCGATGCGGCGATCTATGGCGGTTCAAACGTTGGGAATCAAGGCGGGTTGTATTCGGATCCGGTGCCGCAGACGGGCCGGGAGCATTCGATCGCACTGACTTTGCCGCCTTTGGCGACGGTGTTTTTGAAGTGGACGGCGGCGTAAGAGTTTAGCCGCCCTCGCGACCTGCGCTACTACGGCTGGCGCCGAGACAAGACGCAATGGCCGGGCGGGCAAAGGCCGCCCTTACCGGGAACTGACCTGCCACTCCTGTTTTTCACGAAACATTTTCGATGGGGTGTTCGTATATCTGGCCATGAACCGGAGGGGCGGCTGTTTTGCCTGCCGATCCGGCCGGGGACCCGCTTTGCGACCGTCCGCGAAGGAGGCAGCTATATGTCTAATCTCAGCCGAAAGACTTTGGGACTCGTGTCGATCCTTGGCTTGGCGCTGGCATTGACGCCGGCAATCGGTGTGGCGCAGAACGCAGCCGCAAAGGCGGATTCTCAGACTGCAGCGGCGTCGAAGGACCGGTGGCTGCATGTACGAGTCGACAATCAGCAGACGAAGGATGAGACCGTGCGGGTGAATGTGCCGCTGGAACTGGCGGAGAAGGTTTTGCCGACTATCGACAAGAATCGTCTGCATCACGGTAAGGTGACGATTGACAAGTTCGACTGCCAAGGCGTGGATATCCATGCGTTGATGGCGGTGGTGCGCGAAGCCAAGGACGGGGAGTTCGTGACCGTACAGAACAAAGACAATGACGTGCGGGTGGCCAAGCAGAACAACTACTTTCTGGTGCACGTGACCGAGAAGAACCATCCGAAGAATTCGCGCGTGGAAGTAAAAGTGCCGATGAAAGTAGTGGATGCGCTGTTTTCCGCGGGCAAGGATGAGCTGGACCTGGTGGCGGGGCTGCGGGCGCTGGCGGCCAATGGGGATACCGAGCTGGTTTCGGTGAAGGATGAGGAGAATAACGTGCGTGTTTGGCTGGACTCGAAGAATTCCAGCGACTAGTTACGGTTGTTCCGGTGGTGACTCGGTGCGGTGCCAGAAAGCAGGTCGCTCGCTGCGCTGGGGATGACAAGCGGATGAATCGACTCGGCTGCTCGATTACATCTGGCGGGAGGAAACGAAATGGTGCTTTTGGCTAAGTTGGCGTTGGGATTTACCGGGACTTTGGCGATGGCCACGGTGTACACGTTTCGCGATGGGGTGGTGAATGTGGAAGTGGAGCAGCACGGGGCCGATGGGACCAACGTGCACGTGTGGGCGCCCGCCGCGGTCGTGCCGATGGTGCTGCATTTCGTGCCGGATCAGAAATTGGGCGAGGCGCATGAAAAATTCGCGGAGTTCATGCCGACGATCCGGGCACTGACTAAGGAACTGAAGAAGCTTCCGGATGCCGAACTGGTGGAGGTGCGGGACGGCAAGGACCACGTGCGCGTGAGCGTGCACAACGGCAAAGTCATCGTGGACGTGAAGAACCCAGAGGAGCGGGTGCACGTGGCCTGCCCGCTGGCGATGATTGAAGACGTCACCAGCGAGCTGGCATCCCGGACGCCGGGAGTCTAGCGCCGGCGGGTGACCTGCGGGTTTGGCAAGTCCCCATTTCAGCTTGGCGACACCTATTGGGGCTTCTGGCGCTGACGCTGCCGCATCATCTCTTGCGGATCGAACTTGGTGACTGGGCCGGTAATGTGGTCGGTCGCGCCGGAAATAGTCTTCTGAAGAGTCATCGTTTCATGTTCCTGCACCGATTTGACCATGCTGATGGGCGTGACTTTGTCGCTGGCCCACACATCGCCGACACCTGAATCTTTCTTCCAATGCTGGCACAGGAAAGTCCCGGCCGGAACGGTCACCGGTTCCATGCCGACCTTGTGCCATTTATCGAGTTCCTCTTGTGCATGGTTCTTCCTGTCGCCGGCCATGGCATTGAAGGGCATTTCCATCGCACCTTTTCCGGGCGCCTGGATGATAACCCTTTGCGGCTGGAAGTCGGGAGTAACAAGCATCTTTATATAGCTCATCTGGCCGGTCTTGCGGTCCGTGTGTCCCATTTCCATCCAGTAGCCCTGCTGAGTGCCTACCATTTCGGTGCCCACGACAACCATTTCCATCTGCGTGGGTTCACCGGAGTTGTCGGTGTGCTGGATTTCGTAGGTGGCGCCACTGCCCACCAACGGATGGAAGATGTCGGTGATGTTGGGCTTCCTGAAAGGATTGAGATTCATTTGGGCGGCTAGTGTGGTTGTGAGTGCCAAGCATGCTGTTGCCGCCAGCAAGGCGATTCGGGTGCGCTTCATGGTTCTCTCCTTGGATCCGCGGGTGAAGGCTGATGGGATTATACGGTTTGCGGAAGGATTTGGCTTTGGAGGTTTACGGAGAGTTACTGAGAAAAGGCGCTGGCCTTCCTTCGTGCCTCAGGATAAGCGCAAGGCGGCCGCTACGGGAGTCTACTCGTAGGCCAGGGCTACGACCGGGTCGTAGCTTGCGGCGCGCAGCGCGGGATAGGCGACTCCGGCTGCGGCGCCGACTAATGCCAGGACGATGGAGGAAGCGATCCAGCGCGCAGTGATCAGGATCATCAGGCCGGGATTTACTTCCTTCAGGATGGCCTGGGTTAGGAAAGTCAATAAGATTCCGAGGCTGGCGCCGAGCAATGTGAGCACCAACGTTTCGCCGAGCAACATGCGTACGATGTCGAGCTTGGAGAAACCCAGGGCTTTGAGAATGCCGACCTCGCGAGTGCGCTCCATCACCATGGTGTGCATGTTGAGCAGAATCACCAGGAAGCTGATGACGATGCCGAGACCGACCATGCAACGGACAAAGGGTTTCAGCTCCGGCAAATTTGAGGAGCTCATCAGACTGACATATTCGGACATGGAGCGGACGCGATTTTGCGGCGATAGCTTCAGGATTTCGGCGCGAGCGGCTTCGGTATTGCCTTTGCTCCGCACATAGAACATGGAGACACGGTTTTCGACGCCGGCGGCCTCCTGGGCAGTCTTGATGGGAATGAAGTAGCGCGCGCCTTTGCCGTGGGCGACAATTCCGCTGACGGTGAAGGTGCGGTTGAGCAGAGTGACGTGGTCACCTACCTTAAGGTGTTTCTGTTGGGCGATGATGTCGTCGGCGAGAACTTCGTCGGGCCCCTGAAAAAAGCGACCAGCTCGGTATAGAAAGCCGCGACTGAGCGCGTTAAACCGTTTGTAGTCGATGCCGTAGATCATGATCAGGTTTTTGGGCTCGGTGAGAATAACGACGGGGGCGACCTCGTCCACACCGGGCAGCGCTTGGATCTGGTCGCGCAAGCTTTCAGGCATAACGGCGCTGGAAAAGGCAATGAAAATGGACGCGTTGGGTGGTTGGACCATGATGTCGGCGCCCACGCCTTCCACGCGTTTGCCCCATTCGGAAATGACGCCGGAGGTGAGACCAACGATCATCAATACGAGAATCACTTGAATGGCGATGGCAGTCACGCTGAGGGCACAACGCAGCGGACGAGCGGTGATGTTCCCCCAAAACATTCGTACTAAAGAAAATGGAGGATCGAGATCGAGGTCGATGCCTTCGGTCATGGGCGAAAATCCGCGGCGGACTTTATCATTGATATTCGCGAGAGGTCAAAAAAATTTCCTCGTGCGAGCACGAGCGATGCCGAATTGCTTCGGAAATATTTCAGCTTCGTGAAGTTTTCAACACAAGTGTTGATAAGTTTGTGGAAAAGGGTGGGCCGCTGCGCGCTAAGTATACGCTTCTCAGTATCCTGAAGCGCTTTGCACCATTTCGGTGCAGCAATGGCTCGCATGCATGAGGTCAGTACCACTTCGGCGGCTTTTCCAGATGAATCTTGAATGTTTGTTTTAGGTCGGTGATGTCGTACCACCGCCCGTAAGTTTTCCAACCATCGGCGACGACTTGAATGAGCACGCGGCCCATGGGCGCTGCGGGAATATGGGCGGCGCCGTCGCGATTGGTCTTCACGTTCAGTTCCAACTTTTTATCCTTCATGAGTTTGCGTTCTTCGATGTACTTGACGTAGACGCTGGCATTTTCGATGGGTGTATCTTTTTCGCCGCCGGCGACCTCGATGGTCACGCGCGAGGTTTGGTCGGTCTTGGGCGGCGTTTTGTCCTTGCTGTCGTCGGCGGGGGCCTGGGCGCTCGCCATTCCGGCGAGCGCGAACAGTAAGAAGGCAGCGCACGTCACGAAGATCGGTCGGAATGTCATGTGGGCCACGCTTCAATCCTCCACAAAGGGACTGGGTTTGGTCAAGTGCCTGCCTATTGCGTTAGATGCGGCGGGAGCACCGTTGTTGAGGTTAGGTTGCATCCGGAGAACGCGCCGGCGAGACGTCGGAAAAAAAAGCCCGCCTCCCTTCGTGCCTCAGGGCAAGCAGAAGGCGGCCGCTACATGGCAACCTTTAGCTTGGTTGAGTTATATCTTTGGTTTGAACCTTGCGGAAATCGTGGACAATTGGACGTTTGACGCGGTCGGTTTGCTACGATACCTTCTCTTACGATCACTCAGGTGTTCGCACGGTTTGTCGGAACGCGGTAGTGCAGAGACGAGCAGAACGAGACTGACAGGGTGGGCAAGAAGGTGGCGTCGGCCGCCGCGTCGTTCCGCTGTGGTATAGCCTGAGATTCCGTCTACTTAGGGCACGGAGTTCGCGGCGCCTGCTTCGCGCCGCGGCGTGGCGACCTCTCTGCGGATCAGCGCAGCCGAAACCGGATTCCAAATTATTGCCGCACGGCGTACAGAAGACATCGAGCAGGAGACTCCATGGGCTTTGCAACGAATGCAATCCACGTAGGGCAGGAGCCGGACGCAGCGACCGGAGCCATTGTGGCGCCAATCTACCAGACCTCCACATACGTGCAGACCGAGTTGGGCAAGGACAAAGGTTACGACTACGCACGGACAAATCATCCTAACCGCAAGGCCCTGGAGCGGACGGTAGCGAAACTGGAGGGCGGGCAAAGCGCTTACGTATTTTCGTCGGGAATGGCGGCGATCGATGCGGTGTTTCGCTTGCTGCGGCCCGGAGACCACGCCATCGTGTCTGAGGCGGTGTATGGCGGGGTGTTCCGGCTTTCGACACAGCTACTGGTGCACTTTGGATTGGAATTCAGCTTTGTGGACACGGCTTCACAAGATGCGGTGAAGGCGGCATTACGTCCTAACACGAAACTGTTGTATGTGGAGACGCCGACCAACCCGACGATGCGTGTTTCGGACATCGCGGCGATCGCGGCAATCGCGAACGAGCGCAACGTTACGCTGGTGGTGGACAACACTTTTCTTAGTCCGTATCTGCAACGGCCGATTGAGCTTGGCGCGCACATCGTGGTGCATTCGATGACCAAGTACCTCAACGGACATAGCGATTCCACCGGCGGCGCGGTGGTACTGACACGAGCCGAAGACACTGAGAAGATCTACTTCATCCAACGATCGGCGGGCACCGGACTGGCGCCGATGGATTGCTTCCTGGTATCACGGGGGATCAAAACCTTGGCGGTGCGCATGTTGCAGCACAATGCCAACGGCATATCCGTTGCGCGACACCTCGATGCGCATCCAAAAGTCAAAAAGGTTTACTATCCGGGGTTGACGTCGCATCCTCAGCACGAAATTGCTCGCAGGCAGCAGCGAGGACCCGGAGCAATGCTGGCGTTCGATCTGCAGAGCCTGGAGGCGGCGCGGCGTTTTCTGAATCAGGTGAAGATTTGCTCGCTGGCGGAAAGCCTGGGGGGCGTGGAGACGCTGATTTCCCTGCCCGCGCTGATGACGCACGCATCGATGCCAGCCGACGTGCGGGAGCGTGTGGGCATCACCGAAGGACTGGTGCGGCTGTCAGTGGGCATCGAAGACGTCGAAGACATCATCAACGACCTCGATCAAGCCTTGCTTCACGTCTAACGCCGATTCAGCGTGGGGCGGCAGCGGCAAGATTTCCAAAGCACAAGCCGTGTAAATGGCTTTCGTTGTCCGAAACTTGCAGTTCCCTTCCATTGACTCTGTGTCACAGCAACCCTAGAATCCCCGGCACATGCCGGACTCTCCATCCCTGATCGGCCAAACGATTTCCCAGTACCGCATCGTGGAAAAACTCGGTGGCGGCGGCATGGGTGTGGTCTATAAGGCCGAAGACAGCAAGCTCAGCCGTTTCGTGGCCCTAAAATTTCTTCCCGAGGGCGTGGCCAGAGATCCGCAGACGCTGGAACGGTTCCAGCGTGAGGCACGCGCCGCGTCGGCGCTCAATCATCCGAATATCTGTACCATCCACGACATTCAGGAGCATGACGGCCGCGCATTTATCGTCATGGAGTTCATGGAAGGGGTCACGCTCAAGCATCTGATCACCGGGGCACCGTTGGGAATCGAACGCCTGCTGGATGCCGGAATCGATGTTTCGGACGCGCTGGACGCCGCGCATGCGAAAGGAATCATTCACCGCGACATCAAGCCCGCGAACATTTTCGTAACCGCACGCGGCCATGCCAAGATCCTGGATTTCGGTCTGGCCAAGCTGACGGCTTCCACGGTATCCCCTTCGGCGGAAACGGCCGCCACCGATGCGGGAAGCACCACCGAAGAGCACCTCACCAATCCGGGCAGCACCGTGGGCACGGTTGCCTACATGTCGCCGGAGCAGGCGCTCGGAAAGCCGCTCGACCCACGCAGCGATCTGTTTTCGTTTGGTGCGGTGCTCTATGAGATGGCCACCGGGGTTCTACCGTTCAAGGGCGATACGTCGGCGGCGATCTTTGACAGTATTTTGCATCGTTCGCCGGTGGCACCGGTGCGGTTCAACAGCGATGTTCCTGGAGAACTCGAGCGCATCATCAACAAAGCGCTGGAAAAGGATCGCGATCTGCGCTACCAGCACGCGTCGGATCTTCGGAGCGACTTGAAGCGGCTGAAGCGCGAAACTTCGGGCTGGTCGATGGTGCAATCCGCGACCGATGTCGAGGAGGAAACACCAGCGACGCCTAGGAAAGTCTCGAGCGGCCGCCGGAAGGTCGCCATTGGCGGCACTGGGGTCGTAGTTAAATCGACCGAGGGGCGTTCCCGAAAGCCCTTGGCGTATGGCGCTGCCATCGTGGCGCTGGTTCTTGCCGCAGGCGTGTACGTCTGGCATTCCCGCGCGTCGGCGAAGCTCAACGAGAAAGACACCATCGTGCTGGCGGATTTCACAAACTCCACCGGCGACGCGGTCTTTGACGACACGCTTAAGCAAGCATTGGCGGTAAATCTGGGCCAATCGCCGTTTCTCAACATCGTTTCCGATGACAAGGTTCACCAGACGCTGGAGATGATGGGGCAGCAAGGCGCGGCGCGCATCTCCAACGATCTAGCGCGAGAAATCTGCCAGCGTGTCGGCGCAAAGGCCTTCATGGCGGGCTCCATCTCAAGCCTGGGCAGTAACTACGCCGTCTCACTTCGAGCGGTCAACTGCAATACCGGGGACGCGCTGGCGCGTCAGCAATCCGAGGCGCCCAGCAAAGAGAAGATTCTTTCCGCGTTGGGCGAGGCCGCATCGAGATTGCGGAGCGACTTGGGTGAATCGCTTAATTCTGTGAGAAAGTTCGACGTGCCGCTTGAAGAGGCAACCACGACTTCGCTAGAAGCACTGAAGGCCTTCAGCATTGGGCGGCGAATCAGCCGGGAAAAAGGGACCACGGAGAGCATTCCTTACGGCAAGCGCGCGGTCGAACTGGATCCGAACTTCGCAATGGCGTACACCTCGCTTGCCGGGGCGTACTACAACCTCAACCAAACCGATCTCTCCATTGCCGCGATCAAGAAGGCATTTGAACTTCGCGATCGCGTGACCGAACGTGAGCGCTCCCACATTCTGACCTTGTACTACGACATCGCCACAGGTGAGCTAGAAAAGGCCACCGACGGTTACAAGCAGTGGATCCAAACGTATCCGCGAGATGTCACGGTACATGCCAACCTGGCGAACGAATTCATGGTCGGGGGAAAGTATCAGGACGCTGTCGATGCGGAACGCAAAGGCATGCAGGTTGAGCCGACCGTCGTGGACTACCTGAACTTAACGGCTAGCTATGTAGCGCTAAACCGCTTCGACGAGGCACAAGGAGCGATCGAGGAGGCCGCAACGCACAAGTTGGACGATCCGGTTCTACATGAAAATATCTATACGCTGGCCTTCCTGCGTGGCGATTCGGCTGCGCTCCAGCGAGAGGTGGCACTCAGTACGGGGAAGCCGGGCTGGGAAGATCTGATTTTGTACATGCACTCGAATACCAACGCGGCTCGCGGCGCGTTCGGCGAAGCTCGCAGCTTGTCGCGACGCGCAGCCGGCAGCGCGGAACGCGTTGAGCTGAAGGAGCCTGCCGCCTTGTGGCTGGCGGACGCGGCGTTGCGGGAGGCGCTAGCCGGTAATCGCGATCAGGCCCGGCAGTTCGCTGGCGAATCGATGAAGATCGCGAACACGCGTGACGCACAAATCCTGATCGCATTGGCGTTTGCGCGCATCGGAGATTTCGCTCGATCGCAAGCGATTGCCGATGAGCTGAACCGCAAGTTCCCGGTCAACACGATCATGCAATCGGTCTGGCTGCCCACCATCCGTGCCCAATCGGAGCTGAACCACGGCAACGCGGGGCGCGCCATTGAGTCGCTGCAACCCGCCGCTGCGTATGAATTGGGGGAAGGGATCGGCGCACTGAATTTCGTTTGCATATTGCCGGCCTACATCCGCGGTGAAGCATATCTGTCGGCCAAGCAGCCGTCGGCCGCAGCCTCCGAGTTCCAGAAGCTACTCGAGCATCGGGGGCTGGTCAGCAATTGCGTAACCGGCGCCCTCGCTCATGTGGGCCTTGCGCGTTCCTATGCGCAAGGCGGCGATGTCGCGAAAGCGCGCACCGCTTACCAGGATTTCCTGGCGCTTTGGAAAAACGGCGATGCCGAGATCCCCATCCTGAAAGAAGCCCAGGCGGAATACGCCAAGTTGCAGTAGCGTGATTGACTGGCTGCGTCGCTGCACCTAAAATCCAGCGCACATGCCCGAGGCCCCTTCCCTCATCGGCCAAACGGTCTCGCACTATCGCATCGTCGAAAAACTCGGCGGTGGCGGTATGGGCGTGGTCTACAAGGCCGAAGATACGCGCCTGAAGCGCTACGTCGCGTTGAAATTTCTACCCGAAGACGTTGCGCGCGATCCGCAGACGCTCGCTCGTTTCCAACGAGAAGCCCAAGCGGCTTCCGCACTGAATCACGCAAATATTTGCACCATTCACGACATCGGCGAGGACTCGGGTCGCGCGTTCATCGCCATGGAATTCCTGGACGGCATCACGCTGAAACATGCCATCACCGGGCGGCCCATGGAGCTGGATGAGCTTCTCAGCGTTGCCACCGAAATCGCCGACGCGCTTGACGCGGCGCATGGCGAAGGCATCGTTCACCGCGACATTAAGCCCGCCAACGTTTTCATCACCAAGCGCGGCCACGCGAAGATACTCGACTTCGGGCTTGCCAAAGTTTCGTTCACCGAAACATCCGCGACGGCTTCCGATTCCACTACCACGGAAGGCGCGCCTCCCGAGCGTCTCACCAGCCCGGGGACCACTCTGGGGACGGTCGCGTACATGTCGCCCGAGCAAGTGCGCGGCAAAGAGGTCGACGCACGCAGCGATCTGTTTTCCTTCGGGGTGGTGCTCTACGAAATGGCTACCGGCGCGCTTCCCTTCCGCGGCGACACCTCCGGGCTGATTTTCGACGCCATTCTGAACCGCGCACCACTCTCGCCTGTGCGCTTGAATCCCGATCTTCCGGCGAAACTGGAAGACATCATTAATCGCGCCCTCGAAAAGGACCGCGACCTGCGCGTCCAGCACGCTTCCGAGATGCGCGCCGAGCTCAAACGTCTCCGTCGCGATACCGATTCCGGGCGCTCCGCTGCGTACCCTGACGTGGCCAGCGGTGACGAGATGCTCGCACCAACCGCGAAATCCGCGGGTGACCATGGCGCATCAGCGCCGCCGCGACAGCGGGCATCATCGGTGTCACCGCCGCCAGGTGTGGCAGGGGCGTCTGCCCGCAATACTCGCCGCCCCTTTGGATGGATTGCGGCTATGGCTGTCGTCGTGATTGTGGCCGGTGCGGCGTTTCTTTTCTGGCGTGGGCATACGCCCTTGCCCTCAACGGTCTCCGCGAGCCAGCGGAGTGTCGCCGTTCTCCCCCTGCAAAACCTCGGCGGCGACAAAGATGTCGATTTCCTTCGCCTGGCTGTCGCTGACGAAGTGGCGACTTCGCTCAGCTATGTGCATTCCCTCTCCATCCGCCCATTTTCCACCAGCAGCAAATACAACTCGCCCAACGTGGACGCACAGCAGGCCGGCCTGGCCATGCACGTCAGCAACGTGGTTACCGGGCACTACCTGAAAGAAGGCCAGCAACTGCAGATGACTTTGGAAGCGGTGGATGTCGAGAACAACCGCACACTCTGGCGTGACACGATGACAGTCGCTGCTCCCGACATGCTGGCCATGCGCGGGCAGATCACCGCCAAGATTCGCCAGGGACTCATCCCGGCGCTCGGCGGATTGAGCAGTTCTGACGATGCAACTTCAGGAACCAAGAACGAGCAGGCCTACGATCTGTACCTTCGCAGCGTGGCCATGTCCACCGACACCGCGCCGAACCGCGAAGCCATCGCCAGCCTGGAACGCGCTGTTGGACTGGACCCGAACTACGCTCGGGCCTGGGCCGCTCTAGGCCAGCGTTATCACACTGAATTCGCTTACGGCCACCCCGACCCAAAAATGTTCGACCGGTCTAAAGCCGCACTGCAGCGCGCCCTCGCTCTGGATCCGAATCTTATCGTTGCCGCTGGCGATTTGACCCTGAATCATGTGGAACGCGGTGAGCTCGTCCAAGCCTATAGGGAAGCGAAGGAAACGGTAGTGCGGCATCCGGAAAATGCCGAAGCGCACTTTGCTCTCTCCTACGTGCTGCGTTACGGCGGTGCGATCGGAGAATCAGCCAAGGAGTGCGATGCGGCTCTTTCACTCGATCGTGGAAACCCGGCATTTCGTTCCTGCAATTTTACCTTCCGCCAATTAGACAACTATGATCATGCCATGGATTTTCTGCAGGCCGATGCCGGCTCGATGTGGACGGAGGTCAATCGCTTGCGCATCCTTGCGCTGCAAGGCAAAAGAGATGAGTTGCGTGAAGCCGCGTCCAGGAACAGTTCGGCGTACGGCAAGCTCATTGTCGGCTGTGTCGACAATCCTTCATCGGTGGCGGCAAAAACCGCGAATGAACAACTTGATCGCGCCTTAGAAGACTCAGACCACGAACCCGCTTACGTCATTGCGGGTGACGCTCATCTGTGCGGACAGAACGATAAGGCCATGCGCTTGCTGAAGTACGCCATCGAAGGCGGCTATTGCGGCTACACCGGCATGAAAAAAGATCGTGCCTTGGTTCCGCTTGCGGGACTGCCGGAATTCAATGATCTGCTATCGAAAGCCCAAAAATGCCAGGACAACTTCCGTATAGAAATGGCGAAGGCCGATTCCAGGAATTGAGCCCTCGCCTCGCGTGGTGCCGGCATCCCAGTTCTTCCCAGGCCAAGGCCGAAAACGCCGAACTGCGGTAGGTTCGATCTCCACTGACTCAGCGTTGTTTTCTTGACAAGTGGGTGGCCGCACGCATAAGCTCGCGCCACTTTTAGGCTTTATCCACAACATTTATTCTCATAAAGATTTAACAGTTCGATTGGATCGGGTCGGTTGGATCAGGCCCCCGCTATATGCGGGCACTCTCACGGTCGGAGGCATTTCAAATGTTCAGGAGAAGTTTCGTTTGTGTGGCAGTGGTGTGCGCGTTGGCAGTCGTATCGGGTGTCGTGGCGGTGCGGGCGCAGACCCAGGAACCAACTCACTACACGTTCGTATCCTACTGGGCCGTGCCGCGCGCGCAGTGGGCGGATTTCGAGAAATCCCAGGAGCAGGCGGTGTCCGTGCTGGAAAAGCAGGTTGCCAATGGAACGCTGGTGGCCTGGGGAACGAGTGCCATGCTGGTGCACACTGAGGAAGGCTACACACATGCCAGCTGGTTCGTCTCTACCACGCAGGCTGGCTTAACCAAGACGCTCGAGGCCTTGCGCACCGCTTCCAGGGCACAGGCTCTTGCCACCGCCACCAAACATGAGGACCACATGCTGCACTCCATTGGCCACGGCGGCAAGACCGGCCGGGCGACATCGGGAGTTATTCGCGTAGCCTTCTGGCAAGCCAAGCCCGGCCGCGATGAGGACATCGAAAATTTCTTCAAGAAGTACATTCAGCCTGATTTGGATGCAGGTGTCGCCGATGGATCCATCCTGATGTACAACTTCGATTCCCAGGCCATTCACAGCGGCGCGCCGGGCGGTTTCAATCTAGCGGTGGTCTATGCAAATGACGATGGTCTGGATAAGAACACTGCGCAGTTAGCGGCTCACGCCAAGGAAAACCCGGCGGCCGGGGAGGCGTTCGGGTCGATGATGGAGCTCGGTGCGCATCGCGACAGCCTCGGGCGCGTTCTGGCTTTCCAACACAAGTAGCGCTTTGTTTTCTAAAAACTCGGGCGATCTTGAGTTCAGAGTTTTTCGCTTGCTAGGCCGCACGCTTAGGGTGCGGCTTGCGTGGGCATCACCGTCACGACCAGCGCGGAGGGATGCTCCGCATCGTGGAGAATTGTGTTGGTGGCAGAGACGAAATCTCGGCTGGTTGCCTGCACCGCTCCCGTGTTGAGGTTGCGATCGTAGCGCGGGAAGTTGCTGCTGGAAACGTCCAGTCGCAGCAGGTGCCCTTTCTTGAAGACGTTGCTGGTGGCCGACAGGTCCACGCTGACCTTATAGATTTGATCGGGATTCATCAGCGTTGGCTTTTCCTGTGAATCGCGGTAGCGCATGCGCAGGATGCCATCGGCCAGATTGGTCGCGAATCCGTCGGGCGCGACGTCCACAAGCTTGGCAGTGAAGTCAGTATCGACCGCGGAAGATTTTGCCCACAATTCGAGAGTGACCGGGCCGGTCACTTCTATGTCTTCGGTCATCGGCTTGGTCGAGTACACCAGCACATCGTTACGATTTTCCGCCGAACGCTGATCGCGGGGTCCCGGCTCGTAGTGTTCGGCGTCGCAGCACAGTGATCCACCGATCGTGGGGACCGGATTCGCAGGATCGTAGGTAAATTTGTCAACCATCTCTTTTTTCGGCGCCGTGGTCGAAAGATTGCCGTCGCCGCGCAGCGAATTGGCGGAGCCTGCAGAGTGCAGAAAGTAGCGCGTCAGTTTACCCTGCGGTGGAGGCCAATCCGACTCCTGGTGGTATTTGTTCTCGCCCATCACAAAAACGCGCACGGGTTTGCCTGCCGCCGTGCCTTCGGTGCCGAATTCGTTCTGCACGTCTTTAAACAAGTAGTCGTACCAGGCCAGGATCGTCGTCGTGGACGGAAACTTGAGGGCTTCGTCGCCAAATTCGACGTCGCCGATGCGCCGCCCAAAACCGGCGTGGCCGCCGATCTGCACCAGGAGTCGTTGGCCGTTGCGCGCCGCGTCCGAACCGCCGTGGGCTTTGATACCCATATAGTTCCGCAGCGTGCCGGTCAGAAAAATGTCGTACCAGCCACCGATATGCAGTGTCGGAACCTGGATGTCTGCAAAATGCTCTTCGATCGACCATTGCTTCCAATAGGCGTCGTACTCCGGATGCGCCAGCCAATCAAGGTAGTACGGCGCGAGTTCCGCGGTTGATGCAGCGCCGGCCGGCAGCGCGGCATAGTTGAACGACGGATATTGCGTGAGCGGAAGCGCGTGCGCCCCTACCAGCGCGTTGGTATTTTTGGCAATGAGTCGCCAGAGCGTATTTGTTGCCAGCTGCGTGGTCCAGTTCTGATCGAACCACTGCTCGAATGCGCCGCCTTGATAGGTCCAGCCGTCATGATAATTGCTGGCCGTGACCACGGGGCAAATTCCCGCGAGATGCGGAGGATGCGCGATCGCGGCAAGCATCTGCGTCGCGCCGACGTAGGAGCCGCCCATCATCCCGACTCTGCCGTTCGAGTACGGCAGCGCTGCAACCCATTCGACGGTGTCATAGCCGTCTTCGGATTCATGCCGGAACGGATACCACTCGCCGTCGGAGGTGTAACGTCCGCGAACGTCCTGCACCACGACCACATACCCGTGCGGCACCAACTGATATGCCGGGCCCACTGCCCAGCTCGCGGCCTTGTCATAGGGTGTGCGCATGAGGATTACAGGGAATTTGCCTTCCGCTCTTGGGCGGTAAATGTCAGCGAAGAGTCTTACGCCGTCGCGGGTCTTCATCACCGCGCCATTTTGCACGATCACTTCGTAGGTCTGCTGCGCACCAGCGTTGCGGGACGCAGCGGCAAGAGCGGCACAAAGAAACAAGACTACCAGTGAAATTCTCTTCGCGAACAAGGGTCCTCCTCGCAGCGTCAAACCAAATCTATGCTTTGACACTTTCTTCCAGCCATCCAAGATACTCTCGAGAGCCTGCCGCGATGGGCAGCACCACAAACTCGGGCACCTCATAGCTGTGCAATCGCTTCACTTCCCTCTCTAACTCTGCCAACCGTCCCTTGGTCGTCTTGATCACCATCAACATTTCCTTCGCGTTTTCGACGCTCCCCTTCCAGCGATAGACCGACTGAATGACGCCACCAAGAATATTGACGCAGGCTGCCAGGCGCTTCTCGACTACAACCTTCGCAATCTTCTGCGCCTGGTGCATCGATTCGCAGGTCACCAGTACGATCCGACCGTCCTTCCCCGCTACCATTCCGCCCTCCACGAAATACATCGCCTTCCGTACTTCTTTTCCTTGCAGAGTCCGGGCTAGAATAGCGCTCTATGGTCACTTCCCCCATCAAGTTCGGCACCTCCGGCTGGCGCGGCCTGATCGCCGACGATTTTACATTCGCAAGCGTGCGCCTGGCGGTCACGGCGATCGCCGAACACGTAAACAGCAAGAAGAAAAATGCCACGATCCTCGTGGGCTACGACACGCGCTTTTATTCCGAGGAATTCTCACAGCTCGCCGTCGATATCCTGCAACAAAATCACATCAAGACGCTGCTGTGCGAGACGTTCACGCCGACGCCCGCGATTGCTTACGAAATCATGCGCCGCAAGCTGGACGGCGCGATCAACTTCACCGCCAGCCACAACCCCGCGCAGTATCACGGCCTGAAATTTTCTTCGGCGGACGCCGGACCTGCGCTCCCTGAAGTCACCAAAGACATCGAGGCACGCGCCGCGAAGCTGGCCGCGGACGGTGGTGTTCCCAAATCCGCGGTGCATCACAGCGACAAGAAAAAGTCTGAGACCGTGAATCTTCGCAACACCTATTTGAAGCGCCTTGAAGAACTCGTGCGCTTCGATACCCTGCGAAAGGGCAAGGCGAAATTCGTGGTTGATGCGCTTCACGGAGCGGGTGCGGGCTATCTGGACGGCGCACTGGCCGAACACAAAATTTCTGCGCGTGCGATGCGCACCGATCGCGATTGCCTGTTCGACGGCACCGGCCCGGATGTCTCGGAGGAAAACCTCGCGCCGCTACGCAGAGCGGTGCTCGATTCGAAGGCCGCGGCGGGTTTGGCGACCGATGGTGATGCCGATCGTTTCGGAGTCATCGATCGCGATGGCACCTGGGTGTCGCCCAATCACATTCTCGCCCTCGTTTACGACTACCTGGTCGAGTCTCGCAAGTGGAACATGGACGCGGCGCGCAGCGTGGCAACTTCCCAACTGATCGACGCGGCCGCCAAAGCGCACGGCCAGTCGACACATCAGACTCCGGTGGGCTTCAAGTACATCGGCCAGCTGATTCGCGACGACAAGATCGCGCTGGGCGGCGAAGAAAGCGCCGGCCTTACGATTCGCGGGCACGTACCGGAGAAGGACGGCATCCTCGCCTGCCTACTCGTGGCCGAGATGCTGGCGGCGCGAGGCGTTTCGATCGCCGAGCAGCTGAAGCAACTATTCAAGAAAGTGGGCCGCGAATTCTGGCCCGTCCGAGAGAATTTGCATCTCAGCGACGAACAAAAGGCAAACGCGATCCGGAAGGTTGCCGTGGATGCTTCGACACTGCTCGGGCGAAAAGTAGCTTCCGTGGACCGCACCGACGGCGCAAAATTCGTTTTCGACGACGGAAGCTGGATGCTGCTGCGGCTCTCAGGTACGGAGCCTCTTCTGCGGCTCTATGTCGAAGCGGAAAGCCCGAAGGCTTCCGCGAAGCTGGTGAAAGAGGCGACTGCGTGGGTGCTGAGCCGGTGAGAACGGATTTCTCCGAAACAATCTCGGAGTTTCTCAAAGAGCACAGTCGTGCCATTCTGGGGCTTTTCGTGCTGATCCTGGTCGTGCACGACGTCTTTGGCGCTCACGGATTCATCGCCATGCGCCGGACGCAGACGGAGATCGATCGGGTGAAGAAAGATATCGACCGGCTGAATTCAGAGAACCGTGAGTTGGGTCAGCAGGTGAAGGCGTTGAAGAGCGATCCTCACCTGATCGAAAAAATCGCCCGCGAAGAATTGCAACACGCCAGGCCCGGCGAAGTGATTATCCGGATTCCGCAGTCGCAGCAACCGGCGGCGGACTCGGCTGCAAAACCTTAGCCGGGCGTTTCTTCCAGCGCGTCCGGAGAGTCGAAAGCATGAGCATCGCCAGGAAAATGACCAGCAAGCCCGCGGTCGCTTTGGGGATGCTGCACTGCCCTTTGGGCAGGATCGACAGCCGGCCATAAACGAACTCGATGTGCACCCAATACACCAGCAGAGAAGTCTGGCCCAGCTGAATGATCGGGCTGAAGCCGCGCTGCGCGAATCCCCATCGGCACCAGGCATAAACGAGAAACGAGATCACCAGCAGGAGCCCGCAACGCATCAGAAAAAAATTGGGACTGGTGTGCCAGTAGTCATAAATCGCCGCAGAGTAAAGCGAGATCGGACTTTGGTCGAACAACGCTGACAGCACGCACGCCAGCATCCCAACTCCTCCGATCCCTGCGAAGGTCAGGTCCTGCTTTCGCTTGGCAATGTCGGAGAACAGGAAAAAGCCAACGGCCAGTCCGGCGAAAGCAAACGCCATCCACGGGAATAGCGGGAAGAGCCACGGCTGCGGTTGATTGAAGGTGTGCACGCCGTTGACGTAGGACTCCAACGGCCATGGGAGCCAGTAGGGACGAAGTGTCGTCCAGAGCAACGGACTGGCGAGTGCGGTGAAAGCGGCGACGGCGAGGGCACCCGCTATGGCGCGTTTTCGCGAAGACGAAATCTCGGCGGCTCGGCCAATTCTCGCGCTGGCGGGATCGTGGTGCTCTGTTCTTGCGGCGGTAAGCCAACAAACAATACCCATCAGCATCATGCACAGACCCAGGATGTTGAGCACATCGACGCGGAGCAGATCCGTCCACGGGGAGTGAGGGAGCCCTAAGACATATTCCTGGACGCGGAAGAGCAAGCCCAGCCCGTAAATTTCGGCCCCGCGAAGAATTGTCGCTCTCGCGATCGCTCCTCGATCCATACTTTTCTCGCGTAATTTCTCGGTTACCAGCGCAAAGGAGATTCCCGACAGAAAAATGAACAGCGGAGCAGGCAGCGTGCCACCCAGCTCCGACCAGATATAGAGCGACGAGTTCCGTTCTCCCGGAGCAAGCCAGGAGTTGTAGCAGTGCCATTGAAACATAAGCACGCAGGCTAACCCGCGCATCCCGTCGATGTACGCAAGGCGCGATCCGCTTTGGCGCAGCTGGCTCATCGTTCTGCGCCCCATTTCGTGCGCGCGGGCTGCGTTACAATCCTGACTTGCCCGCGACGCGACAACTCGGCGCACTCTCGACGCTCGGCCTGTGGGCCGTGCTGTGCTTCATCGGTGGCTTGTACGCTTCGTGGCATGGTTACGGCGGCCGGGAGTTCGCGGCCACGCTGACGACCTTCGCATTCCTCTTCGCGGTGATGCTGCTTTTCGCCGCGCGCGGCGCGGCGGAATTCCTCGCCTCGCGTTTCGGCGGGGGCAGCGGCCACCTGCTGGGGATGACGATAATTCTTGGATACCTGATTTACGCCATCGGCACAAACACTTTTGCGTTCACGCGTGTCGCAGCTGTTGTTGCCTGGGTCTTTGTGCCGCTGGGTTTGGCGGCATCCGCGGAACGCGAGGCGCCCGGGGCGTGGCAGGACTATGTGACGCTCGCCGCCATCTGGGTAGCGGTAAAATTCTCGCCCTCCCATTGGCTGTGGCCTTTCCCGGGCGGGCGCCTCGCTTACGTCTTCACCATACTCTTGTCGGTGAGCGTGGCAATCGCGACGTTTCTGCTTGTCCGCCGTATCAGCGGCGTGGGCTACAACATCGGCTGGGGGCACCGCTGGTGGATGTACGTCTTCGGAAGCTTCGCTGTGTTTGGCATGATCGCGATTCCGCTGGGCATCGCGATGCATTTCATTCATTTTGATCCGCGCTGGTCGGAGTGGAGAACGCAACCACTGCTGGCCATCGCGATTCTCTGCTTCACGGCCTGGCCCGAGGAGTTTCTATTCCGGGGCCTGCTGCAAAACATGCTAGCGCGGTCCACCAAGAGCGACCTCGCCGGCTGGTGGACGGCCTCCATGCTGTTCGGCTTCTCGCACATCACCAACATGGGCTTCCCCAACTGGCGTTATGTGATCCTCGCCTCCATCGCGGGCCTCTTTTACGGCTGGACGTGGCGCAAGACCAACTCCATCTTCGCATCCGCCATCGTCCACGCTCTGGTCGACGTCACCTGGCATTTTTTCTTCCGCAGCCCGTGAGATAGCCCTTATGTCCTAAAACCAATCGGTCTGGTGCGACGTCAAAAACGCCGGGTTGCATCTCGTCTTCAAATTGCGGAACATCACGAGCAAAGACCACGTACCTCAACATGACGGAGCGATCGATGGAAACCTTTTGGCAGGACCTTCAGTTCGCCGCGCGGATGATGCGCAAGAATTTCGGCTTCACCGTGGCCGCAGTTCTTTGCCTGATGCTGGGCATCGGCGCAACCACCGGCATCTTCACTGTCGTGAACGCCGTGCTTCTCCGCCCGCTCCCGTACGCGCATCCCGAACAGCTCTTGCGCGTTTACACTGAATTCCCCACGTTCCCCAACGGCGGCCTCCCGCGCTTCTGGACTTCCGGTCCGGAATTTCTCGAGCTGCGTCGCGATACGCACTCTTTTTCTTCGCTCGATGCCTGGGCCGCCGGGGGTATCAACATGGGCGGCAAGACCCAGCCGGTGCGCCTGAACGGCGCGCTGGTCAGCGGCGGTTTGCTGAACTCGCTCGGCGTGGCGCCTGTCATGGGGCGGTTGCTCTCCGAATCCGACGACCAGCCCGGCGCGCCAAAGGTAGCGGACATTTCTTACGGCACCTGGCGCAGCGCCTTCGGCGGCGACCGTGACATCATTGGCCGCGAGACCCAGCTTGACGGCAAAAAATGCACCATCATCGGCGTGATGCCCAAGGATTTTCAGTTTCCTCCGGGAGAAGAAGATCCTGCGCAAGTGTGGGCGGCACTGCAAATTGATCCGGCCAATCCGGGCGGCCGCAGCTCTCACAATTACTACCTGATCGCCCGAACGAAGCCCGGCGTATCTACGGCGCAGTCGCAAGGTGAATTGCAGTCGCTGGTGCAATATTACGACGAGCATCGCACGCCCAAAACGCACAGTTTCACTCTGAAGAATCACACGCTGGTCAGTTATCCGCTGCAATCCGAAGTCGTCTCCAGCGTACGCCCGGCGCTTTTGATGTTGTTGGGCGCGGTCGCTTTCGTACTACTCATCGCCAGCGTCAACGTCGCGAACCTGCTGCTCGCGCGCGCCGAAGCGCGCCGCCGCGAAATCGCCATCCGCGGCGCGCTGGGAGCGGGCGTGTCGCGACTCGCCCGGCAATTCGTTACCGAAGGAATCCTGCTTGCGCTGTGCGGCGCCGCGCTGGGCCTCGCGCTTGCTTACGGCGGCGTCCGCCTGGTGCAAATCACCAACGCCGGCGGGATACCGCGTGCCGACGAAATCGTGATGGACGCGCGCGTCCTGGTCTTCACGCTGGTCACCAGTTTGGTCACCGGTGCCCTGTTTGGCCTCGCTCCGCTGATCCCGCTGCTGATTAGCGGTATTTCCGGCTCACTCAAGGACACCGCGGGCGGCACCACCGGCACCGGCGGAGCGCAACTTTTTCGCCGGACGCTGGTGGTCGGCGAACTGGCCATGGCTCTGGTTCTACTGATCGGCTGCGGATTAATGCTGCGCGCCTTCTGGAGACTGCAAGCGGTGCACACCGGCTTGTCCGCGGACAACGTGATGACCATGCGAATTTCCCTGCCCAGCGGCACCTACAGCGACAACGCCAAGCTCGAAAATTTCTGGTCGCGCCTTGACGAACGCATTGCACATCTTCCCGCCGCGCAATCCACAGCGCTAGTGTCCGGTCTTCCCCCGTTGCGCCCACCCAACATGAACGACACCAGCATCGAAGGCTTTGTGAAACGGGAAGGCGGCCCGATTGAAAATGTCGATTTCTATCAGGCTGTCAGCAAGGATTACTTCACCACGCTCGGCATTCGGCTGATGGACGGCCGCTTCTTCGACGACCGCGATGCCAAGGGTGCCAATTCCGTCGTGATCGTCAATAAGTCCATGGCTAACACCTTCTGGCCCAATCAAAATCCCATCGGCCGCCGCATCAAGACGTATGGCGACAAACCCCAAGATCCCTGGGTTACCGTGGTTGGCGTCGTCGACGACGCTAAGAACGCCGGCCTGGACCGTCCTGCCGGCACCGAACTGTACCTTCCCTACGCCCAAGCGGAAACCCTTAGCATCAGCGACATGTACGTCGTCTCGCGCGCGCGCAATGGCGATTCGCGCCAGCTTGTCGGCAGTATCCGCCAGCAAGTCAACGATCTGGATGCGTCGCTGCCGATCGCAGATATACGTACGATGGACGATGTGCTGGAGCGCGCCCAGGCCCGGCCGCGCTTCCTCACGCTGCTGTTGTCGCTTTTCTCCATCGTCGCCCTGGCCATCGCTACGGTAGGAATCTATGGCGTGGTGTCATACTCGGTGGCCCGCCGCACGAAAGAGTTCGGCCTGCGCATGGTGTTGGGCGCGCAAGGTGGCGACGTGCTCGGTTTGGTGATGAAGCAGGGCGTCGGCATGGTGATGATCGGCCTCGCTGCTGGCCTGCTCACGGCGTTCGGCCTCACGCGCCTGATGGCTAGCCTGCTTTTCGGCGTTGCGCCGACCGACGCCACGACCTTCGCCAGCGTCACCGCGGTGCTGGCCGCCGTCGCGCTCGCCGCCTGCTACATCCCGGCCCGCCGCGCCACTCGCGTCGATCCGATGCAAACCCTGCGCTACGAGTAGTCGCCCTGTGGTGGCGGAGCGATAGAGCTTCGGGTAAAGTCTCGGCATGGAAACGGCCGGAAAAACCATGTCCACAGTCGACGAGCAGATAAAATTCGCCTGGCACAACTTTGAAGATCAACAAGCCATCATCCGCGCCGCGGACCTGAAAGCCGGCTACCTGGTCCCGTTCCTTCTCTTCTTCGGAGCAAGCACGATTCCGCTGGGTAGCGAAGTTGTGCCCAAAATGAAGTGGGGCGATAGCACGGGTGCGCTTGCCGCCTTGCTTTACATTGCGAGCTACGCCCTGCTAACCGTGGGATTCGTCTGGTCGCTGGCGCTGATCTCACGCGCGATGACTCCGCGCATCGCAAAACATCATCAGACGCCGAACAAGGGGGCGGAGTTGCTGTACTACGAACACGTCCTGCGGCACAAGGATAGTGATGAATACTATCGTGCGATGTCCACAGCAGGCCCGGAACAGATGCTGCGCAACATAACCGATCAGGTCTTCGAGCTTTCCAAAATCTGCAAAGCCAAGCTCGACAATTTGCGCGGCTTTGCAGTTTCCTTCAAGTGGACCGTCGTGGCATGGTGTGTGAGCACAGCGATCGGCTTCTGGATTATCGCGAAGAAATAGACAAGCCCATGGGCATCTAGCGGACGACCCCAGCAAGCGGACTGGACGCTGCGGCGTACAGCCGCTTGGGCATGCGGCCGGCAAGATACGCTTTGCGACCCGCGATCGTGGCGTCTCGCATGGCTTCGGCCATCAGCGCGGCGTCTTGCGCTTCGGCAATCGCAGTGTTCATCAGCAATCCGTCCGCGCCAAGTTCCATCGCCTGGGCTGCGTCTGACGCCGTGCCAACGCCGGCATCCACGATCATCGGCACTTCCGTAATGCGTTCTCGCAGAATCCGCAGGTTCGCAGGATTCTGAATTCCCAAGCCCGACCCGATCGGCGCAGCTAGCGGCATTACCGCCGCCGCACCTGCATCGATCAATTTCCGCGCGGCAATCAGATCGTCATTGGTATACGGCAGCACGACGAAACCTTCCTTGACGAGCACGCGTGTAGCTTCGATCAGTTGTTCGGTGTCAGGGAACAGCGTCTGCTGGTCACCGATCACTTCCAGCTTCACCCAGTTGGATAGACCCACTTCGCGCGCCAGCCGAGCGGTGCGAATGGCTTCGTCCGCGGAATAACACCCCGCGGTATTGGGCAGAATGAACATTTTTTCGCGATCGATGAAATCGAGCAGCGATTCCTTGGATCGATCGGTGAGATTGACGCGGCGAACCGCCACAGTCACCATGTCCGCTCCAGAAGCCGCGTGCGCGCGCGCCATTTCCTGAAACGTGCGATACTTACCTGTCCCCACGATGAGTCTGGAACGAAACGCGCGACCCGCTATGACTAGATCGTCCGGCATAGAGTCCTCATCGAAAGTTTAAACTCCTCGGGGCTGCGCGACAAATCAAGCTTCGGACACCATCGGCATACTTGCTCTGCAACAACGTGCGGGGCAGGAGGCTAGAGGTACTGAAGCGTAGCTGGCACAGGCCAACTATGCAACCAGGGCCAGCATAGACGCGTCTGAGCCATTATAGTGGGCAGGTCCAGTTACGGTGCTTTAATCCAAGGAGAAACTACTGTATTCGTACAAATTACCGGCCGAGGCGTGGGTTCCCGCGACGCCTGGTTCCAGTCCCGGAACAATGTTCGCTGATCGCACAAATTGGAATCTCAGCCCGAACCGCCTGAGCGAGGCTCTTGCAGCCTACCACTCGTCGGGCAAGCGGCTGTACGACCTGAGTGCATCGAATCCGACGGAAGAAGGGTTTGAGCGCCCAGGCGAAGCTGTGCTCAACGCCCTGGGAGATGAAGGCGCGCTCACCTACGCGCCCGATCCCAAGGGGCTTCTGTCCGCGCGCCAGGCCGTGGCGAACTACTACAAGAGCCGCGAGGACGAAATTCCCGCCGACGACATCGTCCTGACCACCAGCACGAGCGAAGCGTATTCGTTCGTGTTTCGCACCTTGTGCAATCCTGGCGACGAGCTGCTGGTGCCGGCGCCCAGCTATCCGCTGTTTGGATTTCTCGCCGACATCCACGATGTGCGCCTGGTGCAGTACCGTTTGATTTATGACTACGGATGGCAGATCGATTTTCACGCCCTGGAACAAGGCATTACGCCCCGCACGCGCGGAATAATCGTAGTGAATCCCAATAATCCGACCGGGCACTTCACCAAATTCGAAGAGCTCACGACGATGAATGACATTTGCGCGCAGCGCGGCATGGCATTAATTGCCGACGAAGTGTTCTTGGACTTTGCCTATGCAGACACCACGGTCCGCCGCGATTTACCCAGGAATCCGCGCAACCGCAGCTCGGTGGGCCGCAAGCCTCAGAGTCTGGCCGTCAATAAGGACGCGCTGACGTTCACGATGAGCGGGCTGTCGAAAATTTCAGGGCTGCCGCAGATGAAAGTATCCTGGCTGGTAACCAGCGGACCTCAGGAATTGAAAACCCAGGCGCTGGACCGCCTGGAAGTCATCGCGGACACCTACCTATCGATGAACTCCCCCGTGCAGCTTGCCTTGCCGGCGCTTCTAGAGCAGCGGTTGGGCTTCCAAAAGCAGGTAATGACGCGAGTTCGCCGCAACGTAGCGGAATTGGATCGCCAGTTGCTGCAAAAAAAATCGTGCAGCCGATTGGAGATCGAAGGCGGTTGGTATGCCGTGCTTCGCGTTCCTGCGACTCGCCCAGATGATGATCTCGCGGTTGATTTGCTGACGAACAAGGGCATCTACCTTCATCCGGGACATTTTTATGATTTTCAATCGGACGGTTACCTGATCGTCAGCCTGATCATGCAGGAGCGGGAATTCTCGGAAGGCATTCGGCAGCTTCTTTCCGCGTTCTAACCAGCGCCGCCTTAGCGCAGGCAAACAATCTCCGTGCCCTCAGGGCGCCAATCTCTGGGCCCTCTGCGTTGAGGCTTTCCCGGTGAGGTGGAATAGCCTTTCGCGCGAGGCTTCTCCAAGGCGGGAGGCAAACCGATGTTTATCGAATAGCGAAGCATCCAGAGAACCGATGCGAAGTTAACAATTCACATGATGCTAAAATCCTTAAGATCATGGATCGTCATACCCGCGTTCGAGTCCGTAATCAGTGAGGAGCTGAGCATCCACAGTGTCCGAAGCTGTCTGGTATGGGAACTCGCTCCGAGCTTCTTACCGTTTGACACACGCCTTGTGGATCGGATGTAGCGCTCTTTACCTGCTTGTCTACCTTTTACTTGCGGATCTCGCTAGCGACCGCACTCACGGCCTGTTCCTGGCGCTCACCATACTGCTTCCGGCCATTTTTGTTCCCCTCTACATTTGGCGGGCGAATTTTGCCACCCGCACAGAAGCCGTGATTCGCAGCGTGGCTCCAGGTCTCGCGCTCTCCGGAGTCGCTTCCACGCGTCCGCCGAGACGTATGCGCATGGACGTCTGCAAATCGGATACGTCTCCGTGGTTTTGCTCCTGCTTGGCCTGGTGAGTGGAATAGAACTCGGCTTGTTGCGTTGGAAGTTCTTGCAATGGGCCCCGCCTCCCGTGATCTTGGCGGGCCTTCGGTCCACCTGGCGCTGTTACATCAAGTCGGCCACCTTGTGGGTCGCTGGTGTGATGGTGTCTGGGTGGATGGTCACCGCGTTTCCTAGCATCCACGCTGCGGACGCGCTCGCTTATGCCGGAATCGTCGTGGTTGGTCCGGGCCTTCTCCTCATCGCACCCATCCCTGTGTTCTTTTCTGTGGGTCCCGCTGTCAACCTCGGAAAGCGAGTCTGGAAATACTGGTTAAGGTGCCTATCCGCCGCCTTCGGGCTTCTGGTGCTCTGTCTCTTTGCAGCGATGGTGCTTTTCAGAGGTCCCCTTATTATTTTGTATTACTTCTATTCGCTGCCTTACCTTTTGCTTGGTTTCTGGCTCGTGTGTCTCCCGTGGGCCCTCCTCAGCGGCCTGGCGGAGCAGCCCAGCGCGCGGCCGCTGGAACACACGCAACCCGCTGTGGAGAATACGGGATTCGCCGCATCTCCGCTTGCCCCGGATGCATCGCTACGGTTTCGACCTCCGGCAACGTGGAAGGTTCTATTGGTGAGTTTGGCCGCGCAACTCTTTATTCTCCTGCCCGCATTGTGGACCGCCTCCCCCTCCCCTCTTGGTCTGCGCGGAATAGGCTGCGTAAGCGCCCACTACACCAACGCCTCCGAATAGTGGTTCTGGCAAGCCTACAAGGGCATTGGCTCGCGTTCGGAATCGCTAGACGGCCTGATCTTCCGTGTGGCCGGAAGTCCTCACGTGTGTGGGGTCGTCGATCGGAAAAACCTGGCGTCACTCAATGACCCGAAGCAAGTCACCGTAGGCTACGCCAATGCCGCACGCGCCTGGTTCTGGCTGATCGACTCCGACGAATGGGAAAGCCCACGCACCAAGGAGATCCGCCAGGAATTGACGTTGTTGCTTGGAAGGGAATTCTCCTCGTATGAGCAGCTGCAGGATTGGTGGAATCAGAACAACGAACATCTGGTCTGGTCCGGCAGGGACGAGTTCCTGGAAGTTCATGAACCCACCATCAGCGAAATGGCTCATCGCTCTTACACCGTCACCTCTATGAGCCCCGTAGAGATAATTCGCCTGGGGCCTCACCACCTCGAAGCTGAGCCAGCCACGGATAAACTCGACGGTGGCCAAGTGTCTCATTTAACTTTACTCGACCGCGAGGAACGTCTTCGCGGACTGAAACTCGCCGCTGCGGACCAAATTGGCATTCTCTCCGGAAAGCGAGATCGGGACGCCAGAGAATTCCTGGAACGCCTCACCGGCCAGAATTTCGCAACAAAGTTGGAATGGCAGAACTTCTTCACTGGCAATCCACCCGCGCCATGGAATATGAGCCGCGATGCCGCTCAAGATTGGATTGGTCTGATCCACTTGTACGGCCAAATCGAGCCATTTCACACACGGTATGTTGTAAGCCTTCGTGAAGCGACAGGTCTAAACTATTTTGCGCCCGAGGACTACATTCCCTGGCTACAGAATCCGGACAACACCAGGCAGCAGGAGTGGCTCAAGGCGCGTGATTTAGTCGGTGACCTGATGAGTACCAATCCCCTTGCCACTCTGGGCCAAGCCATGTCCGTACTGAAACTAATCACTGATCAATCTTTCGACTCACCAGAAACCTGGGTGAAATGGTGGCAAGAGAAGCACTCGACAGTTAGTCTGTCGACAAACGGACGCAAACTTACGGTGAGGCACTAGTTACTTCGTCCGCCGCTGGGGGCCAACCAATTGGCACAAAGAATTCACCTCGAAGATGAAGAGCATGAAGCGCTGAGCCGGTGGAGCCGTTGGAACACCGGCTGAAGATACGTATCGGCTAGGAGTCGGCCCTACTCCACATATTGGTTCTTTCTCGTTAGTTTTGAAGGATCGGCCGAGGTTCGGCGACATCGGCATAGAGACGTTCGATCCTTTCGCGATACTTCAGCTCGACCACGCGGCGTTTCAGCTTCATCGTGAAGGTAAGACTGCCGTTGTCGAAGGTGAAGTCCTCCGCCAGCAGCGCGAATCTCTTGATCGTTTCCCACTGAGCCAAATGGGCTGTGAGGCGGTTCACTTCCCCTTCGATTAAAGTGCGGACCCACGGGTGGCCCACCAACTCGTCGCTCGAGGTGAAATGGATTCCTTGCTCCGCGGCTTTCGCGGACACCGTTACCGGGTTCGGTACCAGCAGCGCGACCACAAATTTCCGCTGATCGCCCACTACCATCGCATTCAGGATGTACGGGCTGGTCTTGAGAGCGTTTTCGATCGGCTGCGGCGCGACGAATTTTCCGGCAGCGGTCTTCAGCAAATCTTTCTTTCGATCGGTGATGAACAGGTAGTTGTCGGCGTCCAGATATCCGATGTCGCCGGTGCGAAACCAGCCATCCTCGGTCATCACTTCGCGAGTCGAATCCGGACTTTTGTAGTAACCCTGCATCACGCAGGGACCCTTGGCCAGAATCTCGCCGTCCTCGGCAATTCGGATGGAAACGTTGGGAATCGGCTTGCCGGAACTCCCGACCCGATTGTTCGGATAGTTGGATGTCAGCACCGGCGAGGTTTCGGTCAAACCATAGCCTTGGTAAATGGCGATGCCGACGGACCAGAAAAATTCGGCGAGAACCTTCGAGAGCGGCGCGCCGCCGGAAAATATGATGCGAAGCTGGCCGCCGGTGCCAACGCGAATTTTGGAGTACACCAGCTTGTCCGCCAGCGCCCATTGCAGTTTTAGCAGCGAACCTGCGGATTTTTGACCGGAACGCCAGGGCGCGGCGCGCTTGGCGGTTTCCATGGCCCAGTCAAACAACTTGCGCTTCGCTCCAATGTTCTTGCTGCCCTGCTCCATGATGCGCGCATAGATTTTCTCAAACACCCGGGGAACCGCCGCCATCACCGTGGGATGCACTTCCAACAACGCCTGCGAAAGCAGATTCACATCTTCGACGTAGGCAATGCTGATGCCACCGAACAGCAACACGTAATCCATGGTGCGGCCATAAATGTGCGCGAGCGGAAGGAAAGAAACGGCCAGGTCAACGCCGGGTTTCATGTCGAAGATCACGCAGGAATCGGTGGCATTGGAACAGATGTTGGTGTGCGTCAGCATGACGCCTTTCGGCTCACCCGTCGTACCCGATGTGTAGATGATCGACGCCAGCTGGCCAGGAAGCACCTGCGAAGCGCGCATGCGATACGCCGCGACCTCCGCACCGCTTGCGGAGGCAATCAGCGTTTCATAGCGAAGGCACTCGGTGGGAATGGTGTCACCACCGTCAGCGACGATGACGTGTTCCAGTTCAGGAATCTGCGCGCGCCGGTGAAGCAGCTTCTCGAGTTGAGCGGTGCCTGCAACCACGATCACCTTCGCGCCCGAATGATTCATGATGTAGGTCATGCGGTCAGGCGATTCATTGAAGTAGATCGGGACGGTGATGCCGCCGGCACCGGTGATGGCGAAATCCGCGGTATGCCATTCCGGCCGGTTGGTAGCGAACAGTGCCACCCGGTCTCCCGGCTTGACGCCCAACTCGACCAGGGCCATCGATAGACCGGCGACGCGGCGAAGAAATTCAGCGGAAGAAATCGGCTCCCAAACGTTGGCACGGCGAGTGAGCTGCGCCCTAGGGTTGGGAAGCGAATCGATGGCCTTCAGGAATCTGGAGGGAAGAGTGCCGTAGCTCATCGAAGTTTTCTCACTTTACTCTAACGTTCTGGTAACCGCAATTGCCAGGAAACACGTCGCGTTGCGGTTCTTGTCCGGCGCATCGTCCCGCGCGCATCAAGGTAAGTGCGGGGCTTAGTAAGCGGCCGTGCCGTGCAAATCAAGAATCGCTGCGCTAAGATGGCCCGCGGAGCCATTTCATGAGCGCAAGCACGACAACTTCGGGAGCGGTGGCCGACAGTTCTCTTTCGCGCGGTCCATTTCGCGCGCCCCGCGGAACGCAAATTTCCTGCAAAGGCTGGCAGCAGGAAGGGGCGTTGCGCATGCTGATGAACAACCTCGATCCTGAAGTTGCGGAGCGTCCGCAAGATTTGGTGGTGTACGGTGGGACAGGCAAAGCGGCACGGAATTGGGAGTCGTTTCATGCGATCGTGCGATCGCTGAGGGAATTGGCGGCTGACGAAACCTTACTGGTGCAATCGGGCAAGCCCGTGGCGATTTTTCGCACCCATGAATACGCACCCCGCGTATTGATCTGCAATTCCAACCTGGTGGGCCATTGGAACAACTGGGATCGGTTTCACGAGCTCGACCGCGCCGGCCTGATGATGTACGGGCAAATGACCGCGGGCAGCTGGATCTACATCGGCACCCAGGGAATCTTGCAGGGCACATTTGAAACGTTCGCGGCGGCTGCCGCAAAACATTTCGGCGGCAACCTGAGTGGCAAGCTCGTAGTGTCCGGCGGAATGGGCGGAATGGGTGGAGCACAGCCGCTGGCTGCCACGATGAATGGCGCGGCGTTTTTGGGAATTGATGTCGATCCGGAGCGCATCAAGCGGCGCGTAAAGACCGGCTACTGCGACGTGATGGTCACCCAACTTGATGAGGCACTGCGCATTCTGAAGAATGCGGTGCGCAAGGGCGAGGCTACATCCGTCGGCCTGGTGGGAAATTGCGGCGATCTGATTCCGGAAATGGCCAAGCGCGGCATCGTGCCGGATGTGCTGACCGATCAGACCAGCGCACACGATCCGATTGGCGGCTACGTTCCGAACAAAATGACGCTGGAGGCCGCGTTAGAGCTGCGCAAAGCGAATCCCGAGGAGTACAAGAAACGATCGATGGCGGCCATGGCCGAGCATGTTCAAGGCATGCTGGATTTGCAGAAGCTTGGATCGGTCACATTCGATTACGGGAACAACATTCGCACTTTTGCCTTCGAGCAGGGCGTGAAGAACGCCTACGATTTTCCGGGATTTGTGCCCGCCTATATTCGGCCGCTGTTTTGCGAGGGCAAGGGGCCGTTCCGGTGGGCGGCGCTGTCGGGCGAAGCGTCAGACATTGCGCGGGCGGATCAGTTGGTGCTGGAGATGTTCCCGCAGAACGAGCACCTGAGCCGGTGGATCAAGCTGGCGCAGAGGCGTGTGAAATTTCAAGGCTTGCCATCGCGGATCTGCTGGCTTGGTTACGGTGAGCGCGACAAGTTCGGCTTGGCGTTGAACGATTTGGTGGCACGAGGCGAACTGAAGGCGCCAATCGTGATCGGCCGTGATCATTTGGACTGCGGATCGGTGGCTTCGCCGTATCGCGAGACGGAATCGATGCTGGATGGTTCAGACGCCATCGCCGATTGGCCGTTACTGAATGCGTTGGTGAACACGGCAAGCGGGGCTTCCTGGGTGTCGATCCACAACGGCGGTGGCGTGGGCGTTGGATATTCACAGCACTCCGGGCAGGTGACAGTGGCCGACGGCACGAAGGAAATGGCGGCACGGATCGAACGGGTGCTGACCAATGATCCGGGGATGGGCGTGGTGCGGCACGTCGATGCGGGATACGCCGAGGCTACGGAGTTCGCGAAGAAGTCCGGCGTGAAGATTCCGATGTTGTAGTTCCCTCCTTTCATCTTTCATTGAGAAAGTCAGAACCTTGATTACGCGGTGGATCTCGACGTGCTCGTCGGAAACAAAGCGGCGTGGGCAGCGTGGTACACAGGCAAAGTGCCCGTACTACGTAGGACTTCGGAAAAATGTGCCGGGATGAACCATTGGCGCATCGAAACTCATAGCATAGGAAAAGGAGAAAAACCATGTACGTGGTTTTGGGAGCTACTGGAAATTCGGGATCGGTTGTGGCCGAGACGTTGTTGAGCAGGGGTGAAAAGGTGCGCGCGGTCGGACGCAGCAAGGAGCGGTTAGCGAAAATTGCGGCGCGTGGCGCAGAACCATTTGTCGCGGATCAAACCGATTCGGCGGCTTTGACGCGGGCGTTTGAAGGCGCTCGAGCGGCGTATTTCATGGTGCCGCCGAATGTCAGCAACCCGGATTATCGCGGATTTCAAGCGCAGGCAGCGGATGCGGCTGCCACGGCACTGGAGGTTGCGAAGGTGCGCTACCTGGTGGGCCTGAGCAGCTACGGCGCGCAGCACGCCACGGGCTCCGGGCCGATTTCGGGTCTGAATCCGGTGGAACGGCGGCTGGAACGCGTGCCGGGATTGAATGTGCTTTTCCTGCGCGCAGGTTATTTCATGGAGAACACATTGCCGCAAATTGATGCCATCAAGAATTTCGGCGTTATGGCAGGTCCGGTGAAAGCCGATGCGGTATTGCCCATGATCGCGACCAGGGACATCGGAGCAGCAGCGGGGGATGCGTTGCTGAAACTGGACTTTTCGGGGCAGCAAACTCGGGAACTGCAGGGGCAGCGGGATCTGACTTATTCCGAGGTCGCAAAAATTATCGGCGCGGGGATCGGCAAGCCGGATCTAGCATACATGCAGGCTCCAAAGGATCAGATGGCTGGGATCCTGGCGAGCATCGGCTTTTCGCAGAACTTTACGCAGTCCTTCCTGGAAATGTGCGACGGCATCAACGACGGGCGTGTGGTGGGGCTGGAGCCGCGGTCGGCGAAAAACACTACGCCGACGTCATTTGAAGCTTTTGTGAAGGAAGTTTTCGTCCCGGCGTATCGCGGACAGGCTGTGGCAGCGTCCTCCTTTCTGGGTGGTGGTTCCCGCTGAGGTAACGGCATCCGGGTGAAGGGCTTCGATCGGAGGTACTCCGCTGGGCGACAAGAAGCTTGGTACCTAGTTACGTTTTTACCCCGAGCCAAGACCTTTCGCCTGGGCTTCGCCTTCAGGGGCCATATACCTGGGTAGTTGCGTATGTACAATCGATAAACGAGCTACGGGAGGCCTCACCGTAAGTACTGATTCTAGTCGATTTAAAGTCGCCCTTATTGAAGCGGTTGCGGACAACATATTTTCGTGCCTGAAAAACTCGCGTAAAAGCGAAAACGCCGGCAGGCGCCGGCGTTTTTGATGGCACTTTTCTACGACCAGCAGTGTACCAAGAATCTAAATAATTGTCAAGGACAAATACTAACTCAGCGGATTTCTCTGCTTGGTTTGGGCATAATACGGGCGCCTTGGTCGATTCCCTTCTCATTACTGGTGCTTCTCAGCTGTTGACGTTGCGGGGCCGTGGGCCCCGGCGTGGGGCGGCGCTGTCGAATCTCGGTTTGATTCGGGATGGCGCGTTGTTCATTCGAGACCGGCGAATCGCAGTGGCCGGAAATCGAGCCAAGGTGGAGGGGCTGCCGGAAGCGCGGTCGGCACAGAAGCTGGATGTTGGCGGACGCGTGGTGCTGCCCGGATTCGTCGATTCCCATACACACCTGGTTCATGCGGCTAGCAGGGCGGAAGAGTATGAACTGAAGATTGCCGGGGCCAGCTATGAGGAGATCGCGCGCAAGGGCGGCGGGATTCTCAATTCAGTGAAGAAGCTGCGGGCGGCTACGGCGGAGGCTTTGAAGGGCCGAGCCCGGGCGGCTTTGCGCGAGTTTGCGGCACATGGAACGACAACGATCGAGGCGAAATCGGGCTACGGGCTGGACGTCACCAGCGAGTTGAAGATTTTGCGTTTGCATCGGGAGCTGGCAGCGGAACAGCCGCTCGATATTTCTTCTACCTTCTTGGGCGCGCACGTGGTGCCGGCGGAGTTTCGGGCGCGGCCGGGTGGGGCGGCAGAGTATGTCCGCCTGTTGGTCGACCGACTGATGCCGGAAGTGGCCGAGGAGCGGCTGGCGGAATTTTGCGATGTCTTTTGCGATCGGGGAGCGTTCACGCGAGAGCAGTCGCGGGAAATTCTGGAGGCCGGCAAGCAGCGCGGTTTGGCGCCTCGGATTCATGCGGAACAGCTGACGCGGACCGGTGCGACGCAACTAGCGGTCAAGCTGGGGGCGGCGAGCTGCGACCATCTGGAGCAGGTGAATCGAGGGGATATCGCGGCGCTGGGAAAATCGAGGACGGTGGCGACGTTGTTGCCAGGCTGCGATTTTCATTTGGGGTTGAAACAATATGCTCCGGCGCGAGCATTGATCGAGGCGGGAGCGATCGTGGGGTTAGCGACGGACTACAATCCGGGGACTTCGCCGACTTTGAGTATGAGCATGATTTTATCGCTGGCCTGTATGCAGTTGCGGATGACGCCGGCGGAGGCGATTGCCGCGGCCACCATAAACGGCGCTTATGCGTTGCGACGGGAGAAGGACGTTGGATCTTTGGAGGTTGGGAAGTTGGCGGATTTGGCGGTGTTTGAGGTCGAGGATTATCGGGAGGTTCCGTACTACTTTGGCGTGAATAGGTGTTGGATGACGATGAAGCAGGGTAAGGTGATTTGGAAGGCGGGATGAGGGGGTTGGGCGCGGGGCTCTCATCGATTTGCGGTGATGCAGGGATCACGGCACGGTTCCACCACTTCGCGAACCCTTCGTACCTCAGGGCAAGCACGCAAAGACTGCGTACAAGAAACAGCCGGGTCGCTTCGGTCGGGATGACAGGTCTTCGTTGGTGGCGGAGGGTATGCGAAATCTCCTATGATTGAAGGTACAGCGATTGAAGTAACGATTCTGAGGGGCAAGGCGATGGACCGATTCTGATGCGACGATTGATTGAGTGTGTGCCCAATTTTTCGGAGGGACGCGATCCGGCCAAGGTGGATGCGATTGTGGCGGCTATGAGTGCGGTGGCCGGCGTCTACGTGCTGGATAAGGAGATGGACGCGGACCACAACCGCAGCGTGGTGACGCTCGCGGGGGATCCCGACGCGGTGGCCGAAGGGGTTTTGCGCGGTGTGGGCAAGGCTTTGGAATTGATTGATCTGAACAGCCACAAGGGAGCACATCCGCGGGTTGGGGCCACCGATGTCGTGCCTTTTATTCCTATTCACGGCGTGACCTTGGAGGATTGCGCGGCGCTGGCGAGGCGCGTGGGAAAAGAAATCTGGACACGTTATCGGATCCCGATTTTTTTCTACGAAGCAGCGGCAACGCGACCGGATCGCGTGAATCTGGAGAATGTGCGCAAGGGCCAGTTTGAGGGGTTGCGCGAAGAGTTGAAGAAGAATCATGAGCGGCAGCCGGACGTGGGCGAGCCGAAGTTGCATCCCACCGCCGGCGTTACCGTAGTGGGCGCGCGCAAGTTCCTGATCGCGTACAACGTGAACCTGAATACTTCGGATGTAAGCATCGCGAACAAAATTGCCAAGGCAATCCGATTTTCGTCAGGCGGGCTGCGCTACGTGAAGTCGATGGGCGTGGATTTGAAAGGCCGCAACCTGGCACAGGTTTCCATCAATCTGACCGATTTCGAGCAGACGCCCATGCATCGCGTGTACGAGATGGTGAAGCGCGAGGCGGAACGCTACGGCGTGGCGCCGGTTGGGAGCGAGATCGTCGGGCTGATCCCGAAAAAAGCGATCGAGATGGCCGCAGACTATTTCCTGCAGGTCGAGAATTTTTCGCCGGAGCAAGTATTTGAGAACCGGCTGGAAGCAGCACTGAGCGGCACGGCGGTTGCGGAAACATCAAAAGACAGCACGCTCGCCGGACTGGCGCGGCCCTTCCTGGATGCCGTGGCGGCGCCTCACGCGACTCCCGGCGGCGGTAGTGTCTCGGCGTTCGCGGGTGCGCTGGCGGCTTCGCTGGGGCAGATGGTCGCTGGGCTTTCGCGGAAGAAGAAGACGCAGGCAACGCACGTGGACAAGCTGTCCGACGCGCTGGAGGCGATGCGGTACGATGCGGACGCGCTGGCTGAGGCGATCGATCGGGACGCCGCTGCATACGATGCGGTAATAGCTGCGTTCAAGTTGCCGCAGGGCAATGCGCAGGAAGTGAAAACGCGCGAAAATGCTATTCAAGCAGCTACGCGCGGGGCAGCGGAGGTCCCGCTACATGTGGCAGAGCGTACCGTTGCCCTTTTCGAACGGCTAGGACAACTTGCTTCTATCGCGGCTGCATCCATGAAGTCAGACTTGGAAGTAGCACGGCTAATGGCTGCGGCCGGGGTCAGAGGGGCGTTAGCCAATGTCGAGATCAATCTCGACGGCCTGGCCGCCGATGCCGCTTACGTAACAGCAATGCGAGAGAGGGTCGCCGCGCTGCGCCAGCGCGTGGGTGACGCGTCCCGAACCTCCAGCGCTTAGGGGCTGGCCTCCGCAGGCTAAAAGGAGAAAGTGCATGATTCACAACGGCAAATTCCTGAGAGATCAGGCGCGGTTGGGACTGCGCGTGGTAAAAATTGCGGCTGCGTGCGCGCTTGCTGCGATGTCCCTGCTTTCGGCGAAGCCCGCGCGGGCAGGCCAGTTAGGGGCCGATATTATCGCGCTGTTCCCGAAGGAGGTCGGCGAGTTTGCGTACGCGGATTTGAAGAAGGCGCGAACGATGAAGTGGTTTCCGCAGTTGCAGGAGCAGATGTTGCCGGAGCGCTTCCGGCAATTCGAAAAATTTCTGGCGTCGGCGGGTGTAGACCCCAACACGCAGGTCGAGGAACTAGCGTGGGGCCTGGTGGCGGAAGGCGTGGACAACAAGAAGGATGGCGCAGGTTCGTCGGCGGTTCCCACCGGCGAGAACATCGTCGGCATTGCGCTGGGGAACTACAATCCAGAAACAACCGAGGCCTATTTCAAAAAGCAGAAGCTGCCTACGTTCAAGGCGCGGAATTACACCCTTTATGCGTTCGGATCCGGCTCTGGCGCGAATGATCTTTTCTTTTTCTTTATTGATTCGAGCACCGCTGCGTTCGGTCACCGGTCGTTGCTGGAGAAGATGATTGAAGTGCGATTCGGGACCGAGGATGGGCTGCAACGCAACGAGAAGTTTTTTCCTCTAGTGAATGAAGCCAACGGCAGCGGCGTGGTCTGGGCGGTGCTGAACCCGGCGTATACACGGCTGGCGATGAAACAGTTGGCGCCGGAGATCAATCAATTCCCGGACGCGGCGAAACTGGTCCAGCGAATGCAGAACATGCTGATCAACGTGGATGCCGGCAGCGGGCTGGACGGCAAGTTTCAGGCGGTATGTGGCTCGGTGGAAGATGCCAATTCGCTTGGGCAATTGCTGCAGATGGGGCTGCTGTACAAGCAATATCAGGCGAAAACCGAGAATCCGGATATGGCACAGTTGCTTACTCAGGCAAGCGTGACGCCATCTGGCGATCGAATTGTGGTGCGAATGAACCTCACCGACGACCAGATGACCTCGCTGATCCGGCGAAATACATTCGCGTTCAAGCTGTAAAAATCGAACCTGAGGGTGTTGTGGAGAAGCCGCGCACGGATTGCGTGGCTTCTTTTTTTGCGCGCGAATCGTGGAATGGAAGTGGTTAACGGCTCGGCGCGCCCTGGCTAGTGTATTTCGTTAGCCGGGTAACGCTGCGGCTGCCCTGGTTCTCATACTGAATGCGATCGACACCGCTGAGAGCGGCGGCCCCAGCGGCAATGGTGTCGAGCCCAACCGCCGGCGCGGATTGCCCTTCGCGCGAAAGCGCGACCTCGATGCGATCCGCGTGACGCGTAAAGGTGACGCTCAGCGGACGGTCGCTAGGATGCTGCTCAAAAACTTCCAGGCACGCAGCTGTGACCGCGGCTTGCAATTGTTGCGGGGCGTCGCCTTCGAGTCCGGAATTTTCCGCGAAGAATTTCGCAACGCCGCCCGCGCCTGCTGCAAAGCGGGGGTCAGGATCGAACTGCAGGCAAACCGATTTCGGCTCAGTCGACACTAGTGTTGGCGAGTGAAACGTCGCAGGCTTCCCGGCAGTCGGGGCAGTAGTAGAGGCCGTCCGCGCAAAGACGAACTTTGTGCTGGCCCTTGCAAATGGTGCAGTACTTCTCGCACACGCATTGGCCTTCCGGTTTGTCGCACACGGAGCAGAGAATGGGACCGGGCATGACGGCCTCCCCTGAAAACTGTACCTGAGCAATATGGCGCGCGGCAAGGCAACGGTTGGCGAAAGTTCGCGGCCAGAAACCGACCTTTCCGATTGCACGGAACCACGATCGCTTGTGTCGCTGCGGAGGCTAGCGTTCTTTGACCGCTCTCGGGGCGCATGCTAGTATCAATTTCTGCCCGAGCACGCGGAATGGAATCAGTCAACTCGCCAACTACCAGCGAACTCCGAAAGACGCCACTGAACGGGGTACATCGCCGCCTGGCCGCGAAGATGGTCAACTTTGGCGGCTGGGATATGCCGGTGGAGTATCCGGCTGGCGGCGGCTTGGTGGCCGAGCACAAGGCGGTTCGCGGCGGCGTGGGGGTTTTCGACGTCAGCCACATGGGTGACATTCGTGTGCACGGCCAAGGAGCGGGTCAGTCTACCCCTGGGGCCGGCGGCGGGGGGCTGGGTGCGGTGCAGCACATCAGCATGAATGATGCGTCGAAGCTGGCAATCGGGCAGGCACACTACTCGGCTTTACTCTACCCGCAGGGCACCTTTGTCGATGATGTGATCGTGCACCGGCTGGGCGAGGACGATTTTTTGCTGGTGATCAACGCCGGAACGCGTAAGAAGGACATCAACTGGGTTCGCGAGAATACCAAGGACTTCGACTGTGTCGTCGACGAACTGAGCGATGCGTATACGCAGCTGGCGATTCAAGGTCCGCGCGCGATCGAGGTGATGCGCAAGCTTACCGACGCGAATCTGGATAGCGTCAAGAATTATTGGTTCACTCATGGGACGCTGTGCGGTCTGAAGGATACTTTGATCGCGCGGACAGGATATACGGGTGAAGATGGCTTCGAGATTTATGTGCCGTCAGATTGCGCAACCAGCGAGAGGGTTTGGGCGCAGGTGATGGAAGCGGGTCGCGAGTTCGGCATCATTCCCTGTGGGCTTGGCGCGCGAAATACTTTGCGCCTGGAAGCGAAAATGGCGCTGTATGGGCACGAGATCAGCGAGACGATCAATGTCTGGGAAGCCGGCCTGGACCGCTATTGCAAGATGGAGAAGGGCGACTTCATCGGACGCGCCGCACTGGAACGTGCGAAGAGCGACGGATTCAAGCGGACGCTAGTGGGGCTGGAGATGATCGGGCGCGGCATTGGACGCGATGAATATCGCGTCTGCAACGAAGCCGGCGAAGCGGTGGGTGTGATCACCAGCGGTTCGCCATCCCCTACATTGTGCAAGAATATTGCGCTGGCGTATGTCCCGCCGACGCTGGCGGACATCGGGACACGGGTGTTTGTGGAGATTCGCGCCAACAAGTGCGAGGCGCGAGTGGTTGCGACTCCGTTTTACAAACGCGCTAAGAAGGTCGCGGCTCCGCAGGCTGCGAAGATGGCGTAAGACCTCAAAATTTTCAGGCGAACCCGGCGATTGACTGACGAGGAGCGTAGACATGGCATATCCGGCAAATTTCCGCTACACCAAACAGCACGAATGGGTGGATGTCAAGGGGGACATCGCTAGCATTGGCATCACCGACTATGCCCAGCAGGAATTGGGGGACGTGGTGTTCGTCGAATTGCCCAAGGTCGGATCGCAGATTACCGCGGGTAAGTCGTTCGGAAACGTAGAGTCCGTGAAGGCGGTGAGCGAGATTTACGCGCCGGTGAGCGGCGAAGTGACTGAAGCGAACGAGGAATTGCACAACACACCGGAGAAAATTAACTCCGATCCCCACGGTAGCGCATGGCTGGTGAAGGTGAAACTCAGCAATGCGGCAGAAGTCTCAGCACTAATGGACGCGCCGGCCTACGAAGCGTTCATCGCTTCCGAGAAGGGCAAGGAAGCTTCGGCCTGATGCGCTATCTTCCGAAGAGTCCGGCCGAGCGTCAGGAAATGCTAGCGGCGATCGGCGCGGAATCGATCGACGAACTGTTCTCCAGTATTCCGGAACGTTTCCGTTTGCGCGAGGCATTGAAATTACCCGGACCTTTTTCCGAAGCCGAGATCATCGACTATTTTAAGCAGCGGGCAGGGGAAAATTCAGTCGGGTATACCAGTTTTCTGGGAGCCGGCGTTTACAACCATTTGCGATCGGTGGTGACGGACGCGATCATCCAGCGCGGCGAATTTCTTACTTCCTACACGCCGTATCAGGCGGAAATCACTCAGGGCACATTGCAGGCGATCTTCGAATTCCAGACCTTGATGTGCCAGCTCACCGGGCAGGAAGTAGCGAACGCCTCCATGTGGGATGGGTCGACGGCGACAACGGAAGCGGTGTTGATGGCCGAGCGCGTGACCGGACGCAACCGCGTGCTGATGGCGCGCTCCTTGCATCCGGAATATCGCGATGTGCTCAAGACCTACGCGAAGAATTCGGGATTGCGGGTGGAAGAGCTGCCTTTCTCTGCGGACGGCAGGTTGACGCAGCAGAACTTGCGCGCGGCAATGAAAGACGATGTCGCGGCGCTGGTGGTGCAATCGCCGAACTTCCTTGGGGTGCTTGAATCGGTGCCCGAACTTGCAGCCATCGTCCACGGTGCGGGTGCGCTACTAGTGGTCGCCCTCACCGAGGCCGTGTCGCTGGGCGTGGTTCGACCGCCTGCGGAAGCGGACATTGTCGCGATGGAAGGCCAGAGTTTCGGTTTGCCGCCGAGCTATGGCGGGCCGTTCGTGGGGGTGATCGCGTCGAAGGATAAGTTTGTGCGGCAGATGCCCGGGCGCCTGGCTGGGCAAACAACCGACACCGAAGGGCGGCGCGGTTTTGTGCTTACCTTGGCGACCCGCGAACAGCACATTCGCCGCGAGAAGGCCACTTCCAACATTTGCACCAATCAGGCGCTTTGCGCACTGGCGGCCACCGTGCATTTGACGCTGCTGGGAAAAGAGGGATTGCGCGAGATGGCCGAGCAAAATCTGGCCAAGGCACAATTCGCGCTCTCTGAGTTGACGAAAATACCCGGCGTGCACAGAACTTTCAGCGGGCCGTTTTTCAACGAGTTCACGATCGAGCTGCCGCGGTCGGCGCGGATCGTAAACGGTTACCTGCTGCGCGAGAAAATCGTTGGGCCACTGCCTTTGGGACAGAACTATCCGGAACTGACCAAGAATGCCTTGGTATGCGTGACCGAAACGACCAGCCGCGAAGACATCGAGCGGCTCGTCGCGGGAGTTCGCCGGGCTTTGGAGCAACCGCTGTAGTTTTGTGGCGTTGGTAACGGGATAAAAACGCAAAAATGTCGAAGAGAATCAAGAAGGCTACACGACATACGAATCAGAATGAAGGGCTGATCTTCGAGAAATCGTCGCCTGGGAAGCGCGCGTTCGAATTGCCGCCGCTCGACGTACCGGCAATCGATCCTGCTCAAGCATTGGGCGCGAACCACCGTCGTGATGGCGTGGAACATTTCCCCGAGGTCAGCGAGATTGAAGTGATTCGCCACTTTACGCGACTCTCGACATGGAATTACGCCATCGATCTGGGCATGTATCCGTTGGGCTCCTGCACCATGAAGTACAACCCGCGCGTGAATGAATTCGTGGCGCGGCTCGATGGCATCGCCACCGAGCATCCGCTGCAGCCATTGGAACTATCCCAAGGCTGCCTCAAGATTCTTCGCCTGCTGGAAACTTGCCTGCTAGAAATCACCGGGATGGATTCGATCACCTTGCAGCCCGCGGCCGGCGCGCAAGGCGAACTCACCGGATTGCTGCTGATCCGAGCGTATCTCGAGAAGCAAGGCAACGCGCGCAAAAAGGTATTGATTCCCGACTCAGCGCACGGGACCAATCCCGCAACCGCGGTGATTGCAGGCTACGAAGTCCAGAACATCAAATCCGAATCGCACGGCCAGATCGATGTCGACAAGCTCCGCGAACTGGTTACCGAAGATGTGGCCGCGCTGATGATCACCAATCCTTCGACGCTCGGCATTTTCGAGGAACGCATTCCGGAAATCGCCGAAATCCTGCACGCCAAGGGCGCCTTGCTGTACATGGACGGCGCCAACATGAATGCGCTGGCGGGAGTAACGCGTCCTGGCGATCTGGGCGTTGACGTCATGCACCTCAATCTGCACAAGACTTTTTCCACGCCGCATGGGGGTGGAGGGCCCGGCGCGGGTCCGGTGGCGATGAAGAAAATCCTCGCGCCGTTCCGTCCCGTACCAATTCTTGTGGAGAAGGCCGGCGGGCACCTCACGCTCGAGTCCGTGCGGCCCGATTCCATCGGAAGGGTAAAATCCTTTTCAGGAAATTTCGGGGTGCTCGTACGCGCTCTCGCCTACATTCTGGCCTACGGCCCGGGAATCCGTCAGGCCACCGAAGACGCGGTGCTCAATGCGAACTACATCCGCAAGCACCTCGAAGGTGTTTACGATTTGCCTTATTCCTTGCCCTCCATGCACGAAGTGGTGTTCAGCGACGCCTTCCAGAAAAAAAACGGCATTAATACCATGGACATCGCCAAGCGGCTGATCGACTACGGCTTCCACCCTTACACCACAGCGTTTCCGCTCATCGTGTCGGGGGCCCTGATGATCGAGCCCACGGAATCGGAATCGAAGGAAGAATGCGACCTGTTCATCGACGCCATGCGCTCCATCGCTCAAGAAGCCGCCGAGAATCCCGAACTGGTGAAGACCGCGCCGCACAGCACTCGCGTGCGGCGCCTGGATGAAGTCGCAGCTGCGCGTAGGCCGATCCTGCGTTGGGATCCTTCGCGGCAGCCGGCAGCCGAGGATCACCAGCATCGCCACAAACACGCCAGACACATTGAGCCGACACCCGTCACGCCGACGGCTTAGCCACTACGCAATTCATTTCACGACACAGTCCGATGGCGGCTTCCCCGCCCTTTGGCTTCATTTTGCTAGACTGCTTTGAAGCGGTCTATCCGGACCTAGTCGGGTTCCATCATTGATGAGTCCTGCCCTCAGCGCCTGGCTGCCCAAATCTGTTCTGCTATTGCGAGCCTACGACCGGCGCAAATTCCTCAGTGATCTGGTGGCTGGCGTCACCGTGGGCCTGGTTGCCCTGCCGCTCGCTATGGCTTTCGCGATTGCTTCGGGGGTTAGTCCGCAAGCGGGTATCTATTGCGCGATCGTCACTGGGTTCCTGATCTCCGCGCTGGGCGGTTCCAAAACACAGATCGGCGGCCCGACTGGCGCCTTTGTCGTGGTGGTCTCTGGAATTATCGCCAAGTACGGCATCGAAGGATTGTTCACCTGCACGATGATGGCGGGCGTGCTGCTGATGCTCCTCGGAATCACGGGCATGGGCACGGCGGTCAAGTATTTCCCGCGTCCGGTCATCATCGGGTTCACTAACGGCATCGCCATTCTGATCGCCAGTACGCAGATTCGAGACTTTTTCGGATTGAAGATGCAAAGCGTGCCCGGAGATTTTTTTCATCGCATGCGCGCTTTTGGACAGGCGTGGCACACCATCTCGTTTCCCGCAACACTCTTATCGTTGGCTTCCCTGGCTGTAATGATCCTCTGCCTGAAGTACGCCAAGCGGATTCCCGGCGCAATCCTGGTGACGTTCGGAGCTACCGCGGCGGTGAGCCTGCTGCATTTGTCAGTGGAGACGATCGGAACGCGGTTCGGCGGGATACCCAGCGGCTTGCCGACTCTGGCCATTCCCAGGCTGCACTACAACGTGCTGCGGCAATTGCTGTCTCCGGCGTTTACCGTGGCCATGCTTGGCGCCATCGAATCACTGATGTCCGCGGTGGTTTCGGATCGAATGAGCAAGGATAAGCACAATCCAAACGTGGAACTCGTGGCGCAAGGCGTCGCCAACATCGTTTCGCCGTTGTTCGGCGGATTGCCGGCGACTGGCGCGATTGCGCGGACCGCTACGAATGTCCGCTCCGGCGCAAAGACTCCGGTTGCCGGAATGATTCACGCGCTCACCCTGCTGGCCATCATGCTCTTTGCGGCACCTCTGGTCAAAAACGTACCACTGGCTGCGCTTGCCGCGATCTTGATGATCGTGGCCTACAACATGGGTGAGTGGCGGGAGATTCCCGAAATCCTGAAGCTTACGGCCGCAGATATCGCCGTTTGGCTGCTGACTCTAACTCTTACAGTTGTCGCGGATCTTACGTTCGCGGTCGAGGTTGGCATGGTTCTGGCGGCGTTGATGTTCATCCGCAAAGTCTCGCGAACCACCACCATCACGCGGGTGACGCGAGATTATGTCGAGGACGGGCGCGCGCACATCCTGCAGGGCCGGGACATTCCGGAGTATGCGACGGTATATCGCATCCACGGTCCGTTCTTGTTCGGAGCCACCGATAAGTTCTCCGATATCCTGGACCGCTTGGACACCCTGCCACCGATTATTATCCTCCGTCTGCGTAATATGACCGCGATCGACGCGACCGGTCTCGGTGCTATTCGGGATCTCGCCGATCAGGTTCACGAGTCCGGTCGATCGCTGCTGCTCTGCGGTGCAAGAGAACAACCCTCGCAACTCATGAAGCAAGCCGAATTCGAGCGACACGTCGGAGCGGAAAATATCTGTCCAAGCATCAGCGACGCGCTGGCCCGCGCAGCCGACGTGTATGGGAAAGAGTACGTGCAAAAGTCGGCCGCAGGCATCGAGGTGTTATCAGAAAAATAGTGGTTGGGTTCGGTCGACTTTGGGAGCAGCGTCACTTCCTCTGTTGCCTGTTTGCCTTCCTTCGTGTCATCTCCAGAAAATGCGCCCACCTGGGAAGGCGGCCACTACAAGGGCTTTCATGCTCGCCTGAAAAGTTTTTCAGCCTTCTGAAACTCAAATTTCACACTCGACCCTACGAAGCGTAACACCTGCACCGAATATTGGCTGTCAGGAGGATTTTCCATGTTCAGAAAAGTATTCGCGACAGCGACCTTCATGACGCTTTGTTTGACGATGCCCGCTGCGCGTTCTCAGAATTCCAAGCACGATCGAGGCGAAATCCGCCATGTTCTCTTGATCAGCATTGACGGAATGCACGCGCTGGATTACCTCGACTGCGCGAACGGCATCAGCACCATCAACGGCGGAACGCCGTATTGCCCCAATTTGGCCGCGCTTGCAAAAAATGGCATCAACTACCTCGACGCGACGACGTCAAAGCCATCCGACTCCTTTCCAGGCCTCACCGCGCTGGTGAGCGGCGGATCGCCGCGTACCACGGGCGCTTTCTACGACGTGGCTTACGACCGCTCGCTCGATCCTCCTGCGAAGACCACGGGTAACGGAGTGGCCGCCGGCACGTGCACGCCCGGAGCAGCGCCGACGGGTACAACCACCGAATACGAAGAAGGGATCGACCTCGATCAGAGCCAGCTCAATGGTGGTGCGCCAAGCGGCGGAGGCGGAATCAACTCGATAGATCCGATGCGCCTTCCGCGGGATCCTGCAAAGGGCTGCGCGCCGGTTTATCCCTGGAACTTCGTGCGAACCAATACAATTTTTGGAGTAGTGCACTCGGCGGGCGGCTATACAGCGTGGTCTGACAAACACCCGTCGTATTCGTCGGTCTCCGGCCCGGGGAACGGCAAGAATATCGATGACTACTATTCGCCGGAAATCAATTCAACCGTGGTCAGCCTGCCCGGCGTTACGACTCCGACCGGCCTGTCGTGCGCACCTATCCCCGATCCTTCTCAAACCGGAGCGTGGACGGACAGCTTCCAGAACATTCAGTGCTACGACACGCTCAAGGTCAACGCAATCCTGAACGAAATAGATGGAAAGGCGCACGATGGAAAGTCTTCGGCGCCGATGCCGAACCTGTTTGGCATGAACTTCCAGGTCGTCAGCGTGGGCCAGAAACTGATTGAGAAGAACGTAGGCAAAGGCGGGCACTTGGACGCGAACGGAACCCCGAGCAGCGCTCTGCTGTCGGAAATTCAGTTTGTGGACCTTTCGGTTGGCGAAATGGTGGAGCACCTGAAAAGGCAGGGGCGCCTGCAATCGACGCTGATCGTGATTAGCGCAAAGCACGGACAGTCGCCTATCGACCCGAACCGCTTTTTTCCGATTCCCGGTCCGTCGGGCAACAACGGCCAGACACCGGCGAACCTTTTGGCTTCGCTGCTTCCTGATTCCGAGTCGCCCACAAATCCCACAGGGATCGGACCCACCGAGGACGACATCTCACTGCTCTGGCTTGCAGATTCGAGCAAGACGGCCAGCGCAGTGGCGACGCTGGAGGCTAATGCTGCGGCGGCGGGAATCTCTCAGATCATCTCGGGCCCGGCCCTCTCGCTCCTGTACAACAGCCCGGGACTTCCGCCGAATGGGGATCCACGGACGCCGGATATCATCGTGGTGCCCAACCTCGGCGTTGTGTATACCGGCAGCAGCAAGAAGCTGGAAGAACACGGCGGTGTGGGACATGACGACACCAACGTGATGCTGTTGCTGTCGAATCCGAATTTCGAGGCGAAGACCGTCACTAGTCCGGTGGAAACCGCGCAGGTGGCACCCACAATCCTAAAGGCGCTTGAGCTGGATCCTCAGAAGCTCGAATCCGTCCGAGCGGAGCACGTCCAAGTGCTGCCGGGGCTCGGCTTCGATGACGATGACCGGTAGGAGAGGTTAGGGTTCCGCTTCGATTGCGACGTAGAAAAAGAAAGGGCGCCAGCTTCACGCGGCGCCCTTTCCTTCTTTTGCCTTTCTGTTATTTCGAGAGTCGCACGGAATCCAGAATCGCGCTGAAGGTTTTGTCGTAGTCCGAGTAGGCAGCTTGCGGGGCAACACACAGGAAGGAAAGCAGTCCTTGCGGCTGCACCACGGTGATCAACCAATCGGTTTCCTGACCGCCTGCGGGCGAATCGTTGCTGAGATAGGTCGACAAGCCCGGCTGTCCGTTCAGTTTCACCTGTCCCGGTTCGCGCGAAATTTTCAAATTTGGATTGGTGTGCTGCAGATTCTGGATCAGTACCTGCGTGGCTGTTCTCAGCGTGTCGGGATTATTCGCATCGCCATGGATCGGGCTGAGGTCCACGAGCATACCGTACGCGAGCGCGGCCTGGCCGTCTCGACCCTGTAGCACGCCGTTTGGCGGCACAAATGTTGCGCCGTTCTTGTCATCCGACTGGCCCCAATTGTCCGGATACTTCAGCGAATAGGAGGTTCCGGCGTACTCCGCGAACTTAGCCGATGGAGGTGGCGGGGGCCCACTGTTTGCGGCAGCGACCTCCGGTGCGACCTTCTTCGGAGCCGGCAAGGCCATCACTTCGCGCTTGATGGCTTCAAATTCGGCGGAATCTCGCTTTCCATTCGCCGGAGGGCCGCCCAGTTTGTCAATTTCCTGATTGACGCGTTCGACGCGATTTCCGGGGTTGGGATGGTCGGACAGGAATTGAGGCGGATTCTTGCCGGCGGTTTCGGCTTGGAGTTTCTCGAAGAATTGCGCCATGGCCCGCGGGTCGTAGCCCGTATCGTAGAGCACCTGGGTGCCCATGACGTCAGCTTGTGTTTCATCGGCCCGTGAGTAATGCAATAGCAAGCCGCCCGCACCGAGCGCGACGCCCTGCGTCAGCAGTTGCCCGCCGGTGCTGCCACCCAGCAAGCCGCCAAGGATCCCGGCTGCTCCCTGCGTCAATTGCGCCTTCGAGGCTTGCGCGGTCCCGTGTCTCAAGGCCACGTGAGAAAGCTCATGTCCCATGACCGCAGCAAGCTGCGATTCGTTGTCGGCGGCCTCGATCGCTCCTCGATTCACGAAGACGTACCCGCCAGGCAGCGCAAATGCATTGATCGACTTGTCGTTGACGCAATGAAATTCCCAGGGATACTGCACACCCTTGGTCGGCAGTTTTGCGACCAGCCGCATGCCCAGCGTCGTGAGGTATTTGTCGACGCGGGGGTCGTTGCAGAGCGGGAGCTTCCGAGCCATCACATCGGCATTTTGCTTACCGACCTGAACATCGGTATTCGGCGAATAGACATTCCAAGGCGCCTTTAGCTGCGTTCTCTGCGCATGGGACTGCGGTGCGTTGGCAAATAGCAACCCAATCGTAACGAACGCTAAAGCCCAATTTATCGTCCGGGTCATGACGAACTCCCCTGCTCTGCCGAATTGGATGACGGATCCCGGCTTTGGTTTACTCTACACCGGCGTTCAGGGAAAGAAAAACGGCCGGGTGTTGCCACTCGGGCGCGGTGAGCAGGGAGGAGGAAATTCGATTTCAGCGCGCGGTGCGCGGCATGGGTTCCGGTACTGGCACCGGAGCATCTACGGTCTTGCCGCCCCGGGCTTGCGCTGGTTTCGGAGCCACCGCTGGCTCCAGGCGTCGCGCGGGCATTGCCAGATTCTCGCCTTCGCGGATGAATGTCAGGCGGTCCTGGGTCTTGTCCCAGTCGATGCACACCAGGTCGCCGAGGTGAACTTGCTCGGTAGCGAGGAGGTTCGCCAGCGGATAGACGACATGGCGTTCGATGGCGCGCTTCAAGTGGCGTGCGCCATAGCGCTGGTCAGTGCCTTCCTGCAGCAGGAAGTCTTTGCCCTGACCGGTGACGCGGAACAGAAACTGGCCCTTAGCGGTCTCCAGCACGCGTTGTTGTACCTGGCCGAGCTCGATATCCAGGACTTCTTCGAGCTGCTGGCGCTTGAGCGGGTGGAAGCACACAACCTTGTCCAACCGGTTCATGAACTCGGGGGAAAATTTGCGGCGAGCGGCTTCGACCGCGGTGCGCTCGACCTTCTGATCCAGGCCAGCGGTCGGCTTGTCCTTGGGCTGAACGAAGCCCATGCCGCCGTTCATCAGTTCGGTGATTTCGCCGCCACCGAGGTTGGAAGTCAGGAAGATTACGGTCTGAGACAGGTCAACACGGCGATTATCGCCCAACGTCAGAGTCGCCTTATCGAGCATTCCGAGCAGCAACTGCCACAGGGCATCGGAAGCCTTCTCAATCTCATCAAACAGCAGGAACGAAAGCTTTAGCTTTTCGGTGTGGCTCTTGGCCAGCTCTTCCTGGGTGATCAGGGGATGGGTCTCGCGATGGCCCAAGTAGCCTGGGGGCGAACCGATCAACTTCGCAATTTCATGGGAGTGCTGGAATTCGGCGCAGTCTACCTTGATGATCGCGCGCGCATCTCCAAACAGAATCTCGGCAGCCGCTTCGACGATGCGGGTCTTGCCCGAGCCCGTGGGCCCGAGGAACAGCAGGTTGCCAACCGGGCGCCCTGGCGAGTTCAAGCCGGCGCAGAATACCTGATACATGTCGACCAGCGCCTGCACACCCTCTTCTTGTCCGACGATCTTGGCGCGCAGTGAGCCATGGAAGTCCCGAGTGTCATTGCTGCGGATCGTTGGATCCAGTTGCTGGCGTACGGCAGCTCTCATTTGTGACTCTCCCGATCGCAGAGCTTGTCTCACGAAGCGTTGCGGGGTAAATCATTGCATGGGAAATGCCATTCCCTTTTCGGTGGTTCGAATCAGTACAGACCAAGTAAATTCAATGATATGCGCGAGTTGCATTTGTGGAAACTGTCTCATCCGGTGAGACACCGTTCCATATGGACGCAAAGTGAGAGCACTAGAACAGTTTCTGTCATTCTCAGAACGACAAAAAGAGGCCTTTTGACACAGTCTATCAGCCCGGGAAACGTTAAAGTCTTACTTTAGAGTGTTCTTACCCAGCCGCGAGGACTGCCACTCCGGGCCGTTCTTCGGGAGGAACCGCGACGCCGTCACGGTACGCCACCATTCGGCCAGAATTGGCGGCGACACGCTCTCCCGGAACGATAATGCCGACCAGATTCAGAGGGTCAGCGGCTGAAACCGCGACGGTTTCCCCGCTGGCCGACATGCCGCGCTGCGCCCGCAAGGATTCGACCGCCACCGGCAAGGCGAATTGTTCCCCGACAAACCCGCCGCCTACGAAGCGACCGCCGCGAATCTCACCGCGGTCCTCCAATCGTCTCAGAGACATAAGCACTTCCCGCCACTTGGGCAGAATGGTCTCGCGGGTAAGCAACTCGCGGAATACGACGCCATAGCGGCGCAACAGCATCCAGCAGATGGCTTCCATGGCGCGGTTGCGGTCGACCGGCTCGCCAGAGTAGAGCAGCGACCAGCGGCCGGCGCTATGTCGGGGACGGGCATTCTTTCCGTTGCCTTGGCCGGAACGTCGCTTAGGATCGATCAGAGCGCGCAGATTATCGAAGCCATCGGCGGTGAGCAGGCCGGCCGCGACAAGCTCCCACAGAGCAGATTCGATCGCGGACTTGAGTTTGCCAGTCCCTCGAGCAATGTCGGCAAAGAAAGACGCGCCGCGCTGCTGTAGATAGTGCAGCACTTCACGGGCGTCCTGGCTGAGTCCGCGAAGACTATCTTCGCTTTCGCCGGATTCGCGATGCGGGATCATCCAGTCGGCATCTTCGCGAACAAAAAAGGTAATCGGCGCGACGCTGGTGGGCACGATTCGCCGGCGGTCAATCGACGCGGCTTCCAAGGTGGCGGGATGCGGCGATATCCGCCCCCATCCTGCCGCACCGGTCAGGCACAGCTGGTCGAGGACCTTGGGATCGTAGTCGGCGATACGCCGGCGCAGGATTTGGCGCTCCCAGGCATTGGCAGGTGCCTCGAAGCCCTGCATCTGCTGAAGAATTTCCAGCATGCCGCGCTCGCCCAGGACCTGGCTGGAAGGCGCAACGTGCTGCCAGCGCAATAGCCAACGCATGAACTCGGCCGGGGTGACCGAAGCCACCTGCTTGCGCAATGAGCCGAGCGTGAGACGGTGAATGCGTGCGAGAAGGCGGCGCTCGCACCATTCGATCTCACCGGGCCCCGTGAAATCGGTGAATTTGCCGCGCAAGACGGCGCCCGTGGATTCCAGCCGGAGCAACGCTTTATCCACCTCGGCGATAGGCAGCCCGAGAAGACGGCTCAATTCGCTCGCACTGGTGGGCCCCGCATGGCCTAGCCACCCTGTGAGCATCGCGTATACGGCATCTTCGCGCGACGCGGGTTCGCCGGCTTCAACCTCGGGAAGAGCGATCTCGAATTGCGCATCCGGAAAAATTCGCCCAAAGGTTCTGACTCTCTCCGCCGCCACCCAGAACTTCTTGTCGTAAGCGCGCACGATTGTTGCGCGGCGCTGTTCGGCCAATTGCTCAAAATGAACTTGCCATCTCGCGCCGGAGTCGCTTAACCGCAATTGCAACTTCTGACCAGCCGGTGCGTCGGGTGCGGACTGGTCGATCAGCGGAAAGGCTGTAAGGCTCAACAAAATATCGTGCAATTCCTCGGCGTCGCGCACGTCCGGCCAGGCATCCTCGCGCACCTCGTCTATCGCGGCCGGATCCAGGTGTCCCACCTCGGACAGCACCGACTCCGGCAACATCCGCCGCATCTCTACCGCACGAGCCCGGCGTTCCTCAAGGGGAGCATCGTCGAGATAGGCGTAAGGATTCGCGTTGAGAATCTCGTGCGAGAACTGCGATGGTACCGGCGTATCAACAGCAACACACTTGATCTTGCCGCTGCCGATGTCCCGGAGAATCTGCACCAGCCGCTCGATATCCATCGCCTCGGTCAGCGTGTCTTTCATCACCTCCGCGATCAGCGGATGGTCGGGGATTTTGATGTCGCCGACGATATTTTCTTGACAGGCTTGCGCTTCCGGGAATACCGAGGCAAGTAAATCGTCGGCGCGCATGCGTTGAATTTGTGGCGCAACCTTCTTGCCGCCCTGGAAACGAAGCAAAGCCAGCGCCCGACCCGCATCCCACCGCCAGCGCGTTCCGAAGAGGGGTGAATCCAGAACCGCTTGTTCCAGCACTTCGCGCACCGAGTTCGGATGCAGAAAATGGAAGACGTCGCTGAGCGGGAAACTGTGCTGCTCGGCTAGCGAAATATTCAATCCGTTGTCGGTAGCCGCGGCTTGCAGTTCGAAATTGAACGAGCGGCAGAAGCGTTTGCGCAGCGCCAAGCCCCAGGCCTTGTTGACGCGTCCGCCGAACGGCGCATGAATAACTAACTGCATGCCGCCGCCCTCGTCGAAGAAGCGTTCGGCGATAATGGTGTCCTGCGTCGGGACGGCCCCCAGCACGGTGCGCCCGGCAATGATGTAATCGACGATCTGCTCGGAGCCGGCATCGTCCACGCAGCATTCAGCCTTTAACCAGCTCACGGCATTGCTGATCTCAAGCGAGGTCTCTCGTGTCGCCCCGTGTGCTACGCCCCGAGTGAGCGAACTCACGGTCTCGCGCAGTTCCGCCACCCCGTGCGACAACTCCGCCGTTCGCGCAGGGGCCTCGCCGAGCCAGAACGGAAGGCTCGGTGCCGCTCCTTGGGCGTCCTCGACCAGCACGCTGCCTGAGGCCTGCACGCGGCGCACACGCCAGGATGTATTCCCCAGCAAGAAGACATCGCCTGCCAGACTCTCCACGGCGAAATCCTCGTGAAGCGTGCCGACGACCGTGCCTTCCGGCATCGCCACCACGGTGTACAGCGCGTTCTCTGGAATCGCACCACCGCTGGTGATCGCCGCGAGCCGAGCGCCGCGTCGCGCGCGCAGCATTCCGTTCACGCGATCACGGTGCAGGTACGCACCATAACGCCCGCGCCGCGCGGCAATTCCTTCGGACAGCATCTCCACGATCGCATCGAACTGCTTGAGCTCGAGATCGCGATATGGGTACGCCCTGCGCACCGCGCGGAACAGCTCCGCCTCGTTCCAGTCTTCGGCGGCACACATCGCCACGATCTGCTGCGACAAAATGTCCATGGGCGCCGGCGGAATCTCCAACCGGTCCAGCTCGCCGTGCCGAATTGCACGAACCAGGGCTGCGCACTCCACCAGTTCATCACGGGTGGTCGCGAAAATGCGGCCCTTTGGGATCGCACCGCGCCAGTGGCCGGCACGGCCAACCCGCTGCAGCGCAACCGCGATCGCACGAGGTGAGCCAATCTGACAAACCAGGTCAACGCTGCCGATGTCGATGCCCAGCTCCAGCGAAGCGGTGGCCACCAGCGCGCGAATTTCGCCCCCTTTGAGCTTCTTTTCGGCGGCCAGTCGCAGCTTGCGCGACAAACTGCCGTGATGCGCGGCCACCGCGTCGTTACCTAGCCGCTCGCCCAGATGATGCGCCACGCGCTCGGCCAACCGCCGCGTGTTCACGAAAATCAACGTTGACCGATGCTGCTGCGCCAGCGCCGCGATGCGGTCATACATCTCGCCCCACATCTCATTGGAGGCGACGGGACCCAATTCGCTCGCAGGCACCTCCACGGCCAGGTCCATTTCGCGTTTGTGCCCCACGTTGACGATGACGGGAGCGGGACGCTCGCCGCCCGTCAGGAATTCCGCGACTATCTCGATCGGTTTTTGCGTGGCGGAAAGGCCAATGCGCGCCAGCGGCTTCCCCGTCAAATGCTCCAGCCGCTCCAGCGACAACGCGAGATGCGCACCTCGCTTATCGTCGGCAACGGCGTGAATTTCGTCGACGATCACGGTTTCGACCGTTTTCAAAATTTCGCGGCTCTTCGCGGCCGTCAGCAGGATGTAGAGCGATTCGGGAGTGGTCACCAGGATGTGTGGCGGATGAGCGAGGATGGCTCGCCTTTCGTGCGCCAGCGTGTCGCCGGTCCGCACTGCCGTGCGAATCGGCGGCACCAGCATTCCACGTTCGCCCGCCAGCAGTAGAATTTCACCCAGCGGCCCTTCGAGGTTCTTCTGAATGTCGTTGCCCAGCGCCTTTAGCGGTGAGACGTAAAGAATCTCGGTGTTATCCGCCAGCTCGCCGCGCAGCGCCTTACGCACTAGCCGGTCGATGCACACCAAAAATGCGGCCAGGGTTTTGCCCGAACCGGTAGGCGCGGAAATGAGCGTCGTGCGGCCTTCGAGGATGTGCGGCCAGCCCATTTCTTGCGGCTCGGTGGGAGTTCCAAACTTGGCGACAAACCAGTCGCGAACCAGCGGGTGGGCCCAGGACAGACTGCGAAGCTCGTGTTGAACTTCAGTAGCCATCGAATCCTCGATTATACGCCTGGTCGCGATCTCGCTGCCTGTAGCCCTGAAAAAGCAATCGGCCGGCTCAGAAGAGCCGGCCGATTGCGAAGTTTCATGGATTTTCGCAGTTCGAGGGTGCGCAGCCCCCGAATTGCGATGCTACGACCGCTCTGGTTTTTTCCGCGAGGCTTGCGGCGCTGCTGCAGGAGCCGTCGCAGGCAGAGCCACGCGAGGCTTCTTGGTCTCGCTCACGGCCTCGGCTGGCGCATCCACCGTCTTACCGTCTTTCGCGTCTACCGCCGCGGCCTTCGCTGCCGTTTCTTCTTCGGTCTGCACTAGCGCGCCTTCGCCTTCGCGCACGAATGTAAGATCCTTATGAATACCGTCCCAGTCGATGCGCACCAGGTCGCCCAGATGCACTTGCTCGGTAGCCAGCAAATTCGCCAGCGGATAGACGACGTATCGTTCAATGGCGCGCTTCAGGTGACGCGCGCCGTAGCGTTGGTCGGTGCCTTCCTTGAGCAGAAAATCTCGACCCGCAGGGGTGACACGGAACAGGAATTGGCCCTTGGCGGTTTCCAGCACGCGCTGCTGCACCTGGCCCAATTCGATCTCCAGCACTTCCTCCAGCTGATCGCGCTGCAAAGGATGGAACACCACCAGCTTGTCGAGCCGGTTCATGAACTCCGGCGAAAACTTCTTGCGCGCTGCTTCCACAGCGGTGCGCTCGACCTTTTGGTCCAAGCCGCTGACCGGTTTGTCGCCAGGCTGGATGAAACCCATTCCGCCTTGCATCAAGTCAGAAATTTCGCCGCTGCCCAGGTTAGAGGTCAGAAAAATCACGGTACGCGACAAATCTACGCGGCGGTTATCGCCTAAGGTTAGAGTTGCCTTATCCAGCATGCCGAGAAGTAATTGCCACAATGCGTCCGAGGCCTTCTCAATTTCGTCAAACAACAGGAACGAAAGCTTGAGCTTGTCGCTATGGCTCTTCGACAACTCTTCCTGGGTAATCAGCGGATGGGTCTCCCGATGGCCCAGGTATCCCGGGGGCGAGCCGATCAATTTAGCAATCTCGTGCGAGTGTTGAAATTCAGCGCAATCGACTTTGATGAACGAGCGCGGGTCCCCGAACAAGATTTCGGCCGCAGCTTCGACGATACGGGTCTTGCCCGAGCCTGTGGGGCCGAGAAACAGGAGATTTCCCACCGGCCGACCCGGTGAATTCAGCCCGGCGCAGAACACCTGGTACAAATCCACCAGCGCCTGCACGCCCTCTTCTTGTCCGACGATCTTCGAGCGCAACGCGGTCTGGAACTCCAACGTATCCGTGCTGCGTTGATTGGGATCGAGAGGAAGAATGAATTCAGCCATGGCCGCCTCCTAGCGCCTCCTCAATTGCGAAGACGCAGATCCAACGCGCCCGCGTCCATAATCAAACTGAGACAGTTTGACCTGAAGCGTGGACTGCAGGAGTCGCAGCTGTAAGAGCAACTCCCGCGCCACTGCGGGCGATTCGGAAATCCGGAGAATCGGCGGAAACAGGTCTGCGAGTTCCATATTCAACTCGCGCAGCTCGCCAACCAGCCTTTGCACCGCCGGCGAATTGGAATCCGCCAGATCGATCTGGTTGCTGCTGTTCACTTGTTCGCGCAACGCACGCCAATTCAACTCCACGAACGGATGTTTCTTGCTTACTTCGCGCACCACTCGATCGGTGATGATGGCTCGCTCGCCCAGCTTCGCCAGGTGAATTTGTTTCACCTTGTCGCCCTTGCGCACGTTGTGCACCAGGTAGAAGCTGTTCCCCTTGCGGCGAACGAAAGCCATATTTTCCTTTGGACCGACCCACCATCGTAATATCTGTAGTGTACCGCGCTTCCACTACAGCCTCAAGTACTTTGACGGCAAATCTCAACGAATGTTTCCGATGCGTAATAGTCAAAAAATACATGCAAGCGTCCGCAAGGCCCCATTCGTTTTTTCGCTTTGTTCCATTTGCTTCGTGCATCGCCGCAAAGCGCAATGACTGCTTTCTGTTAGTTAGATGCCATCGGTTGGCAACTCGATTCTGCTCCGGTTGGTGGCAACTCTTCGTTTTGTAACCGGGCTGCACTTTTTTTGTCAGTGTGTTCGTCATCGGCCTGAACCGTCATTTCGTTAAACACCGCAGCGGGGATTTTGTCTTGTTGTGCACCAGTTGTACGATGTCGCCACGGGCGACGGTGTAAAGGCGCACGCGCCGCTAAGCAGGAATTGCGCAAACGAGGGCCAATCTTCCATGTCGCTCTGGGATCCCGTATACAAGCTTGTGAAACAAATTCCACGCGGCCGGGTTCTATCCTATGGGGCAGTGGCCAAGATTCTGCGCCTCCGCGGGGGCGCGCGCAGCGCAGGCCGCGCTATGGCCGCCACGCCTTCCGGAAGAGGCATTCCCTGGCACCGCGTTCTTGCCGCAAACGGCAAAATCGTCATTCGTGAACCGTATCGTTCGCTCCAGAGAAAACTCCTGGAATCGGAGGGCGTCGAAGTAATCGAATCCCGGGTCAAAATGAAGCAATATCTCTGGGTCCCACCCCGCAAGAAAGCAGCATCGAAAGAAAAATCGCCACGCAGAACCAAGCGTCGGCCGCGGTGACGGCGATCATTGCGGCTGGTTTGGACGGCGAAGCGTTCCTCGGCCGCCTTTGCGGGAAATCCGTGAATGTACGCTATCCTATCCATTCCCGAAAATGGCTGAACCTGTCATCCAGGTAGAAGATCTCGTGAAGCGCTACGCCGACGTGGAAGCCGTCCGTGGCGTCAGCTTTACAGTGCAGGAAGGCGAGGTCTTTGGCCTGCTCGGACCCAACGGCGCCGGTAAAACCACCACCGTCGAAATCCTGGAGGGCCTGCGCACCCTTGATAGCGGCAAAGTCTCAGTCTGCGGCCTCGATCCCCAACGAGACGCCAGCGGCCTTAAAAATGAAATCGGCGCAGCACTACAATCCACTTCCCTGCCCGACAAATTGAAAACCTTCGAAGCCCTGCAACTCTTCGCGGGGTTTTATTCCCGCCGCCGCGATCCCGAGGAATTACTCAAGCGCTTCGGCCTGGAAGAAAAGCGCAATACTTTCTACAGCAAGCTCTCCGGCGGCCAGAAGCAGCGACTCGCTCTCGCTATGGCCCTGGTCAACAACCCTCGGGTGCTCTTCTTTGACGAGCCTACTGCTGGCCTCGATCCGCAGGTCCGCCGTGAAATCTACGACATCATCGATGAGCTGCGCCGCGAGAAAAAGACCATCGTCATGACCACGCACTACATCGAAGAAGCCGAACGCCTCTGCGATCGCGTCGCCATCGTCGACCACGGCAAGGTCATTGCCCTCGGCACCCCGCGAGAACTCAAAGCCCGCTCCGGCGACAAAACGCGCATTGAGGTCCGTCTGGCCAAAGCCGAATCGGAAGGCGACCTTGTTCAGCTGGATGGCGTAACCGATTGTCGCAGCCTGAACGGCACCTACATCCTGCACTGCCAGCGACCTCCGCAAGCCATCGTCTCGCTGGTCAAGCATCTGGAAGCCCACGGCAACGAATTGGTCGGGCTGGAAATCGCCACGCCTTCGCTCGAGGACGTCTTCATCGAACTCACGGGAAGGAGGCTGCGCGATTGAAACACTTTCTGACGCTTACGCGGATGCGCATTCGCCTCACGCTGCGCAACAAAATGTTCCTGTTTTTCAGCGTGATCATGCCTTTCGGCTTTTTCTTCCTGTTCGCCGGCATCATCGCCAAGGGTGATCCGCATATCGTCAAATTTCTTCTTGGGCCAGTCATTGCCATGGCGGTTATGGGCAGCTTCTGGGGATTGAGCGCCGCTCTGGTGACCTTCCGCGAACAAGGCATTCTCCGGCGTTTCCACGTTACCCCCGTGACCGCTGTGGACATGCTGGCCTCCAGCATCGTGGCCAACTACGTCCTGACCATTCCCACGGTCGTCAGCGAATTGCTCTTGGCTCGCTTCATCTTTCATGTCAGCGACTTCGGCAATCTTTTGTCCTTCGCCATCCTTGTCACTATTGGCGTCATTTCTTTCGCATCCATGGGCCTGGTCGTCGCCAGCGTCACCAATACCATGCAGGAGACCCAGGTCCTCAACCAGCTCATCTGGCTGCCGCTGATTTTTCTCTCCGGCGCAACCATACCTCTGGCTTCCTTACCCAGGGTGGCGCAAAATTTTGGCATCTTTCTTCCCGCTACTTACCTGGTGTGGGGTTTACAGGCGTCCATCTTTTCTTCGCTCGCGATCTGGAAGCTCTGGATTGAGGTCTGTGCGCTTCTCGCCTGGGCCGTTTTGACCTTCTTCGTCGCCGCGCAGCTGTTTCGCTGGGAGCCAGAGTCGAAAATCCCGCGCAACGCCAAACTCTGGGCTGCTGCCACGGCTTTACCCTTCCTCTTTCTCGGAGTGTGGGAGCACTACACCGGGTCTCTGCTTATGGATGCGCGTGCCGCCTATCGTTCCATCGAAAACACGGACAAACCCGACAAACCCGGCGACTCGGACAAAATCTACCGGCCGACGCCACAATCGACACCTGCTGCAAAGCCCCAATCGGCACCAAACCAGAGCCCCAACTAACCGCCCATCGCGACATCCGTCAATTTCCACGGTTTACTTAGCGCCACGCCGCAACGCGCCAATTTGGTTCCGCTCTCGCCGCACACTAGCTCGCGACTCATTGACGCTCGCCGGTTGCTACCGTATTCTGCAATTTCGCGCCGCCATGCTCACGGGCGCCTACGGAGCGGACATGCCGATCGCCAAGACCGATACCATCTGGCACAACGGAAATTGGATCAAATGGGACGAAGCCACCCTGCACGTCCTTTCTCACGTGGTCAGCTACGGTTCCGCGGTCTTCGAAGGCATCCGCTGCTACGAGACCAAGCAGGGCCCTGCCATCTTCCGCCTCCGCGAGCACATGCAGCGGCTCATCAACTCCGCAAAGATTTATCGCATGGAGCTGCCCTTTTCCGTCGAGCAATTCGGCAACGTCGCCACCGAACTCGTGCGTCGCAACAAGCTGAACTCCTGCTACGTCAAGCCCATGGCCATGCGCGGCTACGGCGAAGTCGGCGTCAATCCGCTCAGCTCGCCGATCGAGCTCTACATGGCCTGCTGGAGCTGGGGCGCGTACCTCGGCCCCGAGGCACTCTCCAAGGGCGTCGATGTCGGTGTCAGTTCCTGGACACGCATCGCTCCCAACACCCTGCCCGCGATGTCTAAAGCCGCGGCCAACTACATGAACTCACAGCTCATCCGCATGGAAGCCAGCTTCAACGGCTACGCCGAAGGCATCGCCCTCGATTCTGACGGCCATGTCAGCGAAGGCTCGGGCATGAACGTCTTCCTGGTGCACGACGACGTGCTTTACACCCCGCCTCTGTCGACCAGCATCCTGCCCGGCATCACTCGCGATGCTATCGTCACGCTGGCGCAAGATCTCAAAATCCCCGTGAAAGAAACGGTCATCCCGCGCGAAATGCTCTACATCGTCGACGAGGTCTTCTTCGTCGGCACGGCCGTCGAAGTCACGCCAATCCGCTCGGTAGATCACATCCAGGTCGGCAAAGGAGTCGCCGGACCAATCACCCGCAAGCTCCAGGAAGAGTTCTTCGCGATGACCAGCGGCAACAAACCCGACATTCATAACTGGCTCACTCCGGTGAATGCCCCCGTCGGCGCCGCCCGCTAACCGCCTCACGTTAGGCCACTCAGTCTAAAAGTTGTGATCCTGCGAGCTTCCGATAAGGGTGCCCGAACGATCTCGACGCAAACCCTGGCGAAAGTGTCAGATCTAGCGCCGAATTCTCCTCCTTGCCGAGCCTTTCTTGTTCACAGTTTCCGCCAACGCGAACCTCGATGCTCGAGTAGGTTTCCGCTTTCGCCGCCCGCTTGTCACTCGCCGCTTGTCACTCGCCACTCGTCACACGCCGCTTCTTCAACTACAATTCACCTGCATTCGGAGGCTTCCCGATGTACACCATCCCCCAAAAGCTCACCGCCGAATTCATCGGAACGTTCGCGCTGGTTTTCTTCGGCGCAGGATCGATCTGTGCGGATCAATTTTTGCACGGTGCCGGATCACTTGGGCTCCTCGGTATCGCTGTCGCCCATGGTCTTGCGATTGCCATCATGGTCTCTGCGCTTGGTCACGTTTCCGGCGGCCACTTCAACCCGGCGATCACCATCGGCTTCTGGGTTACCAAGCGGGTCAGCACCCTGGACGTCGTTCTCTACTGGACCGCTCAACTGGCCGGCGCGATCGTTGCCGCATTTCTCTTGAAGGCGCTCGTGCCCGAAGAAACCTGGCGCGCCGTCGCGCTGGGAACTCCCGCTCTGGTACGCGACTTCTCTCGCCTTTCCGCCATGATCCTGGAGGCAATCACCACGTTCTTCCTCGTTCTCGTCGTCTTCGCCACCGCGGTCGACGAAAAGGGCACCTTCCGCTCCATCGCCGGCTTCGGCATCGGCCTGACCATCACCCTGGGAATCATGGTCGCCGGTCCATTCACCGGTGCAGCTCTGAATCCCGCCCGTGCCTTCGGGCCCGCCTTGGCCTCGTCGCATTGGGCGTCCCAGGGCGTGTACTGGGTAGGCCCCCTGGCAGGAGGTTTTCTTGCCGCCCTCCTCTATGACTCCCTTTTCCTGAAAAAGCCGGCCTGACCGCGGCATGGTCGGCGCTTTGCGCCTATCCGCCAGTAACTACCCCCGCAACTCCATGCGCGCATTCCTTGCCCCTTCCTAGTACTGGGTGCTACTTTCGCCCAATAGCGTCCCTGGTCGCGGAGCTAACTTTTCATGCCACTAAACATTGACGATCTTCTTCGACGCGCCGTCGAAAACAAGTCGTCCGACTTGCACCTCAAAGTCGGCAACCACCCCTATCTCCGCATAGACGGCCTGCTGACGCCTCTCACCGATGTCCCGCGCATCACGCCGGAAGAGATGCTCTCCATGGCCTTCAGCATGATGACCAACCGCCAGAAGCAAAAATTTAAAGAAACCGCCGAGTTGGACATGGCTTATGGCGTCGCAGGCCTCGGCCGCTTCCGCGTCAACGTATTCCAGCAACGCGGCAACGTCGGCATGGTCCTGCGCGTAATCCCGACCAAAATTCGCACCACCGAAGAGCTAAATCTGCCGTCGGTCATCAATCGCATTTGCGAAGAGCAGCGTGGGCTCGTCTTGGTCACCGGCACCACCGGATCCGGCAAATCCACCACGCTGGCTGCCATGATCGACCGCATCAACGCCAACCGTTCCGACCATCTCATCACCATTGAAGACCCCATCGAGTTCCTGCATCGCGACAAAAAGAGCTTCATCAATCAGCGCGAAGTCGAAGTCGACACTGCCAATTTCTCCACCGCATTGCGCGCCGCCCTCCGTCAGGATCCCGACGTCATTCTGGTCGGGGAAATGCGCGACCTCGAAACCATTTCCACGGCATTGCTTGCCGCGGAAACTGGCCACCTGGTTTTCTCGACTTTGCACACCCTCGACGCCACCGAGACGATTCAACGTATCATCGCCGTCTTCCCACCTCCCGAGCAGAAACAGATTCGCCTGCAGATGGCTGCCACCCTCAAAGCCGTCATCTCTCAGCGCCTCGTGCGCCGCGCCGACGATCAGGGCCGCGTACCTGCCGTCGAAATCATGATCGCCACTGCGTACGTTCGTGATTGCATCATCAATCCCGACAAGACCCGCCTGATCCACGACGCCATCGCCGCGGGCACCAGCCAGTACGGCATGCAGACCTTCGACCAATCGCTCTTCGATCTCTACACCAAGCAACTCATCACCCTGGAAGAAGCACTCGGCCGCGCCTCCAACCCCGACGAATTCCGCCTCCGCATCCAGGGCATCCGCTCCGCCTCCGACTCCGCCCGCGAGGAAATGGAGCGTCAAATGGCCGACTTCGAGCGCTTCGCCCGCAAGTAAAATCAGTCAAGCACGCTGAAATCCGTCGCTGCCGCGATTATTGTCTTCCGGCCCTTTCCCGGACGGACTGAGGTCTGAAGATGTCGCCATCGCAAGAGTGGCCCGCGAAATGGCGCGAGAAGATTCGCACCTCCCAGGAAATTACGCACTATCTCATCGATGGGAGAACGCTTCCACGTATCGATACGGGAGTGAATCCTCGGATTGGCACGCGGATGAAGTTCCGTGCCACGATTGCGCTGTGGTAAAGGGCCGATTCCATGATCCTCACTGGGAGGTGGAGGAGTGCCCTCAGGGTGGTGGCCAAGCGATTACCTGCGAGTGCGACCACGGTCCCGATTCGACGTTAAATCAACCTCTGAGGCCCGATAGTTGAGCCCCGCGACCATCCGAGTCGCCTTGCCCCTGGGTAAACACAACGGCTATGACCTCGTCGCTTATTGGAGGCAACATGTTCCCCGCCGAATGTCGTCCCACTCGCCGGAATTTCCTGATGGCCGGCGCCGCCTTCGCGGCAACTCTACCCGCCGCACCTCTTCTTGCTTCGCCCGCCGCTCCCGATGACTCCGAAGGTTCCAACGTCATCGGCCCGCGCAAAGGCTACTCTCCGCAGATCGGCACGCTCGTTTCCCAAATGATCTGGATGCGCGGCGTCGTACTCGACTCCGTCAAAGGCATGGGCCAGAAAGAACTCGACTTCCTGCTCGACGACAAGGCCAACACCATCGGCGCGCTGCTCCTCCACCTGGCGGCCACCGACCGCATCTATCAGATCCTCACTTTTGAAAATAATCCGATGAAGGATGAAAAGGACGCGCCTGCAGACTTCAAGCAGAAATTCGCGGTCGCTATGGATCTGGGCGAGCCAGCACGCAAATCCATCAAGGGCCACGAGCTCGACTTCTACCTGAATACACTGTCTGAAGTTCGCGAGAAGACCTTCGCCGAATTCCGAAAACGCGATGACAAATGGTTGGCTACGGTCGACAAAACCTGGGGCTGGGGGCCAACCAACAATTACTGCAAGTGGTTCCACGTCTGCGAACACGAATCCAACCACAACGGCCAGATCAAACTACTGCGGGGCCGCATCCCAGGATTCAAAGCTCCCAGCGAATAACGGCCCCGCGCCAGCTCATTTATTTTACGGCTGCGCTAACTCCAGACTACGGCGACCGATCTCCCGTTGCTCCCTGCAGCTGCGGCTCAAGCCGCCTCGAAAACTCGATCACCTTCCGTGAAATATCGTCACGCACATGGCGAAACACTTCGCGCTTTCGCTCCCCACTCTCTTCCTCCGACGCCGGATCGGGCAAATTCCAATGCTCCAGGTTCCGCGTGAACGGCCACACCGGGCTGCGCTCCTTCGCGTCGTCCGAAAGCGTTACCACAAACGCAAAATGTTCCTTCAGCGATTCCGCCACCGGCTTTGCTTCCCGCGTCATCAGGTCGATGCCGACTTCGTTCATCACCTCCACCGCCGTGGGACTCACATCCACAGACTTTACCGCTGTGCTTTCTGCTGCTATTTCCCCGTGCGTCACCTCCTCCAGAAACCGCTCTGCCATCTGACTCCGGCTGGCGTTTCCCGTGGAAAAGAAAAGAACCTTCGGTTTTCGCTTCATGCTTTCCTCCCACACCTCCCATGTACGACCCTGGACGCCCGACAATCAATCATGCAAACACCCTACGAATCCCTGTCCGCTTTGGCACGTCACGTGCCCGCACTTCGAATGTTCCCCGATCCTTTCCTTTCCCGATTCCGAACTCCATGCCTCAGTGCCGCTGTGGCTAATCCCTTCGATTTCTTCTATTCTTCTTTCGTGTTCGGCAAACCCCGCCAACTCGAAACCGAATCCGAGCTTTATGAAGCTGCCCAGCGCGCCTTGATGCGCCGCCCGCACTCTGTCTCCGAGATGAAGAAACTCCTCGAGCGCCGTGCCACCAGCAAACTGCTCGCACAAGTCGTTCTCGCCCGCCTGCGCGAAAGTGGCATGATCGACGACTCCCGCTACGCCAAACAATTCACCCGCCAGCGCACCGAGATCCGCAGGCAAGGGACATATCGCATTGCGCGTGACCTCCGCGCCCGCGGCGTTCCGGACACCCACATCGAAGCCGCCATCGCCGAAAGCGCCGACCCCGACGCCGAACGCGCTGCCATCCGCCTCCGCATCGACCGCAAACTCAAGCTCACGCGCGGCGAAGTCACCGACAATAAGATCGCCTCGCTCTATCGTTCGCTGCTCCGCGCCGGCTTCCCTTCCGACGCCATTCGTCGTGAGCTCAAAGCAGCCACTGCCGCAGACCTCCCGGATGTGGACGCTTCGTCCGAAGCGTAAAGTCGACCTATACGGCGACGCACGCAAGCCCACGCTGCTTCCTTAAATGAAATGCGTGCATGTCAATTCGGAGTTAGTTCTGACACCTCAGCTGGGTCCAGCATCGCCTGCGCTCGACGGCGAAGACCGAAAATATCTGGAAGCAGGCGGCCAAAACAGAAAATAGCCCACCAGAAGCAACAGCGCGGCGTGCGCCAACGCCTCTGACAGCGAGTGAAATGCGCTCACCACAACGTGAAAAACGAGCCAAACAAGGAGCAGCCAGCGCGCCCAGCTGTGACCCAGCAGTAGAAAAATTCCGCCGACGATGGCCAGGATGCGAATCACCGAGACCAACACGATCTGCGGCTCAAGCGGCCTTTCGCGCAGGTGATAGACGAGGCCGACCGTTCCCGCCGCGATGAACAGACCACCCAGAATCGTGACCGCTATAGGACGTTTCATTACGCTGCCGCTGTTCTATCGCATCGTGTCTGATTCCCGCAAGCTTTCTGAATATGCCCTTCATCTCGCTCGATAGAGCGCTCCCTGCGGCTTTCTTCAACCCTCGTTACGCGCTAAGATGCGCGCCATGTCGCCTCAAATGGATCGTCGTAGTTTCATCGTCGCTACCGGACTCACCGCCCTTGCCTCCACTCGCGTTCTCGGCGCCAACGACACCCTCCGCGTCGGCATCATCGGCGCCGGCGGCCGCATGGGCAATCTCATGGACTCCGCCGACAAAGTCGGCACCTGGCAAATCGCCGCAGTGTCCGACGTCTACACGCCGCGTCGCGATGCCGTGAAGCAGCGTGCGAACGGCAACGCCGCCACCACCCACTCCGACTATCGCGAACTCCTCGACCAGAAACTCGACGCTGTCTTCATCGCCTCTCCCGATCACTGGCACGTCCGCATGGCCGTCGATGCGCTCGCCGCCGGCAAAGACGTCTACCTCGAAAAGCCGGTCACCCACACGCTCGAGGAAGGCGCCACGCTCACCAAAGGCGTGCGCTCCAGCAAACAAATCCTCCAGTGCGGCATGCAGCAGCGCAGTTGGAGCCACTTCCGCGACGCCGTCGATCTCATCCAGGGCGGCAGCCTTGGCCGCATCCCGCAAATCCGCACCTACTGGTGGCAGAACTATCTCTCCTGGGTCAGCAATCACAAACCTGTTGACACTCAGGCCCTCGACTGGAAGCAATGGCTCGGCGGCGCGCCCCCCCAGCCCTTCAGCGAAGAAAAATTCTATCTCTGGCGCTGGTTCTGGAATTTCGGCGGCGGCGCCATGACCGACCTCTTCACTCACTGGATCGATGTGGTCCATTGGGCTATGAAAACCGACCAGCCCAGGCAAGCGCAAATCCTCGCCGACAAATACACCTTCACCACCTGGGATTGCCCCGACACGCTGCAGGCGGCCGTCCGTTACCCCGGCTTCGACGTCGTCTACGAAGGCTCCATGGCCTCGTCCATCGACGACGGCGGCCTCGATTTCCGCGGCACCGAAGCCACCCTCAAGATCAACCGCAGCGGCTTCAGCGTCTATCGCGAAGGTATGGGCAACGTCGCCCCCGGCAAAGACGTCGCGGTCGTCCACGCCGACTCCTTCCGCGACGGCACCATCGATCACATGAAAAATTTCTTCGACTGCATCCGCACCCGCAAAGAACCGAACGCTCCAGTAGAGACCGGTGTATCCGCCGCGCGCGCTGGCCACATCGCTAACGCTGCATACCACCACGGCGGACAAATCACCTGGCCGGCAAAACCCTCTGCCTGAACGGTCCGTCTATTCAATTAGCAGTAGACGAAAGGGCCATGCCATGTCCGAACCAGGAACACAAGCCGCGGCATCCAGCAACGAGACAGAGATCAAAGGGCTCATCGACCGATGGGCCAAAGCCGTTCGCGAAGAGAATCGCGCGGCGATTCGTGCCGACCATGATCCCGACATGCTGATGTTCGACGTCCCGCCACCCTTCCTTTCGCAAGGCTTGGACGCTTACATGGCCACCTGGGAACCGTTCTTTTCGACAGCTGAGAAGCCTGTCAGATTTCACTTCACCGATGTGAAAGTGACTGCCGGCGACGACGTCGCCTTTGCTACCGCGATCGGACATTGCGTGGACCTTTCGAGTGGCAAGCGCGAAGAGCTCGATTTTCGCTTGACCATGGGCCTGCGCAAGATCGACGGCCGCTGGCGCATCCAGCACGAACACCACTCTCTTCCGGCGGTGTAGCATTTTGTTGACTGATCGCACGCAAACGCGACGCCCTGGCGGCTGAATGTAAATGAAAATGGAACCAGAGTATCTGCGCGATGTTGCGCGGCGCTACACTGTGGCCTGGTGCAGCCAGGATGCTGCCAGCGTTGCCGCCTTCTATTCGCCCAACGGCTCCCTCCGCATCAATGAAAACACACCTGCGATTGGCCGCGCCGCCATCACCGCCGCCGCGCAAGAATTCATGACCGTTTTCCCCGATCTTAAGATCCTCATGGATGGTCTGGAGATCCACAACGATCGCGCCGTCTACCGCTGGACCCTGGAGGGCACAACCACAAGTACTGGCGGCACCGGCAAGCGCGTTCGCATCAGCGGCTACGAAGAGTGGCAAATCGGATCGGACGCCCTGATCGCCGAATCCAAAGGCCACTTCGACGCCGCCGACTATCAGCGTCAGCTTGCGTGACGAATCGATCGACAATTTTCGGGCCGCGGAATCTACTTTGGGCTCTTCCGCTCGTGGGCCATTCTCTCAGCCGTCGTCAGCGCCTCGGCGGCTGATACTTTCACATCCGGCTCCACGCCCGTGCCTTCCCAATTGGTCTTCGAAATAGGATTGATGGCCCGCGCAAACGGCACGCCGATGATGAAGTGCTCATCGATCCGATGCCCCGACACCGGATGCGCTCCTCCACCCGTCGTCTCTCCCACCAGTGTCGCGCGCTTCAAATTCTTCAGGTTGTAGCAGAACTCTTCCGCCCCCGAAAATGTTTGCTTTGACGTCAGCACATATACCGGCTTGCCATCCAGCCGCTTCCCCGGCACATACGGCAATGTCCAGTATTGCTGCGTGGTGTTGTCCTTGCGCTGCCACAGATCGTTCAAATGCGTCGGCTCCGCAAACAGGTACGTGGAAATCAACGCCACCATCTTGGGATCGCCCCCGCCGTTCTCCCGCAAATCAAAAATGATCGCATCCACATTGGCCAGAAAATTCATGGCCGCAATCGCCGTGGGTCCGCATGTCTCTGGATCGCCGAACATGTTGAACTTCACATATCCGACGTTCCCGCTCAGATGCTCCACCTTCTTGAATCCGCAATTCATCTTCTCCATCTGTTCGCGAAAGCGCGCCATGTCCTCGGGACTCGGCTTGGCATCATCCGCCCGCTCCGGGATTTTCATCGGATCGTAGTTCACGCGCAGATGCTTGTCGTGGCTCACCTCCTGAAAATTGTCGGTGAGCTTCGCGGCCAGCCTGCTGCCATCCGTAATCTCGTCGTATTCCCCGCGTTTCTGGCGCGCTCGCACCGCCTCTTCCATCTTCTTCGCCACCTCGGGAAACACGTAGGTCTGATTCATTTGCGCGATCGCGCCGTCAATCACCCGCGTCCGCGTAGCCGCGTCAATCTTGAACACCAGTTCCGACACATCCGCCCCCGGCGGAAGCGCCCGCAACCCGGCCTGCACCACCACCGCAGGATCGCCGTCCCTCACATCCAGCGTCCCCACCGCCCGCGTTTCGCTGTTCCGGTCCTTCACCAGATATTCCAGATGCAGTCGTTCCGCCTTCAGAATCTGCACGACCTCGAACCCCCCGGTCATATTCCGGAACCCCATCATTCCGTCCGCCGTCTGCTTCGGATCATACTTGGCGCAATAAGCCTCCATTTGCGCCCGGTCTCCGCTGTTGAAGGCCTGCAACCAAGCTCTAAGGGTCGCGCCCGCCGGCCCATCGGGAATCGCCACCTGCGGCAGTAGCGGGCGCGGCGCAACCATCAAAAACAGAGTTGCCATGGCCATAAGAACAATTCGATGGAGCATCAGCGCACCCCACGGCGATCAGCTAATTTGGAGGTCCAATCGGAAGGGCCCAAATCTACTTGGACGCGCGCAGAGGTGATTTGTGCCCGAAGAATCGCTCGCCAATCGGGATTCGTTGCAAAGAACGCGGCGAAACGTCGCGTTGAAACTTGTTCCCCTAACCTAATGTCAGACGGCCCGCGAGCGCACGCTCCTGTCGCTACCGAAGAATCCCGGCCAACA
>Ga0134124_10000063_pt1 | contig 107884 bp, 115 predicted proteins | sample KB304_FD_96880 | JGI IMG/M metagenome (GOLD analysis project Ga0134124, IMG submission 96880) | Terrestrial soil microbial communities without Nitrogen fertilizer from Kellogg Biological Station, Michigan, USA - KB3-0-4 | ecosystem: Environmental > Terrestrial > Soil > Unclassified ...
ACATTCACCACGGTATTTTGGATTGCCGAGACGGCAACCGACTCTCCCGGCTCATGCATGATACCCGGATCTCCCGGTCCGTAAATAAGCATGGGAATACCATGTTCTTCAAAATGAACCATATCCGTTGCTCCGGGGAAAACCTCAAAGGGAACCTCAGGCAAGACATCCTTAACTACTTGATAGATCACCGATTCCTGTGGACATTGACTGGGTTTTTGTACGGGTTTATGCTCGATCTTTACTCCGTACTTTCTTCTCAGTCCATCCATGAGTCTTGGCAATTTAGGATAGAGCTCTGGTGTGACACGCAGGTCTACTGTCCCTGTTGCGACTCCGGGGACGACGTTCACCGATCCCGTACCTGCATCAAAGTTGGATCCGTTCAGTGTGGGCTGGCCCAAGTCGCCTGAATAGCGGTCTGCCCACTCTGCTTGAATTTCGGGAAGATCTGCAAAGAACCTGGCAAGTGTTGGGATAGCAGGAGGAGCACCGCGGCTGTAATCCCGTGATCCGTGACCGCCGGGTCCCTCTACGCTAACATGAACAAAAGCTGACGATCGATGGCCGAAACCGACATAATCTCCGTCATCCCTGTGTGTCGGCTCAAGAATCAGACCGCCCACGGTGTCATAGTTTTGCCTCTGCGTTTCATCAAACCATGTCGTCACTTTTTTCGCGCCTGCTCCGTCAATCTCTTCTCCCGAGGTAAACATGAGCCAGACATCACACGGCGGCTCTGCGTCCTGTGCTTCACGCGCGACATCAAGCATGATGGCAAGACCCGATTTCATATCTGTCGTCCCGAGGCCCACGAGTCTTCCGTTTTCCTCATGCATCCTGAGCCGATCGGATGTCCACCCTTCGGAGTCGACAGTATCCGTGTGGCCGTTGAGAATAAATGCTTTTTTGCGATTTTTTCCGGGGATAAGGACTGCTACTTCTTTTCCAAGCTGATGAACTTCATGACCGTATTCCCGCGACTGTATGGCAATTTCATTGCCGATTGTCTGTTCATTTCCGCTCACAGAAGAAATAGCAACCAATTTCTCCAAATCTGACGTTATCCGTGCAACCCGGCCTTCAATATGACTCATAATACGAGGGATTATGGCACAAAAGGGGTAAAAAAGCAAAAACATTGAAGAAGGATCTATGGTCAAATGGTTCTATGGTTAACCATAATAAACAAATAGTGTGAGCGAGAAACAAGCGCGTTAAAAAATTACGGAGTGAGTGTCAGGGGGAATCCCGGTCGAGCCGAAGGCGAGTGCCGGAAGGGGGCGGACAATCCCCCGACTACGAACGGAGTAATTTTAGCGCGACTTTCCAGCGAACGAGCTTTTGCGGTACTTTTGCGATCAAAAGTGCCAGAGAAAAGTAGGAGAGGAAAGTAAGAGAAGAAAGAAATATTTTTTAGAAGATCCCGAAATAAATTCGGGATGACAAAGACAAAGCCCAAAGCAATAGCGGGCGACGCGACTCAAAACAAATCGTGTCAAACCCGCTACAATAAACGCTAAATAAAAACCTATTTTTTGCCTCCGCAAATCTTGCAATCTCCTTTGTGCGTAACACCGATGTATACAGCTGACAAACCGACCAAAACATAGACGATCATCACGACACTGGGCATACTACCAAGAAGCATTTCGACAAGGTTGTAGTTAAAAAGACCGACGAGTCCCCAATTGAGACCTCCTACAACGAGTAAGAGAAAGGCTACCATATGAAGTGCTTTCATAAATAAATCACCCCCCTTCGCAGAAGCTTCGGGGGGCAAGCCCCCAAAACATATACTAACCTGAGTGTAGTCAGAAAAAGAAAGAGGAGTCAAGAGAGACAATAGATATCAAACACTCACGTATCAGCAATCATCTGTAACACGTATCAGGTCTAGATCGATTTTGCTTATTAATACAATCCAAACTGCATTGATGTGCTACAATCTTGATGGCGATTCTATGGGCGTACAAGAAACGAATTGGATATCGAGGTGGGCAGCTCGAAGGGCGACGAAGAAAGCATTTAGGACGGATTTGAATGGGTGGAAAAGCTGGAAACAACAAACTTCAGATGAAAATAAGGCAATGGCAGGCTGGTCACAAGATGCGATAGATGCACATTGGCCAAAATCTCCGGAAGAAAAACTTGAAAACCTCACCAATGAGTTGAACCGCAAGCGAGGAGTAACACGAGAAGTCGTTCTTAAGGGGATGCTTGGAGCCGGTTTTCTTGCCGCTCTCGCCGCTGAAGGAGTTGTCGATTTTGACCAATGGTCCCGCGGTCAACAAGACCGCAAAGAAAAAGAGAAAGGAGAAGACAAACCAACCCGCCTGGAAGTCCTTGATGAATGTAGAAAATGGTTCCCCCCAAAAGCCGGTACACCAAAACCTGATGAGTCTTTCATAACGTTAGGCGGCTTAGGCTGTGTCGACAGTCAGTATCATGCACGTCCGATGTACAAAGAAGGGTTTAGTCTTGAAGAGGAAGAAACCACACCGATGAGCTATCTTGTCGCATCGCTGAAAGGAAAAACAATTCCCGAGGTTGCCGACATCATTGAAGCGGCAACAAAAGAAAGCGGTTCATTGAGTTTTTACGGACAAAGCAATGGTGCTGTGGCTGTTCTTGAAGCGCTCCATTATTTGAAAGATAAGAAAAAAATTGTCATCCCGGTCAACCGCTTTATTGTCAACTGCTCGCCTTTTGATTTTGGTGATGCAAAAGTAAATTATATTGAAGAATGGCTGAGCAAATTTCTTGTCGGTACGAATTATGAACCCGGCATGATCGGTCAATTTTTGTATCTCCTGAGGGATAATTGGACAATTGAAAAGGAACGTATTTTTGATAGTTTTCTTGAGTCGGTAGAAAAATCCTGGGATAGGACTCAGAAGGGTGAGCCGCCGGGACCGTGGATTGCCGATTTGAGGATTTTGATTCATTCACGCTTGAATGAGCATAATTTTGAGGGCATTCTGACCAAAAAAACAAAAATGCTTTATATCCAATCGGACAGTGATAATGTTGTCTATAATAACCCTGCCATTGGGAAGTATGAAGCGCTTGCAGAAAAATATGGGTTTGAACTCACCGTGAAGTCCCTGCCTCCGGGTACCGGACATGGTGATTCTGAAAAAGGCGGTATAGTCGCCGAGCCCTGGGTGCGGAGTCCCAGACGCCGCGGCGACATCTAAACCCAACCAAGCTTCCTAAATAAAACCAAAAAGCGTATAATACTGCTCAATACTATGGACTTTACACCTTCGCTCAACGCCAAAGGATTTTTCCGTTTTACCGGTCCTCCGGAAAACTGGCTTACTGCTATCAAATACATGACATGGGGGCTTGAACTAAAACATAAAGCGCGCTGGGAAGAAATCCAACAAGGAGATATCTTTTTTATTCATAGTACAAAAAAATCATCTTTTAAAAATACCCAATCAGGTATTGTCGGATATGGCGTAGTCGATTCAAATTTTTCAACAAAACAACATAAACTGTGGCTACAAGAAATAAAAGAAAATAAAAATAAATGGCCCCTCCTTGTACCCTTTTCTGCAATTTATCTATTTGGTAAATTACCGGCGCAAGAAACATGGCAGTCTCCAAATTTACTTAATCAAGATAAGACTCAAGAATTAATTGACGTCATGTTACAAAATTATATTCCCCTTTCACAAGTTAAAAAATTTCCACACATGGGAAGCTTTTCAGCAGTATCGAAAGATGTTGCCAAACAAATTCTCTCAGAAAAAAAATCTCTCTATGAATATACAACACAAACGGAAAAAATTATTGACACTGTCTATGCTCCAAAACTTAAAAAACCTTTGACCGTGAAAGATGCGTCCGAAGCGCTTCGATATGCCGGCACGTTAAAAGTATTTGATGAATTTAAAACGAGAATCGTCAGAGAAAACAAGTCACAGTACGTAAAAGATAATGCATTGTTGGCAAAAGCTCAGACAGCTCACGACGATACGTTGGAAAAATTAAAAATGTTATTTGAAAAAAACGGCTATGAGGTCAAAAGAAATAAATTTCTCGATCTTTTCGCCCACAAGGATAGCAGAGCTTTTCTTTGTGAGGTGAAAAGCAATGAAAATAATAACTTTCGTGACCAAGCAAAGGGAGGATTAGCCCAACTGCTTGAATATGATTTTTTTGAAATAAAAAGATTTACTGAAGAAAATAAACTGCAGTTTAAAGAAAAATATAAACTTCTGATTACTTCCCAAATGCCACAAGATCTTGGCTATGTAAAATTTCTCAACAGCCTACAGATCGGCGTCGCAATAATAGACAATAATACCCTCAAACTGATAGGTGAAGACTTCGGTTTTACAAAAATTTAATTATGAAAATTCAAGATGATATTTTAAGCTATCGAGAAATGTGTGACGCTGAAGGAAAACAAACGCTTCAACGAGGAATGAACTTTCGACTGAATCCTTCCTACTCTGTAATATTACTATCTCAAAGATCAAATGCTCCATATAAAGATCGAGTACATTCTGATGGAGTAACGATTGAATATGAGGGTCACGATGTGAATAGAAAAACATATGACCATCTTCCTAAAATGGAGGATCAACCGCAAAAATTACCTTCTGGTAAGTTAACACAAAATGGATTATTCGCTCAGGCCGCAGATGATTACAAAATGAAATTGAGAGAACCAGAACTCGTTAAAGCATATGAAAAAATTACTGATGGCGTTTGGTCTTTGAAGGGATATTTTGACCTTATCGACTATAAAATTGTTCATGACGGAAAAAGAAATGTTTTTCGATTTATTCTTAAACTATCTGATGATCAAAAAGTTGACATGTCACTCGAAAAAATACAAATTTCTCAAACAAGAGTTATTCCAAGTGAAGTAAAAAAAGAAGTTTGGAAAAGAGATCAAGGAAAATGCGTATTATGCGGAGACACAAAAAATTTACATTATGATCATGATTTGCCTTATTCACTAGGAGGGACAAGCTTGTCTGCTAAAAATGTCCGATTACTCTGCATGAAGCATAATCTTCAAAAATCAGCAAAAATTGAATAAGCCCATAATTTAATGATTTTTTGATGCATGAAATGAGTTATTTATAAAAATATAAATACTTTACGAAACTTAGGACTTGCGTGCGGACACATATTATCAAAGATGAAATACATCTTTATAGAAGATTTGGATTCCAAACTGACAGCGCCCCCTTGGCCAATGAAGCTTGACGTTCAATAATTGTGTCTTTAGTAAATTCTAGATAATCCAATAGATCAATAGTCATTTTTATCCTTTTTTCTGCTTCAAATCCAGGTTTCTTATTTTCAAAAGATTTATTACTTAATTCTTTATTATTTTTTTCAGAAAGTAATGTCATATTACCAAGCCTGTCTCTAAATTCCTCTCGCCCTTCCCACGCCCCCTCTTTTGCTAATATATGCTCTAAGGTTAGTTGCTCCCAGTCTACTCCAATTGATTTATTTCCAATTAAATGATTATCGATTTTTAATAATAAATATTTCGCAATCTGAGAATTTTCAGTTTCATATCTCTTGAAAGAACTTTCGAATACATCATCAGGAATCTCATTGCACTTTTTTTTAAAATTTTCGATTATATTTTTAAATTCTACCTTTTCTTTTATGTCTTGCAATCTATCCTGGTAAAATTTTTCAAGAATTTTAGCATCTCTTTTCGCAATTGTTGAATGTCTAACCGTTAAAAATTCGATTGCTTTACATAATCTTAAAAAATCATTATCTGAAAGGTATTTTTTACCTACTAAAAGCAAAGGGTAACAACGCGATGCTCCTAGTACTTTTATAAAAGTTAAAGGGTCCTTATTCTTCGCTGTTTCGGATTTTCTTGGCTCCAGCAGTTCGTAATAGAGATCGGCATAGTTTTTTAATGTCTCGATAAATCTACTGCCTTCTTCTTTAATTACCTTATCATACCATTCCATAAGTTTTTTTCGTGGAGGTGGCGGATAATCTTCTGTTAGAGCCCAACAATAATGTAACAAAAAAGATTTTATTTTGTTCTCTCCCAATTTTGAAGATATATTATCCATTTTAATCGATGCAGAGTACTTATCTGTAACATTGCTTTCTGCGCATACTCTGTTTTTAACTAGATCGGCAATAGACAATGCCATTCCTCTATCGTTAAGTGTTTCAAAAAATAGATAAGCGTCACTATTAGTATCAAGATGCACATCAAGCATAGTAAGTTTCAAAATTCTTTCTGAAACGAATTTTACAATTGCTTCAGTTCCACCCTTCTTTGCTTTTAAGTCATTAAATTTATTCAAAAAAGTCTCTTTAACTTGCTGAAGATTTTTGTTTGATATATAATATCTTTTTTTAATCCATGTTTGCCCTTGATAAGTGGTATTATCATCAATAAGAGTATGAAATAAATTATTGTCTTTCATATTCATGTCAAGTGTAAAATAAAAATTATCCTTCTCTCCCCACTCTTTTTGTTTTATATATTTTTGTAGGTCATGTCTTAACTCACTTCCTTCTTCCAATACTTCTACTGCTGCACGAATAAGTAGTATCAAGGTGGATAGACGCTGTTGACCATCAACGACCTCAAAATAATTTTCTTCTTTGTGGTCTTTTAATAATAGAATGCCAAGAAAATAAGGTGGATCATTATCATTTAAATCATCCCATAACTGTTCGGCTTCATCAATGCTCCATGCATATGAACGTTGATAAAAAGGCACCTGATATTTATGATCTTTTAATAAATCTTTTAATAAAGCAGGTTGGGGTCTAGAAATAGCCATATCTGTATTATACCTCACATAAAACCCAAATCAAAGCTGTGAGATTTATATAAAAATAAACTAGATTTACATTAAAAAATATTGTTAGAAAATAAATATCATTTATACAACTTAATAAATCTTTAACCTAAACTTATCCTTGCAAAATAGAGGAATTATACTTATCAGAACCTCACAAAGCAGTGGGTTTTAATTTTAATTCAACACCACAATCGCGGGGATGAATCTGCAAAGACATCATTCTACTCTTGAGCCTTGATCAAGTCTTTCCATTCGGCGCCGAGGTCCCGATAGATTCTCCTGGTCCGCCACGGCTGCCACCAATGCAGCCCCTGCGCTTCTGCCTGTGTCAGCATCTGATTCACACCCCGCTGGATAAGATCAGGCCGGACGTCTCCATGATAATCCGCACGATAAGACGCAATCAATTCCTCAATTTGCCGCTCAACGATCTGCCGGGACTCCACTTGCGCAGGTTCCTGCGCGGATCTGCGCATCTCTCGTATCTGTAATTTGGCTCTTCTGCTCGCGACAAACAGCTCAACACCCTCCTTATCAAGATCGGTTTTCAGTCCAAGGGCACGATCAAGCCGGTAGCGGTCGCGGTAATTCTGCGCACTGATAAGCGCAAAATCTGTCAGAATATCCAGTTGGATTCCTCGCCGTATAACCGGCTGCGGCGGATGATATGCTTCAGGATGAACCATGGGAAGGATTATACCAGACTCTCTGCAGACATGCTATGGGCTCAATTAAGCACCACGATCGCGCAGTTGAGGATCACTGCGAAAGTCACCCACAAAAAATACGGTACAAGCAGAAATGCTCCCGTCTCTGAGACCTTGAAAAATTGCCGTATCGTCAACGCAATCGCAAACCATAAGACCACAATTTCCACAAGCGCCAGAACCGGCAGGTGCATCCCGAAAAAAAGAACCGACCACGCGACATTGAGCCCCAGCTGTAAAGCAAACAAAATAATCGCCATCTTCACATGCTGCTTCTTATGCTTCCGGTACACAAAGAAGGCAGCAAGACCAATCATAAAATAGAGAGCAGTCCACACCGGACCGAAAACAACATCCGGAGGAGAAAATGACGGCTTATGTAATCCGGCGTACCATGTATGAATCGAGGGAATCGTCACGAAAGCCCCGATAATGCCTGCGATCTCAGAAACCAGCAGAAAAAAAGCAAGCACAATAAACGCATTGAGGAATTTATGCATAATCTTATGATAAAGAAAAAAGTAAAAAGAAACAAATGAAGAAGATGTAAGAATCATGTATGTGCACGACGCTCTATGGCTATAACGTTTTAACGTTTTGACCATAGAACCATAGAGCCATCTTCACTTTTTTAACGCGCTTGTTTCTCGCTCACCTATTTGAAATTTGTTTATTCGTTTATTGGATTATTTGTTTATTTACGAAGCTTTGTATTCAACAAGCTTTTGTTTTAATTCTTCAATATTCTTCGATTCCATCAGGCTCACGCGAAGATCCGATGAGTCGGGGAAATTACTGATATACGTCTTGGCAAACTTCTTCAGCAATGCAAAGTTATGTGTCCCCTGCCACTGTTTTTCAAACAGTTCGATATGATGGATATAGAGCGCAACTCTTTCCCCAACCGTCTTCTCATGCATGTCCACATCCGGGTTAAATACCCACGGATTGGCAAAAATGCCGCGGCCGACCATAAACCCTTCGCAACCATACTCCTCATATTTTTCCTTAATCTCAGGCAGTGAAACAAGATCACCGTTACCGATGATGACGGTATCAGGAGCGAGTTCATCGCGAAGCTTAATAACTTCCGGCATATATTCCCAATGCGCGGGTACTTTGGAAAGTTCCGCGACGGTTCTCAGATGCACCGTGAGCGCCGCCAGATCCTGTTTGAGAAGAAATCCCACCCAATCGGTAAGAGTAGTCCTTGCAAATCCGACACGCGTTTTAACGCTCACAGGAAGTCCGCCTTCTTTGGTCGCCTGAATAATCTCGGCAGCCAGAGCCGGATTTTTAATCAGCGCCGCACACGCTCCCTCGTTGGTAATGGTCCGGTGCGGACAACCCATGTTGATATCAATCCCGATAAAGCCCATTTCCTTGATTTGCTTGGCAACTGCCGCAAACTGTTCGGGCTTGGTCCCCCAGATCTGGGCGACAATCGGCTGCTGGTCGGGGTTATAACGCAGATTTTCAATCACACGCTCGCGCCCTTTGGAAAGCATCCCTTCACACGTCGTGAACTCGGTAAACAAGATATCCGGCTTGCCGATTTCTGTCACCACCTGGCGGAAAACCACATCAGTCACACCGTCAAGCGGTGCAAGTGCGGTAAAAGGTCGAGGCAACTCATGCCAAAAAGATTTCATAGGCTGTAATTATAACATTTTATGGCTAAAACGCTCTATGGCTATAACGTTTTAACCATAGAACCATAAAACGTCGTAGCAATTTAACCATTTGACCATATTCACTTTTTTTGATGCGCTTGTTTCTCGCTCACCTTTTTGTATAATGGAGTCTGTGATTAAATTGTTTTTTGACATCGAGACGATTCCCTCCACAGATGAACACCGCGAAACCCACAATGGCCTTCTAAAAAAGAAAAAAGGCTACGAAGACCACGATGAAGACCAGCTGCATGCACTGTCTTCTTTTGAAGGCACATTCGGTCAGGTCTGCTGTATCGGCATCATCAAAGAAGATGAACGCGGTCTCATCCAAAAAGATGTCTTTTCAGGCACGGAAAAAGAAATTCTCACGAAATTCTGGCAAACTGCCCAAAATGTCCACCGTTTTATCGGACACAATATCTGGGGATTTGATCTCCCGTTTATTTATAAACGATCAATCATCAACGGCGTTAAACCGCGGTTTGATATCAGCTTTGCCCGCTACAGAAATACCCCGATCTACGACACCATGATGGAATGGGAACTCTGGAATTTTCAGGGCAAGCAAAAGCTGGACACGCTCGCCAAAGTCCTCGGCTTCCCGACAAGTAAAGATGAAATGGACGGCTCAATGGTGGCTGATTATTTCAAAGACGGCCGCATCGAAGAAATCAAAAAATACTGCATGAAAGATGTGGAGTTGACGAGAAAAGTCTACTACAAAATGACCTTTGAAGAAATGCCCCCCGCTGCATAATGTCATGCTGAATTCATTTCAGCATTTTCTCTTTTAGATCCTGAAACAAGTTCAGGATGACAATTTTTACATTAACCCTGTTGATAGCCGATGAAGTCAATCTTTGGAAAAATTGCCCGCACTTCTCCCCAAAATTTATCCGACAAATTACTTGAAAATTTCCCGTAGCGGCCTGATTCGGATTTGGCACACAAATTATTTTCAAAACGCTTCACAATCGGCATAACCTTCATCCCAATCTCGGTAAATTCTTCCTGCACTTCTTTGGGATTAAGAATATATCGATCATGCACCTGCCGAAACTGCGTAAACAGCTCCTTATTCCACTCAATCATATCTTGGACTTGTTGTTTGTACTTTACCATGGGGATTATTTTATTTTGAGCAATTCGACTTCAAAAATGAGCGTAGCATCACCGGGAATATCAGGGTCGACACCGTATCTGCCGTAACCCATGTCAGAGGGAATCGTTAACTTTCTTTTACCGCCGACTTTCATCCCGAGAACTCCCTCATCCCAGCCTTTGATCACATACCCGACGCCGATCGGTGTCTCAAACGGTTCATCGCGGTCGTGAGAAGAATCAAATTTGGTACCGTTCTCAAGCCAACCCGTGTAATGCATGACGACATGATCACCGCTTTTCACTCCGTCACCTTTTCCGACTTTGAGGTCTTTGATAACTAATTTTTTTACTTTTTTTGCTGCCATTAACACCTATTATCCCATGTTAATTAACTAATAACAAGCTTTAAAGAAATAATGATCGAAGTTTTATGGTCAAATGGCTAAATGGTCAAAACGTTAAAACGTTACAGCCATAGAACGTCAGAGCAATTGAACGTCGGAACCATGTAGCAATGCAGCAATGGGCTTTCTCATATTTTATCGAATGCGTTTTCTATTTTCTTCTCAATCCGATCAACGAGATTCGGTTGGGTTGGCCGGGCATGACGACCCCCTAACGGAGATTCCCTTCTTAATTTTGTAAGATCTGCGAGCAAGGGTTGATAATCTCCCGGAGGTGGCGGAACAAAAGGTGGCGGAGCTTCAGGTTCCAACATCGGTTCTCCCGGGGCACCTCTCCGAACAATCTTACGCACCTTACCAAGAGAAGTGGTCAATTCTCCCCGAATCTCGGCCAAAACGCCTCCTCCCCGTGCGCGGGAAGTATGTTCTCCTCCATGAGCGCCCATCATTTACCTATAGCAAAAAAGCATGCATAATACAAGAAGAGCCTTACGCTACCTCTCCGCGACGCTTTCTCTCTGCTAAAATACGTGCGACAATTTCCTGTTCTTTTTTATCGGCATTTCTTACGTCCTCTCCAAGATCTCCATATTTTTCTTGTGTTAATTCATCTGAATTGGCAAGAGCAAGGCTTCGCAACCGTTGCACCTCAGTAAGAAATATAGTAAAGACCCCCTTATTTGTTGCATGAATTTTATAACCGACCTGCGTTTCCGGGATGCCTGTTTCGTCCGCAAGTCTGTCGATTCTTCTGATTAACACCCCGCTCCGTGGTCTTCTGGCAAGAAAACGTGCAACAACACCTTCTGAAAGGAGAAATTTCGCTTCATCGACATATCTGGGACTTCTCGGCTGCTCTGGAACGAATGCTTCAAGTGACATAGGAGATTATTTGGAGACAATTTTTTCCCAGGGGAATTCGTCACGACCGAAGTGACCGTATGCGGCGGTTTTCAGATAAATCGGCTTTCTCAGTCCTAAGCCTTCCAAAATCCCTTCAACTGACGTGTCCAGGAGTTTTTTGGCATACGCATCAATCACCTTTTGCGGCTTTTTATTGGTACCGAAAGTCTCAACTTCCTGCATCAAAGGAGCCATAGCCCCAATGAAGTAGGCGAGTCGGACTTCTGCTTTATCTGCGAGACCTGCAGCGACAATATTTTTGGCAATGTAGCGTGCAGCATAAGCACCTGAACGGTCAACTTTCGTAGGATCTTTTCCGCTGAATGCTCCCCCGCCGACTCTGGCGTAACCGCCGTAACCGTCGACCACAATTTTTCGACCGGTGAGTCCTGAATCTGCAGAAGGACCGCCGTGATGCCAGACACCGGTACCGTTCACGATCAACTCTTTGATGGAGATTTTAAAACCGTGTTTTTTGAGAACCGGCTTCACGACAACGCGGAAGATATCACTTTTCACTTGCTTCAGCGGTATTGATTCCTTATGCGGAACTGCAACAACAACCGAGGTGATCCCTACAGCTTTACCGTCTTTGTAGGCAACGGTGACCTGACTTTTGCCGTCAGGACGAAGATAGGGAAGAATTTTTTTCTCCCGGACCTCATCAATTCTTGCAGTAAGCTCATGAGCAATCGTGATCGGAAGCGGCATATAATTTGTCGATTCATTGGTAGCAAAACCAAACATCATCCCCTGATCTCCCGCTCCTCTTTTTTTCTGCATCACGCCGACGGCAATTTCGGGAGACTGTTCATGGACGTGAATTGCGATAGGAGATTTATAGGAAAATCCCGACTTGGTATCCGTATAGCCGAGCTTTTTGATCTGATCACGGGCGATTTTTTCAAGATCAACTTTGGCGGTTGTCGTCAGCTCTCCTGCCATAATGATATGTCCGTGCGCTGCCATCGTCTCAACGGCGACACGACCGTTGGGATCTTGAGCCAAAACCGCATCAACGACTGCATCACTGATCTGATCACAAATCTTATCAGGATGTCCTGCGCAAACCGATTCCGATGTAAAAGTATAGGTACTCATACTGTTAAAACAAAAAAAATCTCCCACCAAGTGAGAGATGTGGTTTTGCCTTCGATAAACTCAGGCCACATCGCTCCTTTTGGAGCTAGCACCCGACCGAAGATTTTGTCTATCGAAGGGTTGCTGCCATCCCGCAAAGCGGAATGATCTCTTGATGTTCTATGCACCATTAAAACATAGAAAAATCCTTTTTGCAAGTGGTTTTTCTTATTCTTTTCTTACAAAGACTATACCCATTTATAGAAAAAATACCGTACACTCAACAGCAATCATGGTAAATCGCAGAAACATAGAGACTGATGCTCAGATTGAGGAACAAGTTATTTTCAATCAGCAAAATATGGGCATCGGTTCTGCTGTCGGCCAACGATGGATAACGACCGGACCACCCAAAAAAAAAGCGCGCTTCCGGAATAATAAAATTGAAGCAGATAAAGTCTACAGCTTGGCACGAAAAAGCACGCAGGTTCTTTTTCAAACGCATACCGTCTTCCCCTTTGATTTCTTTCCCGATACCCTGACAATCACCGCAAACAAGTTAGACGTTGTGAATTCAACCTTTTTCGCCTCTCACGAAACAACGAGTATCCCGCTTCGTGATATTGCCAATATCGAAATCCAAACCGCGCCTTTTTTTGCCACCTTACGCATCATTAATATCCGCTATCCCATGCACCCATTGATTCTCCGCTATTTAAAAAAAGACGATGCATTTCGGGCAAAAAATATCATCGACGGCTTGCTGGTTGCGATGTCCCAAGGCGCAGACATCTCAGCAATTGAACCCAAACAATTCCTTGAAGAGATAGAAAGAGTAGGCGAAAGCGCGATAAATGGATGATGGATAAATGATTACGACGTTCAATGGCTCCAACGCTCAATTGCTCCCACGTTCTATGGTTCTATGGTTCTATGGTTAAAACGTCATAACGTTATAGCCATAGAGCGTCGCTGCCATAACCTGATATAATAAACTGTATGAAAATCAGTAAACACCTCCACTCCTGTCTCCTTATCCAAGAACAAGACAAAACACTCCTCATTGACCCCGGCATCTTCACCTTCAATGAAAAAGCGCTTGATTTGACAAGCATAAACAAACTCGACTACCTCCTCTTCACCCATGAGCACTCAGACCATCTGCATCTGCCATTTGTAAAAGAAATCCTCGCGAAATTTCCGGAAGTCACCATCATCACCAATCCCGCAATCGTCGCACTTTTGGAAAAAGAATCCATCAAAGCATCGGCCGTTGAAGACGCAGTCGTCAAACTTGAAAACTCCCCTCATGAAAAATTGTGGGATAAAATACCCCCGGAACATGTCGTCCTCCATCTTTTTAATACATTCACCCATCCGGGTGATTCACTTCATTTTGAGCAAACCGGCGACATCCTCGCGCTCCCGCTTACCGCACCCTGGGGCAGCACCACCGAAGCAGTGAGCAAGGCACTGTCGATGAAGCCGAAAGTTATCATCCCGATTCATGACTGGCTATGGAAAGATGACGTCCGCCGCGGCATGTATGAGCGCCTGACTGAATTCTTCAAACAGCACAACATCGCATTCAAAGGTGTCGAAACCGGAGAAATTATTGAGGTAGAAACCTAATTACTCGTGGGGTGTTTCTTGGGAATTTTCGATGCCTGAATTTCGCGGACGATGACCTCCATCGCTTTTCTCGCTGCCGTCAGATCAACTGATGTTACCGAATCTTGTGACTCAACTTTCATAGCCTCTTTGGTTTTTTTCAGCGCTCTGGCATAATAATCATCACCGAAAGGCTCTTCTCCTTTTTTTACATTCTCATACTGCACGCCGAGATTTTCCTTCAGCTTTTCATCGTAGAGAGAATAATAGGCATTCCATGCCATCTCATCAATTGAAAGTTTTTCATATTTATCCATCGTGTCATAACGGCTTAAAATATCCACTTTCAACGTTTCTTCAATCGGTAATATTTTGATAATATCCTGTGTTGACATACTTTTAGTGTACCATACCGTTACAGAGCCCCGACTCGCTGCTCCATATAGTTACCGAACAATTCCTGGGTAATAAACCGGGCAAATTGTTCATTCGAGAGTCTGCCTGCTTGCACTTCAGCGCGTATTAAATTAATTGCCGCATCGAGATTGGGTGGCGGAGGAGCGGTAGGGAGAAAATCAAACCGTCTTACCGCGGCAGTAAGCAGCTCACCGGAACCAAGTTGACTGTAATATTTTCTGAATGCCGCGTCATGCCCCACTTCATTTCCGAATGTGACAGCTCCCTGTCCTCCTTCTTCAGGACTTCCTGTCTGACGATGATTAAAAATCCAGGAACGAATATTTGCTTCCGCGTGAGAAAGGAACGTTCCGGCTACCGGCTCCTGCTCTGCGGCGGTCCATGCTGTCGGTGCGACAACACTAGCAAGGTTAGTATCAAGTGCCGCAATCAACTCTTCCGTCGTCAGGTCGGTAATGACCTTGTTAATTTCTGCGATACGAAATACCGCACGCTCGATCGTATCAAATTCTTCGTTCGGAATACCGTTGTCCAACTGGGTTCTCTGATATTCCAACGGCGCTTTGTCATCTGTTCTGTTCTGCGCGAGACCTTCAATTGCGCGCTGTCTGGCGGTATAGCGCCGGGAAACTTCCGCCTGAAGAGAGGCTACCTGAGCTACACTCAGATTAACTCCGCGAGCTGCCAAATCGGTACGAAGCGTCGCGGCAGAAATAACAAGCAGCTGGCTTTCCTCAAAATTACCCGTTGTCGTCGCAGCTTGAAACTCAGCAGATGGGGTATCGATAGGTGATGCGGCTGCGGCCCGGGCCTCAGCTATCGCATGACGCAGCATCGCACGCCTTTGAGGGTTATTGTTCTCATTTTCCGGCCAACCCATATTGGTGTTTATTGCATTTATGGCATTTATTCTTTGCAGCAGACCTTGGGGAGTAACGCTGTCAAACGGCATTCCCTGCAACTCCGCCATCGTTACACTCAGTCCTCCGGCAACCCAGCCCGGAGTAGGCGGCGGTCCAACTGTTCCTGCAATGGTACGCCTCGCGTCTCTCATCCGCGTCATGGTTCGTTGCATATCCCGCCTCGCATCCTCAGCTTCCTTACTTTCGAGTGCTCCCTGGGCACCCGTGTCGGCCGGATCTGCAGGATCGCCATTGAGTGCTTTTTGGGAATTTGCGATGGATTCTTGGACACCTTTCACCAGCTTCATAACACTCTCTTGCACTGCGAGTATTTCCCGCTCTTTATCCTCTGATAAAGCGAGGACTCTGGCATTAATTGCTTTTGTCGGGTCACCCTTCCCCGTATATGGAGCGTTTTGCACCCTATCAATAAGCAGTTGATATCGTTCCGATATTTCCAAAAGTTGCCCGGCAACACCGCTGACTGAGGTACCGTCTACGGTTATCGCAAAGGTGGGCCCGGGTCTTGCCGGAATTGCAGGAGGAACCCCGCCCGGTCCGGCGGGCACAGCAGCACGGAAAGGAAGCGAACGATCGGAAAGGACAAAATTTAATGCGCCGTCAATATCACGAATCACGGTACCACTGACGGTTACCGGCAATCCCGGAGTTGTTACCCTTGCTCGCGCCTGTTCGATTGCCTGCAACGCCCGGCGCCTCTTATCAAGCGGTTCCTGTAGTGCATCAAAATTCTTAACCTCTTCCTCTAATGCGTTTACATCCCCATCAATCGCATCTTCTTGTGCGGTTATCCTATTCACTCTGGCTGTGGTTCTCGCCCCGCCGGGGCCGCTGTCCGCTCTCTTCGCTTCAACCGTACTCATCAACTCAGCAAGTCTGCTTCTCTCGCCTTCTTTGAACCGATCCGCATCCTCGGCAATCATATCCGCTACCAATTTTCGATGGATTGTCCGACGCTCGCGCCAAACCGCATCCTGATCCATAAGAGCAAGATTAAAAGGAGGAATAGGAGGTTGTTGACCGACATTATCTACCCATTCATTACCTATATAGAGTTGACACGGAACATTCATTCCCCCAACATTATACGCAAGCGTCCGCTTGAGCTCTGTTGTGACGTCGTTTTCGGTAACAAGATCACGCAGTGGTGTTTGTTCACCCGGCCGGTTGATGCCGCCCACCTGATCGCGCCGCACACCCATCTCCCGCTGCAGCTCTTTTACCATACTGCTCAGTTCGATAAGCGTGTCGCGAGCTTTTTGCGGATCCATCGTCGGACCGCCAAGTTGCTGTCCGTTCAGGTAAGCAGGGTTAACAATGACATCATTACCCTGAACTGCCCAAGCATCAGGATCCATGTTGTACATCAGCCGTGTCCATTTGCGGTGTATCGCGGGATTTTGCTGTGAGAGACGCAGTGCGTCAAGTCCCTGCTGGACAGTCATGGATTCTCTTCGAGCAAACCAACGAGCGAAGAGAGGTGACACTGCCGAACCCGCGGCACCCAACCCGAAGCCGATTGCTGTCCCGATACCCGGAGCAATTGCGGTTCCGATACCGGTCAAGGTTGCTATCGCGAGTGCACCGGTGCTGACTGCTCCTCCCTTGGTACGGATACCCAGAACCGGCGTTTCGCGTCCATAGGTGGTAAACGGTGTTCGCGCCCAATCCCATGCATCAATAATCGCCGTTCTGGCGACACCGCCGTCTCCTGTTGTGACGGTATTACCATGACGCTGGTCAATGACATCTCTGCCTGTTTGGGGTAAATTCTCATCTATGAATGCACCGATGCCGCCTTCCATTTCCTGCAGTCGCATCGCGGTCAGCTCATACATAATCGGTTTCCCGTCACCTTTGAGATATCGTTCAAGCTCTGCTTCTTTTAATTCCCAGACGGTTGTCCTGTCATTGATATCGGTAAAATCTTTTAATTTCGAAAATCTTTCCAATATTTCTTTCCATGGACGAAATGCTTCATCCGCCATCAATTCGTTAAAGTCATTGACGTTGGCAACGCGGTTGCTTTCCGGCTTGGTATTTCTCAGCTGCGTTAATCGAAAAAGTTCCTTTCGAATACCCTCGTATGCTTTCTCATGTAATTCACTGCTCTGACTTTGTTCCCGTTGCACCGCGACACGATTTCCTTTACGATCGAGCGTTTCACTGGCGGGGGTATTGACGATAGTTCGCCCGTTTACCTCACCTACTTGTGCCAGCGGTCGATTGACGTTTTGAGGAAGCGACGAAACCGCCGCTTCAGAAGCCGGGTAATTTATTGCCATATATTTAAAATGTTACTTGATTGAACACAAAAATTCAATTATGATTATTAATAACAGTATGGCTGATCTTACAGCACCAGAATCATCAACCGGCGCACCCGAACAACAAAAACTTATTCGACAAGAAAGAGTAGCCCGTGTCGCAGTCGCAGCGGTATCGGATACTGCCGCAAAAAAATATCCCGACGGACCTCCGCCTCCACCGAAAGAAGGAGAACCCAAAGATCCCCTTGCGCTCTTTCGCTACCTTGATACCAGCAATAATCCGCAATTTTCTGAAGACCCCAAAGACACAGGTCACAATTTGGTCGTGCAAACACTCAAAGGCAAAGACGCTCATGGTCAGGCATTTGATTACGTCGACGGCAAGGCGAGAATTTCAGGTGTAGACGGCGTGATCCAAACCCCTGACGGTCCGTTCCTGGTGTGTAGTTTTGCGACCGAAAAGGGTCCGGTCCTCGATAGTACAGGTGAACCGCTCTATGTTCCTCTCCCTGCCGGCGAGGTTAAAACGACGATTATGGTCGCGTATCAGGGTGAAATTGCCGACGCGCTCAAAGATGATGGTCCCGCACTCGCAGCAGCTCAAGAACATATCAACTCGCAGCCGCAAGTTAATAAACCGACAGACTCACCACTTTCCGATGATGTTCTCGCGCAGCTTGCAGAAAGATACGACGTCAAAGATCCTTCAGTGAAGCAGGAAGCAGAAACAACTCGGGAACGATACGCGATTGATGAAATGAATGTGCTCATTGTCAAAAAAATTACGGAGCTCGAAGCAAAAGGAACAGATCTCACCCCTGACGAATTATTGCAGCTTGGAGGACTTCGTCTCTCCATGATCTTCGACGGTGAAAAAACAGCAATCAACTTTAAGGCGGATGCATTGCGAAAAGCCGGATTGGGAGACCAAGTCGACAAGATCGATCCCGGCGGCAAATTGGCAGACGAAGCAGCGACAGAACTCGGCAATCTCTTGCACGAATTTAAAAATAAAGACGACAGCGCTTTTACGGATGAGCAAATGAAAAAATGGCAAGATATTGCTGCGGGTGAAGGCGGCATGTTCCTCCTGATGAGTGATCCGGATTTTCAAAACGTCCTCCTCAACAACGAATCAAAAGTCTGCGAAGCGCTCTTGGGCCGCGATCTGAATGCGGAACAACTGGCAGATATGCTCAAAGCAGCAAACTTACCGCCGGAATTACTTGAAGCCCTCGACGGCAAAGATAAAATGAGCATCTTAAAAATCATTCTTCTCATTGCAGCAGGTGTTTTCGTCGGATTGCCCGCACTCGCCGTCGCCGCCCCCACAGCCGCGATAATGGTCGGAGCAGGAGCAGTGGGGAAAGGTGGCCACTAATAAACAGCTATGGATACACAACAACAACTGCCAACTCCTCCGTCACAAGTCTTACTTTTTGTCGACCGGCTTATCGACCAAAGAAATTTCCCGAATCTGACACCGGCAATACGCGAAGAACTCAAGACAGAAGCACTTGAACGGCTCAACGACTTTCTTGTCGGCGCCACAATCGACGCATTATCGGATGAAGACGTCGAGATTTTTAACAAAATGGTCGAAGAGGAAAAATCTTCGGACGAGATCCAAAAATTTGCTGCCAATCATATCCCGGATTTTCCCAAATTTTTTAGTGATACCTTGCAGAGATTTCAGGATCTGTATCTCGAATAAGCTATGAAAAACAATACTACCGTGGACACATTTATCAATACGCTGATCGATCAGCGTGGTTATCAAGACGCCGCTCCCGAAATACGGGAAGAAATCTATAAAGATCTCAAGCTGCGCATTGACGAATTTATCATGACCAGAACAGTTGCGCAATTCACCGACGAAGAACTGACGGCCTATGAAACGCTGCTTGATGAGGGAAAATCTCCCGAAGAACTCAGACAATTTGCCGTTGATCATATCCCCGATTACTCCGATTTTCTCACCGGTACGATGCTCTCATTTCAGGATTCGTATCTTTCTTAAAAAATTATGGCAGACGCACTAATAGCAGAACAAAGAGTTATACCCGGCGCAGAAGGGAAACCTAAAGCGCTCACGACTACCACGAGGGGCGTGCAAGCACCGGGATATAAGGCCGGCACACTTCAACCTGTTACGCTGCCGGAGAGAGGGCAACCGGGAGAACCGAGACCGACACAAGCGGCAACAGATCAAGCGGACACCGGAGCAACTCAGCTACCCGATGCGGTCCAAACATCCGACACGGAAAAACCACTCTCCATGCAAATCACCCAGATTAAAGCATCAGGAGGAGCTGACGCGGCGAGGGCAGCAGCAGCCACCGAAGCCCATACGCGTAAGCAGGAACAGAAGAGCGTAAGGGATTATGAGCCCGTTGAAGGAGGAAAAATAAAAAGAGCTGCCGTAGCTGTCGGGCGAGGACTCGCAACAGCCGGTAAAGAATTGGCACGGCATCCGATCAAAACAGCTGCAAAAGCATATGAGACCGTCGCTGTTGCCGGAGCGATTGACAAAAAAGCGCAGCGGCTTGCTCTTGAAATGAGCGCAACGCTTGCGACAGAGGGTACGGCAATGCCTGCTCCGCTTCGGGAAATGCTCAGGGCAAAAGCACAAGAACTGAAGACGCAAAAAGCTGCCGAACAAAAAGGCTTCAAAGGGTGGTTAACGACAAAAGTCAAACGCGCAGGAGAAATTCTTGCCGGACAGCGAACAGCGATTACCACAGAGGATGTCGCTGTCGCCAAAAATTTACGCAAGGCACTCACCACGCCTCCCGATGTACGGGCAAGAGATCCCCAGCTGATGAAATTTTATGAAGAAAACCAGCCGCTTATCGAAGCTTATAAAACAGTCGTCTCCGGACGATTTGACGAGAAACAGGCACTCATGGAATCGGCAAGTATCCGGGCGGAATTGGGAGAAATTGCCCCCGGGATAAAACTCAGTGAAGCAAATTCGGGCATTTTGGCAAAAGAAGCAATTATTCCGATAGCTGAAAAACTCATCCTCCTGGGCAGTGAGCCCACCGATGAAGCCAGACACGCACTGCGACTTGAATCGGAAGCAAGATATATTGATGCAATCTCCGCAATGGCCCCCGGCCCGGAAAAAGACCGGCTGATTTCCAATATGGCAGTGGCGCAGGATATTTTCCAAACCGCCGAAGTACTCGCCCAAAGAGCCACAGACGCAGCCGTACACACCGACGGTGCCGCCAATACGGATGCGCTGAAACAATTCTTTGCCGACCAGACAGCAAACCTCAGCGTGACCGTCAATGAAATCACCGATGAATCATTGGCGGAAATAAAAATACGCCGATCGGCAGCTACAAGAAAGGCAGTCGAAGCGTATATGACAAGCGGCGGTGTCGCCGACTATCATTTTGACAAAGATTCGGAATCAGCAAAGAGAACTATGCTCCTTGCAGTGGGCAAGACAGCAGCGACAGGCACCACATTCGGTTCCGTTGCTATTCTTGCGGGTCAACGTGGCGCAGGCGTCGGGGTACGGGTAGTCACCGGTATGTTTGGCGGCGTGGCACTCTTTGCCGGCATCGCAGGATTCAGACAAGTCGGAGAAACAGGCAGGGATATTTCGGCAGCGAGAACGGCGGCGGCGCGTGGTGAAAACATCGGACAAAAGGGCGGGAGAACAGCAGAAATTGCCGGCATGCCGATGATTCGCATGGTCGATACTGCTGCAAAACTCAACACCGCTTTGGGCATGCTGAATGAGACGAGTCAACCGAGAAGAACCGTGATCGAAAATGCACTGAAAGAACTCGCGGCTGTTGACGCGCGAAGAAAAGCAGGAGATAAAGCAGGCATTCCCCTCTGGATGACAACGCAGGCAGGCAAATTCGGAGAAGAAATGAAAGCTATCGATGTCACAAGACAGCAAATTGTTTTGAAACTCCAGGAAGAGCCGCTTGCTGTATTAAGAGATATTGCGAGAGAAGTCGGAGCGGATGCAACAGCCCAAAACCCAAGAGCATACATCGATGCGATCAAGAACAAGCTCAGCGTTGCGCTCCAGGATAATCTTAAAACAGGCAAGGCATTTGTCGGCGAAGTAACCAATGTCTTAAACGGCACCGAAGACGCAGTAAAAACAGGCGGGTCACTCAGAGAAGCAAGAAGGGCCGCGAGAAATGAAAAAATCAAAGCGGGAGCAACAAAAGCCGTTGTGACATTTGTCGTCGGCAGTACGGTCGGCGAGCTCTTTTTGCATGCAAGTGATATTGGCAATGGAGCGCGTACTGTCGGCACCGGGATACGTGATGTTGCCGCTGCCAAAGTAGACCAAGCCGGTCAAGTCGTTACAGAAAATGCTCCGGCATTGAGAACGCTTGCATTCAGTGAACCGATCGAGAAAGGGATTGGCCTTCCGACAGACGGTACTCCTATAGAAGCGGGCACCCCGGGAGGCGGTATTGCCAGAGAAGTAGCACGAACTATCGACACACAAAGAGGGACGCTCGCCGTGGACATCGATCCTTCTGCGCCGCTGCAGGAATTCCAAGTTCCCGGAGGACCAAATATCGCCTACCCGGGCGAACTCCATATGGATCCGGCAGGCAAAGGTATCATTCTTGACGCGCAAAATAATCCGATACCCCACCAGCCGGAACTCAAACTTGTCGGCCAACTTCCCGAAAGCAAAAACTATGTTTTTACCTATGACCAAACTGCGGCAAACGGCACAGGCGGATGGGATGCCGTCGACCCTGCCACGCACGAGACCGCCTATGAAAATATCAATCTACAGCCGGACGGCGTGCACTACATCGAAACAACTCACCTTCCCGAACAGGTTGTCGATCTTCCCAAGCCGTCACAGCCTGAAGGACTACCGGCAGCAGAACAATCAGTCTCCTCAAAGGAGGTCATAACGTCGCACGCATCCGACAGAGAGCTTCATTTTAATACAAACGACAGCGGCGGGCAGGGCTTCAGAACCAGCTCGATTGATGACGGCAACGGCATCAGACTTTCCTATTCCGGAAAATCGACACCCGACTACTACTCATTTACTGTCAACGGACAGGATATGCTTGTCAAAGCAAATGACAATGGCGACCTTGACCTTCACTTTGACGATCCGACACAACAGGTGACCTTTCAAAACGGAACGACCATGTCGATGCAGGATTTCAGTAAACTGGTGATTAATGAAGATCAGTATCATCAGTACATCGACGGTTTGGGAGTTAAAAACGGCGGTATTGCCACAGAAATGCATCCCGGCGGCCGGGACATTTTTAACGCTCAATACATCCACGCTTCAACCGTGACTGTCGATGGCGATCACATCACTGAAACCTCTCTGGCAACTATCCAGGGAGACGGTAAGGTCCCTGCAGAAATTATGATTCATCAACCGGGAGGAGCGGGCGAGGCGGGCGGAATAAATCCGCAGGATTTTGAAGTCAAATATGTACCAAACTCCACTGAATTCAGTGTCGGCGGACATAACTTTGACTACCCGGGTAAAGTCAGTATGGATACCCATGGCAACCTTGTCACCGTTGAGGGAGGCACAACAGGGACACTCTTCACCGCTGAACAATTGACCTTTATCGACCAGCTTCCGCCGAGCAATGATTTTGTCATGCGCTTTGATGCGGGAGCAGGTGCATGGGATTTGGTCAACACCAAACAGGGAGTAACCTATATTGAAAATATTTCTATCCATGAAGGAAATAAGCTTCACTTTACTCCGACGGTCTTTGGAGATATCAAAGAGGGACATTTGGAGATTCTTTCTCCTCATGACAAAATTATCCCGATACCCGCGGGACAAACACCCGGAGACGGCTCTGGGGGTTTCACGATACCGAATCCTTTCAACCCTACCGGACCGTCGATTACTGTGCCGGGTTCTGCAATCCCCGATATGCCCAATCTGAGTGAGATGGCTGACACCGGGCTAAGAGTAGCAGAAATTGAAGCAATCGGAGCAGGAGCATTGATAGCAGTTCTCCTGGCTCGAAGCCTTCCGGGCGGAAGAAGAGCGCGACCGGGGCAAGGACCGGGACAAATGAGAGCAGCGATACCGGACCGACCGGGACCAAACCTTCAACCAGTTCCCTCACCTACCCAGCTGAGACAACCTCCGGCGCGAGCGAACGTTCCCGGCTATGATCGTGAACGCGCAGTAACGAGTGAGCAGGCATTTGCGTTTCCTCGGGGATACCGCTTTACTGATCCGGGCGGAATCAGGGCATATGAAGTTGTCAACACTGCAGGTGACATCGTGACTGTCCGACGGGTAGGAGCACCACCGGAAGAACAAACGTACGATGTGCCGAGAGACGATTTTAGAGCCGACCGCGGCTGGACATTTGCTCCCGTAGTGGCACCTGTCGCAGCACCGGCACCCACGCCAAGACCGAATGAGACACAACCTTCCCCGCAACCCGGAGAAGGCCGCACACCGGATCAGATACGGGCTGATCAGCAGGCTTTGATAACCAGAGCCGTAGAATTACGAAACGGTGAGCAGCTCACTGCGAACGAAGGCGCAGTTGTTGCAGCAATAGCAGCAAGATTTCCTGAATCTACTGCACGGGAAGACTACCTAAGACTGTTTATGGCAACTCCGAGAATTCCTGTATTTCCGGGCACCATCACCGCTGGCAACATCCAATATACGTACTCCCTCGATCAAGATAATCAGGTACAGGTATCATTCTCCCGAGGAGGACAAACGCTCGCTTATAATCCAATGCCTGTAGAAAGCTTCATTGCGCTTCTCCAACCGAGACTTACTCCCGGCGAACAATCGCTTGAGAACAGGTTCGCAACAGTCAATACGACGCCTAATCCGCAATCACGATATTATACAGCGACAGTACCGCAATCTTTCCCAATTTCTAACGTGGATGAATACATCCCTGATCCGCAAGTACCGTTTATTGTCACTGATGTTTCCGGAGGAGCCGGCGCCAATCCCCTCGCCGCGCCGTATGCTTTCAATAATCCCGACCTTGCCGCTCAACCCGACTTCACCTTTGCAGCTGTCGGGAACAACTCCGATCCGAGTTTTGCACTCGGTGAAGCCGCAACGGACGGTGACTCAGGCTTATTTGCACTCGCCAAATCTTCAGCAGGTACTCCGGCAGAACAGGCAGCGCTTTATCAAACCTATGCCACCTCCATCCTTGCTATCCATGCAGGACGGGAGGGTCTTCTCGGATCCTGGTATGACAATCAAGGGAATGCTTCAAACGCTTTTGTTACACTTTCTTCACTTGACCGATTCCGTGACAATGACTTTGTCCCGGATGATACAGGTGCCTATGTCCCAAGACCCGAAAATGAACAGTTACTCAGATATGATGATGGTGACAGACGGGTACCCGATCGAGATGCGACTTTAGCGCTCTGGGAGACGAGAAGAGCAGAGCTGAGCAGGATATTCGAACAACAACCGGTTCAATTAGAACCTCATCATGTTCGCTGGATGGAATTCCTTTCCCATTCGGTCAACGTCGACAAACTCGCCCGAGATATTCAAGCGGGAGGTGCCACGACGCCGCCAACACCCGAACCGACACCTGATAATGGGACACCACCGGACGACGCAGCACGATAAATAGCTCAAGCAGCCGCAGACGGAGCGACTAATACATAAATAACTGGCAGGAGTAACAGAAATTACCTCTGAGGAACAACATGCGAGATTAAACGAGGCTGCAAATAAAATGAGAGAAGAAAAAACAAGAGGAGCTTATCGCTTTGGTGATTGACGCTTTCTTCTGGCTTTTCCACCCATGCCGACTTTTCGGCGCTGGCGTGCTCGTGCGTCACGAGTAAGCATACCTTTTTTCTTCAGAATAGGTCGGTGTTTTTCCCGATCCAATTTGTTCAGTGCATTTGCAATAGCGACAACAACAGCTTGCAATTGTCCTGCCGGTCCGCCGCCTGCAACGCGGATTGTGAAAGTATAATTATTTTGGGCAACGTTGGTGATACGAAGCGGTTCGGTATACAGATATTTACTGACATCGCCGCCGAAATAATCAGCGATTAATTTTCCGTTAACAACGATATCGCCTTTTTTCACAGCCAATTCACCAAACATCAAACCATCTTTTGCTTTTTCGTACAAACGAACGCGGGCAACAGCGGTTTTACGCTTACCCGTAGCAAAGATGTATTCTTTCTTTGTATTTTTTATACTTTTTTTACTTTGTTGTACTGCTTCTTCCATATAATTAAACGATCTATGGTTCTATGGTCAAAACGTTTAAACGTTAGAGCCATAGAACGTCATCTTTATACCTTAAACTTATCCCCGTACTTGTGCTCGTCTCCTGCAAACACGAATAATCTCTTCAGCATACTAGCACGTAACTTGTTTTGTGGCAACATGCCTTTTACTGCGTGCGTGATTACTTCTGTCGGTTTTTGTGCTCTGACTTCCTTCAGACTTTTAATTGTCAGTCCTCCGGGATAACCTGAATAGGTGTAATATTTTTTCAATAATTCTTTGTTACCGGTTGTTTTAACGTCCTTTGCATTAATAACGACCACATAGTCACCGCAGTCAAGCGTTCGGACGAAATAAGGCTTTGATTTCCCCATGAGAAGTTGTGCAATCTTTGAAGAAGTACGGCCGAGCACCTGATCCTTAACATCGATTAAATGCCAGGTTCTTTTGACTGTTTCTTTTTTTGTTGATACGGTTATCTGTGCTTGATTCATAAAAATCTATGGTTCTATGGTTATAACGTTAAAACGTTTTAGCCATAGAGCGTTTACTTAACGCTTTTCGCTCCCTTCTTTACTACTTTCTTTGTTTCTGTCTTTACTTTAGCAGTTGATTCAACTTTCTTTACTTCTTTTTTTACTGTTTTCTTTACTTTTGCGACAGCTGTTCCTGCTTCTTTTGCAACTGCCTTCTCTACCCATTCTATCATTGCCTCGGGAGAATTATCCGCAATTCTCTTACCCACTTTGATGATTCTGGTATAACCGCCGTTGCGTCCGGTAAATCGGGGAGCCAAATCATCAATGAGTTTGACAACTGCATCATGATTGACTTCCGCTTCCAAAGATCGATAGGCAACTTGTCCGCCCTTTTTTGCTTTGGTAACGAGTTTGTCTGCAGCACCTTTTATCGCCTTCGCTTTTGCGACCGACGTTTGGATCCGTTCCTCAAGAACCAATGAAGTCAGCAAATTTTTAAATAAAGCTTTGCGCTCATTGACATCTCTTTTCAATTTTCTTCCGAATACATTCTTTTTCATAAGTTTTTGAAACCATAAAAAAAAGTCAAAAGCTAAAGTCAAAACTCAAAAATATATATACCAACTTACGATTTTGACCTTTGAATTATAACTTTTGACTTTAGGCGTTCAGCGAGATACCTTTTTCCTGTAACTTTTCTTCAATGACTGAAATTGACTTACCGCCCATGTTTCTCATAGAGATAAGATCTTTTCTCGGTGCAGCCAAAAGCTGTTCGATTGTTTCAATGCCGCCGTTTCGGAGACTGTTGTAAATTCTTGTCGGCAAATCTAATTCATCAATAGTCATTTTAAGAACGTTTTGCGGAATACTTGATGTAGAAGCTGTACTTTCAACAGATGCGCCGCCTTCTTTTGGTTCATAAATCTGCATGAAAGAAGCGGTAAGAATCTTTGCTGCATGCTGGAGTACATCTTTTGGATTGACAGTTCCATTGGTCCAAATCTTCAGAATAAGCTTATCGAGATCTGTTCGGCGTCCGACACGTGTTGCGACAACTGCGTACGTTACTCGGCGAACCGGAGTAAAGACTGCGTCGGTTGTAATCATACCGAGTGATTCTGCTTTTGCTTCTTCCGCCAATGAGTAACCGAGACCGCTTTCAACCGTCAATTCCATTTCGAGTTTTGCTTTGTCTCCTGAAAGTGAACCGATGTATTGCTCTTTGTTAACAACTTCAACACCGTCTGTTAATTCCAAATCATTTGCAGTAACTTCTTTTGCACCTTTTACGGAAAGTTTGATTGTTGCTGATTGCTTGCCTTCCGGAAGACGAAGGTTAAGTTCTTTAATGTTAAGGAGAAGGTCAACGATATTTTCTTTCAATCCTGCGAGTGTTGAGAATTTATGTTTGACACCGTTAATACGTACTGAGGTAATTGCTGCACCCGGAATAGATGTATACAAAACACGGCGAAGAGCATTTCCCATTGTGTGACCGTAACCCGGTTCTAATGGTTCGATTGCAAATTCTCCGAAGTCCGGAGCAAGTGTTATTTCTTTTACTTTAAAGTTTAATTCGTCCATAAGATATGTATTATAGCACTATCTTGAATAATATTCAATGATCTGTCTTGTACTAAAAGGTACTTGAATATCGGCTGCTGTTGGAAGCCGTTTTAGTGTTCCTACAGGCCCTTTTTTCTCAAGAAAACCAAGTACGTCTTTTTTCTCTTCCATTGTTGCGATGATGTCAGGGTTCTTCAGCATAACGTCATCAATAGTGACAACATCTCCTGTTTGCACTTGATATGACGGAATATTTAATTTCTTTCCGTTAACGGTAACATGTCCGTGACTGACGATTTGACGCGCCATAAAACGGGTTTTGGCAAGACCAAGTCTGAAAACAATATTATCAAGTCTTCTTTCAAGAAGTGAGAGCAAGAGTTCTTCGGTGTCTCCTTTTTGAACAGACACGGTTTCAACAAGTTTTTTAAATTGCTTTTCCAAAAGTCCGTAAACGACTTTTGCCTTTTGCTTTTCGCGTAACTGCTGTCCGTATTCAGATGCTCTTCGCTTACCTTTTTTACCGTGGACACCCGGCAGCACGTTAAGTCTGCGCATGAGTGACGGCGATGATTTTTCAAGAAGATTTACTCCTTCTCGTCTTGCTAATTTATGTTTTGGTCCTGTATATTTTCCCATAATGTTTAAACTCTTCTCTTGTTCTTCGGTCTCGGGCCGTTATGCGGCATCGGCGTAATGTCTGAAATTGAATTGATCATAAGTCCTGCACTTCTAATTCCTCGCAGTGATGAATCACGACCGTTTCCCGGTCCTTTCACAAAAATGTCTGCAGACTTCAAACCTTTTTCAACAATTCGCTTTACTACATCTTCAACAGCGACACTTGCTGCATATGGCGTTGACTTACGTGTTCCCTTGTAGCCTTTTGCACCTGAACTGCTCCAACCAAGTGTGTCACCTTTGTCATTGGTAACAGTTACCAGCGTATTGTTAAACGTTGAAGTGATATACACTCTTCCGTGTTCGGTAACATTACTGCCTGATTTCTTTTTTACTGCTTTTTTAAGTTTTGTATCTGTCTTTGCCATAATCCTACTTTCCTGAATCCTTTGCCTTTGCGGCTGTTTCCATCTTTGCCATTACCTCTTTCTTAATAGCACCGATTGTCATTCTCTTCCCTCGTTTGGTACGTGCGTTTGAACGTGTTCTCTGACCGCGTACAGGAAGACCTCGTGCATGTCTGATTCCGCGGTAGACACCGATTTCTTTTAATCGTCTGATGTCTGCTGCGACATCTGCCCGTAAATCTCCTTCAATCTTGTATGGATCCAGTGCACGGGTCAAAAGCTTTACTTCGTCTTCTGTTAAGTTTTTGGTTCGTGTTGCCGGATCGATATTTACTCTTTTCAAAAGCGGGATAACATTACTTCTTCCAATTCCGTAAATATAGGTTAATCCTATATCAATTCTTTTTTCGTCTGGTATGGCTACTCCTGCAATTCTCATAAATTTTATCCCTGTCGTTGTTTGTGTCTTGGATTTTCGCACGTGACACGAATCACACCTCTGCGCTTAATAATTTTACATTTCATGCATCTTTTTTTAACACTGGCTTGTACTTTCATGATTACCTATATCGGAACATTATCCGACCCTTTGTTGCGTCATATGGCGTCATTTCAATCTTTACCTTATCACCCGGTAAAATTTTAATAAAATGCATCCGCATTTTTCCCGATAAGTGACAGAGAACGATTGTGCCGTCATCAAGCTGCACCCGAAATAACGTGTTGGGCAGCGCTTCTAATACTTTGCCATCTTTCTCAAACGAGCCTTGATGAGCCATTGGAGCATTATAGCAAACCACGCACAAAAGAGCAACAATCTAAGTATGTTGTATTAAGTATTTTGTATATAGTATAACTTTCCTTTTTATACTAAATACTATATACCAGATACAAGATACTAAACAGTCAACATTAACGGCCCATTCTCAGTTATTGCTATCGTTCGTTCATAAAGACCTGCTAATGCTCCATCCTCTGTTCTGATCGTCCAACCGTCGGTATCGAGCATCACATCAGGCCCACCCATATTATAGATGACTTCAACGGCAATTGTCATTCCCTTCTTTAACAGGGGGGTATGAATGATTTTTTCATTCAAATAACCCGGAACTTCCGGCTCTTCGTGCAGTTCCCGTCCGACACCGTGACCGATGAGACTTCTGACCACAGAATAGCCGCTTCCTTCAACAATATCCTGAATTGTCTTTGAGATGTTACCGATCCGATTACCGAGAATTGCAGCGCTTATCGCCTCATCCAAGGCGTGTTTGCCGATTTTGAGAAATTTCTCGGCCTCAGGATTGGATTCTCCGCCGGGAACGATCGTCGAGTCACTCATGTCTGTATGAAATCCTTTATAAAAAACCCCACAGTCAATACCGACGACATCGCCGGGCTGAAATGCATAACTGCCGGGAATACCGTGGACGACGACGTCATTGGTCGAGACACAAATCGTGTAGTTATACCCGGGTACCCGCTTAAATCCCGGTTCTCCGCCCTGTTCGCGAACTAATTTCTCGGCAAGTCGGTCAATTTCAAGCTCGGTGACACCGGGTTTAATCGCAGCCATAACTTTCCCCAACACGTCAGCCAAAATATGGCCTCCATGCTGCATAATTTTTATTTCTTCCGGTGTTTTATAATCAATCATAATAAATTCCTCTTTTTTAATTCTTCAATGATCGCTCCGACTGTCTGCTCCTCGCTCAATGTAGAATCATCAAGAACAAAATATCCCAACTCCGCAGGATTATTCGGTAGCGGATCAGCGCTTCTGCCCGTATCTCGCTTGTCACGAGCCTGCACTTCTGCAAGTACTTCTTCCAAACTGACATCCCGTCCCTGATCCCGATACTGAAGTAAGCGGCGGTTTGCCCGTATTTCGGCACTTGCCGTCAAATATACTTTCAGCGGGGCATCAGGAAAAACTCTTGTTCCCGTATCGCGACCTTCCGAAACAACGATGGTACCGTTATTCATTGCCTCCTGAGCAAGCTGCTGTTGCTTTCGGACCATTTGCTCCCGTACTTTAGGAAATGTTGCTATCAATGATGCGCCATTGGCAACATCCTGAGTCTGCAATCGATTCGTTACATCATTCCCATTTACCAGCACTGCGTCATTCTGAAAAACAATCGTTACTCCGGCCACCGCACCGACAACTGCCTCCTCATCCGTAAAATCGATTCCTTTATCGAGACAAAAAAGGGAAAGACTGCGGTACATAGCTCCCGTGTACAAATGAAATGCGTGAAGAGATTGAGCTACTTTTTGTGCAATTGTTCCCTTACCTGCCGCAACGGGCCCATCAATAGCAATAGCAAATGCTTTTTTATCCATTCTCAAAGAATTGTATTTTTTCAAGGATCTGGTTGTGAATTTCTTCGATTGATTTCTCACCGTCGACTTCTGCCAATTGTCCTTTATCGCGGTAATAATCAATAACCGGCTTGGTAAACGAATGAAATGACTCAATACGTTTGTTAATCGCTGCAACGGTTTCATCCGCGCGACCGGTATCGTTTCGCTGCGCAATTCGATTCAATGCTTCTTTATCGGACACTTTCAGATAAACAACGTGGTCAATTCCGTCTCCGAAAGCTTCTGCCTGAACAACCGTTCTCGGAAACCCGTCAAGAATATACCCCTTTTGATACTCAGGTCGGGAAAGATATTCCGAAACAATCTCAAGTGTTTTGTCATCAGGAATGAGATAGCCTGCATTCATAACTTCTTTAATATGCCGGCCAAGCGGCGTATGTTCTTTTGCAATTTCACGGAAGATATGTCCCGTTGAAAGATAGGGGATGCCCATTTTTTTTTGCAGCAAATTCCCCTGTGTTGACTTCCCTGATCCCTGAATGCCGATAAGAACTATTTTCATATTTATAGTGAGCTAGCCGAACTATTGTTTTTTCTCCGTGACAAATGAATCGTAATTTCGCATCACCAAATTTGCCTCAATTGCCTTAAAGGTATCCAGGACAACGCTGACAACGATTAAGATACTCGTTCCTCCGAGCAAGAGTGTCTGCACGCCGGTTGCTGCCCGTGCAATTGTCGGCAAGATAGCGATGAAACCGAGGAAAACAGCACCGACTACCGTAATTCTGGTCAGAATATAATTAAGATAATGCGTTGTCGGAGTACCGGGACGAATTCCGGGAATAAATCCACCGTACTTTTGAATTTCTTCTGAAATCTTTTTCGGGTTGAAAATAACCGCGGTATAGAAAAAGGTAAATCCGACAACCAGCAGGAAATAAAATACGTTATAGGCAACGCCTGTCGGCGCAAACCAAACATTGATCCATTGAGAAACATTGCTTAAAAACGGATTGGTTGACGCCCGAAATGCATTGGCAATAAGCGAGGGCATAAGGACCAAGGAGATAGCGAAGATAATCGGGATAACGCCTGCTTGATTGAGACGAAGTGGCAAATGGGTCATCTGACCTCCACCTGTTGAACTCCCCCGCATACGCTTTGCATAATGGACGGTAATTCGTCTGGTCGCTTCATTGACAACAATAATGCCTGCGATAACGAGAAGACTCATCGAGACAAACACAACCAAGCTAAGTGATGTATCGGCAGTAGCGGTCGACGCTGTCTGACCCAAGACAACCGGAAACCGTCCGACGATACCCGCGAAAATTAAGAGTGAAATACCGTTACCGACTCCCCGTTCGCTGATAAGTTCCCCAAGCCAGACAAGAAGCATCGTCCCTGCCATCATGGTAATAATAAATGAGATAAACGCAATCGGTGACAAAACGGCAATAATCCCCTGACTCTTCAAAAGCGCATACATACCGACCGCCTGAAGCACAGCAAGCGGAATCGTGAGAAACCTGGTGTACTGATTGATTTTCTTCCGTCCCGAATCGCCTTCTTTTTGGAGTTCTTCAAGCTTGGGGAAAACCATCGTCAGCAGCTGAATAATAATTGAGGCATTGATATATGGATTAAGACCAAGGGCCATAATGGAGAAATTGGCAAGCGTACCGCCGGAGAAAATATCAAGAAGACCTAAAAATTGGTTACTGGCAAAAAGATTCTTGAGAGCAACCAAGTCAACTCCTGCGACAGGAACATGAGCGAAAAAACGAAAGACAAAAAAGATACCGAGGGTGAAAAGGATTTTCCTGCGTACCTCAGGAGATTTAAAACTATTGCGAAGAATGTCGAGAAATGAATTCATGAACGTTAAGTTTGCCTGATGTTATAAATAGTTTACCGTATCTCTTAATTGTTAAAAGGCTAAACGCTCTATGGTTTTAACGTTGTAACGCTTCAGCCATAGAACCATAGGATTTTTAACTAATGCTTCCGCCTGCTTTGGTAATCTTTTCTGCAGCAGCTTTCGAGGCCGGAACCTTGACAGTTAATGCAACAGTCAGATCACCGTCGCCGAGGATTTTAACGCCTGCAATTTTTGCATCACTCAAAACAACAAGATTGTGCTTGGCAAGTGATTCAAGATCAACTGTTGCGCCTTTTGCGAATTTATTGAGAAGTCCGACACTGATAACAAACGGCTTTAATTTGAAAGCATCATTTCGACCTTTTCCTCTGAGGAAAGGAAGTCTTTTAATTAAAGGGAGTGCGCCGCCTTCAAAATCCAAAGGAACGTCATTTCGGGCTTTCAGACCCTTTGTTCCCCGACCCGACGTCTTACCCCGGCCTGATCCGTGACCGAGACCGACTCTCTTTTTTCTTTTTGTTGTTAATTTTTGTAAATCTGATAAATTCATAATCTTACTTAGCTCTTCTTGCCTGATGTTGTTTTGCCTGCTCACTGACTCGCTTCAACGCTTCAAGAGTTGCATGGACATTGTTTGCTTTGTTGTTTGTTCCCAAAACTTTGGATGAGATATTTTGAATACCTGCTGCCGAAACGACACTTCGGACTGCTCCGCCTGCGATAACACCGGATCCCGGAGGTGCAGGTTTGAGCATAATCTTTGCTGCGCCGACTTTAACGTCAATTCTGAAAGGAATCGTACCGTGAACCAAAGGCACTTCAATCAAATGTTTTTTGGCATACGCAATTCCTTTTCGGATAGCTGCCGAAACGTCCGGTGCTTTTCCAAGACCGACACCAACCCGACCCTTTTTATCACCGACAACTGCGAGCGCGGTAAAACCGATTTTATTACCACCCTTGGTCTTTTTTGAAACACGACTGATTTGCACGACCTGTTCCTCAAATTCGCTTGGCGGTTGATTCGAATTATTTCTGTTTCCTTGTGGTCTCATATTAGAATTGTAAACCTCCTTCACGTGCACCTTCTGCGATTGCCTTAACCCGTCCGTGATACGCTAAGCTGCCTTTATCAAAAACGACTTCTTTCACTTTTTTCTCGAGTGCGAGTTTTGCAATCGCGACACCGACTAATTTTGCGCTTTCCATTTTTGTTATCTTTTGTGCGCCTTTAACAGCTTTTTCAGAAACACCAATAAGTGTCTTACCGTCAACGGTAATAATCTGCGCGTAGCAATAATTGTTTGATCGTGAAATACTCAAACGAGCTCGATCGCTGAACTTTGCAATTGTCTTTCGGACTCTTGTTAATCTCTGTTTTGTTTTATTTTTAATAATTGTATTCATAATCTTAAATCTTACTTTGCTCCCGCTCCGGCTGCTGCCTTTGCTGCTTTTCCTGCTTTTCGTCTGATCTTTTCACCTTTGTATTTAATGCCTTTTCCTTTGTATGGTTCCGGCGGGCGGACTGCGCGAATTCGTGCTGCGAGCTCTCCAACCATTGTTTTATCTGCGCCTGAGATAGTTATACCGTTATCAACGACGTCAATTTTGACACCCGGAAGCGGGCTGAATTTCACCGGATGAGAAAATCCGAGTGACAAAACCAGATCTGTTCCCTGCATTTGCGCACGATATCCGACTCCGACGAGTTCCAATTTTTTCTCAAAACCGGTATCAACACCTTTGATCGCGTTATTTAAATTAGCACGTGTCAATCCATACATAGCACGTACTTTTTTGTCTGTAAGATTTTTTGTTGTTACCAACACTTTACCTTCAACAACCTCAACGGTCATTCCGCTCGGAACGTCATAGACTGTATTACCTTTTGTACCGGCAATCTGAACCTGAGATCCTTGGACGGTAACGGTGACTCCGCTATTTAAAATGATTGGCATTCTTCCTATTTTTGACATATGCTTACCAGACCTTGAAAAGAAGTTCTCCTCCGACTCCCTTCTTCATGGCCTCCCTTCCTGTAATAACACCCTGATTTGTTGAAATAATCACTGTTTCGGCACGACCCTGTTTGCGGCCGATTTCTTTTGATTCAACATATACACGAAGTGACGGTTTGGAAATAAGCTTCACATCGGTCAAAGCCGGTTTTCGACGGAAATATCGAAGACCCACAATAATCATCTTTCGACCGTCGACTGTTTCTTCTTTAACACTGTCCAAAAAACTTTCTTTAATCAATACCTTTGCAATTGCCTTTTTGATATTTGCGTACGGCGTGACGAGCTCTTTCTTTCGGGTCAAAGCTGCATTTTTTAATTGAATAACAAAATCACCAACTGTATAGTTCATATAATTTACCAAGTCGCCTTGTAAACACCAGGCAACTCTCCTTTCATAGCGCGTTCTCTAAAACAAATTCTGCACAAACCGAATCTACCCATGTATCCTCGTGCTCTTCCACAAATACCGCATCGGTTTACCATCCGACCCGGAAATCGTTGTTTCTTTAAAAATTTAACAATACTTGATTTTTTAGCCATATTTTTTAATCCAGATGTAAGATTATACCATACTTTAGCCTCAGGCTGCTTTTTCCTTTGCAAACGGCATACCCAAGGACTCAAGAAGGGCAAACCCTTCTTCGTTTGTTCGTGCTGTCGTAACAATAACAAGTTCCATTCCCTGGAGTCTTTCTACGCTTGCCGGATCAATTTCAGGAAAGACTGAGTATTCATAGAATCCGAGTGTGTAATTTCCCTGTCCGTCAAAACTGGTTCGCTTGACACCTCTGAAATCTTTAATACGAGGCAAAACAATCTTAATGACCTTATCTAAGAAAGTATACATTCTCTTCCCTCGAAGTGTCACAACGACACCGATCGGATCGCCTTCACGAAGCTTGAATGTCGCAATAGCTTTTTTTGCCTTTGCGATTCTCGGCTTTTGCGCGGTGATGAGTTCAATTGCACCCTTCATCTTCTCAATATTCTTCTTATCGGCAACTGCGTCTTTGACACCGACGTTGACGACGATCTTGGAAAGTTTCGGCAATGCCATCACATTCTTAATGCCGAGCTTTTCCTGCAATTTGACTGCGATTTCTGTATTAAATTGTTCTTGTAATGTTTTAGTTTTAGTATCCATATTTTTAAACAAATTCATGGTTGCACTTTTTGCAAACCCGTACTTTACTGTCTTTCAAAACTTTCAAACCGACTCGTGTTGGCTGTTTGCATTTCGGACACATAACCAGCACATTGGTGATCGGTAATGACTTGGTAATCGTCACAATCTCTGATTTTTGTCCCTGCATACGGCCCTTAATGTGTCTCTTATATTGATTCACACCTTCGACAACAACTTTATTTTCTTTTGCAATGACGCGCTCAACTTTTCCAAGCTTACCGCTGTCTTTGCCCCGTATTACTTTTACTTGATCGTCTTTTTTTATTTTCATAGTTTTAAACAACTTCAACTGCCATACTGGCAATTTTTGCAAATCCTAATTTTTGTACTTCTCGTGCAATCGGTCCAAAAATACGTGTTGCTCGCGGATTTTTATCCTTCGGATTGTCGATAACAACGGCTGCGTTATCAGAAAACCGCACATATGATCCGTCTTCGCGTCGTACTTCTTTTCGTGTTCTAACAACAACTGCCTTCACAATTTCACCGTCTTTTACCTGACCCGTAGGAGAGGCACCGCGAACGACAACATTCACAACAGAACCGAGACTACCCTTTTTTCTCTTAGATCCACCAAAAATATGAATAACCACCAGCTGCTTTGCGCCTGAATTATCTGCCGGTATTAAAATACTTCGTTGCTGTATCATAGTTATTTATGATTAATGCTCAATGGCTCAAACGTTAAAACGTTTTAACCATAGAACCTTTAACCCTTAACCTCCTTTTTCGTTGACTTAACAGTCTTTGCTTTCACTTCTACTGATTCTTCGGATTTCACTTTCTTAACGGTCGGTTTTTCGTGTTCTTCTGCGATTACTTCCATAACTTTAAAATATTTACCCTTAGCAACCGGTTTGGTTTCAACAATCTTCACTCTCTTGCCAACGATGAGTTCGTGTCCGTTCAGAGCAACTTTAAAATGCTTACTTCGCTTCATTAATTTTTTGTACAAAGGATGCGGTACAAATCGTGTTACTTCAACAACAATCGTATCCTGCATCTTGGTTGAGATTACTTTTCCTGTCATTATCTTAGCCATTATTCTTTACCTCCTTTTTCTGCTTTTTTAGCCTTAGCTTTTTCTGCTACCAACTCGTCTGCTTTTACTTTGTTTTCACTCTTTTGTTTCATATTTAAAATTGTTTGCATAATTGCGATATTCTTTCGTGTCGTTGAAATACTGCTCGTATTTTCTAATTTATTTTGCTGATGATCAAGCTTAAGCTTCATAAAAGCGACTTCTGCATCTTTCAAAAGCTTTATCAATTCACCAGTTGTTTTGCCGTGTAATTCTTTTAATTCTTGTGATTTCATATTATATATCTCCCTTCGAAACGATTCGTATCTTCACCGGTAATTTGTGACCTGCGAGCCGCAGTGCTTCGTAAGCAACTTCTTTAGTTACCCCTGACATTTCAAAAAGTACCAATCCCGGCTTAACTCGTGCGACATACTCTTCAATGTCTCCCTTGCCTCCGCCCATTCTGACTTCCGCAGGTTTGTGCGTAATCGGTTTGTGCGGAAAAATTCGAATCCAAACTCTTCCTCCACGCTTGGTGAAATTGGTAATTGCCCGTCTGGCCGATTCAATCTGACGACTTGAGATCCAAGCGGTATCAAGTGTCAAAATACCATATTCACCAAAAGAAATATGTGTCCCGCTCGTCGCGTTACCCTTCATACTGCGTCGCATTTCTTTTCGATACTTTGATCGTCTTGGCATTAACATATTATTTTTCCACTCCTACTCCGATATTGTCAGGTCTGTTAATCCAAACCTTCACACCGATATATCCTTTTTTGGTCAAAGCAGGAACATTTGCATAACTGATATTCTCTCTGATTGTTGAAAGCGGTACCGTACCGACGTGAATTTTTTCGCGTCTACCGATTTCAGCTCCGTTGATTCTTCCTGTTAAAACAACTTTCACTCCAAGAGCTCCTGATTGCATTATTCGCTCTGCTGTTGATGCAAGAATTCTCTTAAAAGGCAAACGGCGAATTAATTGATCACCGATATTTACTCCAACCAAATATGCATCAAGATTCGGTTCTTTTACCGGCTCAACTCTGATATCAAGCTTCGGCAAATTCTTTCCTTTGTGCTTGAGAACAAAAAACGCCATTATCTGTTTCTTCAAATCATCAAGGCCTGTTCCGCCTCGACCGATAACAATACCGGGTCGTGAAACATACAAAACAATTTTCAAACTGTTAATTGATCTCTCAATATCCGCTCTGGCAATACCCGCCATCTTCAGCTTAGCCATAAGCATTTTGCGCAAATCATAATCCTCAAGCACGACATCAGCATAATGCTTTTCGTCAAACCATCTGCTGGTCCAGCTATAAATGGTTCCAAGTCTAATAACATGTGGATTTACTTTTTGTCCCATAGGTAATTTTTTAAAACGATCTATGGTTATAACGTTATAACGTTAAAGCCATAGGACGTCTTATCCTTTCTTAACCTCCTTTTCCTTCTCCTCTTTTACTACTTTCGGCTCAATAACTTTTCCGGTAACAACCTTTTGTGTCAAGACGATCGTAATATTACTTCCGCGCTTTTTGTACGGATGAATTCTTCCTCTGGTTGACGGACGGAATCTCTTAAATGCCTGTCCCTGATTAACCATAATACCGCTGATATACAAACTTGCACTGTCAAGTTTTGCATTATTAACTGCATTCGCAACGGCACTCTTGAGTGTCTTTGAAAGCGGAATGCCTGCCTGCTTGTCAGATGATTGCAAAAGATTCATTGCATCAATTACTCCCAAGTTTCGGATTGCATCCGCAACTAAGCGCACTTTTCTCGGACTGATTCTTACATTGTTTGCAACTGCTTGTATATTCATATATTTCTATGTCTTGCTGATTTCTCGAGCAACAACTTTACCGTGACCCTTAAAGTGTCGTGTCGGTGCAAATTCACCAAGACGATGTCCAACCATACTTTCCATAACAAATAAACTGATATGGTGTTTTCCGTTGTGAATCAAAAAGGTGTGTCCGACAAATTCCGGCGGAATTTGGCAAGCTCGTGCCCATGTTTTGATTCCATCACGATTGCCGCTGGCTTTTTGAGCCATGACTTTCTTCATTACTCGTTCGTCTATATATGGTCCTTTTTTAACACTTCTACTCATAATTTAATAATAACTAACTGGTCGCTTTCGTCTTGCTCTTTCTTCTCTGCAAGATATATTTACTCGAATGTTTTGTCTTGTTTCGTGTTCGTCCGACTGCTTTGCGTCCTGCAAATGTCTTTGGACTCGGCATACCGATACCTGATCGTCCTTCTCCTCCGCCGTGAGGATGTGATCTCGGATTCTGTGCGACTCCCCGAACGGTCGGTCGGATACCTTTATTTCTTGATCGTCCTGCTTTACCGAGCTCTTCGTTCTTTAAATCAATATTCCCGAGCTGTCCGACAGTTGCGAGACAATCAAGTCGAACTTTTCGAAGTTCACCTGACGGCAATTTGATATGAACAAAGTCGCCTTCTTTTGCTGAAACGATTGCACCTGTTCCGGCACTACGTGCCATTTGTCCGCCGCGTCCCGGTGTCAATTCAATATTGTGAATCATCGTTCCGACCGGAATCAATGAAACAGGGAGGGCATTCCCAAGTTTTGGATCAGCCGTTTTTCCTGACACAATTTTATCATGAACCTTGAGTCCCTGCGGAGCCAAAATATATCTCTTGTCTCCGTCCGCGTATTGTACCAGAGCGATGTCAGAAGTTCTATTAGGATCATACTCAATGGTAACAACGTTACCGATAATACCGAATTTATCGCGCTTGAAATCAATCTCACGCAAAAATCTCTTGTGTTGACCGCCCTGATGTCTGACCGATACCTGTCCGCTCGCGTCGCGTCCTGAATGTTTCTTTTTAATTGTTTTTAAACTTTTCATAATTTATATTGAGTTTATCGAAATATTATTTAGTGTGCGTATGTCCTGAGTGATCTTCTCCACCCGGTTCAAAGACAAAAATCTTATCACCCTTTTTAACGGTCACGATTGCCTTTTTCCATTCTGTTCGGTCAAGTTCGAGACGTCTCGGGCCGACTCTTCGTGATTTTCCCTTAACGACACTGGTTGCGACGCCGACAACGGTCACGTTAAACATCTGACCGACAGCCTTTTTAATCTCATCTTTCGTTGCAAATTTTGCTGCAGCAAAAGTATATTTACCGCTCGGAACAATTTTCATTGAACTTTCAGTAATAATCGGTTTGATAATAACGTTTAACGTATTCATATTATTTTCCCAAAAATGTTTTTTCCATTTCTTCAAGAGCTTCTTTCATAATAACCAACTTTTTACTCTTCAAGACTTCATAGGCATTGAGTCTGGTTGCACCGGCAAAACTGATACCCGGGACATTCCCGCCTGCTCTTTTTACTTTCTCTGCTTTACTGTCGGTGACGAGTAATACTTTTCTCTTTGTATCGTTCATACCCAATTTGTCCAAGATACCGACGAACACCTTTGTTTTCGGTGTCATCGCTTCAAATCCGTCAACGATCGTCACTTCGCGGGCCTCTACTTTTGCGGAAAGCGCTGAAAAAAGTGCTTTTCGCTTCATTTTTGTCGGTAACAACAGACCGAAATCTCGCGGTCTCGGACCGTGAACAACGCCACCTTTAACAAAGATAGGAGCACGAAGTGATCCGTGTCGCGCTTTACCTGTTCCTTTTTGTCGATAAATTTTTCTACTTGAACCGTCAACTTCGCCACGTGTTTTGGTAGACGCATTTCCCTGTCTTTGATTGGCCATATAGACACGGACTGCTTGTGCAAGCAGTGTCTTATTTACCTTGTCGCCAAACATTTCTGCCGGAACTGACACCTTGCCGCTTACTTTACCGTCAACACCGTGCACATCAAGAGACAGGCTCTTTTTTGCTGCCGACTTTGTCGAAACTGCAACTGCTGCTTCAACTGTCTTTGTTTCAGCTTTTGGAGCTGCAACCTTTTTAACCGGCTTAACGGTTTTTACTGTTGTCTCTTTCGTTGTTGTTTTCTTTGCTACTGGCATAATAATTCTTTACGCTCTATGGTTCTATGGTCAAAACGTTATAGCGTTTAAGCCATAGAACGTTTATTAAGCGACTTTTTCCTCCTCTTCTTTTGCTTCTTCTGCAATTTCTGCCTTTTCCGCTTCTACGGCAACTTCCTCAGCTTTTGCTTCAACAGCCTCTTCTTTTGTTACTATTTCCGGCTCGGAAACCGTTGCTTCAGCTTTTACTGTTTCTGTCGATGTTCCGACTGTTTCCTCTGCAACGACTACTGTTTCGGTTGCATCGGCGACAACTTCAGGAGCTGTTTCAGCAACCGGCTCTTCAATTTTTTCTTCTACAACCGGTGCTTCAGCTGCAACCTTGGCTGCTTCGGCAGCTTCAATTGCTTCCCGCTTTTCTTTTTCACCGAGTAATTCAACAAATTTCTTTCGTGTTCCTGTTTTCTTAATAGTTACCATACTATTTCGGTGTCCCGGAATAAGTCCTGAAACCAAAATAATCTTTTTTTCTACGTCTACTGCAATAACCGTCAGATTTGGAAGGGTAACACGATCCGATCCCATACGTCCGGCCATTCTCTTGCCTTTGTAAACGCGTCCCGGAGTCGTTGTCTGACCGATTGATCCCGGTGCCCGTTCACGATCCGATTGACCGTGAGTCTTTGGACCTCCGCGGAAATTGTGTCGTTTGACAACTCCTGCAAATCCTTTTCCTTTTGATCTTCCGGTTACTTCAACAATATCTCCCGGCTGAAAGACTGTTTCAACTGCAATTGCTTCTCCTGCTGTCGGCAAATCACTGTCAGCAACACGCACTTCACGAACAAAAGATGAGGTTTTATCAAACCCTGCTTTTTTTGCGTGACCTGCAAGTGCTTTGGTAGGCTTCTTTTTGCTACCTACACCAAGCTGTACTGCAGTATACGTATCGGTAGCAACAGTTTTTACCTGCAAAACACTGTTATCTGCAACAGAAATAAGAGTAACAGGAACTCGCTTCCCGTTCTCCAGAAACTTCTGTGTTTGATCAATTTTTTGTCCTAATAATGTGTTTATCATAATACAAAAAAAGATAGCCACTAGGCTACCTTATTATTCACAACGTTTGATGTGATCCCCTCTAAACGGGGTGGCCAACCAGGCATTTTTAATCAATCATACTTTGAGCATGTTTAATTATTTTGGGCATTAATTTTAAACGCTTAAAACTACATCTTGAGCTCTACGTCCACACCTGCGGGCAACGCAAGATTGGTCAAGCTGTCAATCGTTTTGTCTGTTGGCGACATAATGTCGATAAGCCTTTTGTGAATTCGAATTTCGAAGTGATCACGAGCATCTTTATCAATAAACGGCGATTTATTTACTGCGTAGACGCTTCTATCGGTTGGAAGAGGAACCGGTCCGACTACCTTAGCTCCGGTACGAATGACCGAATCAAGAATTTGCTGACAACACGCGTCTAAGACGCGAGCATCATAACTTTTTAATCGAACTCTAATTCTTCCTTTTGGCATAATATCAACAGACTGTCAAAGAACAAACGAAACTGGACCAAGGTCCAGATACTTCTTAATCAAAAAACTCGCTAAGCGAGTTTATTTGATAATCTTTGTAATAACTCCGGCTCCAACTGTTTTTCCACCTTCGCGGATAGCATATCGGAGACCTTCTTCAAGAGCAACGGGAACGATAAGTTTTACTGTCATTTTAACGGTATCTCCAGGCATAACCATTTCAATTCCTGCCGGTAGTGTTGCATTTCCGGTAACGTCAGTTGTTCGGATATAGAATTGTGGTCGGTATCCGGTAAAGAATGGTGTGTGTCGACCGCCTTCTTCTTTGGTAAGAATGTATGCTTCAGCTTCAAATTCTGTGTGTGGAGTGATTGAACCCGGTTTTGCGATAACTTGACCTCGTTCTACATCTGATTTTTCAAGACCTCGAAGCAAAAGTCCGACGTTATCTCCTGCTTGACCTTCATCAAGCTGTTTTTTGAACATTTCAACTCCGGTAACAACTGATTCTTTGTTCTTGTCGAGACCGACGATTGAAACAGCTTCGTTAATTTTGACAACGCCTCTTTCAATTCTTCCGGTTACAACTGTTCCTCGACCTTTGATTGAGAAAACGTCTTCAACAGGCATAAGGAATGGCTTGTCAAGCGGTCGAACAGGTGTCGGGATGTCTTTGTCGACAGCTGCCATTAATTCTTCGATTTGTTTTTCGTATTTCGGATCTCCTTCAAGAGCTTTAAGAGATGAACCTCGTACTATTGTTACTGTGTCGCCTGGGTATTTGTATTTTGTGAGGAGTTCGCGGACTTCCATTTCAACGAGGTCAAGGAGTTCTTCATCTTGTACCATGTCGCATTTGTTCAGGTAAACAACGATTGCAGGAACACCGACTTGATAAGCAAGAAGGATGTGTTCTCGAGTTTGTGGCATAGGACCGTCAGGAGCTGAAACAACCAAGATTGCTCCGTCCATTTGAGCTGCACCGGTGATCATGTTTTTGATGTAATCTGCGTGTCCAGGAGCATCAATGTGCGCATAGTGTCTTGTTTCTGTTTCGTATTCTTGGTGGGAAATGTTAATCGTGACTCCTCGTGCTCTTTCTTCTGGGGCGTTATCAATATCTTCGTATTTCTTTGCTGTTGCCATACCCTTTTTTGCAAGCACGTGAGTAATAGCTGCAGTTGTGGTTGTCTTACCGTGGTCGACGTGACCGATGGTTCCGATATTTACATGTGGTTTTGTTCTCTGAAATGTTGCCATATTATTAAAAAATAAAATCTCAATTCAATAAAAATTGAGAGTGAATGTATGATACAATATTTTTTTCTAGCCGTCAATAGGTAATTTGCCCAAATTTATTGATATAATCACCTCATGGATTATCGCACATTTATCACATCCTCTCTTGAAGAAGCCTCAAAAATCGCAAATGATTCTTTCGGGAAAGTAAATGGAACCGTTAAAGAAGCAGACAATAATCAAGTTTTAACGGAAACAGATCTCGCAATCGGCAAACTATTGGTAAACAAAGTGAAAGAAACCTATCCCGACTACAATATCATCGACGAAGAGACAGGTGTTATTGATAATAAATCAAACTTCACCTGGGTCATCGATCCGATTGACGGTACAAGTAATTTTGCAGTGGGCGTACCGACATATGGCATCATGATGGGACTGTTACAAGACCAAACGCCAATTGCCGGCGGCTTTATCATCCCGCCAAACAGTGACATGTATCTTGCAGAAAAGGGGAAAGGAACTTTTTTGAATGGAAAACAAATTTTTGTGACCAAAGAACAGAAGCTATTAAACTGCTTGGTCGCTTATGGTATAGACGGTAATCTACAAGATCCGACAAGCACAAGGAGCGAAACAAAAAATTTTGGAGAGATCGTTTTAAATAGTAGAAATATCCGCACTTCAGGAAGTGAACCGATCGATGTCGGCTATGTAGCCTCGGGCAAATATGGCGCACGATTGAATCAATACGGTAAGATCTGGGATGTCGTCGCTCCGCAAATCATCATCGAAGAAGCCGGAGGTATTTTTACCGATTTTTGGGGCAAAGCTATCGATTACACTAATGCAGTAGGCAAAACTGAACAAAACTTCACCGTTTGCGCCGCATCACCCGTACTTCACAAACAACTACAGGAGATTATTCACCAAACAGATGGAAACTAATGTGCGCTAAAAAGGGTATGTTCATTCCCCTGCGCCATCCGACGATATTCTCCGGCGATAACCTCTCCGACAAAAGGATAACGACCTCTTGCATCTAAGCCTTGGCTCACTAAACTTGGAATTCTTTCTCTATCATCTTTTAAGAGAGCTGCGATGCCGATCATATCTCTCACATTTGCCGGGGTGAGATATTCCTGATTAACAGTTACTCGTGCTCGCTCACTTGCTTCTTTTCGTTTAGCCGGAGACGGATATACTTCAGTATAATAACTAACCAGATGTCCGGCTATACCGCTATGATCATGAGGATTAACCAGATGGCCGTTTACTCCATTGATTATCTGCGGAGGCATACCGCCAACATCGGCAACAATCATTTCTCCAACGCCGACTCCTAAAAGCTGTGTTATTTTATCTTCACACCCTTCAGCTGTGGAAAGTTGTTCTCCGACATCACATATTTCTTCCAAAGCTCTCATGGTCTGATCACCATATTTGGCATAATCAAGACGAAGTGTTTTTATTTTATCCTGCAAATGAGGAAATTGTTCTGCTATTAACGCCCGCGTTTTTCGTAATTCTTCTACGCCGTCGGGGTCATCGGTAGCTCCAAATCCACAAAGAATTTGTTCGGGTATTTCGGCAAACGGGATACCTGCATCCTGCATCAATGCAACAAATTGCGCATAAGCCTTAACTGCACCTGAATAATTCTTTGCCCTATCCCATCTTGCAAACTGTCCGATATGCCCGACACTCAGATCGAGCGGAGCTTGACCGGTTGATTCCAAATAATCATTTGCTAAATCAAGATAATATTCCCGAATCGGCTTTTTTTCCTGATCGAGCGGATCAAGCGGCCTACCCAATCCGTCGTTTGTATCTGCTGTTGCTACTTTATACATAATTTTATCTGCAATTCGCGGCTCAACACTGCCATCCTGCGCTCGCGGGATAAATCCATCAATTTCCTGATCACGAGATCGGTGTGACAAAAATGCATCAATTCTTGCTCCATCACCAGTCATGTGATCTAAGAGAAAATCAAGCACTTTACGTTGCGGTGAATCAGGATCTGTCGCAAGATCATTTCGCACTTGGATATGGAGCCTCTCCACAATCGGCGCATCCGGATTGTGGGCAAGAATATGCCGAATGAGCCCAACTGGCTGCTGATCATCAATCCAGAAAACGGTTTTGTCCATGGTTAATACTTCTTCCAATCTTTTTGCTTGAGAATCAGTCCATGCAGCATGAATTCTTCTATCGGTATCTGTGATTGTCTCTCCCGGGGTCTCTTGACCCTGCAAAATATTATGAAACTTTTTGGTAATCATAAAAACATCAACTACTCCTTCAGGAAGATCAGGATTTCTGTATGCTTGGATAATTGCCGGATCTTTCAAATCAATACCATACGTTTGGGCAATTTCAGGGTCAATATCGCGATTCATGACATGCCAGCGAAAATCAAACGGGTGACCTGTTTCTCCCTTTCTAATTTTTGCTTCCTGATCCCGGTTATATTCTTCAATAAATCTTCCTGCAGGATGCAGCATACCTGCAACGCCGCCTGCTTGAGCCGTCGTATTAATACGAACAAGTTTCCAGCCTGCAAATCGCTCGGCTGCTTGATCGATTATTGCCATGGTCTCGTCCCATGTTTGTTCGGGGGTTACCTCTTTCCAATCCTCAAGTGTTCCTATTCTCGACGGATACACTCTCCCTGTACGTTGATCAACGTTAACAATCGCTGTTCCGTCCTCAGTAAATCGTTGTCCAACAGTCCGGCACAGATCAATTACACGATCTCCTTCGCCGGTATCTGATCCCGGTTGAAGAGGCTCAGGAACGACATCGCTACTCCATAAAGCTCTTCTTATCCCCGGGTGGACATCGGTCCCTTGACCCGATACGACTCCGGCCGCAACAAGCTTCATCACACCTGCTTCTCCTGCAAGACGTCGAAGCGTTGCAAGAACAACTGCAGGTTCTATATGGGGTTCAAGAGTAGCTTGTGATGAGCGAACATGGTTCAAAACACCGACATTGATTCCTTGAGGAGTAGAGTAATCGACGACCGCATATCCTAAGGATTCTCGGCGAGCGATATCACCTTTCGGTCTTTGCGCGTTAGTGACACCAAAAGCTGGCGCATCAATTCTCATGTTCTAGATCAGATAAATTCTATCAGTTTTTAAATAATTTGTTTGACTTTTTCCTGACAAATCAGCCTCGATCGGTTTAAAAATATGAATACGCCCAATAGCTGAACGAATTAATGCCGCGCGTCTTTAGATATGCTTTCTTTGCTACAACCGAATCCATATCCTCAAACCACACAATATGCTTCGCGCCTCCTCCGTCAGTATAGTAAATTTCACCTTCTGAAGAATCACTATCCCGACTTACCGAGCAAACTTTATATTTACAATTTTCAATAAATTTACTTTGTATTTCTTGAGCAGTGATCGCTTTTCCTGTCTGAAGTGCTCTCCCTTTTGCGTCAACAATCCAGTCATAACCGAATAATCCGAAAACCACTGTCAATTTACTTGCGGGCACAACACGGAGGAAATCCTGAGTCATCTTGTCATAATCATACCCATAGTTATCGTTTCCGCGCAAGGGGAAGTTTGGGCCAGGATCACCCTTGGCCTTACTGAAATCATATGCCATGACCATAATCATGTCTGCATTTTTTGCGAGCTCCTTCATATCAAACGGACGAACCCGATAGAAAACATCACCATACACGGTCAAAGAAAACGACAAATTGTTTTTTCTCGCTTCCTGATAAAAAAGAGCCGTATATTCGTTAATTTGCTTAACCAATGACTCAAAAGGAATTGCCGAAACCTCAAGATCTAAAACTATCCCGTCAAAATGATTTTCTTTGGCAATCGACATCGTCTGAGCAATCACCGCAGCTTGCTTTTTTGCATCTTTGAGAATTGCAAAATTTTGATCCGAATCAATCATCCGAACAGCAAGAAGCTTTTTTTTATTGTTGGGTACAAATGTCAAAAATTTCTTCAAAGAAACTGTTCCTGAATCTGTCTCATCAATACCAAAACTGTTTGGTGCGATACCAAAATAAATATACTTGTCATATACAGTCTGATCGTTTGTCTTTTCTTTCAACGACCAATAGGGGACAAAGATCGATTGTTTTTCCGGACCGACAAGCTTCGGCTGCACCGTAATTGACGGTGCAACGGTAATCGTGGGATAAGGGATAGGTCGCTCAATGTCCTGTTTTACTTTTTCTTTTGCGACTAAAAAAATGACTGAGCCCGTGAGGACAAGCAAAATAATAAGAGCCAACAACTTCTTCATGCCCTCATTATACCCTATGCTCATAAGCGTTAGATGCTTCCATGGCTCAATGATTAAGCGTCAAAACCATAGAACGTTACTTACCAACTCCAAAATCTTATTTCTTGAGGATGATGAAATTTTCTTCCTGGGGTAAACCATGGAGTTCTTTCAAAATTCTTTCAACATCATGACGCTGCGATTCGTGCTGGTACATTGCTTCTGTTTTTTGTTCCCACACGACTGAAACGTCAATCACTTTGGAAATCTCTTCTTTTTTGTAGCCGGGCGGGTAATAAATATAATAATCTTTTACAGCTTGTTGTCTCTTTTCTGTCACACAGTAATACCAGAGTTCCGAAACAAAACTGAGGCGCTTAAATACGTATGTGGTGATAAATGAGACGGCAACATGGTCCAGATGTCCCGAAACGCCACGCAGCTCATCGGTGAGCAGTATCTCAGGTTTAATTTTCTCAAGAATTTTTTGGATCTTTTCAGCTACCTTATGGTAGAGATTATTGGAAAGTGAACCGTCTTTATATCCGAGAAAAAAGACTTCTTTGATGCCGAGCACCTTTGCCGAGTCAATAAGTTCTTCCTGTCTGATTTCTGCCAATGCGCGGGTTTTTTTACTGCTGTTCATTCCTTCCGATCCGTCGGTAACACAAATGAGATAAACTTCCCGTTCTTTGGCAAGAAGCGCGAGCGTACCGGAAGCGCCGAAAGCTTCATCATCGGGGTGGGCAAAAATGGCAACAACAGGCTTCATCTTTTGCATTATAACAGAGAATTTATTCTAAAAACTTCGTAATTTCGGATATGTTACCGGCTGAAAGATAGTGTTCATCAACAACGGTTGTTTCGGTACCCGGTTTGTATAAAACGACGAGTCCAAACCCCATTTTCTCTTTGGGAACCTGCATATCTGCTGCATAGGAGTCGCCAATCATAATTGCTTTGGACAGATCGATGGAATGCTCCACATGCGCTTCTGCCGCTCTCACCCCTTTTTGAAAAAAATCTAAATGCGGTTTGTCTTCAGGATCGCCGATTGAAACGGTATTAAACTCTAAACCCTTTTCGCGAAGGAGCTGAATACGTTGTCTCTTAAAGCTTTCCGAATACTCAGGATTATACACAAATTTGCCGTTCTCTTTAAGCTTCAACCGCGCATCACTGCCGGTAACCAAAAAGAGGGGACGATTATGTTTTTTGATTTCGGCGATCAACTCAAGAACACCCGGAAGTAGTTCGGTTTTTTCGCTCAGCCGAAGCCAGTAGTAGTCGGCTGCTTCATAAATTGTCTCGGGATCAACCGACAAATCTTCCTGATCGCAGGCAATTTTGATAAAGACTTCCCGACTCCATTTTCTTATGCCGCCAAATTGTGCCTTAATTTCGCTCTGATATGTCTCAATCTTTGCCAAAATCGCTTCGTACGCTTTCTGTCTATCAGAATCTTCCTCCGCATGCAATTGGTGCCCGGCCATCATTGCATTGAAAATATAATTAAAGTTATTTTGAATCTTTGCGGCGATTTCATGACCAAATCGTTTGGCAAATACTTCACGGATGCCGACGGAGCCTTCAAATGTTAATGCGGCTGTGCTTATGAGAGTATCATCGACATCGGAGAACCAAATCGATTCATTCCAGGCAATTTTTTTTATCGTCATATATTTTATCTTACCATGTCTAAGCGACCTCTTCTGCAAGGATACCAAGAGCAAACTCAGCATCTTCACCGGTAGATTTGGCACTCATTCGCGTGTTATACGGCTCACCATGAATTGCAAGAGCAAACGGTATTTTTTCTGCTTTTTGTCCTTTTTTTGGAGACAGGACCTTCGGTATGTTCTCGTCGATAATTCCATTAAAAGTGAGAATATAGCCGTTTTTTGCCTTATCGAATCGAGCCGACCAAAGATTTTGCAATTCATCTACTATCCGTAACTCTCTCGCCATTGGTAATGTTGCCGCCAACCATGCAAGCTTCATTTCGTCTAACTGTTCCGCTGTATATTCCTGATCGATCTTCTTTGCGGCCGCACTTTTCATTTTGCTTATACCGGCTATTTCTCCAACATGACGATTGTAGATATTGTAGACTTCTTCAGGCCAAATACGAATGTTTCCTTGTGTCATGTATTTATCGATCGCGGCCAGCTCACCGGGATTCGCCAAAACCCCTCGTGTGACTTCTGCCAGAGTTGCCCTATCGACATCAAGCATTCTTTGTTCATCTCCATAAGGAAAAACCGCATAGACTGTGTATTGAGAAAATCTATATCGCGGTGCAATATTGCCATGCTCGTCAAGTTCTCCGACGCCGACAAGATAGATTCCATTTCGTTCTCTCTCTGCGGGACTCATCCGTAAAGCCTCTTTAATTGCATCGCGCTTGGCAATCCGGGCTTTTTCTTTTATTTCCTGATCTTTTGTATATCGTGCCCTCTCGACATCAACATACGCGCGATCCAATCGCGCAACAAGAGAAGCGTGTATACCTTTTTCATGCGCTTTCGGTACAGCAGCGGTGACCGGAACCGAAGATGCAACCGGCGCAGTTCCGAAAAATTCGCTCCCCAGATCTGCTAAGTCTACTCGCCTCAAACCGGACCCTTCCGCCGGTCCATGATGACGACTTCTTCTTTGTGCAGCATGCGTGACTGCCTTAATGGGTTCTCTCATGGCAGGCTCGGCAACAGGAGTATCGGCAGTACTTGCCTCTGTGTCACTACCGCTTGGATGTTCAACAATAACGTCACCGGTAAGTGTATCAGCACCTGTAGGTTCGACAGACTCAACCTCATCACGACTTTCTTCTTTTGCAGCCATGGCTGCAAAAGGATTTCCTTTGGCAGGTTGCCATCTTCGTATCGGAGATTCGTCAGATGATGCTGCAGGCTCTAATGAAGCCTCATCCAATATCCTGCAGATTTCATAAGCAACATGGACATCCTGAGGAACCGTTCGCAAATCGGCATCGGCTTCTGTCGGATAACGCTCTGCCAAACCGTCAAGTCGTGGTCGATCAATGTCGATACTGACCATTTTTCCTGACCTTCCGATAGCGCCTCGAGGTCTTCTTTCTGCTTTGTCTGCATGAAGAAGGGTAGCGTCTCCTACCTTCTGCGTATGAAAGAGCTGACCCGCTACAGTATGTTCTTTTTTTAATGCCAAGGCGGTATAGAGATAATGAAGAATAACCCGATCCTGAATATTTTGTTTCATCTTTTGCGCATCGTCAAACGCATGTGTGCCGGAATCCTGTTGCCCTCCGCCGACGGGGATATGAAGATCTCTTAGTCTGCTCATTCTACTCACGGATCGATTATATTTTTCCATGGGTGTTCCCGGCTCTTTATCTAATGACCCGTCAAAAGCACTTGCCATGCCGTCGGGAGGGAAAGTAAATCGATGTTCAGGTGATTGCGCCATATGACAAAGGCAGGAGAATTATTATTCAACTCTTCCGGTGAAGGTTGATTTGGAGACCATGGCGTCAAGAATATTTTTCGGAACGATTTCATAATGAGACGGCTCCATATAGTAACTTGCACGACCTTGAGTCATACTTCGCAGTTGAGTTGCATATCCTGAAAGTTCGGCCAACGGTACGATTGAAAGGATAATCGTTGCCAAACCTTTTTCGTCTGACCCTTGGATTTGAGCCCGTTTCGATGAAAGATCACCGATAACTTCTCCCATAAATTCTGAAGGCGTGGTGACTTCAACCTTCATCATAGGTTCAAGAAGGGTGATACCGGCTTTTTTGGTTGCTGCTTGCAGCGCCTGACTTGCGGCGATTTTAAAAGCAACTTCATTCGAGTCAACATCGTGGTAGGAACCGTCATAACACGTAACTTTCACATCAATCATTTTGTAACCAAGAAGAATACCGTTTTCCAAACCTTCTTTCACACCCTTTTCAACCGCTTTCACAAATTCTGCAGGAATAGCGCCACCTTTGATTGCGTTCACAAATTCATTACCTTCGCCACGAACTTTCGGCTCAACGCGAAGGAAACAGTGACCGTATTGACCTCGACCGCCTGACTGACGAATGTATTTTCCTTCTGCTTCTGCTGTGCCTTCAATCGCTTCTTTATACGCAACTTGCGGTGCGCCGACATTTGCTTCAACGCCGAATTCTCGCTTCATACGATCAACCATGATTTCAAGCTGGAGTTCACCGATACCTGAGATGATTGTCTGACCTGTTTCATGATTTGTCTTAACGGTAAAGGTCGGATCTTCTTCCTGGAGTCTTTTCATTGAGTAACCGAGTTTTTCCTGATCTGATTTTGTCTTCGGCTCAATTGCCAAAGAAATAACCGGTTCAGGGAAAGTAATTTGTTCAAGAACAATCGGCTTTGCTTCATCGCACAAGGTATTACCGGTAAACGTCTCTTTCAAACCGACGATAGCGACGATTTCTCCGGCATATGCTTCCTTTATTTCTTCACGGTCATTCGCATGCATCAGGAGAAGTCGGCCGATACGTTCCTTAATTCTTTTGTTCGGGTTATATACATAGGATCCCGCCTCAATCTTCCCTGAATACACACGGAAATAGGTAATTTTTCCGACGTGGGGATCGTTTTGGATCTTAAATGCCAAACCGGCGAGACTCTCTTCAGGAACGAGTTTTCTCACTTCCTCTTCTTCTGTTTTCGGATTAATTCCCTTCACTTGGTCCAAATCAACAGGTGACGGAAGATAATCAACAACTGCATCAAGAAGCGGCTGGACACCTTTATTTCTCAAAGAAGTTCCTGCATAGATAGGCACTAATTTATACGCAATAACTGCAGCTCGAAGTGCTTTTTTGAGCTCCTCAACTGTGGGCTCATCGCCGCCGAGATATCTTTCCAAAAGCGCATCATCCGTTTCGCAAATCTTTTCAACTAATTTATTTCGGTATTCTTCAACCTGATCCTTCATGTCTGCCGGAACTTCGTCGGTGACTTCAAATTTTGCACCGAGCTCATCTGATCCCCAAACGATAGATTTTCGAGTCAACAGGTCAACGTTTCCTTTGTAGAGATTCTCCGCACCGATCGGGAGAACCATAATAGCAGGATTTGCACCGAGTCTCTTTTCAATTGTTCCGACACAATTAAGAAAGTCTGCACCGAGTTTGTCCATTTTATTGATAAAACAAATACGGGGAACACTATATTTATCAGCCTGACGCCAGACGGTTTCGGATTGTGACTGCACGCCTTCTTCTGCATCAAGAACGGTAATTCCGCCGTCAAGAACACGAAGCGATCGCTCTACCTCAGCTGTGAAGTCAACGTGTCCGGGAGTATCAATGATGTTGAACCGGTGTTCGAGATTTGCAAAGAGTCCAGTTGTCGGGGTCCAAAATGCAGTTGTCGCGGCGGAAACGATGGTAATACCTCTTTCTTTTTCCTGCTCCATCCAGTCCATTTGGGTATTTCCTTCGTCGATATCACCGATTTTGTAGGTACGACCGGTGTAAAAAAGAATACGTTCTGTGGTGGTTGTTTTTCCCGCGTCAATGTGAGCAATAATGCCGATGTTGCGGATGCGGTCTAATGGATATTCTCGTACTTTTGCGTCAGCCATAGTATTAAAAAAGTTAATCCGCCAGCCGGCGGACAAAGAGCCAAATCGAACTTTTAACTTTATAAAATTATAGCACACTCAAAAAAATAAAAAAAGATGGCTAAATAACCGGTGTTTGTACCTTGATACTTTTCGTTGTTTCTCCTAAACTGGAATTAAGCCGCGTTTGGTGCGGTTTTGTATTTATGGCGGAAAAAACTCAAAAAAAGCGAATTATTAATCTTCTCCCAAATAGAGATGATACGCTGCTGAATCAGTTTTTGAGTTGGTCACTGAGCGTCGGTCGTCTTCTTGTGATCATTACCGAAACTCTTGCGCTCAGTGTCTTTCTCTATCGATTCTCTCTTGATATGAAAATCGTTGATCTCCACGATAAGATAAAAACAGAACGTATTATTGTTAACAATTTTAAAGACGGCGAAGTGATTTACCGCAATCTGCAATCAACACTTGCAACCGCCCGTCAATACGAATCGGACGATGACCATGTCGTTACTGTCGTTAAAGACGTTATCGGATTGGGGAAAAATAAGATCACCTTTATCAACGTGACCGCAACACAAGACGCGGTAGATATCCAGGCCCAAGCACAATCTGCAGGATTACTTTCACTTTTTACCCAGGCGCTCAAAAGTTATCCGGAAGTTACCGGCATCACTATTAACCGTGTTGAAAGTAAAACATCAAGCAGCGTCGTCATTGTCAGTATTACCGCTCAATTAAGACACACAGAAAAAGCGCCTACGGCAAAAACAGCAAGCGCGCAATTACCTTAATACATATGAAATTACCGAAAAATTATTTTGACAATCTTTCCAGGGACAAATTCCGAGAGTACCTCAAGCTTTTGCCCAACATGAAAAATGAGAGGACCAAGGCGATAACGATGCTTATTTTTACCTTTATCGCTCTCTCAATTCTGGGAATTTTTGCGATCAATCCAACGCTCTCAACAATTATTGATCTCAAAAAACAGCTGGATGATGACGAATTTGTCCACCAGCAGCTCACTACGAAGATGAATAACCTGAGTAGCTTACAGCTACAATATAATGAGCTCTCCAATGATTTACCGGTAGTCTATGACGCAATACCTGACAATGCGAAAGTAACCTTTCTTCTCGGACAAGTTGAAACCATCGCAAAGAGATCAAATATTCAATTACAATTTATCCGTGTTTCAGAGGTACCGCTCGGAGATGCGAAGCAAAAAAAGAATTTGTCCAATGCAGATTTTGAATTCTCTCTCCAGGGAACAGGTACGTATGATGACATGCTCGTCTTCGCAGAGTCGCTCACAAATTTCAATCGAATTGTAACGATTAAAACTTTCTCTGTTTTCAAAGACTCCAAGGACGGATCTCTCCTGATAGGAATTACAGGAAGGGGGTACTTTAATAAATGAGAAGAAATCGTGTTACACAAAGGGATATTCTTTTTCTTTCTATATCAATGTTTGTCATGGTTACTGCATGGATTGCATTTAATAGTTATCATGCATGGGCAACGTCCACGATAAGTGCAGATCTCCAAATACAAATTAAACCAATTGATCCGAATTTTGATACGGCCACAATTAAATTTTTAAAGACCAAGGATAATATCGCTCCTCTTTTTGATTCAAATACAACAACTCCTCCACCTGTAGCAAGCAGCGAGGCAATTCCTGAAATAACAGCCGCACCAACTCCCATCGCTTCAGGTGCTGCGGAATCAAACAGTGTCACTCCCCCAATAATCCCGACCGAAAGTCCGACAAGCCAACCATGAACGAATTGAAAAATACTATTTGGAACAGGCGTCTTCCTTCATTCATCGGAATTTTCTTTATTGTCCTTGCATTCGGAACAATAACTTGGCTCAGCCGAAACGCAATTCTCTTCGGCACCAAAGCGGCAGTCGATGAAACCCCAAAAAATATTACGGTCAGTAATATTTCCGCTGCTTCTTTCACTGTCTCATACGTTACCGATGATGTCGTAACCGGAACTGTTAATTTCGGCAAAGAAGCAAAAACAAATCAGATCGCTTTTGATGTGCGTGATGCAGAAAAAGGAATTGCCCTGACACACCGGGCCCACTATATTATTGTCAAAGGACTGAATCCTGCGACAAAATATTTCTTTACTATCACCTCGGGCAGTAAAAACTTTTTGAAAGACAATACGCCCTACGAGGTAACAACAGGAGCAACGCTTACCGGTGCGACCACGGGTCAATCGGCACTTGCAGGAAAAGTGATACTTGAAGACGGTAATGTTCCTTCCGAAGCAATCGCGTATCTTTCATCCGATACGACCCAAACAGTGTCAACACTTGTTGAAGCAGACGGCTCATATCATATTGATCTCACTACCTTACTCAGCAAAGATCTTTCGTCAGTTGCGACGCTCACACCGACAACAGTCCTCAATCTGCAAATCATGGATCCGACAAGGCAGTCTCATGTGTCGCTTCTGGCAAGCCAAGCAAACCCCGTGCCGGTTGTCATTTTATCGAAAGACTACGATTTTGCCGTCAGCGACGAGCCGCTTGCTCCCTCTCCTGTTGCTTCCGCTTCGGGCACACCGGCTGTCTTTCCGACAATAGAAGATCAGGGGAGTACAGCGCCTCAAATCTTGACTCCGAAAAGCGACCAAACCTTTAAGGATCAGCAGCCGCTTTTTAAAGGCAAGGCAACTCCCAATGGCGATGTCCAAATTACTATCCAATCCGCACAGGAAATCAACACCACAGTTTCGGCTGACGCAAACGGAACATGGCAATATCGACCCACAGCACCGCTTGCTCCCGGCAATCACACAATTACAATTCGCACACTTGATGCCAACGGCATTATCAAAACGATCACCCAATCTTTTGTTGTTTATGCGGAAGGCAGTCAATTCACCCAGCCGTCAGGATCACCTGCTCCTTCAAGGCCGGCAGTAACCCTGACACCGACAGCCCCCCCTCCGAGTGGTGGAACGACAGCATCACCGAATCCGACAGCTGTACCAACAGGCAAACCGACAGCTACTCCATCAGTAAAACCTACGGCAACAATAACAACGGTTGTCAGTCCGACAACTATAGCAATAACATCATCACCGACCCCGACAATATTCTCGTCAACGAGCATCTCTCCGACCGCACCGCCGATTCCGACAACAGGAAGTGCCTCTCTGGCAATAACGATTATCAGTATTGTTTCCGTTGTCAGTATCGGCGCGTTGCTTTTCTTTTTTACAGCTTTATAAATGCCAGTGTCTCGTGACAAGACTTAGTGAATACTTATGAATATCGCAATTATCGGTGCCGGTTTTACCGGCCTTTCTGCAGCTTATCAATTAACGAAAAAAGGTCATACAGTGACCGTCTTTGAAAAAGATCCTCAGCCGGGCGGACTTGCAATCGGTTATCAGGAAAAAGAATGGGATTGGCCGCTTGAAAAGCATTACCATCATTGGTTTACCAATGATACCTTTATTTTAAACTTGGCAAAAGAGATCGGACAGGAAGTGCTCATTAAGACGCCAAAAACATCGATCTACCTTGACGACAAAATGTATCAACTTGACTCTCCGTCGGCGCTTTTGCAGTTTCCCAAATTGACATTTTTTGAAAAGATACAAATGGGCCTTTCACTCGCTCTGCTTCGGTATAACCCTTTTTGGAAACCGCTTGAAAAAATCCGCGCAACAGCCGTCCTCCCGAAAGCTATCGGAAAACGCGCATGGAAAATGATCTGGGAACCTCAGCTTGTTAATAAAATGGGGAAATATGCCGACATCATTTCACTTGTCTTTTTTTGGACACGGGTGAGTAAGCGCACTGCATCTCTTGCATATCCTGCCGGAGGATTTTTAGGTTTTGCACAAAAACTTTGCGATGCAATTATAAAAAGGGGCGGCGTCATCCATTTTACGACAGAGATACTGTCAATCACCGAAGATCAATCCGGAAATGTATCGATCAAAACAAAAAATGAAAATACTCTTTTTGATAAAGTCATCGTCACGACGCCGTCTTTTCTTTTCCTCAAAATTGCTCCCCAGCTACCTGAGAACTATAAAAATAAATTAGGCAAGCTCCAGGGCTTAGGCGCTACCGACTTGGTACTCAGACTGAACGAACAATTTTTAACTGACAATACGTATTGGCTAAGTATTTGCGAAAAAGACTCACCGGTTCTTGTTATTGTCGAACATACAAATCTTATGGATAAAAAACACTACAACAACGAACACGTCGTCTATCTTGGGAATTATCCTGCGACAACCGATAAAAAATTTCTTATGAACAAAGAGGAATTGTTGACGCTCTATGATCCGTTACTCAAACGGATTAATCCAAACTATAAAAAAACACTTATTGCTTACGAACTTTTCAAAGCGCCGTTTGCCCAACCGATTATCCCGACAAATTATTCCAAAATGATTCCTCCGATGACGACACCGCTATCAAATGTGTTTCTTGCAAATATAGAACAGGTCTACCCCTGGGACAGAGGAACAAATTATGCAGTAGAACTGGGAGAGAAAGTAGCAGAATTGATTGACTAGTATTTCGTATCTTGTATATCGTATTGAGTATATAAAAAATAACAATGATCCATACAAAATACAAAATACCATATACTAAATACATGAATCTTTTTCATTTACAGTCAAAACGTACACTAATTTTTGTATTCTTACTTACAATCGTCGGTGCAGTATTACATTTCCATAACTTAAACTGGGGTTCTCCTTTCTATTTTCATCCTGATGAGCGAAATATTGCTGCAAGTGTTTCACAACTACAATTTCCCTCACAGATGAATCCGAATTTTTTTGCGTATGGATCGCTTCCGATTTATATCATTTTTTTTACCGGGTTACTGCTGAATTATGGTATGCATTTTCTCAATCAAAGTCCTCATTTCGAGCAAGCAATTCTTATCAGTCGATTTTATTCGGCTCTATTTACAACCCTGCTTATCCCGATACTTTTTCTCATTGGTAAGCAATTAAAAAATGAGAAAGTTGGACTCATCGGTGCCTTCTTGGGGACAGCAAGCATAGGACTCGTGCAATTTGCGCACTTCGGCACCTTTGAAATATGGCTCACATTTTTCAGCACACTATTGCTTTGGCTCTGTCTCAAAAAACTTACAAAAAAAATAACGGTGCTAATAGGCATTGTCTTTGGGATACTTGTCGCAACAAAAATATCTTCACTTGCGCTTTTACCGATACCTTTACTCATATTTATTCTAAAAACGTTTCATCGAAAACATAAAATTTACCGGAACCTTTTCACGATTCTTATTCATCTGTTCTTATTCTTTATCGTCGCCGGCATTGTCTATATCGTCACAAATCCTTTTGTTTTCCTTAATTTTGCTGCTTTTCGGGCAACGATGGATTATGAAACGAGTTTGGCGCTGGGGACCTTGCCCGTTTTTTATACCGGAGAATTTTACAACACAATTCCGATTATTTTTCAATTCTTGCACGTCTATCCTTTTCTCCTTAATCCGCTCCTAACAATTATTTTCGTTCCCTCTTTTTGTTATCTCATCGTGCAAATAATAAAACATAAAAATCCGTCACTCTTCATTCTTGCCTCATTCTTTATCATTCTCTTTTTATCCCAGGCTGTTCTTTTTGTAAAATGGACTCGTTATATCGTCCCAACATTACCTTTTGTTTATCTCATTATTGCTTTTGCTTGTGAAGAATTTTCCAATAAAAAGCGTGAACAATTTTCCAAGGAAACTCTCGCGCTAATCTTTGTGACTTGTTGTCTTTTTGTTTTTTCTTATTTTGTCACGGCATTTGTCAGACCTGATACCCGAGTAGAGGCCTTTCTTTTTTCGCAGAAATCAATCCCGGTAAATGCTCCGATTCTCAGCGAAGTATATGATATGGGAATCGTTCCTTTTAATCAGTCTTTCGATAATATCGTCCTCTTTCATTTTTATGATCTGGACAATAAGTCTCCGGATGTAACGGTTAATACTTTACAAAAATCGCTTGCAGAAACAGACTATATAATTCTCCCCAGTCAACGATTATTAAAAACCCGACTGTTGCAAAAAGAAAAATATCCTGAAGCGAATATTTTTTATACAAAATTGCTGAACGGTGATTTAGGATTTACAAAAATCTATGAAACTCCCTGCGATGTTTTTTGTAAAATTACCTATCTGGGAGATCCTGTTTTTAGTTTTGAACAAACGGCAAACGTCTTTGACCGACCGACAGTAATGATTTTTAAGAAAATGTAAAGGTGGGTGACAGAAGCGGAAGGGTTCCCGAACGCGCGCAGTCGCATTATGCGACGAGCACGTTGGGAGGGAAACTTCTGGCAGGACCCACTAAAAATACCATGTCAAAAGAAAAACTAATCACCATACTTATTTTACTCCCAATTCTTTTGTTGGCGGCTTTTTTCCGCTTCTACGACCTTAATTGGGACCAGGGTCATCATCTTCATCCTGATGAAAGATTTCTCACCATGGTTTCAGGCGGCATGCATTTACCCGCTTCTTTTTCCGAATATATCAATCCCGCTAAGTCCCCGTTCAATCCTGCAAATGTCGGTTATCCGTTTTTTGTCTACGGCGCGTTCCCGCTGATCGGAACAAAACTTATCGCACCATTGTTAAATTCAGATACCTACGACACCTTTACTATCCTTGGAAGAGCTCTCTCTGCTTTCGCAGATACACTCGTTGTCTTGCTTATTTTTAAACTGATCCTTCTTTTTGAAAAACGTTACAACCTGCATCAATCAATAAAATTTTGGGGTGCAGGATTTTATGCAATCTCAGTATTGCCGATTCAATTGGCGCATTTTTTTGCGGTCGATACTTTTTTGAATCTTTTTCTTTTCGCAGCTTTTTATTGCATAACGGAATTTGCCTTTCGACGAAAAATCGCAGGATTACTGCTGAGTGCTTTCTTTCTCGGCTTGGCTGTCGCGTCCAAAATTACCGCCATTTTTATGATACCCCTTCTCTTATGTATGCTCATACCCGGACATTCTCCCAAACGATATACATTTAAGCAATTCAAAAAAGCATTCCTTCTGATGATTGCTTACGGTGTTATTTTTTATTGCACACTCCGACTCGCAGATCCTTACCTTTTTCAAAATCCGACTCTGCTTGATCCCCAACCGAATATACTCTTTATGCAAAATCTACAAACACTCAAAAACTTAAGCGATCCAACTGCTTGGTTTCCTCCCGCACTCCAATGGCTTCACAAACTGCCGGTTATATTTGCTCTCCAAAATATTATGCTTTACGGACTTGGTGTGCCGCTTTTCCTCTGTGTCACTCTAGGCATGGGAATAATTATCTTTCATTTTAGAAAAACAAAACTCCTCATTGTTCTCATATGGTGTCTCCTGTTCTTTTTTTATCAGTCAACCCAAATCACAAAAACAATGCGCTATTTTATCGTTCTCTATCCGTTTTTTGCAATTTTTGCAGCGTTCGGTTTTTATTATCTAAGCAAACGCCTTACCGTCCTGATCATCGGCATACTTGTCATCCCGGTCCTTATTTGGCCGCTCTTATTTTTCTCAATTTATACAAAAGACCATTCTCGGGTAATGGCATCAAACATGATTTACAGTACGCTTCCTGCCGGAAGTATGATTCTTTCCGAGCATTGGGATGATGCATTGCCGTTACCGATCGCAAATAAAAATAATACATTTACTATTAAAGAATTACCTGTTTTCGGAGAAGACACACCGAAAAAGTGGAACGAGATGGACGCTCTTTTGGATCAGGCAGATTATCTTATTCTCTCGTCAAATAGAGGATGGGGAAGTATTATGTCTGCGCCGGAACGATATCCGTTAATGGCAAAATTTTATGAGAAATTATTTACAAATAAATCGAATTATAAAAAAATTGCAGTAATCACCTCATACCCATCGCTTGAGTATCTCGGTATTCCGTTAACCTTTTCCGATGACGGAGCTGAGGAAGCATTTACTGTCTATGATCATCCGAAAATAATGATCTTTAAAAATACCCAAAAGTTAACCGAGTAATTTTTCCCACTGTTGAAGAATTTTTTTGTGATCGAAAAATGATCTTACTTCATATGATTTTTTCATGTACTCTTTTTTATGCATAATCACACGAATAATTGCTTGAGATAAAACTTCAGAATTTCTCAGCGGTACAATTTCTCCCATACTTGTTTTCTGAATTGGTACACGTACGCCCGGAAGGTTTGAAGCAACTACAGGAACTCCCAGAAGCATTGCTTCTACCTGCACCATGCCAAATGCTTCGGTAGTATTAACACTCGGCAGGACAAGCACATCAAGCGACTGATAAAAGGCGCCCAATTCATCATCCTCCAACTTTTGAAGCCAAATAATGTATTTTTTATATCGCGAGATGAGCGAGATAACTTCTTGAATATATGATGACTCACCGACTCCCAAAGATCCGGCAAGAACAATAATGAAGTTATCTCCGAATTCTTTTTGCAGCATCGGTATCGCGTGCAATAAGTATTCAATTCCTTTTTCTGAAGAGACCCTGCCGATAAATCCAATCACAACTTTTTTTCCGGGAAGTCTGTTTCTAAAAAATGCTTGTGCTTTTTGAGTAACCAGAGGCTTTACAATTACCGGCAAAATTGCGGTAATCCTGTCGATGCGCTTGGCAAGTAACGTATTATTTTTGGCAAAATCTTGCGTCAGTGTCACAATATTTTGAGAAAGTGTAACTGTTACAAGATGCGAAAGGCGGAGGAGTAATTCAAAAAATTTTGTAATTACATTTTCCGATAACGTTACTTCACATATATAGAGCGTTGTAATTTTTTTACCTAACAACTTTGCCAGCAAAGCCACAATAACTCCTTCAAATTGAGGAAGCACAATGATTACATGATCATTTTTTTGCAATAAAGAAAACGCGGTAGTAAGAAATTTTGGTATAAAAAAACCTTTGTGAATCTTAAAAAGATAGGGAACCCTGTGAATCGCTATGTGCGCATCTCTCATTTTTTGAGGAAGCTTTTTATCGTGTTGGGTTGTCAGAATGGTCAACTGATATCCGCTCCCGGATAACAAGACGGAAAGATTTTTTATGGAATGCGTCAATCCGCTAATGTGCGGCGAATAGTAAGAGACGCTTATTAAAATTTTTTTTGTCATTGCGATAAACGGTAGTATATCAAATGATATAATATGCTAATCTACTTGTGAATAAGCAAACAAAATATTTTTTCTTTCTCGGCATTACCACACTTCTTTTTTGTCTTGCTATCGGATTTGATATCTATCCCCCGCTTCGCGGTCCGGCCCCGTATCCGCCGGAGTGGCAATGGCCATATTTTTTCATCAATACCCTTTCCAAAATTTATCTTCCTCTCCTTTCCGCGTTTGTGTTAATCGCAATTTTCATCCGGGAAGAAAAGAAAAATATATTCACCAGAAACCACACCAAACTGTTTATTTTTTTCATCATGCTTCTCTGTTTCTTCTTTCAATTAAGCCTTTTGTATTTCAGCAGATCGGGCATCGGCGTCTTGCTGCATAGAATCATCAACCCGGAATTAAACGGTTACTTTACCGCAAGTCTGACAATCCACAGTCTTGCCGATTTTCTGGGTAATTATAATCAGAATATGCTCCATTATGTGTATCACGCCAAAGCTCACCCACCGGGAGCAATTCTTTTATTTTATTTTTTGAAACAAATAATCTCACCATTTACTTTTTTTATCAATTTTGCCGATCATTTGAATCCTGCGCATGGCGATGTCAAACAGATATGGAATATGCTTCCTCCGGTCAGTAAGGCAACAGCTCTTTTCTCTTCACTGGTTATTCCTTTCCTTTCTACTCTCAGTCTTTTTCCGTTATATTTTTCTGCAAAAATGCTCTATGGTGCCCGCATCGCACTCAGAAGTATGTTTCTTTTTTTCTTCATTCCGACAATTGTTTTTTTTATTCCGATCAACGACGCATTTCTCCATGTATTTTCTCTAACGGCATTTTTCTTTTTAGTTAAAGGGGTACAAAAAAATAATTTACTCTCGTACGCTCTTTCCGGGACAACACTCTTTCTCGGAGCACTCTTTAATTTATCTCTCCTCCCTCTGCTTATTTTATTTTTCGTCTTTGCTCTCATTTCTTTACGTAATAAAAAATTTTCGTCACTCAAAAATTATTTATACGGCGGAGGGTTCTATTCAATCGGTTTTTTTCTTCCTGCGATACTTCTTAACATAATTTATCATTTTAATTTTTTACAGGTAACCCAAACAATCATGCATCATGTCCCGGATGTTCACACAAGATCATATACGCTGTGGCTCTTCTATAATATCTATGATTTTCTCATTTTTTGCGGCATTCCCCTCGCTCTTATTCTCTTACATCTTCTTAAGCAAACTTTTTTTCAAAGTATAAAAAAACAATTTAGTAAAATAGATCCGGTATTTCTTGGACTCTTCCTCATGATCGTTATTCTTAATTTTTCCGGGTCCGTTCGGGGCGAGACAGGCAGACTGTGGTCGCCTTATATTCCCTTTGTTGTTCTTGCCGTAGCGCATTTTGTCACAAACAAACTCAAATTTTCCGACAAATTATTTGCCGGCCTTTTATTACTTCAGGTAGTTCAACTACTGGTTATGCAGGAATTCTGGGTGATGCTCTGGTAAAAATCTCCGTAGAAAATAACTAGCTCTTTATAGTACAATGTAGTGCATGATAAAACGAGTGCTTATTACCGGCGGGACAGGCTTTCTCGGACTTCACCTCGCCAGAAAATTTATTAAAGATAAATATGATGTCACGCTCTTCGATTTGGAAACCTTGGAAGAAAAAGATCTTCTCAAAAAAGTGACGTTTATAAAAGGCGACATCAGAAATAAAAAAGCAGTTGACGCTGCCATGAAAGGACAGGACTATGTTATTCACGCGGCGGCAGCGCTCCCTGTTTTGGCAGAAAAAAAAATAATTTTCAGCATCAATATTGACGGCACAAGAACCGTATTGAAATCAGCATTGGAAAACAAAATAAAGCGGCTCGTCTTTATCTCATCAACCGCTATTTACGGCGTACCCAAGCATCTCCCGGAAATGGAGAATAGTCCGCTGACGCCAATCGGCTATTATGGTATTTCAAAAATTGAAGGCGAAAAACTATGCATGAACTTTCAAAAAAAAGGATTGCAGGTAAATATCCTCCGTCCGACGACATTTCTCGGCACTGAACGGTTGGGGATATTTGAGCTATGGTTTGAAGCGATGCATAGCGGCAAACGCGTTTTCATTCTCGGTTCAGGAAATAACAAATACCAACTCCTTGCAGTAACGGATTTTGCCGATGCGATTGAAAAAGCATTGCTCTGTAAAAAAAGTGGTGAGATATGCAATATCGGCGCGCAAGACTTCGGAACATGGCGACAGGATTTAGGATATGTTATTAAAAAAATTCGTTCAAAATCAAAAATCACCTCGCTGCCAACACTTCCGTCACAGCTCATTTTACAATTACTTGAAATGCTTCATCTGTCACCGCTCGCCGCGTGGCACTACAAAGTACTCCCTGTCGACTCCTACACGTCAATTGAAAAAGCAAAAAAACTCCTCAGATGGACACCGAAAAAATCAAACAAAGAGTTATTTTTGGAGAGCTATTTATGGTATAAAGAACACAGGAGTGAAGTTATGCATAAAGTAGGTAATACCCATCGGGTGGGTTGGAATTTTAAAGCCTTAAATTGGTTTACAAAATTCTAGAACGGGTGACAGAAGTGGAAGGGTCCCGAACGCGCGCAGTCGCATTATGCGACGAGCACATTGGGAGGGAAACTTCTGGCAGGACCCGTTTTTAAATTGAAATTTACTATGAAAATCGGATTTGATTTAGACAAAATATTTATTGATACACCGTTTCTGATTCCCGACGCAGTCATCAATAAATTTTATAAAAAACGTGATAACGGCGTACTTCTGTACAATATCCCGGGTTACCCGGAACAACTCCTGCGAAAAATAACACATCTTCCCTTCCTGCGACCTGCAATCAAAGACAACATAGCATTTCTCAAAAAAATTCAAAAAAAAGAAAATAAACTTTTTCTCATCTCAAGCAGATACAAATTTCTTGAAAGAGAAACAACACATATTGTAAAAAAATATAAACTTGATAAAATTTTTGATGGACTTTTTTTTAATTATGAAAATAAACAGCCGCATCTTTTCAAAAACGACGTATTAAAAAATCTTAAACTCGATATCTATATTGATGATGATTTATCACTTCTCAAACATATCGCAAAAACAAATCCTACAACAAAATTTTATTGGCTCAATCATAAGCATGAAAAGAAAATACTTCCGAAAAATATACAGTCGATATCGAAATTGGGAGAAATACTTAAATAAAATTTAACGCTCTATGGTTATAACGTTATAACCATAGAACATATGCTATGTTACAATCCGACATTTTTGCAGTATTACAATGGTGGTCTATCCTTTTTCTTTTAGGAATTGGATTCCTCCCGCTGACTTTCTTTTTCTTCAAAAATTTCTTTGATAAAGGGTATCTCTTTGCAAAAATGATCGGTCTTACGATAACCACCTATATCATTTTTGTACTCGGTCTTTTACACGTTACCCGCTTCACGCAACCGGAAAGTTTTGTCACATTTTTTATAACCGTCGGAATTTTTTATTCTATATTTCGAAAGAAACAACAGTTTCTCCTCATCATCAAACAGCATTGGAAAATATTTGTCGTTGAAGAATTATTTTTTCTCTCCGCACTCTTCTTTTGGGCATATATCCATGGATTTGAAGCAGACATTCATGGACTTGAAAAATATATGGATTTCGGTTTTATCAACTCAATACTTCGTGCGGATTATTTCCCGCCAAAGGACATGTGGTTTACGCCTCTTTTTATTAACTACTATTATTTCGGTCATCTGATGACCGCTGTCCTCACCAAGCTATCGAATTTGCCATCCAATCTGACATTTAACCTTATGCTTTCAACGATCTTTGCATTTTGTTTTACGCAATCTTTTTCAATTGCAGCGAATTTATATTCATTCATCGGTGATAAAATAAAACTCTTCAAAATAAAACGGATAATTGCAGGACTGCTTTCCGCATCGCTCCTCACATTGGGAGGAAATCTCCATATTCTTTATGGATTTTTTAAGGCATATCCAAATGAATCCCCCGTTCCAATTTGGCAACTTCCCTTTCTTCCGTTTTCATTCCCGAATGACTACTGGTACCCCAATGCTACCCGATTTATCCATAACACGATTCATGAATTCCCAATTTACTCATGGACTGTCGCCGACCTACATGGACATGTCTTAGACATTCCCGTTGTTCTCCTGACAATCGCACTCCTGTTATCATTTTTTATCACCAAAACAGAAAAAAAATCTCCCGTAAGAAATACCAAATCAAAGGCATCAAAAGGATTTTTTGAAAATTTCACATCCACATCTCTTGCCGGGAACATTGGAATACTTTTATTCATCGGCTTTCTCCTGAGCGTCATGTATATGACAAATGCGTGGGACGGGGCAATTTATTTTCTCCTCACTTCTTTTGTTATTTTTTATCTGTATTCGAGAAAAAAAATTAATTATAAAATAATTTTCTCATCGCTGCTGGTCGTTCTGAGTACTTTTATTATCTTTGTGTTACCATATAATTTTTACTTTAAACCGTTTGTTTCAGGAATCGGGATTCTGTGCAGTCCGCAATTTTTGATTGCTCAAAATAAAATCGGTCCGTTTCTTTTTGAAGCTGAGCATTGCCAGCATTCGCCTTGGTGGCAACTTCTCATACTCTATGGATTCTTTTATTTTTTCGTTATTTCTTTTCTCTTTTTTGCAAAAAAGATTAAAAAATTACTCCCTGTTGATCAATTTATTTTTCTCCTTATCATACTATCAACCCTGCTTATTATCATTCCTGAATTTATTTATGTAAAAGATATTTATCCTGCACATTACCGCGCTAATACCATGTTCAAACTCGTCTTCCAGGCGTTTATGATGCTCTCGTTGGTAAGCGGTTATACGATTATCCGTATTGTCTCTTCGATCAAAAGAAAACTTCTCGCACTCTGCTTTATGCTGATTTCACTCACCCTGGTCTCAATTGTCATGCTGTATCCGTATTATGCAATTATGTCTTATTACGGAAATTTACAGATATATCATGGTCTCGATGGCTCACAATATCTTGAGCTCTCACGTCCGGGAGACAAGGCTGCAATAGAATGGCTCAATAAAAATGTCAAAGGGCAACCTGTTATTTTGGAAGCACAAGGGGACTCATATACCGATTTCGCAAGAATTTCAACCAACACCGGTTTACCGACGGTTCTCGGTTGGACAGTCCATGAATGGCTCTGGAGGGGTACCTATGATATTCCTGCACCGAGAATCGCCGAAGTGAAGACACTGTACGAATCAACCGATCTGCAATCAACGGAAAAATTACTGAAAAAACATAACGTTTCTTATGTTTTTATCGGATCAATGGAGTATGAAAAATATCCTAACTTGGATGAAGAGAAATTTAAAAAATTAGGCAAAGCAGTTTTCAATGAATTGAATACGAAGATATATAAAATCACTGGACAATAACAAAGGTCAAACCTCAACATTTCTTCCACTCTCATCTGTTACTTGAACATCTAATCCCGGTTCTACACCATGTACTCGCATCTTTTGCTTGATTTGTGCCTGAGTATCCCCAGCGCCAACCTCAACCACTATAGTATTACCACTGCCGTCTGTAACTGTCAGTTGTTTAATACCAGCTTTTTCCTCTTTCCCTTGTAGCGAATTTCCTGCTTGTTTCTTAACTTCATCAACACCATTTTTAATACCTTCAAGCATTGCCTTCAACGCCTCATCCAAAGCTTGCGACCACTTCTGATCTGGCCTAAACGTTCCTTTTATTCCCGCCTTTTCCATTGCCTGCTGATACTCTTCAGCGGTAGCTCCCTCTGGAAGAATAATATGGGTGATTACTGCTTCTTTTCCATTAAGCGGCATATGGTAGAGAACTTTATACCCTTCTGGTACAGAGAATTGATGTTGCTCGAGATACTCATTAACTCGATCCACTCTCGCAAGTCTCTCATCTGCTTCACGAGGGGTTTCGTTTTGTAAAACAATCTCTCTCGCCCTCTCCTCGAGTGTTATTCTTTGCGCTCTATCAAGAGATTGCCCAGTAACTTCAGCAAGAGCCGTCCTTACATCAGAAAGTCCACGCTCTGTCATAGCATGATCTTGACGCTCTGCTCCACCAACAGGGGGCTGAACGCCACCACGAGGAGAAGCTGGCTTTACCCTCGTTTCCCTCATTGAAGCCAAGCCTTCTCCAGATTTTCCTACTTCACTTCTTACTGGTACCCCTGTTTTTACTTCAGTCATAATTCCATGCCTCCTTACTTAGTAAAATACTATAACAAACGCAGTTAGTGTAGCAAAAATTGCCGGGATTAACTTGATAATAAGTTATCAAAAATCTTTCAATATGAGGCTAATTATCTTTTTTATCGGGTATCGGGGTTGGTGTGGGAGTCAAAATCCCGTTTGCGCCAATCGTGCAGTCAGTCCCGGAAATTCTGCAACCGACATAGTTCTGAATTTCCGAATAGTCACCATTTCCGATACGCGGCGTTAATACCCATGCATTTCCATACTCTGCACTCGGAATTGGATTATTCAATAAACCATACTGATCTCCTTCTCCCGTATCAAGCGAAATACTTTCAATTTTTCCGTGCTGGACCTTTTGCGCAAGTTTTATAAAATCGGCATATTCACTATCTTTAATATCCGTTTCAATACTATCCTGCAATACGCCGACAAGATCTGAAATTTTTATCGGATTCAATAACGTCCCTGCTGAAAAAATTTTATCTTTAAATGCGGTTATCACTTTTTCCTGTCTTTTTGATCTCGCAAAATCAGATCCTTCTGCTCCCACTGCATGACGTGAACGAACGTATTTTAACGCGGTTGTCCCATCCATGTGCTGTAGTCCGCGATCAAAATGCAAATGCTCATATCGGCAAGGAAACGCCTCAAGCTCCGACGCGGAGCCGCTCGCGATTTGCGCTGTCAAATCGATAATTTCCTGATCTGTCCGGTCGCACTTTTCTTCTTCTTTACCGGTAATCGGATAGGCGTAGTCATCAAAGGTATTTGCGACATCAACATCAAGACCGCCCAGCATATCAACAGCCTTGGTAAAACCGCTAAAATCAATTTTTATTGCATAGTCTACCTGCTCATTAAGCACCTTGCCGATCGTCGCCTTTGTCAAAACAAGCCCCCCGCCTTTTTGCTTTTCTTCGCCGAAAGTATATGCTGCGTTTATTTTTGAATTCAATTCAGGCACCCAAAGATCCCGAGGAACGGTTACCATAGTAATTCTCTTTGTGTTCGGGTCAATGGTAACAAAAATTATCGTGTCAGTGAGGTCGGGTCCTTCATGGGTTCCGCCGCCGATTCCAAGCAGTAAAAGATTAACCTTGTTTTCAGGCGTTACTTTCAGATTAATTTCTTTTTTAAAGGGGAGCTGTACAAGCGCGGGGATGTATCTGACAAATCGAAAAACGCCGATGCCCAGAACAATAAGCAAAAAAACAAGAATTGCTAAGCCTACTCTTTTACGAACATGTCTTTGTCTTCTGGACTGCATAGATTAGGAGTTTATAATTTGGATAAACGGTTCCGTATTCAGACTTGCCTGGCCGATCAATCCTCCATCAATATTTTCTAATTGAAAAAATTCATGCGCATTATCCTGATTCATACTGCCACCATAAAGCGTGATAACTTTCCGACCGATTTTTTTATTAATCTCTCCCGCGTTTTGATTGGCAACTTCAAAACTTTCCGCATGAAATGCTCCGCCGCCGCTGATCGCAGTTGGCGGTTCGTAAACAAAAAGAATCTTGTCGGCATTTTCAATAAGTGTTTTACTTTCAGCCAAATAGTGATCCAGTTGCGCCATGTCGCTGATACATAAAACAGGGGTGATATTTACCGCTAACAATTGCTTTAATTTCGCCAGCACATCTTCATCTGTTTCGTGGAATAATCGCCGTCTTTCCGAATGTCCGACAATTGCGTGGGAAACAAATTCCGCGGCTTGTTTTACTGCTATTGCCCCCGTATAAGCACCTTCCTCAAAAGGAGAGATATCTTGCGCAGCAAGCTTTATCGGCAGATTATTTTGCTTAATAAACCAATTCATTGTGGGTAAAAGAGTAAAAGAAGCGCCGACAATGACTTCTTTCTCATCGGGGTTAATTGCTACGTGTGAATCGTGAATTGCCTGAAGCCATTCTCCTGCTTCTTTCGTTGTCTTATTTGATTTCCAGTTAGCGACAATAAAAAGTTTTTTCATATGCTACAATCAATAATACACTAAAACTGATGCGAGGGGTGGCAGAAGTGAAAGGGCTCCCAACCGCGCGCAGGACGATTATCGGACGAGCACGGTGGGAATGAAACTTCTGACAGGACCCCGAGCAAAAAACATTATACCCTATGGCAAGCGAACTACTCAAGCAGTTAAATAAGCAGCAACAAGACGCAGTCCTCGCAACAGAAGGACCCGTAATTATCCTGGCAGGCGCCGGATCCGGAAAGACTCGCGTATTGACGTTTAAAGTGCTCTATCTGATGACCGAAAAACACATTGAACCCGAATCGATCATCATGATTACTTTCACCAATAAAGCTGCAAAAGAGATGAAAGAACGCATGATGAAATATAACCTCACTGCATATCCTTGGATTGCGACCTTTCACTCAATGTGTGCCAAAATTCTCCGCTTTGACGGCTTCCATATCGGTCTCTCGCAAAAATTTGCGATTTACGACTCCATGGATCAAATCGACGCAATTAAAGAAGCGATGAAACGCCTTGATCTTTCAACAAAAGATTTCAAACCATATTCCGTTCACGCAACAATCTCGCAAGCAAAAAATGAATTGATTGACTCGGAAGACTACGGTAAATTTGCGCGGGGACATTTCCAAGAAACCGTTGCGAAAATCTATCCCGTCTATCAAAAAATTTTAAAAGAAAATGACGCGGTCGATTTTGATGATCTTATCTTGATGACAATAAAATTATTTAAAGAAAATGACGCGGTCCTTAAAAAATATCAAAATCGTTTTCAATATATTCTGATTGATGAATATCAGGACACCAACAGAGCGCAATATATCCTGACCAAACTTATCGCAGCCAAATGGAAAAATATTTGTGTTGTCGGCGATTTCTCACAAAGTATTTATAGCTGGCGCGGCGCGGATTATCGTAATCTTATGAAATTTAAAGACGATTTCCCGGGAGTGCAAACCTTTTCTCTTTCGCAAAATTATCGCTCAACGCAAAAAATCCTCGATGGCGCGTCAACAGTAATTGCAAAAAATACATCTCACCCGGTTCTAAAATTATGGACGGAAAATCCTGACGGTGAAGAAATCGAAATCTATGAAGCGCACAATGAGCAGGACGAAGCAGACTACATTATCAAAAGAATTGCTACCTCAAAAATCACCAATCTTACCGACGTTGCTGTTTTGTATCGAACCAATGCCCAATCTCGTGTCATCGAAGAAGCACTTTTGCATCATGCCATTCCTTACGTTTTAATTGGTGGGACAAGGTTTTATGAAAGAAAAGAAGTAAAAGATGTTTTGTGCTATCTCAGGCTCATTGAAAATCCGAAAGATACCGTCGCATATAAACGCGCAGAAAAACTGGGGAAGGGGAGACTTGAAAAATTTTTAGGGTATCAAAATTCGATTGAAGAAAAAGACGACCTGGCAACTATTGATCTTCTTGACGGCGTCATACGGGCTACCGAATATTTAGAGCTTTACGACGAAAAACTTGAAGAAGACCGCATGCGGCTTGAAAACATTAAAGAGCTCAGATCGGTTGCGATTTCTTTTCCGGATATGACGGATTTTTTGGAAAACGTTGCACTCGTCGAACAGGAATATTCCTCCAAAAAACAAAAAGAGGGCGAAAAGAAAAATGCGATAACATTAATGACCCTCCATGCTGCAAAAGGTCTTGAATTTCCTATCGTTTTTATTATCGGCATGGAAGAAGGACTTTTTCCGCATAGCAGATCGTTGATGGATAGGGGAGAGCTGGAAGAAGAACGAAGACTTTGCTATGTCGGCATGACACGGGCAAAAGATAAATTATTTTTAACCTATGCCAGGCGCAGACTTTTCTTCGGACAACGGACCACAAATACCGTATCCCGTTTTGTTTTGGAACTCCCGGAACATGTTATCGCCCAAGATAAGGGATCAATCAAAATCGGCAGTGATGACATAAATTTCTGATCAATTTGCTACAATAAAAGCATGACAATACGAGATATTACCCTGGAAGAAAAAAAATCTTACGACGCAGTTGTCGAGCACCCTCTTCAGACATATGAATGGGGCAAATTCCGAGAGCAATCTGACGTAAAAGTTATCAGACGCGGTTTCTTTGATATTTCAGGAGATTCAGTTGAAGAGAAACTACAAACAGGCTTCCAAGTAACGATTCACAAAATTCCCAAGACGCCATTTACCATCGGCTATCTGCCGAAAGGAGAAGAGCCTACCAACGAACTGCTTGGCGAATTATATAAAATCGGCAAGAAAGAAAAATGTATTTTTATTCAACTTGAACCGAATATACTAAAACCCCACATCTCACATTTTGCAGAACAATTACACCGCCAAATACAAAATACGAAATATAAAATACTGGAATCCGCGCATCCCCTTTTTACGAAATATTCATTTGTCTTGGATCTGACAAAATCCGAAGAAGAATTACTCAAAAATATGCATCCGAAGGCGCGCTACAATATCAAAATAGCCCAGAAACACAATGTAATCGTTGAAGAAGATAATTCGGATGAAGCATTTGAGGCATACATGAAATTGACAGAAGAAACGACAAAACGCCAGGGATTTTATGCCCATACTCAGAATTATCACCGACTCCAATGGCAGGTTCTTCCTCATACACATAACCATAACCAATTATCATCACATCTTTTTGTTGCCAAATATAACGGTAAAATTCTCACCGCATGGATTTTATTTGTTTTTAAAGACACTCTGTATTATCCGTACGGCGCATCAAGCAGCGAGAATAGGGAAGTGATGGCAAGTAATTTGGTCATGTGGGAAGCGATCAGATTTGGAAAAAAATTAGCATTGAAAACCTTTGACATGTGGGGCGCAACGGTTCCGAATCCCGACAAAAAAGATCCATGGTACGGCTTTCACACATTTAAAGAAAAATATGGACCTGAGCACGTTGAATTCGTGGGAAGTTATGATTTGGTGATTAATCCAATGCTGTATCAGGGATACAAATTTGCGGATAAACTCCGTTGGTTCTATCTGAAATTAAGTAAGTAAATTTGATTTTTCATTTTTCGTGCGGTAAACTTCAGACAAATGAGCCTTGAGGCCCTCCCGCCGTTTGATCATCACATAATTCCTTTCGGTCCTGCTTTTCCTGCTGACCAAAACCGAAGGCCGACTCTTCCATCTCATAGATTATTATTGGCATTGCTTATGGAGGACGTCTTACACGAGAGGATTCCGGGAACATTCCGAACAAGAAGACCCCACAATGATCCTTCACGCCTGTCTCTGGAGATTGTGACAAAAACAGAAGATGAACGAAAAAAAGCAAGTGAACTAAAGGATGCATATATGGGTGCACTTGCTAAAGCACGTCGTGCAGGTTTTATTGATTATGACACGATCTCAACGACAAAATTTCGAAAAAGATTTCTGAAGCCCCCGCTCAGACAAAGGATTTCTTCTTCTTTGGTATTTGATAGACGTAGACTTCGTTCTTCTCGTCTTTGGCAATCAACGGTAAATCGATTTGGTAAACAAACGTGACAATGCGGGTTCCCGGTCGCAGTTCTTTCAATAATTTTAGTTTTAAACGGTTCAATGTTTTAGGAATCAAATACATAATCACAACCGTTGCGGGGGAGACATCAACAGCAAAAAAATTCTTTCTGACAATTTTTAATTTTTTAGCTTGTCCTGTCAAGAAGAACGCAACTTTTGCATACCAGTAGCGTAACGGGTCAATTTCAACCCCCACCCCTGTTGCTCCGAATTCTTTTGCCGCTGTCATGAGAGCCGTGCCGTCGCCGCACCCAAGATCATAAACAATATCACCCTTACTAACCTTTGCGAGTTTACATTGAATTCGCGCGATTTTTTTATTTGTCCGCCACCAGGGAGACCAGGGACTATCCGGAGGCCAAATCATTGAGAGCAGAAAGAAGAGGAGAACTAAGGTAATGAAAATAAGAATGAATGCTAACATAAATTTTCTGACATGTTCTATAGCTAAAACGTTTAAACGTTACAGCCATAGAACGTTTACTAATAATTACCCGGTGCTTGCCAAATTATTTGCCAATTTATCCACCCGTTCATTTTCGGGTTCACCTGAGTGCCCCAACACCTTAACAAACTCGACTTGCAAATGACAACCTCTCACAACTCGTTGAATATCTTCAAAAATCTCTTTATTTGCTTTAACCAAATGAGCAGGCTTACTGACACCATGAATGCTGATTTGACTATCTGTGTGCAGTTTTACCTTTCGGTATTTTTTCTCTGCCGCCCAGACGAGTGCGTAATAAATTGCGAGTGCTTCTGCAACATTATTGGTCTGCTTGCCGTCAACAAGTCCTGCGCGCTCTGTCTTGCCGCTGACGAATGCCCACGCAGCACGAGCTCTGGGTGTACCATTATGAACACACGCACCATCCGTCCAAATGGAAACTTCATGAGATGCAGAAACAGGAGATTCATCAAACAGAGAAGAGGGGAGGGAAGTTTGGTTGTTATAAACCTTAAACTTCTCATCGTGATATAACTTTTTACAATGCAGACAAAAATAATAAGCAGAATAATAATATGGCTTTTTTAATTGCTCAGCAGTTTTCTTTGTGGCTTTTTCAACCAACCGACTCCCGCAATTTTTACAGACTTCCATAGAGGTTATTATAGCAGGATTATAAAATAATCTTATTGTCTTTTATCGTAGGGCTAATCGTGTCGCCCGGCTTTACTGCCCCTTCGATAATTTGCATCGCAATTTCATCAACGAGTTGCTCTTCAATTGCTCGTCGTAAGGGTCTCGCACCAAAAACAGGATCGTATCCTTCTTCCGCGAAATAAAACGCCACATCATCGGTAATCTTGAGATCAATATTATTTTCCTGCATCCGCTCGCGAACGAGTTCCAATTGATTCTTGGCAATTTCCACCAAATCCTTAGGGGAGAGGGGATTGTAGACAATCACACCGTCAAGACGATTAAGAAATTCGGGTTTAAAATGTTTGTGGAGTAAATCCCAAACCTTACTTTCTCTTTCTTTTTTATCTTTCGTATCTTGAATAACATCTCCGCCGAGATTACTCGTCATAATAATAATCGTATTACGAAAATCAACCGTGATACCTTTACTGTCGGTCAACCGACCTTCATCAAAAATCTGCAGAAACACATTAAAGACCTGCGGATGCGCTTTCTCAATTTCATCAAACAATATGACGGAATAGGGACGTCGTCTGACTGCTTCTGTCAACTGTCCGCCTTCTTCATAGTCAACATAGCCGGGAGGAGCTCCAATCAAACGGGCTACACTGTGCGATTCCATGTACTCACTCATATCAATTCTGGTCATGGCATGCTCATCGTTAAAGAGTAAACGGGCGAGTGCCTTAGCAGTTTCTGTTTTACCCACACCTGTCGGACCTAAAAAAAGAAATGAACCGGTCGGCTTATTTTTTGCAGCCAATCCTGATCGGGATCGTCGAATAGCCCGACTTAGCAGCGTAACCGCTTCATCTTGGCCGATAACTTGTTTTTTCAGATCTTCTTCGAGGCGGAGGAGTCGCTCGGATTCGGTAGCAAGCATACGGGTAACAGGGATCCCTGTCCAGCGGGCGACAACTTTGGCAATGTCATCGTCATCAACTTCAACGCGGAGTACTTTTTCTTCAAAAGGAATAGCGTCCCATAGTTTATGAAGGTCTGAAAGCTGTTTTTCAAGCTCGGGGATCTTGCCATATTTAATCTCGGCAGCTTTTTGCAAATCAACATCACGCTCTGCCTGCTCAAGTTCTATTCGATGAGCATCAAGCTTGGCTCTGAGACTCTGTATCTTTTGGATCATTTCTTTCTGTTCCTGCCAGCGGGATTCAAGTGTCGATGCTTGTTTTTTCAAGACTTCAAGTTCTTTTTCCTGTTGCGCTTTTCTGGATTTTGCCAAATCAGTCTTTTCTTTTTTGAGTGCCTGCAATTCAATTTCAATCTGAGTAATTTTGCGTTTGAGCGTATCAAGTTCTGCCGGCATACTTTCGGTTTCGATTTTGATAGCAGCAGCGGCTTCATCAATCAGATCAATTGCTTTATCCGGCAAAAATCGCTGGGGGATATACTGACTTGATAATTTGGCAGCGGCTATGAGCGCGTCATCGGTGATGCGGATGCCATGATGTACCTCATATTTTTGTTTTATGCCCCTCAGAATCGAAATGGTGTCCTCAATAGTCGGTTCAGCAACCATTACCGGCTGGAAACGGCGGGCGAGTGCCGGGTCCTTTTCTATGTACTTACGGTACTCGGTAACCGTTGTTGCACCGATCATCTTCAACGTGCCGCGCGCTAGGGGAGGCTTCAACATATTTGCGGCATCGACTGATCCTTCGGCACTTCCCGCACCAACTAATGTATGCAATTCATCAATAAACATTATGTATTTTCCGTTAGCATCTTCAACGGCTTTGATAACGCCTTTGAGTCGCTCCTCAAATTCACCGCGAAACTTGGCTCCTGCCAGAAGCTGTGAAAAGTCGAGGACAATCACCTCTTTTTCACGTAGAGGAGTAGGAACAGACTTTTCCACAATTTTTAAGGCAAGTCCTTCAACAATTGCTGTCTTTCCGACACCCGGGTCGCCGATAAGTACTGGGTTATTTTTGGTTCTGCGGGACAGAATTTCCATCACGCGGCGGATCTCTCCCTCTCGACCAATAACTGGATCAATCCGACTCATTCGTGCCTGATTTGTGAGGTTTATAGTGTATTTTTTGAGCGCTTCTTCAGGAGAAACGGGCTTTAAGAAGTCCTGTAAGTTATTGTCCATATCTACCCCATTCTACAATTAGCAGTCATTCTTGTCAAGTGCTAACACTACAGGACTGTTCGTATTTTTTTCTCCCCTCTCCTCTTTTCATCTCCTTTGAATAAATAATTGGTAAAGCGAGGAATAAATTTTTTCGTAAGGACGAATGCGACCACGACATGATGATAACCAAATGAGGTATTCATTAACTACCCCAAACAAACTGTAGCAATATAAGGTGGGTTCAAGAAAAAATTTCGTTCCGAGCGAAATTACAAAACTAGATCTTCTTTCCACCGAAAATTAGATCTGTGGCAACGCCATCAACACCAATACCTACATAATGCCAGCTACTGTTCAGTTGATTATCGTCATGCGGCTTGTCTCCGGCATATACCCATTCAATCAGATGAATCGCCTCCAACGTGTATCCATAACTTGAATTCTCCCCTACGCTGACAAACCCCAATTTATGAAACCCATCCTGATTATTTATGAAGTCAGTAAATCCCGCATGCTGATCCAAATCAGCAATCGACGTAAAATACTCAACACGTTTTTTCGCATACTCCCCCAGCTTGTCATCCCATGCCAGTGCTCCCCTTCCGTACTTTTTCCGATAACTATTGAGCGCAATCAAAATCTCCTGCGGAGTACCGTTCTTAGCATCCTTGCCTACTTTGATCGTCCACGTATGTGTACCAATTTGACGGGACTTGCCCCATGTATCTGAAGCACTCTCTCGTTGCGTGCCGATCCCCAAAACCTTAATCTGCGAACTGAGATACTGACGATGAGCATTGGATAAGACGACTCCTTTAGCGGAAGGATGGTACAGGGGAATATTTCTTAAGAAGAGTTGATTGTCTGATTTTACTTCAATAAAACTCGTTAAATATGCTGCTATGACAACAAAAAAGATAACAATTCGCTTACTCATCTGCGTGTACACACACTAATAGAACGCTTCCCAAATGTCAAGAAAATTCTGTATAATAAAATAGTTATGGATTTTATTTCGTGGTCTCCCCAACTCGCAAAAACACTTTTCTCATTGGCTCTGACTTTGCTTATTGCAGTTACGGCAAATATTATCCTTCGCGCATTGATCCGTGTCCCCCATCATTTTGACACGAGGCGCGCAAGAACATTTGCTTCGTTCATGCGAAATCTCATCACTATCCTTGTCTATGCTGTAGCCTTGTATATTATCTTTTTAGAACTTGGGGTTAACATTACTCCCCTTCTCGCGTCTGCAGGCATTGTCGGCCTTGCAATTGGTCTTGGTGCCAAATCGTTGATTGAAGATACAATCGCAGGCCTCTCGTTGCTCTCTCAAGATTCCATTGTAACCGGTGATGTTGTCAAAATTGATGATGTTGAGGGAGAAATTGAACATATCGGTTTTCGAACACTTACCATTCGCGCTGAGAACAACAGTCTCCATATTATTCCGAACGGGCAGATTAAAAAAGTCATTAATTTTTCCCGCCATAAAACCCGATTTTTCGTTACGATTCCGGTAAAAACCGATCAAAAGATTGAACTGGTTTTACAGGCATTTACTGAAGCGCTATCATTTTTAGAAAAAGATGAAACTTTTACCGATGTGCTCTATCCGGGATCAAAAATTGACGGAGTTGAAGATTTTCGCCCAGAAGGAACACATATGTTCGTCCGAACAACGATTGTCACGCATCCGGCACATCGCCTTGTTATTGCCCGACAATTCAGATATCTTCTCAAGAAATCATTTGAAAAACACAAATTGCATTTTGCATAAGATGTTGACAAGCGGGAATAATTTTGCTGTACTATAAAAGAGATGAAAAAAAGAGCAGCTGTCCATAAAAGAAAATCTGCCGCACGAAGACCACTTCGCAGTTCTTCCCGAAGATCAACAGAACACCTCCTTCTTCTCCCCTTTTCTTTCAGAAGAATTATTCTTGTCACGACATGTGTCGCTTTATTTGTCTTTATCGCAACAGTTGTCAATAAAAATCCCGGCCATCAGGCAGTTGCGGGTATCAATATTACCAAAGGCCTCTTTTCACAAGCAACAATTACTCTGCCACAAGTTGATGAAGCTGTTGCTTATAATATCTATTATAAAAAATCAAATGAAACAGTTTACAAAAACGCCGTCAGGTCTATCTCCCCGACAGAAACGCAATATACTATTTCCTACTTAACAAAAGGCGCAAGCTACGTCTATAAAATCTCAGCAGTGAACGCAGGCGGAGCCGAATTCTGGTGGTCAGAAGTAAAAGACATCACCAATCTGCAGCCGATGTAACGTATTCTTCTTGTTGTATAATAGGTACATGACGGAAAATCTTCAAACAGCTACACTTGCTAACGGATGCTTCTGGTGTACCGAGGCAATTTTCAACAGAGTAAAGGGCATTGTATCGGTCGAGTCGGGCTTTGCCGGCGGCAAGATGCAAAACCCCACATGGGAACAGGTTTCCATGGGAAATACGGGGCATGCAGAATCAATTCAAATCAAATTTGATCCCTCAATTATTTCATATGAAACAATTTTGGATATTTTCTGGGCAACGCACGACCCGACAACTCTCAATCAACAAGGATATGACAAGGGAGAAGAATATCGCTCAGTGATTTTTTATCATTCTGACGAACAAAAAAGAGTCGCTGAAGAACTAAAAACAAAACTTGATAAATCGGGTAAATATAAAGACCCCATTGTTACGGAAATCACTCCTTTTACCAATTTTTATGAAGCGGGCGCATATCATAAAAACTTTTATGAAAGCGGTAAGCGTCCGGATTACTGCAGAGTCATTATTGATCCGAAAATTCAGAAGCTCCTTAAAGAATTTGCAAAAGATGTCAAAGATGAGTATAAATAATCTATGGGATTAGAATTAAAAATCAAGCTTATCGATCCGGAAGCAATCGAAACAAAATTACAAACCCTCGGGGCAATTCTTACCAAAGAGACAGACTTTACTGATACCTATTTTAATCAACCGGAAGACGATGTCTTTAAAGTCTCCGATACAAATGACGGCTACAAACTCATTCAGCTGCATAAAACACCTGAAGGTAAATTTGAATTTACAAAAAATAATAAAATTGAAAATGCGAATGAAGTAATTGCAGAGATGACCGGCGAATATGGCGTCAGGTGCGTGCTTACCGGAAAAAGAAAAATCTTCACTCTGGATAACTTTACCGTTACCATTACTCTTATCAATGAACGGGGAAATTTTCTCATCGTAACTGGAGAAAATCCGACGGAAGATTTTATTGTAAATAAACTCGGTATTCAAAACCCTGAATATGTCAAAGTTTCCTTTGATAAGTTACCGCAAGCAGCTCCTACGACGCCAACTGAATAACTCCCTTGTTTATCAAAATAAATCCTTCGGCAATTAATTCATTTAATAACGTCTGTAACCATAGATCGTCTGAATCCTTATAATCCTTTTTTATGAGATAACCCAATGTAGACACTTGTATCTTTTTTTGATCTAACAATTTCTTAAGTATCTGGCCGCGATAGTAACGGTGCGATCCGACAAATTTTGATTGCTTTGAGATAATAATTTTTTCTTTTTTTAAAACTGTCGCAGCATAATCCATCAACGCCTGATTCCAATCATAGGCTTTTTCTTTTGGTAGTAATTGTTCCGCAATTTCATAAAGTTCTTTTTCATTACCGTCAAATTCGAATTGTGTAACAATAATTTTTCGAACATTTGTATCGACAACAGCGATTTGTTTATTAAACGCAAAACACAAAACAGCGCGAGCCGTATACTGCCCTATCCCCGGAAGTTTTAATAATTCTTTTTCAATATCCGGAAACTTCCCATCAAAATTTTTAACAATAATTTCTGCTGCTCTCTTAAGATTTAGTGCGCGTCTGTTATATCCGAGTCCCGACCAGTATCGTAAGGCATCGGAAATTTTTGCATCTGCAAGTGCTTGTATTGTCGGAAATTTCTTCATCCATGCGGTAAATTTCGGCAAGACCCGGCTGATTTGGGTTTGCTGCGACATAACCTCTGAAACAAGAATCGCGTAGGGGTCCCGTGTTTGTCGCCAAGGTAAGTCGCGTTTATTCTGGCTGTACCACGATAAAATTTTTTTCTGAAACAATGAAATTTTTTGATGAGGAATTTGCATAGAGGTATTATAGCAATCCTTTGCTATAATTGTCTTTCATGATTCTTTCATTACTTCAATTAAATATCAATGCCGACAATTTTTGGGACAAACTGATTCCCTATCTTACTAAAAATGATTTTGATATTTTGCAATTCCAAGAAGTATGCGGTGAAAATACTTTTTCCGGAAATATTCACACCAAACGCGACTGCTATAAAGAACTGCAAAAAATTCTCGGAGACGCATACAAAAGCGAGCTCGCAATCGCTCAAACCTTTTCTTCAAATCCGTCTTCCTTTATCGGTAATGCGACATTTTATAAAAAAGAGTTTGAGCTTATTGAAAAAAATATTTTACCGCTCTATACCCGCACCACCCCTTTCCCTTCAGATCTCCTTAATTTTGAAGAAGCAGGGCGCGGCGTACTCCATCTCAAGCTCAACAGTAACGGTAAAGTTATCTCGACACTCAATGCTCATTGCGCATGGGCAAAGACACCGACGGAGCAGCCCCACCAAACATACCAAGGAGAACTGCTTATCAATTATATAAAACAGGTTTCCTCCCCTTTTATTCTCTCAGGAGATTTTAATCTTGATCCGGAGCAACCGACAATTAAAAAATTAAGTACACTCGCCCGCAACCTCATTAAAGAAAACAACATCACAAATACGCTCAACCCAAGAACACATGGGATTAAACATTTACTTGCGGAGGGACTGGAAATTGCAGTTGATTATATTTTCACCAGCAATGATCTTGGAGTAAAAGAATTTTCAGTTATTGAAGAAGATCTCTCAGACCACTTAGGACTAAAGGCAACCATAGAAATTTAAAGTAACCCCATTTTTTTGCGAACTTCTTCGACTGTCTCACGCGCTATTGCTCGAGCCTTTTCTGCTCCTTCTTTAATAATTTGGTCAACTTTCTCAGGATCTGCTTCAAATTCACGTCTTTTTTCTTGAATCGGCAGCAGTTCTTTATAAATTGCATCAGCCAATACCTGTTTCATTTCGGAATATCTGATTCTCTTTTCCCGATAATCAATGACAAACTTCACAAACGTTTCATTATCGGTAAACAATTTTAAAAGAGTAAAAAGATTGCCGACACCGCCCTCTTTCGGGATATTACCTCCCAATGTACCGCTGTCGGTTGGCGCTTTTGCAAGTTTCGCTTTTACTGTATCTAAATCATCTGTCAAATTAATATAGCTTCCTTCAACGGACTTACTCATCTTGCCTTCGCCGGTTATTGAAGGAACATACTCGCCTTCTGTCTTAAATCGCTTCGGTTCCGGAAAATCCATTCCATACAATTGATTCATTTTGCCGGCAATTTCGCGGGCAACTTCGATATGCGGTTCCTGATCAATACCTACCGGCACTAATCCTGCTTTATAGATTAAAATATCAGACGCCATGAGAATCGGATAGTTAAGCAGTGCCATTGTTGCCGCCTCGGGATATTGTTTTACCTTATCTTTAAACGTTGGAAGGTGCTGCATTCTAGCGATTGTGACGACGCTTGAGAAGTAAAATGCGAGTTCAAGATGCTGCGGAACGTCTGCTTGCTGAAAAAGAATACTTTTTTCAGGATCAAGTCCGGCAGCAAGATAATCAACAATGACTTCACGACGGTTGACTCGAAGCTCTTCGATATTATATGGCGTTGTCACAGCATGCACATCAGCAACCATATACAACGTCTCGTATTGCGGATCATCCTGAAGTGCCAACATTCCTTTAATCGCACCAAGATAGTTGCCTAAATGCAGCCTGCCTGTTGCTCTAATTCCTGATAAAACTCGATTTCTCATATTGCTTTCTATTGTATCATTAACTCGGTAAAAAATCGCTTGACGTTTTTTTGTATCTCTTCCTTTTTTGATGTATTCATCAGGTCAATGACTGCGCTACCGATAACGGCGATATCCGCATTTGATCCGATACTCTTGATATGTTCTTTTTTGGATATACCGAATCCTACTGCAATCGGCACGGAGAAATATTTACTCATTTTTTGCAAATACTTCCCGAGGTTCGGATCAAGCTGCTCTTTGACCCCGGTTGTCCCCTGTCTTGCCGTACAGTAAACAAAACCGTTTGCAGCTGTTGCATTCTTTTTTAATCTCTGTTCATTTGATGCCGGAGATAAAACTTGAATTGTATGAAGATCATACTGTTTGCAATATTTGTAAAAATGCTCTTCATTTTCTTCATCAAGCGGCATATCCGGGATGATCAGTCCTGTTGCCCCGGCAGTTTTTGCATCACGACAAAACCGTTTAACGCCATAATTAAAAATACTATTATAGTAGGCCATAAAAAGCAGCGGCATCGAAACTTCAGACGACAATTGTTTCATAATAACAAACGCATCTTTTACCCTTGTCCCATTTTCTAAAGATTTCTCGCATGCTTTCATAATTGTCGGTCCGTCGGCAAGCGGATCCGAAAAAGGGATCTGGAGTTCCACAATATCAACACCGCTTGTCTCCATAGTCTTCACTGTCGCAATTGTTTCCTCAATACTCGGATAACCCACAACGACGTGCGCCATGATACCGATAGTTTTTCGTCGTTTCATCTCCTGCAATTTTGTATCCAATTTATTCATATCCCTCCTCTACTGTTTGCTTCATAAATTCATAAAACTTTTTATCCTTATATGCCTTCGCTAAAATAAATAAATCTTTATCTCCGCGACCTGAAAGATTAATGACAATGGTTTTATCTTTAGCGAGTGTCGGAGCAAGCTGCAGCGCATATGCAACGGCATGGGCCGATTCAAGAGCCGGAATAATCCCTTCTGTTTTTGCAAGAACTTGTACTGCATGCAAAACTTCTTTATCGGTTGAGCTAAAAAACTGAATCCGCTTTTTGTCACGTAAGTAAGCAATTTCCGGACCCACTCCGGCATAATCAAGCCCTGCAGAAATACTGTGCGTTTTTTCAATGTTCCCGTCATCAGTCTGCAGGAAATATGATTTATACCCTTCAACGACACCAACTCTGCCGTTCACAAAACGCGTAGCATTTTCGCCGATTTTTTTACCCCTCCCTCCTGCTTCAATACCGATCAGGTGAACAGACGGATTGTTGATAAACGTATGAAAAGCACCGATCGCATTACTTCCTCCGCCGACACACGCAATCACATAATCCGGCAATTTCCCTTCAATTGTTTTTACCTGTTTACGAATCTCTTTTCCGACGATAGACTGAAAATCGCGATTCATTGTGGGGTACGGATGCGGTCCGAGAGCTGACCCAAGTAAATAATGCGTGTCGGAAACGTTCTCTATATAATCTTTCATAGTCGCATTAATTGCATCCTTCAATGTTTTATTACCAAATGAAACAGGAACAACCGTTGCTCCCAGTTGCTCCATAAGAAAAACGTTCGGCCGCTGACGTGCCATATCGACTTCACCCATATAAATGGTGCACGAGAAGCCTAATTTTGCCGCCACTGTTGCAGTTGCGACGCCGTGTTGTCCGGCACCTGTCTCAGCGATCAAACGTGTTTTTCCAAGACGCTTTGCAATCAGCGCCTGACCGATACAATGAGTAATTTTATGTGCGCCTGTATGATTGAGTCCTTCATTTTTGAGATAAATTTTTGCACCGCCTAATTGTTTTGTAAGATTCTTTGCAAAAACAAGCGGTGTCGGTCTACCTGAAAAATTTTTTAACAAATCAATAAATTCTGCTTGAAAACTTTTGTCTTTTTTGGCTGTGGCGTATTCGCGCTCCAACGCTTCAAGAGCCGGCATCAGCATTTCCGGGACATACCGTCCTCCGTATTTTCCGAAATGACTCTTCATAATATTGCCTCCTTTGCATTTTTAATAAATGTTTTTATTTTTTTAAAATCCTGCTGTCCGTCTGTTTCTACTCCGGATGCAACATCAACCATTTGTGGTTTTACTTTTTCAACGACATTACCGACATTTTCAGGGTTCAATCCGCCCGCAAAAATTAAAGGAAATTCCTTTGCCAACTTTGCAACCTTATCTAAATTAAGCATCGGGCCTTCACTCTGTTTAATTCTATCAACAAGATAATAATCTACTTTATATTTTTTCATTTGTTCTCTCGCTTTTGTAACACTAAAATCTCCGGAAAATCGAAATGCTTTAATTGTTTTTATTTTTATCTTGCTTAGATATTCCGGTGTTTCATCACCATGAAACTGTGCATAATCCAACTGGCAATCTTTAATTATTTTTTGAACAACATCCAATGGCATATTTTGAAAGACTCCCACTAAATTAATTTTTCCTTTCATCATATTGCCAATTTTCTTTGCAACGCTCATAACAATTGTATGAATCTTTGTGTGAGGCGTAAAAACCATTCCCAAAAACTCGGCACCGTTTTTCGCAGCTGTTTCCGCCGCTTCCAAACTTCTTGTCGCGCAAATTTTTACCAAAACGTGCTTACTAAAACTGCGGGTGGCGCCCGACAGGACCCGAAGTGAATCAACAAATTCAGAAACATTATTTGCTTTCATCAAGCTGGTTCCAACCAAAACACCTTGCGCTCCTGCATTTTTATATTGAGCAATCTCTTTTGCAGACACTACTCCCGAAAAACCGAGTTTGATAAATTTCCCGGGAATTTTTTTCAATAGTAAACATGCTGCGTCAACATCTATTGCAAATGTCTCAAGATTTCTTGCATTCACTGCAATAATATTCGTAGATGTTGCCAACGCCTTCTGCAGATCCGCTTCATTGTTTATTTCAACAACCGGCTCTATTCCGAGCCTCTGACAAAGAGTCACAAAAATTCTAAGCGCTCCCTCATCAAGCAGTCGTGCAATCAAAAGCAGCGCGTCACTCCCGATTTGTTTTGCCTGATAAATTTGAAAAGCATCAATGACAAAATCTTTTTGCAAAACAGGAATATCGACATGTTTTTTCACCTGAGAAACAAATGAAATATCGCCTTTAAAAAAATGAGGTTCTGTAATAAGCGAAATCGCATTAACTCCGCTTCTTTTATAAAGTTTTGCCCGCGGGACTACTTCTTCTTTCGAACCCAATGAATCATGCTTCGGAGACGCCAATTTTATCTCTCCTATCAATGCAATTTCTTTTGCTCCCAAAATTGCTTTCCTAAATTTATTATTATGCCGAACTTGCTTTGGAATCTTCTTTTTGAAAATATCTAAATCAATTTCAGGATGACTCGAGATGAGATCATGTTTCTTTTTTTCAATAATTTGTAAAAGAATGTTATGCATATTTTTTTGTCTCCTTTATCAAATTTTCTAACACTTTTTTTGCCGATCCGCTATCAATTGATTCCTCCGCAAGTTTTATTCCCTCTGCAATATCTGAAACCCTATCCGCGACAAGCAGTGCAACAGCGCTATTTATAACAACGATATCTCTTCTTGGTCCTCTTGCGCTGGTAAGAATATCTTTCACATACTCCGCGTTTTGCTTCAATGTCCCCTCTTCAACCGATTTTTTTGCAATTTTTTTAAATCCATATTTTTGCGGATCAAGAATAAATTGTTTTATTTTTTTATTCTTCAAAGTAAATATATTCGTTTTTGCAGATAAACTTATCTCATCCATCCCGTCCTCACTTGTTACAATAACCAAACGTGCATAGTCCAATTTCCGACCGACCTGAATAAGTTTTTCTGCAATCTCGATATTCGGTACGCCGATAAGTTGCTTTGTCACGGATGCAGGACTGACAAATGGACCTAAAAAATTAAACAGAGTTCGTATGCCAAGTTCTTTTCTGACAACCGCAACTTGTTTGGTAGCGGGATGAAAAAGCGGCGCAAAAAGAAATACCATACCGACTTTACCGAATACACTCTCTGCTTGCTTTGCATTCAGAACAAAGTTGACACCAAGCGCCTCCAAGACATCCGCAGATCCGCACGTACTGCTTGCTGCCCTATTGCCATGCTTTGCAACCTTAACACCGGCTCCCGCAATAACAAATGCTGCTGCGGTTGAGATATTAAAACTCTTACTGCCGTCTCCGCCGGTACCGCAAACATCAATTGCGCCAGGCGCATCAATGCGTATCATTGCTTCCCGCATCGCTTTAATAAATCCGACAAGTTCGTCAACCGTCTCCCCTTTCATTCGCAGTGCCGTTACCAGTGCAGCGATTTGAGACGGCAAAAGATTTCCCCTCATTATTTCTTGCAAAATTTCTTTCGCCTCTTTTGTCGTAAGGTTTTGCTTATCAAGTAATTTGTTGAGTATCTGTGTAGTATTCATAGTATTAAGAAAACAAAAAATTCTTAATCATTATTTTTCCTGCTTCAGTTGCGAATGATTCGGGATGAAACTGTATCCCCTCAATCGGATAAACACGATGTCGTAAACCCATAATTTCCCCTGTGCCTTGTGCAGTCGCGGAAATCTTTAAAGATTTCGGCAGTGAATCGCGATCAACAAGTAATGAATGGTAACGCATCGCTTCAATATCTTGAGGAATACCTTTAAAAATACCCAACCCGTCATGAGCAATCAAACTGGTTTTCCCATGCATTGGTTTTTTTGCCCTGACAACTTTACCGCCGAAATAATAAGCAATACCCTGCATTCCCAAGCAGACTCCCAGGACAGGAATTTTTTTACCAAGTTCTGTGATCACCTGTGCGCATACTCCAAAATATGCTTTGTCGCTCGGATCTCCGGGACCGGGAGAAAGAATGATTTTGTCATACTTTCTTTTTTTAATTTCGGACAACGTTATCTCATCGTTCCGCACAACATCCAGAACAAACTGTTTTTCATGTTCGCTCAAAATCTCACCAACATACTGGTAAAGATTAAACGTGAAAGAATCGTAATTATCAATTAGTAAAACTTTCATACACCAAGCACCTTTCTCATCGCTGCTAATTTATTTGTAATTTCAGTATATTCTTTTTCTGCCACCGAATCATACACAACACCCGAACTTGTCTGCGAATAAGCGTACGAATCCGAAATAAACAAAGACCGGAGCGTCAATGCAAATGTACATTCTCCGTTAAATCCGAATTGACCGACGCCTCCTCCGTAGGGCCCTCGCGCTTCCGGTTCATTTTGATCAATAATTTTTATTGTTTCTACTTTCGGCGTTCCGCAAATTGTTCCCATCGGAAAATTACTTGCGAGAGCAGAAAACATCGTTTCATTTTTTTTGATGAGTCCCACAACTTCACTTGAAATATGCTGTACGTGACTGAATTTTTTAACTGTCATCAAATCACGTACCTTCACCGTTCCGAACTGTGAAACTCTCCCCATATCATTTCTCTGCATATCAACAAGCATCGTGTGCTCTGCTTTTTCTTTCGGGTCATTCAAAAGAATTCTTGCCAATCGCTTATCTTCTTTCTGATCTTTTCCCCGCTTGATTGTACCTGCTAAAGGCTTTGTTGTCATCTCTCCGTCACGCAAGGAAAAAAGCAATTCAGGACTGGCGCCAATTATTTTTTTATTTTTAAACTTAAGATAATACATAAACGGCGATGGATTAATGACCCGTAATTTTTCATAAATTTTCAGTGTATCTCCTGTTATCTCAAATTCAGTTTTAAATCCGACTTCGCACTGAAATGTATTTCCTTTTTTAATTTGTGCTTTTACTTTTTCGACAATTACAGCATGTTCTTTTTTTGTTAACGTATCTCCAAGATATGAAACCGTAAGTTTATCCTGAGTTTTGTCGAGGGATTTTTTTATTTTTTTCTTCATCAGCTCTTTGATTACTGTCATTCTATTATTGTCATAATAAAAATAAAACAACTCACCTGTTAATTTATCTAAAATTAATCCGTCGGTGTATACGCCAAATAAAAATTGATCAAACAACGTATGCACCTTAACAGCAACCGCCGGTTCAAAATAATTGACAGCTTCATAACTGAGATACCCGATAAGTCCTCCTGCATAATTTTTTGCCAGTGCCTGCTCCGGCATTATTTCCGAAAGAGCAGCATAAGGATTTTTCATAGGATACTTTTTCCCGTCAAAAAAGAAATTGTTTCCTCGTGCCGAAACAAGATGTGCCGGATCAAACCCAATAAGTGAATACCGGGAAAATTCAGCTTCTTCACCCAACGATTCAAAAATAAAACAGGTATCAAATGTCTGTTCTATTTTTTGAAACAGCGCAAAAAAATCCACATCATGTGCGAACTTAATATACGTTGGTTTTTTTGTAATGTTTATTTTTGGTAATTTCATATTTTTTAAAACACAAAAAAGCCCTTGCCAAACCACCACGATTGTGATGATTTAACAAGGGCCTATTTAAGCGGTGCCACCTCGTTATTATACTTATTCATGCTATGCTCCGAAATATCCGACACATAGTACAGCCTGTTATACAGTTTCGTCTCTGTCGCATTATGTATTTTGCGAAAGCTCCTCGGCTCCAAATTCCGGATCAACGCTTTATGCAATTATACTAAAAATGACAAAATTGTCAAATTTTGAGGCTAAAATATGTAACAGTGTATAATAAGGTATGGAAAACGGCCAAGATCTCCCGGAGAAATTTCTGGAACGATTACAAAAACTCTACTCTGAAAAAGAATTGGAGCAGATTTTACTGTCGTTGCAAACGAAGCCTCTTCCCTCTTTCCGAACAAATACGTTAAAAACGACAACGAAAGAACTCGAACAAACTTTAAAAAAACAAAATTTTCTTATCGAACAAATTCCTTGGTATCAAGACGCATTTATTCTCAAAAACAAATCGACTCGCGAGTTGACCGAAACCGAAGAGTATAAACAGGGACACATATATATCCAAAATCTTTCGAGCATGATCCCCGCACTTGTACTACATCCCAAACCTGATGAAAAAATTCTTGATCTCTGTGCGGCACCCGGGAGTAAAACAACACAAATTGCCGCGCTGATGCAAAATCATGGTGAGCTTTTTGCCAATGATCTGAGCAGACAGCGGCTGTATAGACTGAAAGCGAATACGGAAATGTACGGAGCAAAAACGACAATTCTGAACATGCCCGGCCAAACACTGTGGAAAAAGTATCCTGAATATTTTGACAAAACGCTTGTTGATGCCCCCTGTTCAATGGAAGGAAGAATTCGTCTCGATGATCCGGACAGCTATAAAGATTGGTCACTGAAAAAAATTAAAGATTTAGAAGTAAAACAAAAATATCTGCTGAGATCTGCGATCACCGCAACCAAAGTCGGCGGAACGATTGTGTACTCAACATGCACCTTGGCGCCGGAAGAAAATGAAGGTGTTATTGACTGGATTCTCGCAAAAGAAGGAGACGCAATTGAACTAGAAAAAATTGAAATACCAAACCTTGACCTCAAACCGGGTCTTACGAAGTGGACGAAGCCCTTTCATTCCCTCCTTAACCTTTCATCCCGCGTCTCCCCTTCTGAGGTCATGGAAGGTTTTTTTATCGCAAAAATGAAAAAACTGAGGTCTACGATTCCTCCGCAAGTTTTTCAAAAAAAATACCGTTGACATTCCAGGATGGCGCCTGTCATGATAACAAGCGCATCCTGAAATATAAAAACTACTGAACGATTAACTTACCCGTCATACCCATTTGTCTGTGGTTGCCAACAGCACAATAGAATTCAAATGTTCCTGTTTTATCAGGAGTAAATTCAACTGTGGTTGAACCATTATTAATGGTTTCAGATTTGACGTTAAAAGCATCAATTGTAAAATTATGCATTCCTCCAGCATTGGTAAACACGATCTTTACTTTTTGACCTTTCTTCACGGTAATAACGTTCGGTTTAAAGTAAAAACTGCCTCCTTCAACGGCGATTGTTTGTTCTGCCGTCATCTTGTTGTCTGCTGCGCTTCCCGTTGCAGTTCCTGTTGGTTGCTCTGCTTGTGTCGGTGCTGTAGTCGGAGCGACTTGATTTGCAGCCTGGTTAGTATTATTTTTACTATTTCCAAGCCAAAGCATGACGCCAACTGCGGCAACAATAATAAGAATTACGACAATAAGTAAAGGATTCAGATTGCTTTTCGATTCTTCTGCGGAACTTTGTTGTTGTTCATCCATTTTCACTCACCTCCTTTCGTGGACAGATTTGATTACTTACCATTTTTAACATATTTATCGAAAATTGCAACAGACCGATCTAAAATGGAGTTTAGAAAGATATTCTGAAAAAAAGCTTAAATCTTCATGGTGATTATTTAATCCAAGCTTAACAATTAGGTGCTTCAATATGCATATAGCCTGTTTTGTTAAAAATATGTCCTTATCAGTAAACAACAGTGAAGAGGAGGTGATCTATGAAAAAAATACTTATAGTTGAAGATGAACCATCATACTTAAAGTTATTACATAAAGAGTTATCGTTTTATGGTTATGAGGTACTTGAGGCAACTGACGGTAAAAAAGGACTTGAAATGGCAATCCGTCATCATCCCGATCTTATTCTTCTTGATATCAGAATACCCGTCATGAACGGTATTGTCGTTCTCAACGAACTGAGAAAAGATGCGTATGGTAAAACAGCAAAAGTTGTTTTTCTTACCAATCTTGAACCGAACGATAAGACGTTACAAGATGTTATTCATAGTAAGCCTTCTTTTTATCTGATAAAAAGCGACATAGAACTTTCTGATTTGGTAGAAAAAATAAAATCTCTTTTAGAAGCATCTTAAATAACACGACAAAAATATGCGTAAAAATGTTCGTAAAAGAACCCGAATACAATCGCAAATAAATGTGATGGAGACGGTTTCAGAAACCGAAGCGGCTAAATTACTCGGCATTACTCCGGATGATGTAAAAAAATTAGTTCAGCAAGAAATCCTCCACCCCATAAGTTTTGACGATGATAACAACTATTTTGCAGCAGCGGATATTGCAAAAATTAAATACAACAAAAAACAAACGCTTTCTGAAGAAGCAGAACTGGTCGGTATTGAAATCCAAAAAGAAATTGCCTCGTCGGTTTCATTTGTTAAAAAGGCTCTTTTTACTGCGGGCGGCGGAATTCTTATTTACTGTCTTTTAATTATTTTTCTTACCCTTTCATTCGCTATTGCGCCATTAGAAACAGCCCGATGGATTGGATATACACCAAAAATTGAAACGCCGCTTTCCGCCCAATCGGAAAATCCCGATAGCAAAGTGTTGGCAGCCGCAACAAGTTCTATCTCGGAAAACCAAACACTGATGCAGATGATTCTCAAGCCGGCCAGCAAAGCCTCATTCGGGATAATGAAATATACCGCTCCAAAAGCCTACGAAGAAATAGGAAAAATTACAATTATTGATGTTAACGATGTCATGGGAATTGACAGCGAAAACGCGCTGAGTCCTTCAAAACCTATTCACTTTTCATCAAGCGATTTACTGCAAATTGCCGACAGCGGACTCATAGAGAATTTGAATTCTCAATACCTACAGGGTAAAAAACCGGGAACTGAACCCGGAGATATTGCTATTGTCGGTAAAAATCAAATAACAAAACCTCTCACTCTCGCGAGCGATATTGACTCATTGACCAAAAGAATCACTGATTTAGAAATAAAAACCATCTCGGGAGTAACCAACGATAATCTTTCAGGAGATGCCGGTATTACCAATGCTAATTTGGAACACTCGTCATTAACAATTGAGACAACAAGTCCTCTTTCCGGCGGCGGTTCCGTTTCACTCGGCGGAATACTGACGCTCACCTGTCCGACCTGCGGATCGGGAGGATCTTCCTTTACTGCAACGAGTACCGACACGCTAAAGAATAAAACAATTGATACCGGCTTCAATACGCTCTCCGGATTATCGCCGTCAAACTTCTCAATCAGTTCTGTCTCGCAGTGGACAAATGATTCCGGATATATCACGGCAACAACAAGTGATAGTTTAATAAATAAAACAATTTCCGCTTCGTTAAACACAATCAGCGGCTTAACCAATAGTGATCTCTCGGGATCTGCAGGAATTACCAATGCAAATCTGGCAAATGCTTCTGTAGCCATCAATACAAGTACCGGTCTCTCAGGCGGAGCAACTCTCTCGCTCGGCGGCAACATCACACTTACCAACACCGGTGTTACTTCACTTGTCGGAACACCAAATCAAGTAATTACTTCAGGATCAACCGGGGCACTCACACTCTCTCTCCCCCAAAATATAGCAGCAACTTCTTCACCTACGTTTGCAAGCCTTAATCTTACCAATACGGCAAATCAGCTTGTCCTCGGAACAACAAATTTAGGTACGGTCAGCTGGAGTCCCTCGACGACCAGAACGCTTACCTTTCCCGATGCAACGGATACCATTGTCGGGAAAACGACAACAGATATTTTGACAAATAAAACCTTAACAGCGCCGACAATCAACGGCACGGTTACGACAACCGGACTAACGCTCCCCGGTTTTACCGCAAACGGCAGCATCGTGGGCACAGGATCGCCGACGATTACCGGTTTTGGATCTATTAACGGACTAACTTTATCTGCGGCAACCGATGGCTTTACTCTTGCGGGCGGAACAACTTCCCGAACGCTCACAGTAACCGGCGCAGACATTACTGTCGGCTCAATAATCAAACCGACCGCAGCAGGAACACTTACCATCCAATCAAACGGCGCAAATCAAATAACACTTGATACCGGCGGAGCAGCAACACTTTCTATAGGCACGACGAGCGCTTCAGCTATCACTATCGGCAGAGCCGGTACGACAACAACAATTTCAGCTACCGCTTCTGCCAATGATTTAATCATCGGAGGCGGAGCAACTATTACCAGGCATTTATCCGCGACCGGAACATTTGATGCACCCAATGTGACAGTTCTTTCCTGCAGCGACATAGGAACAGTTACCGTTACCGGAGCAGCAACAGGTGATACGGTGCTCGCGACGCCCACACCTGTCGGCGGCGGCATTGAGACGCTAACACTTATCTGGAATGCATATGTAAGCAGTAGTAACACGATAACAATACGTGCATGCAATATGGGCAATATTCTCGGCCAAAATCCCGCAAGCCAAACCTGGAGAGTTGACGTATGGCAACATTAGTGAAAAAATATATCTATTATGCAAAATGCTGATACTCATTCTCTTGGACAAAAGCGCTACTACCTCGCTGCCGGCTTAACAAGTCTTATATATATCTGTCTTACTTTTTTTGTTCCTCGGTCACCAAATAATGCGTTTCATTTCAGCCAATTACAAATTGCTCTGTTGCAAATAACAATTATCATCCCCTATGCTGCCACCTGGTGGTTTGCAGCGTATGGATTGTCCAAACTTGAAAAATATATTGCATTTGCAAAGGAAGACAATGCCACGATTATCATGCTTCTTCGTTCATTTCGTTCCGGCCTCTTATGGATTATTGTTGGCACGGTTCTGGTGGCGCTGATTGGCGGAATTCGATCGTATTTTATGACAAATACAGCAGTTCTTCCTTTTTTTACTATTGTGACTAATTATTTATATGTTTTTCCTCAATTAATTGGATTTTTTCTTATGTATCGCGGCGCAATGCAGTTACAGGCTTCGAAAGAAATGTCCGAACACAAGCACAACAGCTCTCTCCTCACCACAATCGTTGTTTTCTTTATCGCGTCTATTTACTTGTATTTAATGGCAACCAATCCGACACGCCAATTTTCTGCTGATCGGACGATCCCTGCTACCTATTTTCTTCCTGATATACTCATCGTACTTACTATTGCCTTACCGATTCTTGCCAGCTGGTGGTTTGGTTTTTCCGCAGCGTTTACTCTCAGTGATCTTATTCCCTATCTGACGCGCGCAGAACTCTTTAAAGGAATCACCCGGATTGCCTATGGTATTTGGTCAATTATTTTCACCTCAATTCTCATCCAAGCTCTGCTTTCTCTCGGAGGAACACGACTCTATAGTTTGGGGATCGGCATCATATTACTTATTATCTATATTTTTGTCATCTTACAAGGAATTGGCTATCTTTTTATTGCCCTCGGTTCAAAATCGTTACAAAAAGCATTCCATGACTAAAATCTATGCGGATACGGACAAAATTTCTTCTCATCTTTCTGATAACATCTCTTCTTCCTGTCATTTTCTTGACATATATCAACTTTGATTTTTCCCGAAATGCGTTAATAAAAGATACGCAAAATAATCTGGAGACAATAGCAGATCTTCAGACAGCAAATGTTCATACCATTATTAATGCATACAAAAATAGGATTAATTTTTTAGCAACTCGACCGACAGTTCTGAGTGAAGTAACAACATTTAATAATGCCAAGGACAATACTCAGATAAAGAATACTCTTACTAGTATTCTTTTGTCTCTTCCTGATATACAAATAGTATCGTTAATTGATCCGCAAGGAAATGTTGTCGTTTCAACTGATGATTCTGTTATTGGAAAAAAACAATTTATCTCTCATCTTCCTGTAATTAAGGTAGCGAAAGATACACCGAGTATTGATTTTTTACCGGATACTGATGGTGATTTAAAAATCCGTTTTAGAAAAACTCTTTTTGATAAAACAACAAAACTTGGAGAGTTAGAATTTATTACCAAAAAAAATATTTTCAATACAGTCACAAATAATTATATCGGTCTTAAAAAAACCGGTGAGGTTGATTTAGCAATTAAAGATAATGCCGGTAAAATATTTTTTATTACTCCCACTCGTTTTAAAAAAACAGCCGGATATATTCCTTCTACCTTTGCGGAAACAACCCCAAGTGCAGAAGCTCTTAAAAAGAGTAACCGTTTTATTCCGGAAACATCTGATTATAGAGGAAAAGCTGTCGCTGCTGTAACGAGATACTTATCTGATTTAGACATGGGACTGGTTGTAAAGATTGATCGGGATGAAGCTTTCCAATCGGTTAATTCTTTACGGGATAATATCTTACTTTTTGCTTTCATCTTGACGCTTGTTGTGATCATGGCGACACTCTTTTTTGTCTATTCAATTACCGGACCAATTATCAATCTCCTATCTGCTGCCAAAGGTGTCCACACCGGTGATCTTTCAAAACGGGCATTGGTACTTTCAAAGGATGAAATCGGAGAGCTGTCAACTTCATTCAATACAATGCTTGATTCCCTCCAAGCATCCCATGAAAATCTGGAAAAAACAGTTACAGAACGCACCCGACAACTTGAAGCGACAAACAAAGATTTGGAAGGATTTAGCTATTCTGTCTCCCATGATCTGCGGGCACCCCTGCGTTCTATTGACGGATTTTCACAAATTCTTGAAGAAGATTATGCGGCAAAACTTGATGATGAAGGCAAACATGTTATCGCTACTATCCGAAATAGTACCGTCCAAATGGGAAGACTTATCGATGACCTGCTGGCATTCTCGCGCCTCGGACGACAAGCACTCAAAACACAAGATGTTGATATGACATCTTTGGCAAAATCAGTCTTTGATGAACTCAAAATTGCAAATCCGACCCGCGTCATACAATTTAATTGCGCAGATCTTCCGCATGTTCATGGCGATGCGGCACTTCTCAAACAAGTATGGGTCAATCTCTTGTCCAACGCGATCAAATATACCAAGAAAAAAGAAACGGCAATTATTACCGTCGCTTGCACCCCCGACAACACGCATAATACCTATTATGTAAAGGACAACGGTGCGGGTTTTGACATGCAATATAAGGATAAATTATTCGGTGTGTTTCAACGGCTCCACAGCGCTCAAGAATTTGAAGGGACAGGTGTCGGTCTTGCTATCGTCTCGCGTATTATTGCCAAACATGGCGGCACTGTTCGCGCCGAAGGCATCGTTGACCAAGGTGCCACCTTTTATTTTTCATTGCTTAAGGCCTAATAGTTGTGTTGACATTTATTTAAGGCCTGCGTAAACTAGATTTATGGCACAAAATCTTAACGGAGTTGAAATATTACTTGTAGAAGATAGTCCAAATGACGTCGAGCTGACGCTCCGCGCCCTCCAAAAAAATAATTTAGCAAATAAAGTCTATACGGTCAAAGACGGCGAAGAAGCAATTGAATTTATCTTCGCTACCGGTCAATATGCGACTCGGGATATTAATTTTCCTCCGAAAGTTGTTTTTCTTGATCTCAAACTTCCAAAAATAAGCGGCATTGATGTTCTCAAAAAAATAAAGTCGGAAGAAAAAACAAAAACAATTCCCGTCGTTGTTGTGACTTCTTCGCAGGAATCACAAGATATTAAAGAATGCTATGCACTGGGTGTAAATAGTTTTATCCAAAAGCCAATCGAGTTTGATAATTTTGTCAAAGCAATTTCAGATGCCGGTCTTTACTGGATGGTCATCAATAAATCTATCTAATTATGGATTCACCCACAACGCCTTCAAAACAATTTCATGTCTTATTGATAGACGATGATGAAGCGCTGCGCAGACTTTTCGGGGGTTATTTAGAAAAAGTCGGCTTTCAAATTATCTATTCGGATAACGGTGAAGACGGTCGCGAGATAGCCCGCCGACTCCAGCCAGATATCATCCTCCTTGATCTCACGCTTCCAAAAATGGACGGCTATGAGGTAAGTTCGAGATTGAAAAAAGAAGAGATGACCAAAAATATTCCTCTTGTTATTCTGACAAACGCGGACATTTCACAGGAAGCTGAAAAATTCTTTAAAGAGCGCGGCATTGCAGATTATATTCATAAATCGATACAAGCAGATGAGCTCGTTGCGCGCGTGAGAAAAGTATTAGACCTCTCCGATGATCAACCACAGCTCCCTACTACAAGGTCATCTGAAAACGAAGCAAGTTAACCGTTACGCTTTTTTCTCTTTAGTAGCAACAAAATAAATCATCGCATCCCGCATAAAAACAGCAAGTCCTTTACCGAATTTTTCATAATACGCGGCAAATCGCGGATCATCAACATACATATTTCCTAAACCCAGATACATTTCATAATTGGGTTCATAAAACGTACGGAGTCCGTCATAGTGCTCTGCGATCAATTCCTGTACCTCAGGACTATCAATTGAAAAACCTTTCTCCCGAGCCTCTGCAATTTTTTGTGTTAAGTCAGTTCCTTTTTTGGCAATACGATCGTAATCAGCTTTCGTAAAATGCTTTGTTCGCTCTTCACTTTGTTTGTAAGCATCTGTTTCGCCCCAGCGCTTCTTGGCTTCTTCTTTGTATTCTTCCATTTGTTTTTTGGTAAAACCGCCGTACATATCATCGTTTTTCATATACTCACCCCCTTCTTTACTTTTGATTGTTTTTTCAATGGTAGCAAGTAATTCATCAAGTCTTTTTCTCTTCAACCGCAGCATTGACCGCTGCTCTTTCATTGCCGCCAAGACGTCAAACGCCTTCGACTCCATAATCGCTTTGATCTGCTCTAAGGAAAACTCTAGTTCCCGAAAAAACAAAATCTGTTGGAGCTTTAAGAGCTCCTTTTCTTCATAATAACGATACCCATTACTGCCTGAAAATGACGGTTTAAGGAGACCGATTTCATCATAATGATGAAGCGTCCGCACGGTAATCCCTGCAAGCTCTGCCAATGTGTGAACAGTATATTTCATATAACCGGATTATAAACTATTACGTATCGTTAGTGTCAAGTGCTTAAAAATTTTTCTTCATAAACAACATGTGCTAAGATTAAAAGTATGTTCAAAAAGTTGGCAGGATATACCTTCATCTCACTTCTCTCATTTTGTGTCTTTTCACTTTTTCTCAATACTGCCGCCAATGCCAAAGGCTCCGGATCAGATATCTTTTCCTCGGTTCTCGGCAAATCCACGTCAAAGCCCGGATCCCCCACGCCTCCCCCTCCCATAGCCATTCTCATCCCGACAAAACCACCAAGTACGCCGTCACCCACAGAAGAAACACCGACAACCGTCCCGACAGCTGCTCCCACCACCGCACCGACTTCTGCCCCCACCTCCGCCCCCACCGCAACCCCGACACCAACCGACACGCCAACGCCAACAGATTCACCCACTCCCGTTCCAACAGGAATTCAGCCGTCAGGCACTGATCTTGATAGATGGTTTACCCAATATGCTGATGAATATCATGTTGACCGAACCTTATTACATGACATTGCCGAATGCGAATCACACTTTAATACCAATTCAGATACAAATCCTCCTTACGTCGGCATGTATCAATTTGATCCAACCACTTGGAGCAATACAAGAACGAGTATGGGTGTGAATTTTGATCCTAATCCTGATTTGAGAAGAAATGCAGAAGAATCAATTAGAACAGCTGCATATAAGATTCATGTAGATGGCCCATCTGCCTGGCCGACACCCACCTGCCAATAAGTTTAACTATTTTTCCAATATTTTTTCCATTCTTCATACTCTGACAGCGATTTGGTTTTTTTAACCCGGTCGACAAACATAATGCCGTTAAGATGATCAATCTCATGCTGAAAAACTCGTGCATGAAAAGCATAGTCAAGCTTAAAACTAATCGGCTTTCCCGAACGATCCAAACCAGCGACTGTGCAAGTTATGAAACGAGGCACCAAGCCCCGAAGATCAACCGACAGATCCCCTTCCCAATCTTCCGATTTTTCCTGAGCATGTGCAATGATTTTGGGATTTATTACGATCGTCAGCGGAAATGCTCTTTTTCCCGGATAACGCGGATTTTTCGGATCAACATGAACGACAATAACCCGTTTGTTCACGCCGACTTGCGGAGCCGCAATCCCCGCTCCGTTGCTTTTCAAACAGAGATCAACTAACTCATCTAGAAATTTTTGAAACCGTTTGGTCGCCAATTGTTTTTTGGCAACAGCAGTTGACCTGATGCGAAGCGCCGGATGACCGAGACGGATAAGGGATAACATTGCTGATAGTATACCAAAGCTATTTGATCTTCGCGGCAATAAAATTAAGAAGTGATGCGACAAGACTAAAAAGCACAGCAGACCAAAAACTATCAACGGTAAATCCGGGAACAAAATATGTCACAAGAATCACAATAATCGCATTAATAATGACAGTAAACAAACCGAGTGTGAGAATAGTAATCGGCAGCGTCAAAAGAATCAAAATCGGCTTAAGAAGCATGTTGAAAAAACCGAGAAGTAAGGCAACGAGAAGAGCTGTTGTGAAACCGGCAACGTGGACCCCGGGCAAGATATATGAGGCTATAATGACGATGAGCGCGCTGGCTACCCAATTAAATAAAATTCCCATCTGAATTCAGTATAACAAATTTAAAACTTATTCCAAAGGACCTGGTTGGTCACTTCGTGGTGATAGAGCACTTCGGAGTCTTTAACCAATGTTCCCAAGGCTTTCGGACTTCTGTCCGCAGCCGCCTGTTTATAGGCAATGTATTTCTCTTTATTTTTTTCTCCGATAATTTTACCGACAAAATCACTCGCTTTAAAAAGTCTAATCGCGTCATGAATATTGTCGGGGAGGAAACGAAGCCGTTCTCTCTTATCTTCAGCTTTTTTCAATTTATCCCCTTCCATACCGACTTTCAGAATGGTGAAGAGAACCAAATACGGATTTGCATCGGGTGCGACTGACCGCACTTCAATACGTGCTGTTTTGTGATTGCCGACAGGAATTCTGATCATCGAGCCACGGTCAATTGGTGAAACTTTAATTTGATTCGGCGCTTCAAAGTGCGGATCGAGTCTTCGGTATGCGTTCACAGAAGAGTTAAGAATCAAACAAATTTCCGGCGCGTGATTAAGAAGTTTCAGAATGAAATCCCAGGCGATTTTTGACATACCTTCTTTGCCTTTCGGATCATAAAAAATATTTTTTCCTCCTGCGCCGAGTGAAAAATTGGTATGCATTCCCGAGCCGTTAATCCCCATTACCGGTTTTGGTAAAAATGTTGCCGTCATGCCGAGATTGCGTGCGACCTGACGACAGACCAATTTATACAACTGGATCTTGTCCGCTGCTTTCACCACATCGGTGTAGGAAAAATTCATTTCAAACTGACTTGGTGCCACTTCAGGATGATCTTTTTCATTTTTAAAACCCATCGCCCGTTGTGCTTCAGCAGACCGATCAATAAATTGGCGGAGTTTATCGAGCGGCAGTGAATGGAAATAGCCGCCGGATGAAATAAGCTTGAAACCGTTGACGCTGTTAAAATCCTGTTCGCTGCTCACTCCGTCAATGACAAATCCTTCAATTTCAGCAGCAGCAAAAGCAGTTATCCCCTCTTTTTTCTTCAGTTTCTCTGTATAATTTTTCAGTTGTCCGCGAAAATCGGATTCATACGAAGTTCTGTCCCGACCGAGTACCGATGCGAAAAAGATAACCTTTCCCGGACCAAAAACATCTGCCGGCAAAAATTTAATGGACCCCCAGTCAACATCAAGCCGCAAATCCGATTCGCTCTGTGCGGTGAATCCGCGGATTGAAGAGCCGTCAAAGGTCAGATTATCAAGAGAATCCAAGAAAAACTTCTTATCATAATCGAGCATGTGGAATCGTCCTTCAATGTCGCTGAAACACAGAGTGACTGCTTTAATTCTTTTTTCTTTGAGGAGATAGTCGGTGTATTCTTTTTGTAATTGCGCGGGAGTTAATTTGTCGGCTTTTTCCGATGCCGCGAGGTTCATTTCTTCGAGTTGTTCGTAGGAGAGTTCTAAAAAGGTTTTTAGGTTGTTGCCCGTATCCATAAATTATTTACCCTAAGATTAATTCTTAATATAGACTTAATTATACTTAATGTCAAGAGGATTAGTATTAATTAAGTTACAAAGTTGCTATTTTCTTTACCGTATTCCAATTGCGGGTTGTTAAAGACTTACTGAACTCTTTCTCTATAAAACTCATGGCATCTGTTGTTTTCGTTTTTGCCGATCTCACAATCATCCACAGAACTTCCCGATCGGTTTTTTGTAAAATGTGAAAATCTTTGTTCGGAGAAAGATACGGAAGTTTTAAAGAATTATCTCTCTCACCATCCGCAAAAAAAGAGACATACAAACCATGATCCGGTGTCACGTGTATCTTTCTAAACGGATCCATCTTGATAAGTGCGGCTATCTCAGCAAGCGTCCTGAGTATTATTTTACTTTCAAAACCAAACGTTTCTTGAAACGTTTTTTCAATTTTTCCCGCCAGAACTTTTGGGTTTGTTTCGAGATTGTCAAAAATAACATTACCGCTATTCAAAAGTGTCTTAACGTTCGTCGATCCCATCAAGGTAAACATCGCCTGCAAATCTCCCATACTAACTTTTTTATTGCCCCCGACATTAATCCCCCGCAATAATGCTACATATCTCGTCATGCAATAAGTATAACACTCAAATGCAATTGGTAAATTAAACCATTTGTGTTATGCTGGGTCTATGAGTCAACGAACACCATTGTCTCCTGAAGAGCTCAGTAAAAAAATTCAGGAAATTACTCCTCTTCCTTCGGTTTTTGATCTTGTCGGCGTTCACGTCGTTATCACCGATGAAAATGCAAATATTCTCTATATGAATAAAGCTGCTGAAAAACAAACAGGATTTTCAAGAGAAGAATCAATCGGTAAAACACCGGGAGATCTGTGGGGAGGCAATGAAGATGAGGAGGTCTATAAAAAACTATGGATGGATATAAAAACAAATAAGACAACCTTTGCAGCAAAAATGAAAAACAAAAGAAAAGACGGTACGGAAATGTATCAACAATTATCAATTACTCCTGTCTTAGATGATGCGGGCAACATAAAATATTTTATCGCGATCGAACCCGATGTAACAACCGAACAAATGAAAACAGATAATCTGCAGATTCAGGTGAATCTTCTGTTCCAGTCCGCAGTGGATCGCGAACTTACCATGACCCAGCTAAAAAAAGAGCTTGCAGCCTTGCCCGCAAAATAGCTTACGCAAAATACGGTATTCCCCACCATTTGACAGGATTAGTAAACCGATAATTTTTATTTAAACTCGCAATTTCTCCTTGATCTTCTGCGGTAATATCAAAATCAAAAATATTACTATTTTCTCTGATTCTTTCAGGAGTAATACTTTTTGGAATTGCAATCGTCCCTCGGGCAACCGCCCATCGCAGCATAACTTGTGCCGGTGTTTTATGATACTTTTTTGCTATCTTGCGAATGATTGGTTCTTCAAAAAGAACAGGGCCCTTTCCGCCGTCACCTGTCGTCCCTGCTCTTCCGAGTGGTGAATATGCTGTCACGGCAATCTCTTTTTCCTGACAATACGCGATGAGATGCTCCTGAGTATTGTACGGATGAATCTCAACCTGATTCATCGCGGGCTTGATAGTAGCATAGGTTAAGAGATCAACAAGCATTGGAATCGTAAAATTCGCAACACCGATTGATTTGACCAAGCCCTTTTTTACCAACTGCTCCATCGCCTTCCACGTTTCCTGAACCGGCACTGTATCTGTCATAATCTTTCCGTCTTGGTATATCCCATCTAAACCATTCCCATGCTTGAAAGCAACTCCCCAATGCATAAGATATAAATCGAGATAATCAAGTTTAAGATCTGAAAGCGTTTGTCTGCAGGCTTTTTCGACATGCTCCGCTCGGTGGTCCGTATTCCATAATTTACTCGTGATAAAAAGGTCTTCACGCTTTACTTTCTTGCCGATAACATCACTGAAGACTTCACCGATCTCTTTTTCGTTGCGATAAATACTTGCGCAGTCAACATGATGATAGTCGGCTTCGGTTATCGCAAATCTGACTGCTTCTCCGACTTCATTCGGAGCTGATTTCCATGTTCCGATGCCTAAAACAGGAATTTTGTTGCCATCATTAAGAGTAATTTTTTTTGCATAGACAAATTTTATCACACAAACATTATTTCTTGTTTGGTGTTTTGAAGAAAAGAAATATCACGATGAAAGAACCGATTACTGTCGCAAGCCAACCCATCCCCGCAAGCCGGAGAATGTTATCTTCCCTGATTTCCACTTCGCGAAGCGATCTTCCTGCCAGGACATATCCTTCGCTTTTATTATTAAAATACGTCACGACAACCGCCTCACGGACGTTTGTTGCGGGTTGCCACGTCAATCTATTTTGCCCGGTTGCCTTTGTGTACTCCAAAACGCCTTGCGGTAATTCGGGTATTTTCCCGCTTAATCTCACTGTTGAGGAAACAACGTTACCGGATTTGTCATAGATAATAACAAAAGGAGCAATACTGTTGGTCAGCTCAATCTTTCTCGGAAGAAGAGCTGTAGCATCTTTTCCTTCTGCGAGCGTGCTCGCTATATCTTCGGACAACTGAATCTGCGGATCATTGGCCGTCTGACGAAGCATTTGCTGTGTTATGACATGAACCGAGAAAAAAATACCGGTAATAATAAGAATCAAAGGCAATAAATATCGAAATTTGCTTTGCATAGGACACGTAGTATACCACGAATTTTAGGAGGTGTATAATAATGGTATGACAAAACAAAAAAAGAAATCAAAAAAACTTTTCTTGTTGATCGCGGGAATTATCGGCATATTCTTTCTTCTGTTCTTTTTCTTTGCCGCCAGGATGGTGTTTAGTATTACCCCACCGGACAAACAATGTACCACGCCTCATACTGCGTCTTCAACCCCACCGAGCAAACTCGAAACTGCAAATGATTATTTTCTCCGGGGAAATTATAACTATGAACTCGGTAAATGCGAAAACGCAGTCACGGATTATACCAAAGCCATCGAAATGAAAAACAATTTTGCAGAAGCATACAATAACCGGGCATATACTTATATGCGGATGCAGCGATACGCCGATGCGCTGCCTGATCTTGATACTGCCATCAAACTTCGCCCGGATTATGTCAACGCTCTCATGAACCGGGGAGATATCTACAACTATTATTATGCGATTGACCGAAAAAAAGCTGTGAAAGATTATGACAGAGTGCTGCAACTTGTGCCTCCTGAAAAATATCGCGAACTAAGTCTTTGCGGTCATCGCCTCCTTGCACAAAATGGAGGATGGAGGCCTGCTGTTTTTTTCACACTCCTTATCAAGGGTTATAATGCGGGATGTAAATAATCAACCAAAGGTAAACGCGAAGACTTCTGTTCCGGAATTTTGAAACTCCAATCGCAAAAGATGAGCTCCGGGATTTCCTTTCAAGTCAATCAGATTATACAATCTGTCACTGTCAATCGTAACGACACCATTTACCACATCAGAACCCGCGTGCAAATTATCTACGAGTTTTCCGTCCAAAAACACTTTCACCGTCGGATTTTTATTAACTCCGGGTCGAAGTACTAAAAAAACTTTATCTGCATAAAAATTGTAATTCAACACCGCGTTACTTCCCGTCACCGCATATTCATCCCGAATATCCCAGTCGCCGCCGAGACTGAATGAATTAGCAGCTAAATCAGACGAAAGCGTCAAGGATTTTTTCCCGGCTCCGATAGTGCCCGTTGGGTAATAGTACTGCATTCGATTCGCGCCGACGTAGGTTTCAGGAGATAAAGATCCTCCCGGTGTCTGATCGGGCATGTCATCCAATTTCTTCGTAACTTTATTGCCTGCTTCTTTCAAAAGTAACTGGATCGCCTGCTCCATCTCAGGATACTCGCCTTCCCCGAAGTGAGTGCATCTGATCGTACCGGTTGCATCAATTAAGTATTCTGCGGGCCAATACTGATTACTAAAATTATTCCATGTTGCATAATCGTTATCCTGTGCCACGGGATAATGAATGTTATACATCTCAATCGCGTGTGCAACGTTGGGCGGTTCTTTTTCAAAGGCAAATTCGGGTGTATGAACGCCGATGACGACAAATCCCTGATCTTTGTATTTGTTGTACCAAGAAGTTACATGCGGAAGCGTACGAATACAGTTGATACACGTATAGGTCCAGAAATCAACCAAAACGACCTTACCCTTCAGATCATTTATTGATAAGGGCTTATCTGTATTCAACCATTTTGTAATGCCGACAAAGTCGGGCGCCGGGCTGTTGGCATTTAATAATCCGCTTGAATCACTGACGCTTTGTTGTTTCGTTCCTTTCAAAAGATTCAATCGCTTGATCACCGGGTCACTGTTTTCAAATCCGTTAATTGCTGTCCCCAAAATTGGAAATCTATCAAGCACAAAAAGCTGGAATTTTTGATCATAATTATTCAAGATTGCCAATGCAGCAAGAATCATCACGACGCCAAATACCTGCTGAATTTTTCCCGTATACTTGGATAAACCTCTGGCTTTTCCGACAAATCGCTGTCCTCCGTATGCAAAGGCAAAAAGCGGCACACCGACTCCAATGACATATGCCAAAGTAACCAGTA
>Ga0134124_10000064_pt1 | contig 107619 bp, 74 predicted proteins | sample KB304_FD_96880 | JGI IMG/M metagenome (GOLD analysis project Ga0134124, IMG submission 96880) | Terrestrial soil microbial communities without Nitrogen fertilizer from Kellogg Biological Station, Michigan, USA - KB3-0-4 | ecosystem: Environmental > Terrestrial > Soil > Unclassified ...
CAACGCCTCGATGCTCCGGGGCAACGCCTCGATGCTCCGGGGCAACACCTCGATGCTCCGGGACAACGGCTCGATGCTCCGGGGCAACGCCTCGATGCTCCGGGGCAACGCCTCGATGCTCCGGGGCAACACCTCGATGCTCCGGGGCAACACCTCGATGCCCCAGGGCAACGCCTCGATGTTCCGGGGCAACGGCTCGATGTTCCAGGGCAACGCCTCGATGCCCCAGGGCAACGGCTCGATGTTCCGGGGCAACGGCTCGATGCTCCGAGGCAACAGCTCGATGCTCCGGGGCAACGCCTCAATGCCCCGGGGCAACGCCCCGATGTTCCGGGGCAGATTGGCGGCTTTTCCTCCAGATCAGGGGATCAGGGGAGCCTTCAGCCTTCTCGTCTGGCGGACGTGTTCGCGTGTTCGAGCGTTGCCCGAATAAACCGGGCCGCCAGGATGGTAGCGCTCCCAGCGGGGAGGTTGTGCTGGGAGGCGTTGCCATCTTGGCGACCCGGTCGGCGGACCGCTTGACTCGTCTCTCGGCTCAATCTCTCAACCTCCATGACTGCTGGTACTTACCATCGATCTGCTCACTCCGTGATCAGCTCCGGCAAAAAATAAGTGTGAGATCGGCGGGGCATTTTCCGTCTTTTATATGGGCAGGAGGAATTTTGCCCTTGAAAAAGCACGACCGTAGCTTCCGGCTTTTGTTCTCTCAACCACGCCTGATCGAGGATCTCATCCGCCGCTACATCGGCCATGGCGAGACCTGGGTTGACGACCTCGACTTCTCCACCCTGGAGCGGGTGAGCACCGCCCATGTCTCCGAAAGCCTCAAGAGCCGCGACGGCGATGTCGGCTGGCGTGTGCGGTTGCGCAACACTCCCGTCGCCATCTACCTGCTCGTCGAGTTCCAGTCGGCGCCCCAGCGGTTCATGGCTCTGCGCGAGTCCGTCTATCTCGGACTCTTCTTGCAGCAGCTCCTGAAGCAAGGGGGGCTGACCCCGGATGGCCTGCTCCCCCTGGTCCTCTCAATCGTCGTTTACAATGGGAAGGCACGGTGGCTGGCTCCCCGGGAGCTAGCCGAGCTGATCCGCGGGATCGACGGACCGCTGGCCGCCTTCGTACCGAGGCTGTGGTACCTGCTCATTGAGATGGAAGCCTTTGACGAGGCTGAGCTTCAAGGCAACAACTTGGTCTCCCTCCTCATCCGTCTGGAGAGAGGACGGACTCCGGAGGAGCTGAGTCTGGTCATCCGCGATCTGGTCGCCGCGGTACCAGGGCCGGACGAAGGGGGTTTGCGGCGAGCTTTCGGCGTGTGGATACGGCGCGTTCTTCTCGCCGGCAAGCGAGAAGAGGAGATCCCGGAGCTGGTCAACCTGGAGGAGTTTAGAACCATGCTGCTCGAAACTGTTGAAGAGTGGAACAAAGAGATCCTAGAGAAGGGCCGCAAGGAAGGGCTGGAGAAGGGGCTCGAGAAGGGGCACCGCCAGCTCCTCCTCCGCCAGCTCGCCGTAAAGTTCGGCGTACTGGACAAGGGCACCCGCGCCCGGGTTGCGGCAGCCAGCTCGCGGCGGCTGATGGAGTGGGGCGAGCGGGTGCTCACCGCGGAGCGCCTGGCGGACGTGTTCGAGCATTGACCCGGTCAACGGGGTCGACCCGAATCTAAGCCCTGAGCAAGGTTCAGCGCGCAACCTCCCAACCTCCATTCCGACAACCACTTACCATAGAGCTGCTCACTCCGTGAGCAGCTCGGGCGAAAAATTCGTGTGAGATCAGCGGGCCGTTTTCCGTCTTTTATATGGGCAGGAGGAATTTTGCCCTTGAAAAAGCACGACCGCAGCTTCCGGCTTTTGTTTTCTCAACCACGTCTGATCGAGGATCTCATCCGCCGCTACATCGGCCATGGCGAGACCTGGGTCGACGACCTTGACTTCTCCACTCTGGAGCGGGTGAGCACCGCCCATGTCTCCGAAAGCCTCAAGAGCCGCGATGGCGATGTCGGCTGGCGGGTGCGGTTGCGCAACACTCCCGTCGCCATCTACCTGCTCGTCGAGTTCCAGTCGGCGCCCCAGCGGTTCATGGCTCTGCGCGAGTCTGTCTACCTCGGACTCTTCTTGCAGCAGCTCCTGAAGCAAGGGGGGCTGACCCCTGATGGCCTGCTCCCCCTGGTCCTCTCGATCGTCGTTTACAATGGAAAGGCACGGTGGCTTGCTCCCCGGGAGCTTGCCGAGCTGATCCGCGGGATCGACGGACCGCTGGCCGCCTTCGTACCGAGGCTGTGGTACCTGCTCATTGAGATGGAAGCCTTTGAAGAGGCCGAGCTTCAGGGCAACAACCTGGTTTCCCTGCTCATCCGTCTGGAGAGAGGACGGAGCCCGGAAGAGCTGAGCTCGGTCATCCGCGATCTGGTCGCCGCGATACCAGGTCCGGACGAGGGTGGTCTGCGGCGAGCTTTTGTCGTGTGGATACGGCGCGTTCTCCTCGCCGGCAGGCGAGAAGAGGAGATCCCGGAGCTGGTCAACCTGGAGGAGTTCAGAACCATGCTGCTCGAAACCGTTGAAGAGTGGAACAAAGAGATCCTGGACAAGGGCCGCAAGGAAGGGCTGGAGACGGGGCACCGCCAGCTCCTCCTCCGCCTGCTCGCCGTGAAGTTCGGCGCGCTGGACAAGGGCACCCGCGCCCGGGTGGCGGCTGCCAACTCGCGGCGGCTGATGGAGTGGGGCGAGCGGGTGCTCACCGCGGAGCGCCTGGCGGACGTATTCGAGCATTGACCCGGAAGCGGGGAGCGCTGCGGCTCACCATGCGGTGCCTCCCCGTCCTCCTTCTCCTCGCGCTCGGCTCTCCGGCCGCTTCCCAGACGCCGGAGGCCTCGGCTCCCCCGCCGAGCCCACTGGCCGACTACACGGTCCAGCTTTTCGAGCGACGGACGGCGCGCTTCCAGGATCTCGACAGTCTGCGCCGGGAGCTGATCGCGCAGATCAACGAGGTGCGGACCGGGAAGGGACTCCATCCGCTCACCGGCGATCCGGCTCTCGACCTCGCGGCGCAGGACTACGCGGAGGACGTCTTCCAGGGGATCAAGCGGGCGAAAAACGGTCCGGCGTCCGGCATTCCGCTCGCCCGGCGCGTCGTCTTGCGCCACTACCACGCCGAAGGCGCCATCGGGCAGGCGGTGGTGCAGGGCGCGCTCAGCCCGGCGGTGACGCTCGCCGCGCTCCTCGGCAGCCGGATCGGCGGCAGGTCCGACGTCCTCGGCCAGGGCTACCGGCAGATCGGCCTCGGCCTCGCCTTCGAGCGCCAGGGTGACAGCTTCGACGTGGTCTGGGTGCAGTGCCTGGCCCGGCCCGCTCCGAAGTCGTGAGCCCGGTCTCAGCCGCGGGCGGGAATCGTGTCAGAATGCTCGCGCAAGGACGCCCGGCGATGACGACGAAGGTCAAACAGGTGATTCAGGTGGGGCCGGTCCAGATCGCCCTCCCGGAGGGGGTTTCGGCCAACGACTGGGCCTTGGAGCGGGTCAACGCGCAAAATCCGCGCATCCGCGCCTTCCTCGGCTGTATCCGCCTGCTCGACGGCGTGCTGGAGAGCAACTACGCCATCCTGCACTGCTCGCCGGAGCGGCTGCTCGACATCTGGCAGAAGGTGCGCCAGATCACCGACGTCATCCGCCACCGCATCGGTCCGCTGCTCGACCCCGCGTCGAAAATCCCGCCTCTCGAGGACGCGCGGCAGAACGCCCAGTCGTCGCTCGAGCTACTGGAACGCCATGTGCTGCGCGAGATCGACAAATACCCCGAGCAGGTCGCGCCCGACCAGCTTCCGGAGATCCGCAAGCTCCTCTGCATCTGCATCGGCCAGATCCACGCCTTCCTGCAGGACACCTTCGGCGAGGTCATGGCCAAGGACCCGCGCAGCCTGCACGACGCGGACTACTTCCTGTCCAAACGTTTCCCGAAGGACATCGAGGAGGCGGAGTGGCTGCATGCCACGCTGATGCGGCTGCGCTCCTACCTCGACAAGCTGGACCAGGTCCGCCCGCAGCATCTGACCCATCCGTCGGACCAGATGCGCCGCGAGGAGACGCTGCCGACGCGGCCGTCGTGGCGCGGCTCCAAGGCTTTCCTGGAGATCCTCCTGAACGGGTTGACCCCGAAGCTCAAGGAGATCCTGCCGCTGCGCGGTGTGCGCTTCTATGAGATGGAGCTGCTGGACCGCTACGCCATGGAGCTGCCCACCCGCTGCCGCATCACCATCGAGCTGCATGAGATGGGAAGCGAGACGGTCGACGCGATGAAGGCCACGACGCCGAGCACCGCGCGGTCCGACCGCGAGCAGGGTGTGCGCGACCTCCTCGCCTGCCACGCCGTGCTGAGCCGCCGCGTCGCCGTGCTCCTCACCGAGATCGACAAGCTGTTCCAGGACCTCGTCGCCTTCGTCCCCCTCTGGCTCGAAGCGGTCGAGAAGCGGCGCGCCCTGCTCCTCAAGCGGAGCCTGGAGGAGAAGGGCCACAGCACACCGTTTTCAGCGGCCGGGCTCGATGTCGACAGCGACGAGCTCGATCACTTGTTGGGATAGCGGCCGAACGGCTTCTTGCCGCCGTGCGTCGGCGGCTTGCCACCGGGCCGGCGGAAACCACCCGGACCGCCCGCGCCTCCCGGGCCAGGACGCCGCTCGGGGCGGCGCTCCTCGCCGGCGGGCGCCGTCTGATCCGGCCGGGCGACGCGCACTTCGACCTGCCGGCCGCGGATGGTGGCCTTCGCCATCCGCTCCAGCACCTGCGGCCCGTAGCGCGCGGGCACCTCGACGAAGGTGAACGAATCGTAGATGTCGATCGCGCCGATCGCCTTGCCCGGCACGTCGGCCTCGTTGGCGATGGCGCCGACGATGTCCGCCGGGCGCACACCGGCGCGGCTGCCCGCCGGGATGAACAGGCGCACCATGCCGTCTTCGGTCTGCGGCACCTCCCGCGGCTCGGGCTCCAGGGCGACTTCGAGCGGCTTGTCGCCGCGCGCCAGGCGGGCGGCGGCGGCGGCGATCTCGGAGACGTCGAGCCCCTCCTCCACCAGCTCCTCCACCAGGGTCAGATAGAGGTCGAGGTCGCCTTCCGCCAGGGTCTTGCGGATGCTCTCCTTGAACAGCGCCATGCGGCGCGCCGCGACGTCGGCGCGGGTGGGCATCTTCATCGGCAGGAGCCGCTGGCCGGTGAAGCGCTCGATGTCCTGCATCATCCGCCGCTCGCGCGGCGAGACGAAGAGGACGGCGATGCCGGAGCGGCCCGCCCGGCCGGTGCGGCCGATGCGGTGCACGTAGGCCTCGACGTCGTTGGGGATGTCGTAGTTGATGACATGGCTGATGCGGTCGACGTCGAGGCCGCGGGCCGCCACGTCGGTCGCCACCACGATCTCCACCTGGCCGGCGCGCAGGCGGCGGATGACGCTCTCGCGCTGGATCTGGTTCATGTCGCCGTGCATGGCCTCGGCGGCGTACCCGCGGGCCTGGAGCTTCTCCGCCACCTCGGCGGCGCCGGTCTTGGTGCGGGTGAAGATGAGCACCGCCTCGGCCGGCTCGGTCTCCAGGATGCGGGAGAGCGCGTCGAGCTTCTGCTGCGGCGCGAGGATCAGGAAGCGCTGCTCGATCGCCGGCACGGTGAGCATGTGGCGCTCGATGGCGATCGACTCCGGATTCTTGAGGTGCCGCGACGCCACGCGCCGGATCTCCGGCGGCATGGTGGCGGAGAAGAGCGCGGTCTGCCGGTGCTCACTCGGCGCCTGGGAGAGGATCGAGTCCACGTCCTCGATGAAGCCCATGCGGAGCATCTCGTCCGCTTCGTCGAGCACCGCGGTGCGCACGCCGTCGAGCTTCAGCGTGCCGCGCCGGAGGTGGTCGAGGATGCGCCCGGGGGTGCCGACGACCACGTGGACGCCGCGCACCAGGCGCTGCTGCTGACGGTCGATCGGCTGGCCGCCGTAGACCGGCAACACACTGACCCGGCCGACGTACTTGGAGTAGGTATGGAACGCTTCGGCCACCTGGATCGCCAGCTCGCGGGTGGGGGCGAGCACGAGCGCCTGCGGCTCCGCCCGCGCCAGATCGAGCCGCTGGAGGATCGGAAGGGCGAACGCCGCGGTCTTCCCGGTCCCGGTCTGCGCCTGGCCGATGAGGTCACGCCCGGCGAGCAGCACCGGGATCGTCTTCGCCTGGATCGGCGTCGGCGCCTCGTAGCCGACCTCCATCAAAATCTTCAGGAGGGGCTCGGCGAGCCCAAGATCCGCGAACGTTCCATCCTTCTCTCCCATGTCCGGCCTCTCGTCCATTCTTCTCCCCCTTTGCGAGTACTATACCTGTAGCGGACGTGGGACACGGTACGATGACGCTCTACGAGAAGCTGAACGAGGAGATGCAGGCGACGGTAGACGCCTGGGTGGACCGTCTCATCGTCCTCGACTGGGGCCGCCGCAGCGACCTCCTCACCGAGTCCGCCCTCACTTTCGCCGAGGACATGCCGGCGGACAAATCGAACCTCGCCGCCCGCGGCTTCATCACCGCGGTCCTGGAGCGCCTTTGCGCCAGCGAAGACGGCCACCCCGGAGTGGCGGCTGAGGCCGAAGCCGTCACCGACATCCGCCAGGCTCTCCTCTACCTCGCCTCCCTCGACAGCGGCCACCGCGCGCTCGCCAAGGCGTATCTCGATGAGCATCCGGAGATCCGCGACGAGGTGGCGCGAGGGCTGGCGGAGGAGTCGTAGGGCGGCTCAGTTGCCTTCAGTTGCCTCCATTCAAAAGCCCCATCTCCGCCCCGCTCTCCTTTGCCGCCTTGACCGCCCGGTCATATTCCTCCTGATGATGCGTCGCCTTGGCGGCGATGGCGAGGAGGAGGTTGCCTTCGGCGCTGTCCAGGCCGCCGATGTCCGCGAGCCCTTTGCGCAGCCGGCGGAAGGCTTTGTCGGAGTCGCCGCGGCGGATCTCCAGGCGCGCTTTGAGCAGCTTCCATTCGGTACCCTCGGAAAGCCTGTCCGAGCGGTCGAGGGCTTTGTCGGCGTCGGCGTCGCGGTTGGCGTCGAGGAAGAGACGCGCCCGGGACAGATCGATCAGTGCGTTTTTCAAGCGGCGGACGAATTGGACTTCGTCGTAATAGACCGTGCCGCCGTATTCGGGCGGCTCGTCGTCCGCTTTATAGGCGCGGTCGAAGAGCGCTTCGGCGTCGGAGGCCTTGCCCGCCTCGGAGGCCTCCAGGCCCTGGAAGAGCAGGGCCTGCTTGGGATTTCTTTTCTCATCCCAGAAGCGGCTGAAGACCTCTGATTCCTTGTCGAGCCAGAGCTCCTTGGGCTCGAAATCGAGATCGATCGCGATCGGGGTCGTGGCGCCCTGGAGCCGCATGTTGCCGCGGATCAGACGGTTCGCGCCGCTCTTCGCCTTCTTCGCGTCGCTTTTGGGATCGTAGACGGCGATCTCGACCGGCACGGCGAGGGTGGACTGCGCGACCTGGATCTGATCGATCGGCTGGCGCGCGACGTCGAGCGCGCCGCCGGGCGTTTTGATCACTTTGTAGCGGAATCGACGCGGGGTTTTCTGTCGCGCCTCTCCCACCACCTGGAAGCCGCCGCCGGCCTTCGGCTCGAAACGGTAGGTGTAATAGACCTCGGGCAGGCCGGTGCCGTAGATGAACTGATCGGCGAAGCCGTGCAGGTCGAACGACGTGATCTGTCCGAGGTCCGCCAGCAGCTCTTCAGTCGACAGCGTTCCCTGCCCCGCCTGTCTCATGTTGCGGACGATCTGGCCGAGCGCCTTGCGGAAGCTCTCCTCGCCGAGGCCGCGGGCGAGCATGTTGAGGACCAGGGTGCCCTTCTGGTAGACGATCGCCCGGTAGGCGTCGTCCGAATGGCTGGAGAGGAGGCGCTCTCCCAGCACCACCGGACCGACCGACTCGACAATGCGGCCGTCGGGAAGATTCGCGGTCAGCTCGCGCTGCCAGCCGGCGGTCATCCCGGCCAGGCCCCGATCCTTGCTGTCGAGGCGGGCCCTGGCAAACTGCAAGGCGCAGAAGCTCGCCATCGCTTCGCTGATCCACTGGTCGCGGTAGCTCGCCCAGCCCACCGCGTTGCCCCACCACTGGTGCGCCAGCTCGTGGGCGACCACCTGCCGGCGGTCCTGCAGGCCGAAGAGATGATTCCACACCCCCGCATCGAGCAGCATGCCGTCGGCCAGGGTGACGAAGCCCTGCATCCCCTGCGAAAAGTTGCGGTGCGCCGCGGTGGCCACGGTCAGGTAGTCCAGGGGATACGGGCCGAAAAGCTCCTCGTAGTAGGCCAGGGCGTCGGTCACCGTCTTCTTCACCTCCTCGCGGCCGGACTTGCCGAGCGTGCTCGCCGGGTCGAAGGCGAAAGTGACGTGGACGTGGCCGGCCTGCGCCTCTTCGGTCTTGAAGTGGCCGACCTCAAAGGAGGTGCCGGAGGCCGGCAGGTCGATCACCCGGCGCTCCCAGCGGAGCCCGCCGGACTCGCCGCCGTCCATCCGCTGGCCGGTGGCCACCAGGTCGAGCCCCTTGGGCCAGCGGTAGGTGATGTCATAGCGGGCGCGGTCGGTATTGCCGGCGTGGGGGTACCACTCGGAGGTGTCGAGCAGGGTGTAGAGGTTCCAGTCCTTGTTGATCGCCGTGCCGGTGTAGTCGACGGCCAGTTGCACCGTCTCCCCCGCCGCCGCGGCGCGCGGCAGGACCACGGCGAGGTCGCGCCCGGAGCGCTGGAAGAAGAGATCGGCTCCGGCGCCGTCGGTCACCTTGGTGACTTTCAGGTCGCGCTGCAAGCGCAGGGAGACCAGGCGGACGCCCTGGAAGCGGCATTTCAGGTCCAGCCTGGCGTGGCCGGAGAGCCGCACGTCGCCTTCTCCGGCGGTGACGTCCAGGGTGTACTTCTCCGGCTCGAAGGGAGCGCCGCCCGGCACCGGCTTCCCTGCCTTGTCGCGTAGCGAGGCGGCGAGCCAGGTGTCCCACTGGCCGAGATCGTCGAGCTCGAGCCCCACCAGCCGACCCTTGCGCTGCTCGCGCTGGATGGCGCGCACGATTTTTCGCTTGTCCTTCTCCGTCGCCTCCAGGGGGACGAAGTGGCCGAGCGTGACCTGCTCGCGCGAGTCGGGCTCGATCAGATAGAGGACGTCCCCGAGGTCGCCGCCGCGGAACCAGGCCGCGAAGTAGCCCTGCCAGGCGGGATCGCCGAGGGCGTCGCCGAGGATGCCGGTCTCGACGTTGAGCTGCTTGCGCTCGGGCTTGGCCTTCCACAGCTTGTAGAGGTCCTCGGCCTTCTTGACCGTCTGGGCGTCGGGCTGGGCCGCCGGCTTCTTGAGCAGGGCGTTGACCGCGGGATCGAGCCCGACGACGAGGACCGCCTCCTTGAACTCCTCGTCGAGCCGGGAGCCGCCGGTGAACAGCTCGAGCTGCCCTGACTCCACGCGGTCGGGCGGTTCGAGCACGATGCGGCCGCGGCCGGTGAAGACGAGCTCGATCGACTTGCCGCCCACCGGGCTCGCCGGCACCAGGACGCCGTCCTCCAGGACCAGGGTGGCGAGACCGGCGCCGAGCTTGACGTTCTTGAGCGTCACCGCCCGCGCCGGATCGAGGTGAGAGGCTTCGATGTCGCGCCGGAGAACGGCCGGATCGGCCGGAGCGGGGGCCGGCGCCTGGGCACCGAGGCTGCCCGGTATGACGCCGCTGAGCAGCAGCAGGAGAAACTGATAGCGCCGGTCCATCGCGACTCCTTTCAACTCTGGGTGAGCGGATGGACCGGATTATTTCACGAAACTCAGAACGCCGCCGTGTCCGCCTTGCTCGCCAGGGTATACGGCGGATTGTGGTAGGTCTTCTTGATGCCGGTCGTCGAGTCAGTCACCTCGATGGTGAATTCGACGTCGGAGAGCGAGCCGTAGAAGACCCAGAAGTGGCCGTTGACCGCGCGGCCGTCGAGGACTTTGACGGTCAGCTCCAGGTTGTCCGGGTTGAAAAACCAGAAACCGCCGGTGTCGCTGGTCTGCGCGATAGTGTTGCCGGTGCCCGTCTTGCCGCTGCGCGGGTCGTGCCAGGTGACGTCGACGCGGAAGCGGCTGTCCAGGAGGCAGAGGGTGCGGTCCGGTGTGGCGCAGGTGCTGGAGAAGCGGCGGGCGACGGTTGCGCCGGACGGGGTCGATGTCCAGGCGATCACCCAATCGTGGCCGTCGGTGACGGCCTGGGCGGCCGAGCGGTCACGAGCCGGTTGGGAGTCGGCGCGCACAGCCGGCCCGGTCGGATGGCCGGTGGCGTCGAAAAGACGAGCCCAGATGTGCGACTCGGTGATGTCGGGGGGAAGGGGATCGATGCCGTCTTCCCACACGACGAGGAAGTCGCCGGACGGGGCCACCGCCACGGAGTCGACTCTCAACTGTCCCTCGCCGGCTCCCACCGCGATGTCGGCGCCGAGCCGTTGGCCGGTGGCGTCCCAGAGGCGGGCGGTCACCGTCCAGCCGCCGCTGGCTCCGGCCTGCGCGGTGGCGCTCAGGAAACTGCCGTCACGGCGGAGCGCCGGATAGAGGCCGGCGTCCACGGCGAAGACGGCGCCGATGGGCTGGCCATCGGGGCCGTAGCGGCGGACGAGACCGCCGCCGGACGGACCCACCCCATAGGTGAGGAAGCCGCCCGTCGCGAGCGTGCCCAGGATGTGGCCGGGAGGGCTCATGACGATCTCGCCGGTCAGCGGCTGGGCGTTGCCGTCGAAGACGCGGAGCACGTCCCCCTGACTGAGATCGGCCCAGGAGGCCACGAAGCCGCCGCCGGAGAGCGGCGCGGTGTGGAGAGAGTAGCCGTCCGCGCCGCTGTTGGTGTCCAGTTGCATCTCTCCGCCCAGCGGCAGGCCGTCCGCCCCGAGGAGGCGCCCCGAGACGGAGGACGATCCGCCCGCGGTCTTCCGGAAATCCGGCGGCGCGGCACCCGAGATCGGGTTCTCATAGTTGACCCACGTCGCGACGGAGCGGCCGGGTCCAAGCGGGAGGACGTTGAGCCCCGTCTGCAGCAGGTAGGCCGGCGTGTCGAGCCGCACCGCCGGAGCGGACGGATGGCCGCCGCGGTCGAAATGGCGCGACCAGGTCTCGCTCTGGTAGAACGAATAGTTCCGGGTCCAGACCATTTGCAGGCCGCCGCCGGGGTCCGCGGCGAGCGACGGATTGATGTACGAGTCCGCTTCGCCGGTGAGCTCGACTTCCGGCCCGTACGGAGCCAGCGGACCGGGCTGCGCGGCGAGGCGCAGACCCGGCGCCGCCGCGAGGAGAACGATGAGGAGCGGAGAGAGCTTAGAACGCTGTGACATCGGCCTGGCTCGCCAAAGTGTACGGCTGGTTGTGGTAGGTCTTCTCCGCTCCCGTCTCCAGATCGGTCACCTTGAGGGTGAATTCGACGTCGGTCAGCGAAGCGTAGAAGACCCAGAAGTGGCCGTTGACTCCACGGCCGTCGAGAACTTTCACGTCGAGCTCCACGTTGCGTGGATCGAAGAACCAGAAGCTGCCGGTGTCGGCGGTCAGAGGCAGGGCGTGTCCGCTGCCGGTCGAGCCGTCGCGCGGGTTGGTCCAGTCGACGGTGACGGTGAAACGGCTGCCGTTCAGGCAGAGGCCGGAGCAGAGGCCGAAACGGCGGACGAGGAGAGACGACGGACCGCCGGTCCAGGTGACCGCCCATTCGCCTCCCTGCCCGGTGGCGCGCGCGGCCAGCGGCTGGCCGTCGGCCCGGTAGCCGGCGACGAACGGATCGCCGGCGGGAATTCCATTGGCGTCCAGCAGGCGGCCGTGGAGCACGGTGCCGGTGTCCGGAGCGGTGGTGGTCCACAAGGCCAGGAAGCGCCCCGCGTCGTCCACCCCCACCGCCACCGGGAGCGGCTGGCCGGCCTCCCCCGTGACGAGGGTGCGCGTGCCGAGTGGAAGGCCGTCGACCCGGTAGAGGGTGGCGCGGAGCTCAAGGCTCGTGTCAATGGCCGTGACGGCGAGCGCCAGAAAGGTGCCGTTGGGGGCCATCCCGATCGCCGATGAGTAAGGGATCTGGAAGACGTTGCTGCCGATGGGTTTGCCATCAGCGCCGAAGAGCCGGCCATGGAGACCGGCGCAGGAGCTGAAGGGAGAGTCCGAGGTACCCATCCAAAGGGCCAGGAAACCGCCTCCCGAAACCCCCGACAGCGCGACGGTCCGGGCCTGGCACCCGGGCGCGATGTCGATCTCCGTTCCCACCGGCTGCCCCGCGGCGTTGAGCAGACGGCCGGCCAGGTGACCACTCTCCCAGACCGCGACGGCGCCGCCGCCGGCCAGGGGCGCGAGCAGCGGCTCACCGGCGCCCTGGCCGGACGTGTCGATCTGGACCTCCAGCCCGCGCGGCGCTCCTGTCGCGTCGAGAAGGAGCGCCGACAAGGTGCCGGCGGCGCCCACCGTTCGCCGCGGGCCGATCGAAGGGGGCGGGATGATGTTGCTCCAGACGGTCAGGAAGCGGTCCGGCCCGAAGGGGATGATCCGGGGGGCCTGGCGGCCGGGGCCCGCGGCAAGCACCGTCTCCGCGGGCCCCGGCTTCCCGGCGGCGTCGAAGCGGCGGACCAGGACGGACGACGTGAAGAAGTCCGGACCCGCCCAGACCAGCAGCAGATCGCCGTCCGGCGCCAGCGCGGGCGCCGGCGCTTCGTACCCGCCGGTGCCATGGTCCGCGCTGCTGTTCACCGGCACGGCCGGGCCCAGCGGTACCAGGGGCGTCTCCGCGGCCGCGTACACGGCGCAGAGCAGGAACAGACTGAAGCAGAAGACTATCGCTCGTCGCATGGTTGGCTCTCTCATTTCAAAAAGCTGCCGTGTCCGCTTTGCTCGCCAGGGTATAGGGCGGATTGTGATAGGTCTTCTTCAACCCCGAGAGACCATCGGTCACTGTGATCGTGTATTCGACGTCGGTCAGCGAGGCGTAGAAGACCCAGAAGTGGTGGTTGACCGCGCGGCCGTCGAGGACCTTGGTCACCAGCTCGACGTTGTTCGGTCCGAAGAACCAGAAATAGCCGCTGTCGCCGCTCATGGAGACCGCCTGGCCCGTTTCGAGGCGGAAACGGCCGCCGCGCACGCACAGCGTGCCCGCCGGGCAGACGGCGAAGCGGAGAGCCCAGCCGTCGCCACCGTAGTCATTGTCCACACCGAAGATGAGACTGTCGGCCCACGAGGCCGCCCAGTTGCCGCGGCTGTCGGTCGCGACGCGCGGCCCGAACTGATCGAAGCTGTCCAGCAGGCTGCTTCCGCCGGTTCCGCTGACGCGGAAGACATCGCCGAGCCCGGCCGCGTCGGAGTCGTAGAAACGGCCGTAGACGTCGAGGGCCGTCGCGCCTTGAGCGAGCGTGCCGCCGATCCACAGGATGAGGAAGCTCCCCTGGTCGTCGGCGAGCACGTCGGAATCCACGAGGTCGCCGGGACCGGAGACCACCGTGAATGCGGCGCCGAGCGGCTGACCGGCGGCATCGTAGAGCTGTGCGACGAGACCGCTGTCACTCGAACGCAGAGTCACCAGGCTGCCGTCGGCGCGCACCGCGGCGAGATCGATGCTGGAAGCGACGGAGCCTGCCGCCAGCTCGACCGCGGGACCGGCCGGCTCCCCGGACGCGGTGACCCGGCGCAGGAAGCTGCCGGTGCACGGCGCGACGGCGGCGCCGGTCGTCGCGACGACCGACCAGACGACGCCGTAGCCGCCATCGCGCAGCCGGCCGGCCCCGCGCACCGCCAGGCGGCAGGTCGAGAGCGGCGCGCTGCCGAGAGTCACCGGCTCCTCCAGCGCCTGGGCGGAGTCGTCGAACCGCCGCCCGATCAGGCGGCGCAGGCCGGTACCGTCGCTCTCGGCGTCGCTCTCAGCCCAGGCCGCCGCGAAGCCGCCGTTGCGCAGGGCGGCGAGATGGAGCGTCTGCTGATCCACCAGGCCCGTGGTGTCGAGCCGGATCTCGCCGCCGGCCGGCGTGCCGTCGGCGCCGAGATGCCGCGCCCAGACGTTCAGCGGATCGGTGAAGCCGTTCTTCGTATAGCCCCAGGCCGCGATGTAGCCGCCGCCGGTCAGGGCGGTCACGGTCGAGTCGGCCCGGAAGGTCCCCAGGACCGTGTGGTCGAGGCGGAAGTCCGGACCGAGCGGGTGGCCGGTCCGATCCTGGGCTCGCGCCCAGACCTCGAACGAGCTCGCCACCCAGGCCGTCACCATCCCGCCGTCCGTGCCGAGAGCCGGCGTGAGGCCGGTCACCGGCACGCCGGAGTGGCTGTTGACCTGGGTCTCCGTGCCGACGGTGTCGATCCATGAAGGAAGCTGGGCCGCGGCCATGCCGGGTATGGCACAGAGGACGAAGGTTCCAGCAGCCAGGCGGAATAAATTTCTCATGAGCGCTCTCTCAAAAAGCCGACGTATCCGCCCGGCTGGCGAATGTGTACGGCGGTTTGCGGTAGACCTTGACGGCACCGGTGACGGTGTCGGTCACCTTGATCTCGGTTTCGACGTCGGACAGCGATGCGTAGAAAACCCAATAATGGCCGTTGACCACCCGGCCGTCGAGCACTTTCACCACCATCTCGACGTTGGCCGCATTGAAGAACCAGAAATATCCGCTGTCGCCGCTCAACGGCACGGCCTGGCCGGACCCGGTGTTGCCGGTGCGCGGATCGGTCCAGGTGACGCCGACCTGGAAACGGTTGCTGTTCAGACAGAGAGCGGTGTTCCCGGCGGTGCACGCCGCGGCGTCGGCGATGTCCGAGGCCGGTGAAACATCTGAGGTGTTCGCTCTCGCATCGCTCAGCACGAAGACCGGAAACGCCAGGATGTCGGCCTGGCTCGCCAGGGTGTACGGCGGATTGTGATAGGTCCTGATCGTTCCGGTCACGAATTCTTTCACGGTGAGGGTGAATTCGACGTCGGACAGCGAGCCGAAGGAGACCCACTCGTGCTGGTTGACCGCGCTGCCGTCCAGCACTTTGACGAACAGCTCGACGTTCTCCGCGGTGAAGAACCAGAAAGCTCCCGTGTCGTGGGTCAGGAGGACGCCGTGGCCGCTGCCGGTGTTGCCGCTACGCGGGTCGCGCCAGGTCACGTCGAGACCGAACTGGCCGTCCTGCAGGCAGAGCGCGGAGACGCAGGGCGCCACGCTCGTGAAGCGGCGGGCGAAGAGGTCGCCGCCGTTCTGCCCGAGGGGCTCGCTGACCCAGGTGAACACCCAGCCGCCGTGACCGTCGCTCGCCTCCCGCGGCACAAACTGGTCACCCACCGTCTGCGCGTTGATCCGGACCGGCGGGCCGGCGTTGTGGCCCGCGGCGTCGAGGAGGGCGGCGGTCACGTCGGCGTCGACGAAATCGTCGTCCGCCGCCGAATCGTCGCTACACACCACCACGAAGCCGCCGCCGGCGCCGGCGACCGCGTCGGTGGCCTTCTGATCGTGCGGCGCGGGGCCGGTCAGGCCGCTCTCGGCTCCCAGCGCGATGCCGTCCTCGTCATAGAGCTGGGCGTAGACGTCATAGCCGCTCGCCACCGGCGAGCTCGGCGGCGGCAGCCTGTTGCGCACGGCGAGGTAGCGGCCGTCGGGACGGACCGCGAAGAGGTCGGCGGACGGGATGCTCAGCGTGGCCACCGCCGGCGCGCCGTTCGCCGCGAAACGCCGGGTGCGTGCTCCCGGGCAGCCGGGCTGCGTGCCATTGCCGCTCTGCCAGAACGCCGCCAGCCCGCCGTCGGTCCGGCCGGCCAGGGCAAGGACCGACATCGCGCAGGTGGGAGAGCTCTCGAGCAGGAATTCATTGCCGAGCGGCGCGCCGGAGCTGTTGAAGCGGCGGACGATCGCGCGGTCTTCGTTGAGCAGGGGGTCGTGCTCGGACCAGGCCACGGCCAGCCCGCCGGTCACCGCAGCGAGGCGGAGGGTGAAGGAGGATTCACCGGCGGAGTCGGCGCGGATCTCGGCGCTGCCCGGGACGCCCGCCGCATCGAGGAGGCGCAGCGAGATGGTGTCGTATCCGAGGGGCGCGATCTTGTTTCCTGTGGGGACCCCCGGCACCAGTGCGTTGTTCGTCCAGGCCACCGCGAAACGGCCGTCCGGCAGGGCGACGGCGGCGGGGCTCACCTTGAGGAAGCTGCCGGTGTCGATCCGCCGGCCGGGGCCGAGCGGCTGGCCGGCGGAGTCGAACGCCCGCGCCCACAGCTCGTCGTAGGCGCTGCTGACCGGCGCCGTCCAGACGGCGAGCGTGGTGCCGGTGGAGCCGAGGGCGACGATCGCGCCGTCGTGATCGTGGAGCGACGGGTGGCCGGCGTCGACCGTGTTGACCGGAAAGTCCGGGCCGAGCGGAGTGAGCTGGGACGTGGCCGGCAGGGGCAGGCTCAAGGCGAGGAGCAGGAGAAGGGACCGGGAACGCATGGCGGGCCTCCTTTGAGGCGCCGCCGCCGCGGCGATTGCCGCGGCGGCGAGCAGGGCGGACGGTCAGAATGCCGTGACGTCGGCGCGGCTGGCCAGCCGGTTCGCCGCCTTGGTGTAGGTGCGCACGGCGCCGGTCTCCCGGTCGGTGACGCGGAGGGTGACCGCGGTGTCGGAGAGCGCGGCGAAGAAGACCCAGAAGTGGCCGTTCAGATTGCGGCCGTCGAGGACCTTCACCATCATCTCCAGATTCTGCTCACCGAAGAACCAGAACGCGCCGGTGTCGTGGGTGAGCGGCACGGCCGTGCCGCTGCCGGACCGGCCGCTGCGCGGGTCGTGCCAGTTGACTTCGACGTTGAAGCGATCGTTGAGCAGGAGCGGCGTGGCGCCAGCAGTCGCGAAGCTACGGCCGGCGAAGGGGCTGTCGGAGGACGCCGCGGTCACCTCGAAGGCGCCGGTGTCGCCGCGGCTCACCAGGTGGCCGGCGTCGTTGTGGTAGGTCTGGGTCGCGCCGGTCTCGGCGTCGGTCACCTTGAGGTCGTACTCGACATCGGTCAAGGCGCCGTAGAAGACCCAGAAGTGGCCGTTGACGGCGCCGCCGTCGAGCACCTTCACCATCATCTCCAGGTTGTCCGGGCCGAACAGCCAGAACGAGCCGGTGTCGTCGGTGAGCGGCACCGGGTTGCCGCTGCCGCTCTCGCCGGTGCGCACGTTGCGCCAGGAGACCGCGACCTGGAAACGGCCGCCGTTCAGGCAGAGCTGGGAATCGGCGCAGGTGGCGAAACGGCGCGCGAAGGGATAGGTGCCGAGCGGCGTCAGGCCACGCCAGGAGATCGCCCAGTCGCCGGCGCCGTTGGTGCTGAGCCGGGCATTGCCCTGATTACCGGTGCGCGTCGAGGTCGCCGGGGACGCGGCGCCCAGCGCCTTGCCGGCGGTGTCGAAGAGGCGCATGGAGAGCAGACTGGGAGAATTGGGATCGACCACCGAGGCCCTCTCCTCCCAGAGGACGAGGAAACGGCCGGCGGTGTCGACCGCGACCACGGCCTGGCCCTGGTTGCCGGCGCCACCGGCCACCGTGATGTCGTTGCCCAGCGCGCGGCCGGCGACGTCATAGAGCTGGGCGTGCACGTCGAAGCCGTCGACCAGCGGCGTCGCGCCGCTCACCTCGCGGACGGCGACGAAAGTGCCGTCGCGGCGCACCGCGACGTCGTCGACCGGGCCGAGGAAGATCGCCGGCCCTTGCAGATGTCCGTCCGCCGTCACGTGCTGGCCGTGGACGCCGAGATCGCAGGAACCCCCCAGAGTGGAGAGATTCCAGAACGCCATCATCGATCCGTCGGCGAGGCTGCCGAAGCCCGCGGTCTCGAGACGGCACAGGGACGGAGCGGTGGCCACGGCGAACGGGGCCGCCAGCGGCTGGCCCGTGGCGTCGAAGGCTCTGACATAGGTCGCGTCACTCGCGGTCCCGTCCCCCTCGCGCCACAGGGCGGCGAAACCGCCGCCGGGCAGGGCGGTCAGCCACAGGCTCCCCGGCTCGGCCAGATTCGTGACATTGACCCGGATCTCGCTGCTGACCGGCCGCCCCTTGGCGTCGAGGAAGAGCGCCGAGATCGTCCCCAGCGCCGGATCGGTCGGATGGTTGGGCTGATCGTCGTAGTCGTCATAGTTCAGCCAGGCCGCGGCGAACCGGCCGGGCGCGACCGCGGCGAGCGTGGCGTCCTGCTTGAGGATCGCCGTGTGATCGAGGCGCGAGTCGACGCCGGCCGTGCGGCCGGTGCGGTCATAGGAACGCGCGAACACCCCGGAGACTTGATACCCGAACGTCGTCCACATCTCCAGCGCGGCGCCGGACGGATCGACCGCCACCACCGACCGGCCGCCGTTCTGGCCCGCCATGTCGAGGCGGAAGTCGGGACCCAGTGGAGAGAGCGGAGCGGCAGCCAGCGGCGCCACGGCAGCCCAGCCGAGGAGCAGGGAGAGGGAGAGGGACATCTTCCAGGAAGTTTTCACGCGGTCTCCTTTTGTCAGGGAAAAGCCAGGGTGTCCGCACGGCTCTCCATGTGGCCGGCAGCGTTGTGGTAGCTCCGCGACAGGCCCTGATCGGGCCGGTCGACGTGAATGGTGTACTCCACATTGCTCAAGGCGCCGTAGAACACCCACCAATGGCCGTTCACGGTGTGACCATCGATCACCTTGACGATCAATTCGATGTTGGATGGATCGAAGAACCAGAAATAGGCGCTGCCGTCCGAGAGCGGCATGCCGGCCGCCTGGTGCGTCTGCCCGGTCGCGGGATCGATCCACTCGACGCGGACCTGGAACGGGCCGAGGCAGGCGCCGGCCGGGCAGGCCATATTGCTCCGCGGCAAGCCGCGAGTCGCCACCCCCTCCACCGGTGCCCCGGGTGATAATCCGGGCGGCGGCTCCGGGAACGCGTTGACGTCCGCGCGGCTCGCCAGGGTGTACGGCGGATTGTGGTAGACCTTGTGGATGCCGGTCGCCGCATCGGTCACCGTGAGGTCATATTCGAGATCGGTCAAGGCGCCGAAGAACACCCACCAGCTCCCGTTCACCGGCCGTCCGTCGAGCACCTTGACCAGCAGCTCGGCGTTGCCCGCGGAGAAGAACCAGAAGGCGCCGGTGTCCGTGGTCAGCGGCAGGGCGGTCGCGACGCCGCGGGCGTTGCTCCGCGGATCGTGCCAGGCCACGGAGGCGAAGAAGCGGTCGCCGTTCAGGCAGAGCGAGCCGGACCCGCCCCGGCAGTCGGCCGAGAAGCGGCGGCCGAAGACGTCCGACGGGTTGTCGTCCGTGAAGCCCCGCGGCCACAGCGCCACGAAACCGCCGCCGGGCACGAACGAACCGGCCAGCTCCGTTTTGGCAGGGGGAGGGGCGTCGTTCACCGGGAACGCGTCGCCCACCGGCTGCCACGAGGCGTCGAAGACGCGGCCGAGGAGGAGCAGCTCTCCCTGCAGCGTCTGGTCGGGCCACAGCAGCAGGTGACGGCCGGCCGGGCCGCTCACCACCGCCGGCGCCAGGCCGATGTCCGAGGTGGCCGAGCGATTCGACACGTCGGCCAGGTGGATCGCCGCGCCGCGCCGCGCGCCCGCCGCGTCGTAACGCTGGACCCAAAGCCCATTCAAAGGCTCTTCGGCCAGGTTGCGCCAGACCACCGCGAAGCCGCCCCCGTCTTCGGAGACGACCGACGGGCGGCTCCGGCTCGCGGTGGACAGGTCGTTGACCCGGAACGGCTCGTCGAGCGGGACGCCCTGTGCGCTCAGGTGCTCCGCCCAGACGCTGTTGAACGGAGCGAAGGCGTTCGTCCACGTGAGCACGAAGCCGCCGCCGGGCATCGCCGCGATGCGCGGGTAGACCGAAAAAACCCCGTTCTCGGCGGGCCAGACGACACCACCGCCGCTCGGTTGATCCTGACTGTCGAGGAGGCTGACCACCATGTAGGTTTGGAAGGGAGGAAACGGCGCATCCCAGGAGCCGGTCACGATGTGTCCGCCGGACGGGATCACCGCCAGATCGAAAGTGCCCGGATTGATGAAGTAGAAGCTCGCCGGGAAGGCCGGCCCGGCCGGCTGCCCGTCGGCGCCGCACCGCCGCGCGTGAGCGGACTCCGCGCCATCCACCCAGGCGACGAAATAGCCGCCGCCGGGCTCGGCGACGACTTTCGTGCTGCGCACGGAGGCGACGGCCGCGATCAGGATCTCATCGCTCAGGAAAACGCCGGAGCCGGCGTCGTAGAGCCGGCCGACGACGCCGTTCAGCGTGTCGCCGCCGCCGAAGCTGCCCCACACCATGAGGACGCGGCCGTCGGCTCCGGTGGCCACCGACGGCTGGCCCTGCCCGCCGGCCGTGCGGACGTTGACCCCGAATTCGGGTCCCAACGGCGCCACCGCGGAGAAGGCCGGTGAAGCCGCCAGCACGAGAAGGACAGCAGCGGCCGGCAGGCATCGGCGAGAGACGGAATCAAGCATCCGGCACGGACTCCTTCTTACGGAAATGCCTGGGTGTCCCCATGGCTCTCCATGTGGTGCGCAGGGTTGTGGTAGCTGCGCGAGATGTGCTGGTCCGGCCAGTCGACGCGGAGGGTGTATTCGACGTCGGTCAGCGCGCCGTAGAACACCCACCAGTGGCCGTTCACCGCGTGGCCGTCGAGCACCTTGACGATCAATTCGATGTTGTTCGCATCGAAGAACCAGAAAGCGGCGCTGTCGGCCGAGAGGGGTACGCCGGCCGCCTGGTGCGCCGCGCCGGTCTTGGGATCGATCCATTCGATGCTGACCTGGAACGCGCCGAGACAGGCACCGGCCGGACACCCTCCAGACACCGCCTCAGACACCGCCGCCTTACGCGGCAGCGGAAGCGCCACGGGCGCCGGCACCCCGTTGTCGGAGAAGGCGTCGACGTCCGCGCGGCTGGCGAAGACGTAGGGCGGATTGTGGTAGACCCTCAGCAGGCCGTTCCGGGTGTCGGTCACTGTCACGTCGTACTGGAGATCGGTCAAGGCGCCGAAGAACACCCACCAACGCCCATTCACCGGCCGGCCGTCGAGCACCTTCACCAGCAGCTCGGCGTTGCCCGGAGAGAAGAACCAGAAGGCACCGGTGTCGCCGCTCAAAGGGATGGCGGTCGCCGTGCCGGTCGCGCCGCTCCGCGGGTCCTTCCACGCCACGGAAACCTCGAAGCGGTCCTGCTGCAGGCAGAGCGTGCCGGTGCCGCCGACGCAATCGCCCGCCAGGATCTGGCCGGTGACCTGGGGCGCCCTGATCTCCGCCGGCGACGGCGACGGCGGCGTCGGGCGCCCGTCCCAGACCGCCAGGAAGCCCGCGGATCCGGACGCGACCGCCGGCCACGGGGGGATGCTGTAGAGGTGGCCTGCATAATCCAGCGCTCGCGGCGTCAGCAGAGCGGCACGCAGAGGCGCCTGCAACGGCTGCCAGGTGGAGTCAAAGAGGCGGGATCGGATCTCCGTCGCGAGGCGGGGGTCCACTCCCCCGTTCGGTGCTCCCCACACCAGGAGCCGGTGGCCGAGCCGGTCCTGCGCCACGTCGGGAGGTGTACCGAGCACCGGTCCGTCGGCCAGCTTGAGCTGCGAACCGAGGAGACTGCCATCCGCCGCGAAGCGTTGCGCGAAGAGGCCGGCGGGATTGAAGAACGAGTCGCCGCCGAGATTGGCCCAGACCACCGACAGCTCGCCACCCGCGGTGAACAGCGGAACCGGACTGAAAGAACCCGGTCCAGCCGTCACCTCGACCTGCGAGCCGCGCGGTGTTCCATCCGCGGCAAAACGGAGAGTTTGGAGCGGCGCGCCTGCGGAGACGTCGCCTGCGGAGTCCTGCCACGCGATGGCAAAACCGCCGGCCGGGTCGGCGGCCACACGGGCCTGCGACCTGTCGCCCACCTCCAGGCTCATCGGGAAGGCGTCGCCCTGCGCTGTTCCCTGGGCGTCAAAGACACGGGCGAGGAGATCGGAGGTCGGCCACACCGGCTCGAAGACCGAGTCGGCGTAGGTGTGCCACACCACGGCGAAACCGCCCGCGCGCAGAACGGCGACGTCGGGAGCGTCGTGGAAGTGGTAGTCCAGAGGCGAGACCGCGATCACGCTGCCCACCGGTTGGCCGTCGGCCGTCAGCCGGCGTGCCCGGATCACCCAGAAATCGCTCCACACCACGACCATCCCACCGTCCGAGCCGATCGCGATCCGCGGTCCGCCGACCGCCTTCACCCCGGAGGCCACCGCGATCTCTGCACCCAGCGGATGGCCGGCCGCGTCGAACCGGCGGAGGAGAACCGACGAGGTGAAGTCCGCCAGCTCGCGGCCGCTCCAGACGACGGCGAAGTTGCCCATCGGATCGCCGGCGACCGCGGGAGACAGCGCACCGGCCGGATCGGCGGTGACCGCGATCGGCGAATCGGCCGGCCGAGCGTCCGCACCGGCCGCCGCACGAGCCACTGGCGGCAAACCCAGCGCGGCGCCAATCAAAATGACGCCAGAGAGGATCCAGAGCTTCCAACGCGAGGGGCGTCTCGTCATGGGTATGCTCCTCCCAGGGGAACAGTCTTCATGTTCTTGATCAGCATCCGGCACGGACTCCTTCTCACGGAAAAGCCTGGATGTCCCCGTGGCTCTCCATGTGGTGCGCTGGATTGTGATAGCTGCGCGACATGTGCTGGTCCGGCCAGTCGACGCGGAGGGTGTATTCGACGTCGGTCAGCGCACCGTAGAACACCCACCAGTGGCCGTTCACCGCGTGGCCGTCGAGCACCTTGACGACCAATTCGATGTTGTTCGGATCGAAGAACCAGAAATAGGCGCTGCCGTCCGAGAGCGGCACACCGGCCGCCTGGTGCGTCATGCCGGTCGCGGGGTCGATCCACTCGACGCTGACCTGGAAGGCGCCGAGGCAGGCGCCGGACGGGCATCCCTCAGACACCGCCGCCGCCTTCCCCGGCGCCAGAAAAGCCGCGGGAGCCGCCGCCGGCGCTCCGGAGTCGGAGAAGGCGTTGACGTCCGCCCGGCTCGCCAGCGTGTACGGCGGGTTGTGGTAGACCTTCTGGATGCCGGTGTGCGTGTCGGTCACCGTCACGTCGTATTCGAGATCGGTCAAGGCGCCGAAGAACACCCACCAGTGGCCGTTCACCGGCCGGCCGTCGAGCACCTTGACCAGCAGCTCGGCGTTGCCCGCGGAGAAGAACCAGAAGGCGCCGGTGTCGCCGGTCAGTGGAAGGGAGGTCGCCGTTCCCGTCGCGCCGCTACGCGGGTCCTTCCACGCCACCGCGAGCTCGAAACGGTCCTGCTGCAGGCAGAGCGTGCCGGCGCCGCCGACGCAGGCACCCGCCAGGATCTGGCCGGTGACCTGGGGCAGCGTGGCGTCCAGCGGCGGCGACGGCACCAGTGGCGCCGCGCGTCCGTCCCACGCCGCCAGGAAGCCGGCGGTTCCGGACGTGACCACCGGCCACGGCGGGAGCTTGATCACCGTTTGGCCGTAAATCGTCGTCCGCGGAGTCAGCCGGCCGGCGCGCAGAGTCGGCTGCAACGGCTGCCAGGCGGAGTCGAAGAGGCGGGCATGGATCTCGGTCTCGATGTTCGACCCGTCGGCCGCTGTTCCCCACACCAGGAGCCGGTGCCCGAGGCGGTCCTCGGCCGCGTCGAGAGGCGCCTCGAGCAGCGGCCCGTCGGCCAGCTTGAGCTCCTCGCTCAGGAGGCTGCCATCGGCGGCGAAGCGCTGCGCATACAGACCGCTGGGATGAGAGAACGAGTCGCCGCCGAGATCTGCCCAGGCGACGGACAGCTCGCCGCCCGTGGTGAAGAGAGGGACAGGGCTGAACGAGCGCCTTCCAGCCGTCACCTGGACCTCCGGACCGCGCGGGGTGCCGTCCGCGGCGAAACGGCGGACTTCGAGCGGCCCGCCCGTCAAGGAGTAGCTCCCGGCCTCCTCCCACGCGACGGCGAAACCGCCGGCCGGGTCGGCCGCCACCCGCGGCTGCGACTTGTCGACCAACTTAAAGCTCACCATGAAGTCGTCGCCCAGCGCCGTTCCCCCGGCGTCAAAGAGACGGGCGCGGAGATCGTCGGTCGGCGGGATCGGCTCGAAGTAGGAGAGGAAGATCCAGTGCCAGACCACGGCGAAACCGCCCGAGCGCAGAATGGCGACATCGGGGTCGATGTTGTCGTTGTTGTCGTCGGTGGACACCGCGATCACATCGCCAACCAGTTGGCCGTCGGGCGCCAGCCGTCGGGCGCGGACCCTCGAGAAATCGCTCCACACCACCATCCCGCCGCCGGAGCCGATCGCGATCCGCGGCCGGCTGGCCACCCTCACCCCGGACGCGACCACGACCTCGGCACCGAGCGGATGGCCGGTGGCGTCGAACCGCCGCATCAGCACCGACGCCGTGGAATCGTCCAGCTCACGGCCGATCCAGACCACGGCGAAGTTGCCCGCCGGATCGCTCGCCACCGCGGGATACAGCGCACCGGCCGGGTCGGCGGTGACCGCGATCGGCGGCCCGGCCGGCTGGATGTTTGGACCGATGGCGCCGACCGCCGCGCGAGTCGCGGCCGGAAAACCCAGCGCGGCGCCAGCCGACACGGCGCACGAGAGGATCCAGAGCTTCCAACGCGAGGGGCGTCTCCTCATGGGCATGCTCCTCCCAGGGGAACCAGTCTTTATGTTCTTTTAGCATAGGGCCGCGCGGACCACAAGCTACCCTCCGCGCGGCGGTGGTTTCTCTGAGCTACGCAGGGATGAGATGAAGGTTGCGTCCCGCCGGTCTCAGACCAGCCACTCGAAGTACACCAGCGGCACCTTCCTGTAGACCACCCGTCCGGCCTCACGGAAGCCGCACCGCCGGTAGAACTCGCCGGCGCCGGCCGCCGCGTCGTACGCATCCAGGCGGATCGCATCCGCCGGCCACTCGCGAGCCACCCGCAGCGCCGCCTCCAGGCACAGCCGGCCGATCCCCTGGCGCTGCAACGCCGGGTCGACCGCCATGTCGGTCAGGTAGAGAGCCCGCTTGCAAGCGGTGAAATAGGCCGGATCGATCGCCCACGGCTTCTTGGTCGCCAGGCTCAGGACCGCGACCACTCCCTGTGCCACGCGGACCACGAAGACCCGCGCCGTCCCCATCCCGCGGAGGACGCCCTTCTCCGAGCCCTCGGACGACCAGTGGCCCTTGCCGTACCGCGCCGTCAGATCCCGCGCCACCGCCGCCCGGAGCGCGGCGATGGCCGGAGCGTCGTCCGGCGTGGCGGGCACCAGAGCGTTTTGCAGATCGAGCGCCATTGGATGGAAGATTATCAGGGAGGGCTGCGCATGAAAGCGATCCAACCGACGAGACGCTCCCTCCGCGGCGTTCGGCGGCTCGATCAACACAGTCCGGAGCATGACCTGGTTCCTCGGCCCCCCTTGGACGCTCTACATCGGCATTTCGGGCGGGGTTTTCGGGACCACCGACGGCGGCCTCACCTGGCAAAGGTCCGGCCGGCCGATCGCCGATGGTTTCCTGGCGCTCGACCTTATCTACGATCCGACCGCTCGCCTGCTCGACGCGGCGACGCCCTGGGGCGTTCTGAGCCATCCGGCCGGGGTGCCGTAAAGACTGCGGCGGTTGTTGAGACTGGCTCGACCAGGCAGTTTTCGTAGGGGCGGTCCGCAGGATGCCGTCAGGCACCCTGCGTGGCCGCCCTGGGTGGGGGAAAGGCTCTGTTCTCTCCTGCGATCCGTGAGCGGCGTTGAGGCCAGCGAACCAGGAAAACAAAGGACCTAAAGGACATAAAGGACTGCAAGGACGAAAGAGACCGAGGAGACCGCGAGACCCCGTCCTTGACGTCCTTTATGTCCCTTAGGTCCTTTATGTCCTTACCGGCGGATCGCACGCCTCCTTCACACCTGCCGCGCCCGCATCTCCGGCTTCCACGCCGGCAAATCAAAAAACGACGCCTCCTCTGGCAGTCGCAGTCCGGGAACCCACTCGTCCAGCTCCCCGATCTCGAAGCGGCACAAGTTGATCACATGCCAGAACCCTCCGGCCGGCACGCCACCGAATTTGTAGCGGCCATCTGGGGAGTAGGCTACCCAGCCTTCAGGGAGGGCGAGGAGAACGGCAAGGCATCGGCCGTTTTCCAAGTTCCAGAGGCGGATCGTCCCGTCGGAGGAGGCGCTAGCGAGGCTCTTGCCGTCCGGGCTGAAGGACACGCTCTGGACTGGGTTCAGGTGCCCGGATAAGGCTCTGATCTCACGCTCACTGGCAACCTCCCAGAGGCGCACGGTATTGTCGGAGGAGCCGCTGGCGAGGCTGTTGCCATCCGGACTGAAGGACACGCTCAAAACCGTGTCCTGGTGCCCAGAGAAGGCTCTGACCTCGTGACCGCTGGCAACCTCCCAGAGGCGCACGGTTTTGTCGGAAGAGCCGCTGGCGAGGCTCCTGCCGTCCGGGCTGAAGCACACGCTCATAATCCTGTCCTGGTGCCCTGAAAAGGCTCTGATCTCCCGCCCGCGGTCCACATGCCAGAGACGGAGGGTTTTGTCGTCGGAGCCGCTGGCGAGGCTCCTGCCGTCCGGGCTGAAGCACACGCTCATGACCTTGCCCTGGTGTCCTGAGAGGACTCTGATCTCCCGGCTGCTGCCCACATGCCAGAGACGAATGGTATTGTCGTCGGAGCCGCTAGCGAGGCCCTTGCCATCCGGGCTGAAGCACACGCTCATGATCCTGCCCTGGTGCCCTGAAAAGGCTCTGATCTCCCGGCCGCTTTCCACATCCCAGAGACGGATGGTCTTATCGGAGGAGCCGCTGGCGAGGCTCTTGCCCCCTGGGCCGAAGCACACAATCCTGATCGTGTGCTGGTGGCCGGGGAAGGCTCTGGTCTCCCGGCCGCTGTCAACATCCCAGAGGCGGACTGCTTTGTCGGAGGAGCCGCTGGCGAGGCTCTTGCCGTCCGGGCTGAAGCACACGCTCCAGACCATGTTCCGGTGTCCGGAGAAGGCTCTGATCTCCCGGCCGCTTTCCACATCCCAGAGACGAACTGCTTTGTCGGAGGAGCCGCTGGCGAGGCTCTTGCCGTCCGGGCTGAAGCACACGCTCCAGACCCAATCCCCGAGTCCTGAGAAGCGTCGGAACTCCCGGCCGCTGTCCACATGCCAGAGACGGGTGGTGTTATCGTCGGAACCGCTGGCGAGGCTCTTGCCGTCCGGGCTGAAGCACACGCTTCTGACTACGCTCTGGTGCCCTGAGAAGGCTCTGATCTCCCGGCCGCTGTCCACATCCCAGAGACGGATGGTTTGGTCGGAGGAGCCGCTAGCGACGCTCTTGCCATCCGGACTGAAGCACACGCTATTGACGTAAAGCCCATGTCCTGAGAAGACCCTGATCTCCTGGCCGCTGCCTACATCCCAGATACGGACAGTATTGTCTTGGGAACCGCTGGCGAGGCTCTTGCCGTCCGGGCTGAAGCATACGCTCCTGCCCCAGTGTCCTGAGAAAGCTTTGATCTCTCTGCTTCTGCCCACATCCCATAGGCGGACGGTTTTGTCGTCGGAGCCGCTGGCGAGGCTCTTGCCATCCGGACTGAAGCATACGCTCCAGACCCAATCCACGTGCCCTGAGAAGGCTCTGATTTCCCAGCCCCTTTCCACATGCCAGAGACGGACGGTTCTGTCGTCGGAGCCGCTGGCGAGACACTTGCCGTCCGGACTGAAGCACACGCTCCTGACAACGCTCTGGTGTCCGGAGAAAGTTCTGATCTCCCGGCCGCTTTGGGCATCCCAAACCCGAATCACGCTTCCGGCGGTGCTCGCCAGGAGATCGCCATCCGGGCTCCAGGCGACGGCGAAGAGTCCACCGGTTGCACCGCCTTGAGGGCCAAGCTCCAAAAGATCCACCGCGGCTCCAAAGAGATCCGCAGAGCCCAGGCCTCCGGCATCCAGCGCCGCTCCTACGAGGCTCGCGCGCCGGAGACGGGCTCCACTGAAACGGGCTCCTCGCAGCTCGGCACCTAGCAGACGAGCGCCCGTCAGATCCGCTTCGGAAAGGTCTGCGTCGGTCAGGACGGCCTTGCTCAGGTCGGCATCCCGCAGAGACGCCCAGGCCAGCCGGGCCGCGGCCAGGCGGGTTCCGACCAGCCGGGCAGCGGTTAAATCCGCTCCGAATAGATCCGCGCCGGAGAGGTCCTGGCCCGAGAAGTCTCTTCCGCGGAGATCCTGGCCGCTAAGGTCGATTCTTTCCCGGATCTTTTCTTTCAGTCTCTCCAGGACCAAGAGCGCGTTTTTCTTGGCAGTCTCGCCTGCCGTAGACGTCACGACGTTCCGCGCCCAGGCGACCGCCTGCTCCCGGCCGGCCAGGCTGGCGAAGAAGTCGGCCATGAGCAGAGAGATCTCTCGGGCCGCGAGAGCCTCTGGATCGGTCTCCGCTGCGAGCGCCTCGGCCGCGCTCTTCGCTACCAGCCACTCCAGGATCGACTGATGAAGAAAGGCGAAGTTACCCTCGTCGTCACGGACGAGAAGGGTGCCGGAGCCGACCTGAAACGCGGCCACCTCCGCATCCGGCGCCGCCGGCCCGACCGCCTTCACCACCCGCGCCGCCTCTTCGCTCAGGTCCAGAAGATTCACAAAGCGATCGGTCTTCTGCCAGAGCCGCATGGCCAGCAGGGTCACCGCGTGCCAGCGTTCCGCCACGGACAGCCCGGGCGGGGCGCCTTTGGGGTGGACACGCTCGAATTCGTAGACCAGCCACTGTTCGAGGAGAAGCTCGTAGAGCCTGGCCGCAGTGATCTCTTCTCCTTCAGTACAAGCGGCGACGAGTTGATCTTCCGGAAGCTCGGCGATAAACCCCAAGAGTCGCGGGTTTTCCGAAAGGCCCAAGAGGTCTTTCACTCGATCGATGAGGTCCAGCCGAGCTTCGGCCTTCACCTCATCCCCTGTAAAGAAATTGACAAGAAAGGCGCGGACCTGCTCCCGCCGGAACGGCTGCAGTATCGCGAGCCGGTGCCCGGCAAGGGACTCCACCCGCTCGGCGAGGGCGGTCTTGACTTGGCTCTCCGACAAGAAGTGCTGTCTGCGGCTCGTGAGGACAACCTTGGCGTTGCCGGCCGCTGCTTGAAGAAGAGTGGCGAAGTGATCCGCCGCCTTCGCATAGGTCACGCGGAGAGCAAGCTCGTCGAAGCCATCAAAAAGTAGGGCAATGCGACCCTGCTCCAGCATGTAGCGGAACTTCGCCGGGGAGAATCCGTCCATCCCTTCCTGCGCGAAGTGCTGGGCCAGGAGGGCGTCGAGGCTGCGACCTTTCTCCAAGGAGCGCATCTGGAGGAGGACCGGGACGAGCCCCCCTTCTTGCTCTCCCATGCTTCGCGCCAGCTCATGAAGAAGAAAGGTCTTGCCGGTTCCGAAGTCGCCGAGGAGAACGAGGAAGCGTCCGTACGGATCCCCCAGCCAGTCGCGGACCTGCGCGAGAGCGTCGGTCGTCTCGTGTTCCTCCTGGCCCAGCAGCGCGAGGGTCCGCATCCTCTGCGGCACATAGAGAGAAGGAGGATAGATCGGGTCCTGGGCGAGCTTGCCGGTCTGCTTGGAGAGGTAGGTGCGGAAATCGATCAGGCCCTGGTGCTCGACAAAGCTCAAGAGCCGAACCCGATGAGCACGGGCCTGCGCGACGAGATCCGCCGAGGCCAACGCACCGCCGTAGATCAGGCGGGAGATCAGTCCCGGGCCGTTCTTGCGGTACGGCGCGTCGATCTCCGCAAGGAATGCTTGAAAGAAATCCGGGGTCAGGCCGTGCTCGACGGCTCCGACAGGATAGATGTCCTGCAAGTCCCCGTCCTTGCGGACGACGCGCAGATAGCCACCCGCGTCACCGATGCCGGGGTAGCGTCGGATCTCGGCGTCGGGCTCCCTGAGCCGGCAGACCGACTCGACGCGATCCAGGAAATCGTCTTCGCGTTTCCGGGGCTCCCGATCGTGCCTGGTGTTGCGGATATCGTTGTCGCGATCGAGGATCCCAAGGATTTCCTTGGCGATCTTCGTCAGTTCCTGGTTGCGGCGATCCCCTTGGAGGCTGAAGAGCGATCGGCCATCCCTTGGATGGCCCTGAATCCCTTGGAGCCACTTCACCTGGTCCCAGGCACAGGTTGCAACGATCACCGGGATCACCGGCAGTCCTTCCCTCGCCCGCCGCTCCAGGAGCTTGGGGACCTCTTCGCCGAGGATGAACTTCGAGGTGAGGAAGTCGGCCGAGATGAGGAGGACGGCGACGCTGGCCTTGGCCATGGCCTCTTGGATCTCCTCGAACCAGTCGTCGCCGCCTTCGATCCGGCGGTCGTCCCAGACGTCGAGGAGTCCCTCGGACTCCAGGACGCCGAGATGGGTCCGCAGGCGCTTCTTCCAGTCCTCGTCCTTGTGGCTGTAGCTCAGGAAGACGGAGGGCACGGAGCGGGCCTCCTGGGACAGAATGTTGGGCTGGGCATTTCGAGAGAATTTTAGCGTAGAAAGTCCTCAGGCCCTTCCACCACAGGCGCATCTCAGGGATCGGGTTTCGTAGGGGCGGTCCACAGATGCCGTCAAGGCGACAGCAGGAGGATCGGCTGCCAGGATTTGCACCGGTGCCGCCGCCACGGCGACAGAACACGTGCGCGGAGCGCACCCTGCGGCGGACTCGGTTGCCGGCGAACCCGGCTCTGGCGCTTCGGGAACCGATTCGCCCAGCACGGAGCCCGATGCATGGGCGTCCGCAACCGCGGCGTCCATCACAAAGCCCGCGACACCCAACGCGGGCGCCGGCTCGTGCACCACAAAAACCGCGGGGGAGGGCTTCGCACCCGGCTCGCTCAACACCGAACCGGCGGCGGCGAGCGCAAAACCCGGGTCCGGCATCACTACCGTCGCTTGGCGCATCACGAAACCCGCGGCGTGCAACACAACACGCTCCGGTTCCACGACTCCACCCGGCTCGTGCAACACAACGGTGGCGGGTGGCGTGGTGGGAATCCCGGTTTTTGTGATGGACGCCGCGGTGCCCGGCCCGGAAATCGGGGCCTGCAACACAAAGACCACAGCGGGCGAGAGGCCGGGGGCCGTGCCATAATCAATGCTTTCCTGCGAGATCGACTCATGGCGCACGCTGGACCTCCCCCAACCCGGGGCGCCCACCCCCGGCTCGTTTGGAAGGCCTACCCCTCCATCACCCGCGCCAACACCTGGCGAACGCGCTCCCGGAGCGTGCCGGTCACCTCCAGCGCCTCCACGTCAAACTCCCATCGATCGTCGAGAACGATCTCGCGGAGCTCTTCATCCACGAGCCGCCTCAGCTCGCCATGGTCCGGGGCGAGGACCGCCACGCGGTCAGGGTGCTCGATGGGTACGAAGACGATGAGATCGAGCCGTTCCATGGCTTTCCGCACGCGCGGCAACCAACGCTCGACGTCGAAGCCGCCGGAGTCGGGATGCGTGATCAGGTAGGCGAGGAGGTCTGCCGGGCAGCGGTCGAAGATCTGGTCGTCCCCGCCCTCGACGAGGGATTCGATCGAGCGTTCGAGCAGGAGCTCGAAATCTTCCAGGGAAGGCATCTCCGCGAATTCGTGGCCCTCCTCCTCCAAAAGGTGGTAGGGCTCATCGACCGCGATGTAGGCAGGGAGCGCACGGCACAGCTCCTCGACGAGCGTCGTCTTCCCGGTTCGATGCGCTCCGGAGACCGCGATTTTCATGGCAACACTACGAGCCCAACAATCGCTCCACCACCCCATCCCATCCGATCTTCGCCACTCCTTCCCGCCCGCGCTCGCCCATCTGTTGTGCTCTCTCTCGATCACGGTAGAGGAGATCGATGCGGGCGGCGAGATCGCGCGGCGAGTCTGGGGGGATGACGAAGCCGGTGCGGCCGTCTTCGACGAATTCGAGGACTCCTCCGGAGTCGGCGGCGGTAAGGACGGGCTTGGCGGATTTGAAGCCTTCGACGGTGACGTAGCCGTAGTCTTCGTCGTAGGGGGCGTAGAAGACGGCGAGGGCACCGGCGTAGTGCTCGACGACATCGCGGTCGGCCACCCAGCCGAGAAGCTCCACCTTGTCGCGCAGGCCAAGCTTGTCGATCAATCCGTCCAGCTTTTCGCGGTCGGGACCGGTGCCGGCGATGCGGCAGCGGACCGGCGTCTCGGTGTGCTTCATCGCCTTGATGAGCAGGTCGAAGCGCTTCAGCGGATCGAGCCGGCCGATGGTGAAGATGTAGTCGCCGGAAGCGCCGGGATGGTAGAGGGCGTCGAGCTTCGGCGGCGGATAGAGGACTTCGGCGGGGAGGTCGTTGAAGCGCTTGAGACGGTCGGCGACGTTCCGCGAGATGGTGAAGAGGCTCCGTTCTTCGGAGAGCGTGCGGAGGTCCATGGTGCGCACCATGTCGATGACTTTGCGGTCGCGCGGCGAGTCGGTGAAGTCGCTGTAGGGGGTGCCGAGGAGGTCGTAGACCTGGCGCATCTGGTGGACGAGCCAGACGACTTTGCGCGGGTGGCGGACGAGGTAGGAGGGAAACCGGGTGGCGATCACCAGGTCGACGCGCTTGCCGCCCGCCGCCGTGAGGTCGAGGAGGCGCCAGGCGAGGCCGCTCTTGAGGAGTTGGACGCGGTCCGACCAGGCGAAGGGGAGAGCCACGGTGTCCACCTCGTGGCCGCGGGCGCGCAGCTCGTCGCGGAGCGACTCGACGAGCATCTCGGCGCCGCCATAGGAGAAGGGGACATGGGTCGAGCAGAGGATGATTCGCATCAGACCGGCATCACTCCGGCTCGCTCCCCCGCTCGCGCTGTTCGAGGGCGGCAAGGCGGGCGTCCATCTCGCGGAGCTGACGGAGCAGCCGCTCCTCGGCTTGCAGCAGATCCTGCACCAGGCGGCTCGCCGTCTGGTTGAAGGCGTTCTGCTGCTCGACGACCGGCCGCATGTACCACTTGAAGAAGAGGTGGAACATGGCCTTGCGGGCAAACACCAGAACGCGGCCGACGACCGGCCGCGGCGAGACGGCGATGGGCTCCTGGATGAACTCCTTGGACGTCAGCTCGGCGAGCTTGTAGCGCGCCTCCTCGGTCGCGCCGCCCATCGTCGCCAGCTCCGCCCGCCGCTGCTGTACCCCGGCCCGCAACCGCGCCAGGATGTCCTCGACAGGCTCGTCACTCAGCGTGCTCGGTGTCTTCAGAAGCCACCCCCGGTGAAGTCGAGGAAGACGCCGAGGTAGCGGTAGTCCTGGTTCTGCGGATCGCGATGGCCCGGCATCACACCGTCGGTACTGGAAAGCGTGAAGGAGTAGAAATATTCGCCGCCGGGGCTTGGAGGGAAGAATCCGAGATTTTTCGCCACCGGCTTGATCTTCAGCTCGACCGGCGTGCCGGAGCGCTTGGCCTCGGAGTCGAAGCGGACGATCACCTTCTCCACTCCGCTGTCCAGCGTCACCTCGTTGTCGCTCGACAGCGAGCCCACCCGGAAGCGCAGAGCGTCGAGCGGCGTCTGCGAGACGACGACAACCTCCGAGCGCGAAGCGCCGCGCACCCAGATGCCGTGCGGATGGATCTCCTCCCAGAAGAAGTTTTCCTTCGGCAAGACCCAGACGCCCTGTCCCCAGTCGCGCATCGCGTAGCCGGGGATGCGCCCGTAGCCGATCAGCGTCAGCTCCAGCGGAAGAGCCTGGAACGGCGCCGTGCGCACATGCGCCTGGAGTGTCGTTTCCGGCGTCACCGCGAGGAGCGGCATCGCCTCGACGGACACCGTCCACAAGCCGGCCGCGACGAACGGCAGGACCAGGCTCCGCCGCGCCCTGATCCGTCCGGGCAGGAAGAGGAGCGCCGGATAGATGCTCGCGAAGTAGCGGTTGCCCAGGAACCCCGCGCCGCCGTGGTAGTTGTTCGGCCGCATGATGAGGAAGAGCGCACAGTAGCCGGCGATCGCCAGGAGCAGCAGGTGGCGCGAGCGGTCTTTGGGTCCGACCAGATAGAGGCCGAGGGCAAAGACGGCGAACGGGAAGTAGGGCAGCAGGCCGGTGTGCCGGCCGAGGAAGAAGTATTCGATGTCGCGCACGAACATCCGGCCGTTGGTCTCGACGCCGAGACCGGACCACGAGCCATAGCTGGTGCCGCGGTAGGCCTGCCAGAGATCCTTCTTGCTCTCGATCGGATAGTCGGACTCGAACGAGCGCCGCTGTACGCCGCGGTAGGGGCTCCAGGTGCCGGTGAGCTTCCACTGCACGCCCATCATGAGGACGAGACCGATGAGCAGCGGCGCCGCCAGGGCCAGCACGCCCTTGAAGCGCCGGCGCCAGAGGAGATCGACGGCGATCGGCGCGCCGAGCGCCACGGTGGGCTCCTTGGACATGTAGGCCGCGGCGAGCAGCAGGCCGGCGCCGGCGAGGAGCCAGTAGTCGCGGGCGGTCCAGTCCTCCTTCTTGCGCAGCACCTGCCAGAGGAGGAGCGGGAAGAAGATACAGCCCATGTTGAACACCTCGGGCTGCATCCAGAAAATGTAGTTGACCGCCACCGCGCAGAAGAAGAATCCGGCGAGGAAGAGGAGGACGGCGCCCGGCTCCTTTTGGATCTTCTCGAAATACCACCAGGCGGCGAAGAACATCGCCAGGTAGACCGCCATGTTGAAGACGACCATCCCCTGGACGCCGAACAGGGCGTAGAACGGCACCGCGGCGAGCGAATAGGCGAACGGCTTGCCGAAGTGCATGCTCTTGCCGCCGTCCTTGGTGAACAGGATGACGCCGTAGGGACCCTGGTCCCAGAGCCGGTAGGCGCGCAGCAGGTCGCGGTGATCGTAGGTGAGGTCGTGGTCGTGCCAGAGGCTCTTCGTCATCATGACGTAGGCCGCCTCGTCGGCGACCGGCCCCGGCGGGAAGTGGATCTTGTAGATCGTTCCGGCCAGTCCGAGGAGGACGATGGCCAGGCAGAGGGCGGGGAAGAAGCGCGATCGCATAGGCTGGGAGGGTCTCGTGAGCGGGACAACGATATAACAGGCGGATCTGCAACGAGCGCCGTTCCGCCGCCGTATAGAATGCCGGCAACTGCCGCGACGCCCGACATCCCCATGCCCATCGATCCACGACCCGCCGCCCGGACTCCCCTGTGGGGCCACGCCCTCGCCTTCCTGGGCTACCTCGCCCTGACGCTCTTCTTCCTGCGTCCGGCGGCCGCGGTGCTGGGCACGCACATCGCTCCGGATCCCGGCGATCCGCTGTTCAACATGGTCGTCCTCAAGTGGGGCATCCACGAGATGCGGACCGGCATGCATGGGTTCTGGAGCATGCCGTTCTTCTTCCCGGCGCACGGGGTGACGACGTTTTCGGACCACCTGCTCGGGCCGGCGTTCTTCGCCACCCTGTTTACGGCGGTGATCCCGAATCCGCTTGCGGCGTACAACTTGCTGTTTCTGGCCTCCTTCGTGCTGTGCGGCTTCAACACCTGGTTCGTGTTGCGGCGCTGCGGCCTCGGCGCGCCGGCGGCGTTCCTCGGCGGCTGCCTGTTCGCCTTTTCGCCGTTCCGCTGGGACCAGCTCAGCCACATCCAGGTGCTCCTCATGCACTGGATTCCGGTGACCCTGTGGAGCTGGGACCGGCTGCTCACCGCGCCCACCTGGCGGCGCGCGGCGGTCTTCTTCCTCTTCTATGTCCTCCACGTCACCGGCGGCAGCTATCTGGGGTACATGATCCACTACCCGCTGCTCGTGCTGCTGCTCTTCCGGGCGCCGGCCCTCCTCAAGAGCCATCGTCTCGATCCAGACGCCCGGCGCAGGGCTCTGCGGATCCTCATCCCCCTGGGCCTGGCGTGCGGGCTGGTGCTGGCCGGCATCTATGCACCCTACCTGCTCGCCGCGAGCCATCAGGCGCGGTCGCCGCAGGAGATCCAGATCTTCGGCGGCTCGCTGGTGAGCTATTTCACGCCGACGAGCAACAATCTCTATTCGCATCTCTGGCCCGACATTCTGAAACGGCCGGAGAACGCGCTCTTTCCCGGATTCTGCACCGCCGTCCTGGCCTTCCTGGCGGTCCGGCGCGGCTGGAAGCGGCGGCGGACTCCGACCGTGCGGCCGCTGACTCGCGGGCGGCGGATCACTCTGTGGACGCTGACCGGGCTCACCGTCCTCGCCTGGCTGGAGAGCGAGCTGCGCGTCTGGGCGCTCGCCACGAATCTGAAGGCGCCGGCGCTCGAAATTCTGAGCGCGCACCGGCTGGGCGTCTTCGCTCTCGCGGCCGGCCTCCTGGCGCTCCTCCTGCGCCGGATCTGGGGCGGCAACTGGCCCCTCCGCCTAGCGGACCTCGATCCGTGGCAGCGCGGTCTGCTGGTCTCGGGCATCGTGTGCTTCCTGCTGACCTTCCCGCTATTCTATCTGCCGCTGATGCGGTCGATCCCCGGGCTCTCCGGCATGCGGGTGCCGGCGCGTTTCAACGCCTTCGTCTCGTTCTCTCTGGTCTTCTTCGCCGCCGGCGAGCTCGACCGGCGCCTCCGCCGTCTGCGGGAGATCAAGCCGGAATGGAGGACACTAGCGGTGGGCGTGGTGACGGCGCTTCTGTTGCTGGAGGTCACGCCGCGGCCGATCGAGTGGTTTCCCCAGCGGCAGGAAAAAGAGTTCGCGCCGGTCTACCACTGGCTGGCGACGCAGCCGAACGTCACCGCTCTGCTCGAGCTGCCGATCCAGGACAATTCGACCGACATCTCCTACATGTACTTCGCGACCCTGCACTGGAAGCCGCTGGTCAACGGCTACAGCGGCTATATACCGGACCATTACGCCGAGCTGATGGAGACCTGCTGCTATCCGCTGCCGAACCCGGAGCAGCTCGACCATCTGCGCAACTGGGGGGTCACCCACGTGCTGCTGCACAAGAAAGCGCTGGGCACCAAATGGGAACGGCGGTGGGCCTGGCGCTGGCTCGACGAGCCGGGCATCTCGCTGGAGTATGAGGACGACACAGACCGGGTGTACGGGATCGCGGAGCCCATCCGCTAAGATCGCGCCCCATGTCCGATCGTCCCAACCGTCCAAACATCGCCGTCGACCTGCGCGCCCTGGTGCCCACGGCGACCGGCATCGGCGTCTATACCCGGTCGCTCCTCCTGGAGCTAGCGGCGCGGGGGGCGAACCGCTATCTCGGCCTGGCCCACCGGCCGCCGCGCGAGGAGGCCGAGCTGACGGCGGCGGGCATCGCCGTCGAGCACCAGCCGGCGCCGCTCGGAGTGATCTGGCAGCAGCTCCGGCTGCCGCAGCGACTGAGCCAGGGTGACATCGATCTCCTCTGGTCGCCGCTCATCACGCTCCCGCTCCGCTGCCCGGTGCCCGCGGTGGCGACGGTGCACGACCTGACCACCCTGCTGATGCCCGAAACGCACCGGCTCAAGGTGAAGTGGAGCATCCTCCCGTTCTTGCGGGCCTCGCTCGACCGCGCAGAGCGCCTGGTGACCATCTCCCGCGCCACGGCACGCGACATCGCCTTCCACTTTCCGCACTGCGCCGCCAAGCTGCGGGTGATCTATCCGGGAATCGATCCCGAATTCCGGCCCGGCACCTGGGGAGAGATCGACGACATCCGCCAGGAGATCGGAGCGCCGGAGGGGTACCTCCTCTACGCAGGAACCCTGGAACCGCGCAAGAACGTCGGAGCGGTCCTCGACGCCTGGGAAGCGTTGACCGAAGAGAATCCGCAGACCCCGCCGCTCGTCCTGGTGGGACCGTACGGCTGGCGGAGCGAGCACTTGGTGAAGCGCATCGAATCCCTGAAACCACTCGGCCTCCAGGCGCACGGCCATGTCGACCGCGCCCACCTGGTGCGCCTCTTTCAGGGAGCCAGCCTGTTCGTCTACCCCTCCTTCTACGAAGGCTTCGGCCTCCCCCCCGCCGAGGCCCTCGCCTGCGGCATCCCCACGATCGTCTCCAACGTCTCCAGTCTGCCGGAAGTGATCGGCAAAGCCGGAGTCCAGGTCGATCCCGGAGACGCCGGAGAGCTGGCGATGGCGATCCGGGACCTGCTGGCGTCGCCAGGGCGTCAGGAAGAGCTGAAGGCCCGCGGGATCGAGCAGGCGGCTCGGTTCCGGTGGGATACGGCGGCGGCGGAGATGGAGGAGGTGTTTCGGGAGGCGCTGGGGGGGTCAGGTTGACCTGCCGGGCCGGGCTGCTGTCCCCGGCCCGGCAGGTCGACCCGCTCGTAGACGTCGCGCATCGCCAACGTGCAGCCGATCGAAGGCAGATCCAGCACATCCTCAGGGCGCCGCGTCTCGGTCAATAGCCAGCCACCTGCCGGCTGTTTGACGAAGTGCTCGGCACAGAGACCCGGTTCCTGGGCCAAGAGAAGGTACTCGGCAAAGGAGGGGATGGCCCGGTAGGCGCCGAACTTGGCTCCACGGTCGTAGCTTTCCCTGCTGGGAGATAGAACCTCGATGATCAATGTCGGGCTGAGGAGCGTGTCGACCTCCTCATCGGCGAACTGTGGATCGCAGGACACGGCGACATCCGGGTAGGTCAGGAGATCCGCGGCGGAGGCCCGGAGCCGCATGTCGTTCGAGTAGACCTCGCACCCGCGGCCCGGGAGCTGCTGATGGAGCGCCGCGAAGACATTCCCGGCGATGAGGTTGTGGGACCGGCTGGCGCCGGCCATGGCGTACGTCTCGCCATGCAGATATTCGCTCTTCGTTTCGGAGCGCCTCTCCAGGGCCAAGTACTATTCAACGGAGATGCGATGAAGGGATTCGGAGGCCATGGGACCACTGTAGCACACAGAGAATCCGAGGGCTGTCAAGCGGGATTCGGGGTGTGAGCCAAGACCGCCTTGGACCATCGAACCACGCGATCGCGGTCGTTAGAAGTCGCCAAGCAGTCGCTGCTGAGTCGTGCCGTCCGTCAACCAGCGCTTTGAGCACCGCGGTAGCGTTCTGCCAGAGATCGTTCGCTTGAAGGAAATCGGCCGCGTGCGCGGCTGTAATGTCTCCCCAATCGATAGAGCGGCGCAGGGCTTCAAAGATCAGCCACTGTGAATCGAACCGTGGGCTGCCTTGGAGCAATGCGGTCCAGTCTTCTTTTGGAAACTCGTTCGCTCCGTTCACCAAACCGATTGCGATACGGACCCAGCGAGCGCCGCAATCGAGCGGGTCTGAGCGAAGACGGAGTTTGACTAGCTTAGCAAGCCGGTACTGGTTGACCTTCTGGTTGGCCATGAGCGCCCATACGGGATGCTCGCGCGGAAGCTGGTCAAGCTCCTCCAGTGTGGCGAGGAGGGTAGATTTGAGCTTGCCAAGAAGGTCGATGTCATCGGTCGAAGCGCTTGCCAGGGCGGGCAGGCCGGAGACAAAGGTTGCTTCAAAACGCGCATTGACGTCGGAGATGCTCAAGCGACGGCATTCCCCCAGATTTCTTTCCGGCGTCCTCTCATTGCGGCCTTTTCAATTTGAAGTGGAAGCTCTGAGTTGGGCTATTTTTAATAGAAATGTCTCTCTCGACTGCCTCATAGCCATCGGCTGAAACTCGTATCCTGTACTCTCCCGCCGGAAGAAACACGGACGACGTCTGATTCTGTTGGACCGAACAAATTAGCTTGCCTCCTATGGTCACATCCGCATGTTCAAGGGAGTTATAAGAATGGTTGCTTAACTCGACTCCGAAAGAAACTTGTGCGCCTGGTTCTCTACCGCCGCCGTCTCCCCCGCCTCCGCGCTGCTTGCAGCATCCGACCGACATGAGGAGTATCATCGCGCAGACTGCACAGAAGCCAAACTTCACGTACGTCCTAGCATGGGCACTGGCGACCTGATCCAATTTGACCATCAAGCGATATCCTCCTCTTCCCGCAAGCCGTATTGCTGTTAATCTTGCCGCTCTCCTGTATTGCCACCGAAATAAGGGCGCCTCCCTGCCGCCCAACCTACCGTTCGACATGAGCGGCGAGCGATAGTAGGCAAAGCCTGATGTTGCACATCCGCTCGATGGAAGGGTTAGCTTTCTTCGCCACTGCTCATGGGAAATTCTGCCTTCCCCTTTTCAACGAGCTCAGCGAGTTCTCTCAGCCGCCTGTGATGCGCGAGAAGAAGACGAAGCGTAACTTCTGGATTCCCGGTTTTCTCGTTTAGCGACTTGACGCTCTTGAACCCTAAGAACTTCGCATGCGACTCACAGAGCTTCATGAGCGCGGCGTCCTGCTCGACGGTGAGCTTCATGTTTGCCGCCTTTGCCTTCTCGCGCGCGGTCTTGATCTCAGTTAGGGCTTTGGATGCAGCAGCATAGGACTTGGCGGCGACCGTCCCTGCTACTGAGATGGCCGCAACGGCTTTGGCGACTTGCACTGCGACCCCAAAGTTCAGTGCGATCTCCAGCCATCCAGGAGAGGCATACTTGATTTCGCTGACGCGAGGACGGTCACGCCAATTGATCTGGGTACGCAGCACCCTGTAGATGTTAATGTAGCTGTAACCGCCTTGCCATGGGTACCCTCGCAGTGCAACGGCAATTCGATCTGGGCTGACTGGAGTGCTCTCAGCATCGAGGCAGTAGATAAACGAATAGCACTGCTCGAACGCGTGGGGCAGGGCGTATAGGTCTGTTAGGTCCCAGCGCCCCTCCATGATCACGCGGTAGCGCTCGGAATTCTCGAGCCATTTCTCCTCCTCTGGGGTCACGACTCCTCCTCTTCTAGAAGTTAACCTCAGAATGGATGCAGCGTGGTCTTACCGGATCCTGATCCTTCGGCCAAGCTGTTTTCCCCTTCGGAAGCCAAGGGCGCCAGGCCGCCTTGCGCTATTCCTCTCTGCTCGTCAACTTCTTGTCAGCGTACCATCCCTTCAGAATCATCGTCAACGCAAGAGACATTGCCGTATAGGCGACGCTGAGCAGGGCCTTCAATGTGACGTAAGCTGCCAATCGCCCTGATGATCGCGACCTGCTCGCCTCGCAGGACCTGTCAGGAAGAGCGGCGCACCCGCGGCATGAACAGGTTCCCCGCTTCCGCTGGGCCACAGCGGCGGAGGAGATGGAGGAGGTGTTCCGGGAGGCGCTCCGGAACCTCAGCCCTCCGTCGTCCCGGCCTCCTTGAGCGCCCGGGTGAGCAGATCGGCGATGCCCAGACTCTCCGCCCAGGTATGCAGATAGGGAAGGTCCAACCTCGGACCTTGCAGGCGGAGGACTCCCTGGAGGTCATACCACTGGCGATCGGAGACGCCGCCCCCGTCCGCGTACCAAAGAAGCTTGTGGAGGACGATGTCCTCCGGAGACGAAAACCAGAGAGACCGGCCCAGGCCGGGTACCTTCAGGCTCACCCGGCGCCATGTTCTGCCGGGCGAACGGCGTCGCCTTGGCGATGAAGACGTCGACCTTGTACACCGTCGAGAGATGGATGGCGTTGAAGCTGCGCCGGGTCCGGATCGCGTGGTCGACTCGTTCCCGATCGATGTAGTAGGCCCCTTGAAGGGCGCTGACAGAAAGGCTCGGCGTTTTCCAAGCGGAGATCCGCGACGAGGTCGGCGTCCTGGGTGGCGCGGGCCACTCCGATGAAGCTGCTCGCAACCGAACCGCCGACGTGCCAGGGGACGCCGAGCGCCTCCAAGGCATCGACCACGGGGATCAGGGCCTGCCAGAGCTCAGGGCTGTCGATCATAGAAGCCAAGTTCGATACGCCGGGCGACGACAGCTTTTGCGGCTTCGACGTCTCCATACAGCTCGCGCAGAAGGATCTCGTCGAGCTGTGGCGGGCTCGCCTCGGGATGGGCGCGGCGGACCGCTTCGCGGGCGGCCGGCCGGCAGAAGTCGCTCAGCTCGATCATCCGCTGGAGCTGAAAGGCGGGGCCGCGGGCGCGGATTCCGTCGAGCCAGACCTTTTCGACTTCGAGAGGCGTATCGGCCGAGAGCGGTTTCATTGAGGATCAAGGGTAGAGTGGTCCAGGGCGGACCGCAAGCGGGCGTCCGAGCGCCGACAATGACCCGAGGGCAAGGCGCCAGCCTCTTCGTCTATCTCTCCTTGTACGAAGGCTTCGGCTCCCCCCGGCCGAACCCCGTTCGGATGACGACGTTCGTATCCAGCAGATACCTACCAGGCATCGAGTTCCACCCGCTCGCAACCCTGCTCGATCGCCTCTCTCATCTCGCGAGCGGATTCGCCGTCCAGTGTGCCGGCAAAGCGAAGGAGATCACGCCCGGCAGCGCCCTGGGGCAATGGGGAGGCAAGACGGTGCACCACTTCCGCGGCCCGCTTCTGCAGCTCAGGGGAGAGCTGGTCCAGATCATCGAGAATTTGCTGTCTGACCGCAGGGAGAACCACTGTGCTTCCTCCTTGGCGCTTTCCTGAGGAGAGCGCTCACCGTCCACTGTAGCCGATCCCGGCTCCGGCTAGTCCGGAATCTCCGCCTCGACCAGCTTGGCCAGGAGCGTGAGCGACTCCTGCCAGCCGAGATAGCAGCCCTCCAGCGGAATGACGCTCGGGAGCCCCTCCTGCAGGATGTTGAGCTCGGTGCCGCAGGAGACCTGCTGCAACGTCACCGTCACCTGCATCTCTCCAGGCATGTTCGGATCGTCGAACTTGTCCGTGTAGCGGATGCGTTCGTGGGGCACCAACTCGAGATACTCGCCACCAAAGGTGTGGCTGCTGCCTGTGGTGAAGTTCGTGAACGACATCTTGTGGGTGCCGCCGACTTTGGCGTCCATGTGGTGGACCTTGCCGGTGAAGCCGTTGGGCGGCAGCCATTTGGCCATGGCGTCGGGGTCGAGGAAGGCACGATAGACACGCTCGGGTGTCGCGCGGAGGACACGGTGAAGGCGGACGGTGTTGGTCGACATAGGTAGCCTTGCCTTTCGAGAGTGGCCGCACAGGCGGCACTGCGCGCCAAGATATCACCGTGCGCTCTTTTTTTCTCCCGTCCGCTCTTGTGCTCAGCTCCCGCTAGGTCAAGACATCGTAAGGCCGCATCATGTCGTTGTCCTCGTGCTCGAGGATGTGGCAGTGCCAGACGTAACGCAGCGCGCTGTGCGGCGGGATCGGCGCGCCGTGCGGCAGATCGAATTTCTGGATGACGCGGGTGATGTAGCCGATGCCGTTGTCGGGATCTCCCGGGAAGGCCTTGACCACGTCCTTCCACGCCGGCCGCTCGTTCGCCGCCGGTGGGTCGGGCGGACCGATCAGCGTAACCTTGCCGGTCGACTGGAAATGGTTGAGATCGAATTTCTGGCGGTTCAGGACCTGGAAACGCACCAGGTGGACATGGATCGGATGCCCATCGGTCGTCGTGTTCAGAAGCTCCCAGATTTCGGTCGATCCGGCCCGCGGATCTTCGGTGACGGCGTCGCTCCAGTGCAGGCCTCCGGCCTCCGCGGTGCCGAGCAGGCCGACGATCGGATCACCCGTCGTCGGATCGTCCGCTTCCGCCAGCAGGAGCCGGCGCGTGCGATCGGCGTCCCGCGGATCGAGCAGGGGCACAGGCGCCAGGACCTGCGGCAGCGGCTGGTCGGGTTGCGACAGCGGACGGTTGACGCGGAACTGCATGATCTGCGGAATCTCCGGCGCGCCACCGCCGGGGAACGGAGACGGTGCGTCGTTGCGCAACGTAAATGTTTTTCCGCCCTGCCCCTTGAAGTCGATCACGATGTCGAACCGTTCCGCCGGTCCCATCAGGAGGTCCTGGAGTGTGATCGGATGGCGCAGAAAGCCCTGGTCGGCGCCGATCTGGTACAAAGGAAGATGGTGTCGCGGATCGTGATTGTCGACCAGCGTCATGTGCAGAAAACGCGCGTTGCAGGCGTTCAGCATCCGGAAACGGTACTTGCGCGGCTCCACCTCCAGATAGGGGAACACCTTACCGTTCACCAGGGCCGTGTCCCCGAAGAATTCAGGAATCCAGAGCGGCGGGATGGGGGGCACCACTCCAGGGTCCTGCACTGGATAATTCAGCGACCCGTCCGCATGGAAAAGACGGTCCTGGAACATGAGCGGCACTTCATACTTGCCCTTGGGAAGGGCGAGCGAATCCTCCACCGCGTCGCGCACGAAATACATTCCGACCAGGCCGGAGTAGACGTTGAGACGGGTCATGCCCAGGGCATGATCGTGATACCAGAGCATCATCGCCGCCTGGTCGTTCGGATACCGGTAGACGCGGTTGGAGAAGGACGGACCGGTCTCGTGATAGCCATTGGTGTACCAGGCCTCGGGGTAGCCATCGCTGTCGGGCAACACCTTGGCGCCATGCAGATGCACCACGGTGCGCACGTCGGGCAGGCTGGTTTCCGCGCCGTGCAGCGTGTGATCGATCGGCAGGAAATGGCGGTCCGGCAGCTCGTTGCGCCACTCGACCGAGATCGGCGACCCGGTGCGCGCTTCGAGGGTCGGACCGATGTACCGTCCGTTGTATCCCCAGAGACGCGTCGGCGGCAGGTCACGGTGCAGCTTCTGGTGGATCGGCTGCATGCGGACGGTGTACGCCGCGGCGCTCGGGAGCACCGGCGGAATCGGCAACGGGTCCACGAACGGTGTCAGAGTGGGTGAGCTCTGCGCCAGGGCAAACTTCCTGGGCAAGAACAACGCACCCGCTCCAGCCATCGCGCCCAGGCGAATGACGTCACGCCGGCTCAGCTTCATAAGGTCTCCCACACTTGGTCTGGAAGCGCATGCTACCTGCACTGCGGCGCCGGCGCAAGGGAGCACGGCGGGCGCCGTGAGGCGCCCGCCGGTCGTTGTCAGGGATGAAGAAGAGCATCCGGCAGCGCCAGCTTGGGCGTCTCGGGCTGCCAGATCGCGCTGTAGATCCACCAGCGCTTGCCGTCGAAAAAGAGTTGGAAGCTGTTGACACCGCGGACGAACGGCTTGTCATCCGCGGCGGCGTGGCGGACCTCGTAGGTGCTGAACGCCTGGAGGATTTTTCCGAAGGTCTCGCTGCGCCGGGCCACCTCTTTGGGGATGTAGCCGCTTTCGAGCATGGTGGGCTCGGTGTCGAACAGGTAGCGATGGGGCGTGAAGTCCATGGGCATGGTGCCGCTGTGCCCCCTGCCCTCGGCTGGCAGCAAGCGGGCGCCGTGATAGAAAAGAGACAGGAAGCGGTTCCAGTCCCGTTTCTTTCCGGCCGGGCCGGCGAGCGATTCATAGAAGGCGGTGATGACGGCGTCGGGTGAGGCGACATCGGCCGGCGCGGCTTTGGGCAGCCCGGCCATGTGGCCGCTCGGGCCTCCCGGCGCGCTGCCGCCGTGCATGTGACCGGCGGGCGGCGCGGCGGGTGCTTCGGCGGGCTTCGGTGCCGCGCTCTGCGCACGGCTCATCGACGTCACGACGAACAACACCAGCATGAAAACCCTGATCGTGCGCTGCGGCATAGGTCATCGGCTCCTAGGTCAGGACGTCGTAAGGGCGCATCATGTCATTGTCCTCGTGCTCGAGGATATGGCAGTGCCAGACGTAGCGCAGCGCGCTGTGGTTGGGGATCGGAGCGCCGTGCGGCAGATCGAATTTCTGGATGACGCGGGTGATGTAGCCGATGCCGTTGTCGGGATCGCCCGGGAAGGCCTTGACGACGTCCTTCCACGCCGGCCTCTCGTTCGGATCCGGCGCGTCGGGCGGACCGATCAGCCTGATCCGGCCGGTGGACTGGAAGTAGTTGAGATCGAATTTCTGCCGGTTGAGGACCTGGAAGCGGACCAGGTGGACGTGGATCGGGTGGCCGTCGGTCGTGGTGTTCAGGAATTCCCAGATCTCGGTCGATCCCGCCCGCGGGTCTTCGGTGACGGTGTCGCTCCAGTGCAGACCGCCGGCCGCGGCGGTGCCGAGCAGGCCGACGATCGGATCGCCGGTGGTCGGATCGTCCGCTTCCGCCAGCAGGAGCTGGCGCGTCTGATCGGCGTTCCGCGGATCGAGCAGCGGCACGGACGCGAGGTTCGCCGGCAACGGCTGGTCCGGCTGCGACAACGGACGGTTGACGCGGAACTGCATGATCTTGGGAATCTCCGGCGCTCCGCCGCCGGGGAACGGAGAGGGTGCGTCGTTGGTCAGGGTGAACGTCTTTCCGCTTTGGCCCTTGAAATCGATCACAATGTCGAACCGTTCCGCCGGTCCCATCATGAGGTCCTGCAATGTTACCGGATGGGGCAGGAAGCCCTGGTCCGCGCCGATCTGATAGAACGGAAGCTGCTGGTGCGCGTCGTGACTGTTCACCAGCGTCATGTGCAGGAAGCGCGCGTTGCAGGCGTTCAGCATGCGGAAACGATACTTGCGCGGCTCGACTTCGAGATACGGGAACACCTTGCCGTTGACCAGGGCCGTGTCGCCGAAGAACTCGGGAATCCAGATCGGCGGAATCGGTGGCATCACTCCGGGATCCTGCACCGGATAATTCAGTGATCCGTCGGCGTTGAAGAAACGGTCCTGGAACATGAGCGGCACTTCATACTTGCCCTTCGGGATGGCGAGCGAGTCTTCGACCGCGTCGCGCACGAAGTAGAGACCGGCGAGGCCGGCGAAGACGTTCAGACGGGTGATGCCCAGCGCGTGATCGTGATACCAGAGCATCATCGCCGCCTGGTCGTTCGGGTAGCGATAGACGCGGTTGGAGAACGACGGGCCGGTCTCACCGTAGCCGTTGGTGTACCAGGCTTCCGGGTACCCGTCGCTGTCGGGCAGCACCTTGGCGCCGTGCAGATGCACCACGGTGCGCACGTCGGGCAGGCTGGTCTCCGCGCCGTGCAGCGTGTGGTCGATCGGCAGAAAGTGGCGGTCGGGCAGCTCGTTGCGCCACTCCACCGTGATCGGCGATCCGGTGCGCGCCTCGAAGGTCGGGCCGATGTACTGGCCGTTGTACCCCCACAATCGGGTGGCGGGCAGGTCGCGGTGCAGCTTCTGGCGGAGCGGCTGCATGTGGATGGTGTACGCCGCGGCGCTTGGAAGCACCGGTGGGATCGGCAGCGGATCCACGAACGGCGTCAAGGTGGGTGAGGTCTGCGCGAACGCAAACTTCTTGGGCATGAACAATGCCCCAGCTCCCGCCATCGCCCCAAGGCGGATGACGTCACGCCGGCTCAGCTTCATAAGGCCTCCCATTTCAAGTAAATGCGGGCCATGGTGCCCGCAAAGGGAACGCGCAAATAATGATGCCAGCAGTCACGAGCTTAGTCGCGAACGCATCCTACGCCTGCTCGTCGCGCCTTGGCAAGGGGGGCCGGCCGGCTACAATGGCAGGGCGCGCTGGTTGGACGCCGTCCCGTGTGCGAGGAGGAGGTGCGATGGATCTTGGCGCCGTGCTGCCCGCCTGGAGCGCCTTGCCCTTTCTGGGCATCCTGCTGTCGATTGCCCTGTTCCCTCTGGTGGCGGCGCACGCCTGGCACCGGCACTATCCGAAGGTGGCCCTGGCCTGGGGGCTGCTCCTGATGGTGCCGTTCGTCTGGGTCTACGGTTACACCGCGGTGCACGAGATCCTGCACACGCTGATCGCGGACTACCTGCCGTTCATCATCCTGCTGTCCGCGCTGTTCACCATCGGCGGCGGCATCTTCGTCCGCGGCGCGTTGCGGGGGACGCCCTGGGTCAACGCCGGCATCCTCCTCGCCGGCACGCTCCTCGCCTCGTGGGTGGGGACTACCGGCGCCGCCATGGTGCTCATCCGGCCGCTGCTGCGCGCCAACGCGCACCGCAAGCACCGGGCGCACACGGTGGTCTTCTTCATCTTCCTGGTGGCCAACATCGGCGGCGCGCTGACCCCGCTGGGCGATCCGCCGCTGTTTCTCGGCTTCCTGCGCGGCGTGCCGTTCTTCTGGACGCTCCGCCTGGCCCCGGAGATGCTGCTGGTCGCGGCGCTGGTGCTGGCGGTCTATATCGTCTGGGACACTCTGTTGTGGAGGAAAGAGACGCCGGAGGTGCGGCTGCATCATCTCCATGTCCATGCGAAGCATGGCTGGCAGGAGCGGTTGCGGATCGAAGGCGCGCACAACATCTTCTTCCTGGCCGGCGTGCTCGCCGCGGTGATCCTCTCCGGCGTCTGGCACCCCGGCACGGTGCGCCTGCTCGGCATCCCGCAGGGGATCGAGAACCTGGCGCGCGACGCCTTCCTTCTCCTGATGCTCGCCGCTTCCTGGCTCACCACGCCGAAGGCGCTGCACAAGGCGAACGGCTTCTCCTGGGGTCCGATCAAAGAGGTGGCGATCCTCTTCGCGGCCATCTTCACCACCATCATCCCGGCTCTCGCGATCCTCAAGGCGGGCGAGCACGGAGCGCTGGCCTGGCTGATCCACGGCGTGAAGACGCCGGCGGAATTCTTCTGGGCCACCGGCATCCTCTCCTCCTTCCTGGACAACGCGCCGACCTACCTGACGTTCCTGTCCAGCGCGCTCGGCCGGCTCTACCCCGAAGTCGCCGAGCGCGAGGCGATCCTGCGCCTCATCGCGGAGCACGGCGCCTTCCTGAAGGCGATCGCCACCGGCGCGGTGTTCATGGGTGCCAACACCTACCTCGGCAACGCGCCGAACTTCATGGTCCGCTCGATCGCCGAGGAGGCTGGCGTCGAGATGCCCTCGTTCCTCGGCTACATGAAATACTCGCTGCTCGTGCTCGTGCCTGTGTTCCTGGTGGTCACCTGGCTGTTTTTCTGAGGAACCGGCGAGGACGGACTGGACCGGGATCCTCCTCGCGGGCACTGGCGACGAGGTTGGAGATCGAGGCGCTCAACATGCCGGCCGCTTGAAAAGCTACGGCAGCTCCAACAGATCCAAGCTCGGAGGTCCGCCGGCGCATCCGGCGATCAGCGACGCGGCCAGACACGGCACGGCGGCCTCCCCTCCGAACAGACCAGCCTTCGACCATTCCTCCCGCTCGCAGAGAAGCGTCGAGAGCGCCAGATCGGTGGCTGTGTTTTTCCAGGGGCCTCCAGGGTCCGCCTGGGACAGGGCGAGGCTGGTGAAAGCGGCTCCGGCACGGCCGCAGCAGAGATCGGGCAGGTCAGATGTCGCGGCGAATGCGAGGGATGCAGCCTGCCGGGTCGCTTCTAGAATCCCTGCCCCACCCAACGCCCGATGTGCCCTGGCACCCAGGAAAACGAGCCCGGTGAAACCGTTGCAGAGCATCGCGTGGTGGGACTCGCTCGGGCAGAGCCGCGAAGGGACGGTGACCGCCTGACGGAGCAGGCTCTCGACGGACGGGGCGAACCAGTGCGGCAGAGGGGAGCCGGCGGCGATCGATTGGAGAAGCAGAGCGAGGTGGGGGCCCGCGCTGCCGTGCGAGAGGCCGAGCCCCTGAAGCTCGGGCCAGTGGAACATTCCTCCTCCGTCCGGAACCGCCCGCCCCACAAGATCCGCGGCCAACTCTGCACTGAGGTCCAGCAACCGGGCGTCGCGCGTGTAGGCGGAGAGAATGGCGGCACCCGCGAGGCAGCCGGCGGCACCGTTGTAGAGCTCCGGCGAGTCCGCTAGGGACGCTCGGCTCAACTCCGCGAACAGGGCGAGCGCGGTGCCGCGTGCAACCGCATCCTGTCGAGCGTGGGCGACGAGAGCCCGCACGAAGACCAGCCCAGCTTCGCCGTAGAGAAAGTGACTCGCCGGCCGTTCTTGACGCTTGGACAAAGGAACCAGAAAGGACAGGCGGTCCTTTTCGCGCCCCCGGGTCGCGCCGAGCCAGCGCTCGGCCTCATCCAGGAGGTCGGCCTCGTCGAGAACTAGAGCCGTGTGCCAGCAGGCGTAGGCCACGCCCGCCGCACCGAAGGCCAGGCTGGAGTGAAACCCGTGCTGCCGGCGCTCGAGGTCGGTGTATGAGATACCGGACAGGGTCTCGAAATAGTCCTCGACATAGGCGGCCAAGACGTCTTCAACCTGCATCGCAATACCTGGTACCGGGCAGGGCGCCAAGACCTCTCGGCCTTGACGCCCGACGGCCCCACTACCACTGAACAGTGGAGCACTCGTTGCAGGTGTCTGACGCGGTGGCGCTGGTCGAGCAGTCACACGCGCTGAGGGCACCCCGCGTGGGCTTGTCGGTGCAATCGGACCCACCTGCCACATAGCGGAGCTCCGTCGACATCAGGTTGCGGACGGTCTCCCTCGAAAGCAAGAGCTTCTTGTCCAACAAGCGCTTCTTCATCGCTCGTCCTCCCACGTCAGGGCGGCTGGCTGAATTGCCGACCGCGATGCAGATGCAATCTGTGCGCTTGAGTATAGAGCGTTTCTATTGCGAGAGAGACGTCGATTTGACGAGAAATCTGCCGTCCTGCAAAGCGCCCAGTGCGAGGCCGGAGGAAATCCTCGGAAAGGGCCCGCCTCCGGTGTCGCCCCAGACGAGGTTCAACTCGACGTAGCGTCCGCACCGGACAGTTGGAAGTCACGAAGACAGGAAGTCCACGGCTCGCTTCCGCAGCCTTCGCGCACCGAAGTTAAATAGAAGGGGCCGGATGAGAGCCCCCGGCACCGGACCGACCGCGGCAGAGGACCGGTGTTCCTGAGACCCTGTTTTTCAGAAAGGAGCTGCGATGTTGGAGCTCGATATTCAGCGCGCCTGGAGAGACGGTGAGTACTTCCTCAGCTTGACCGATGAACAGAAGGCAATGATCCCGAACAGCCCGGCCGGCGCCGTGGAGATGGCCAACGGCGAGGTCGCCGCCTTCGGCGGCGCATGCAGCAATACCTTCCAGTCGTGGTGCTTCAACAGCCTCTGCACCTCGAAGTGCAGTTGCATCTGTTGACGCGCCGGTGTTCCTGAGACCCTGTTTTTTCAGAAAGGAGTTGCCATGTTGGGAGTCGACATTCAGCGCGCCTGGAGAGACGGTGAATACTTTCTCAGCCTGACCGATGAGCAGAAGGCGATGATCCCGAACAGCCCGGCCGGCGCCATTGAAGTGGCCAACGGCGAGGTCGCCATTTTCGGCGGCGCGTGCGCCAACTCGCAGCAGTCGTGGTGCTACAACAGCGCCTGTGCCACCAAGTGCAGTTGCATCTGTTGACGCCGTAGAGATCGCTTTGCTCCGGGCGGTCCGCTCGCCGCGGGAGCGTTCCGCCTGGAGATCCGTGCATGGCCGACCTCTTCGCCTCCGATTCCGTGTTCCGCAAGGCGCTTCCTCTGGCCGAGAGGGCCGCCCTCTCCGGGGCCCCCCGGTTTCGCGACGAATCTCTCGCCGCCCAGCGCAGGGAGCGGTGGCGCCGCCAGGTTTCGGACGGCGCGTTCGCCCGGCGCCTCGCCAGCCTCGGCTTGGACGAGGCGGCGTTCCTCGACCTGCTGGGAGAGTCGCCGGAGGATCTGGCCGCCCGGTCGTCTCCGCCGGCCTGGCTCCTCGATCTCGACGCGGCAATCACGGCGTTCACCGATCCGGCTTCGCTTTCGGCCCTGCCGGCGGCCGCGCGGGAACGCTCCGACTTTCTGCCCGCCGTGGCACCGCTCGTCGCATGGGCCTCCGCGGAGCTCCGCAGCGCCGCCCGGGCGCTCGCGGCCGATCCGCCGTTTGATCCACCTTTTGATCCGCTTTTTGATCCAAACAGCGTGCCCGAGATCTTTTTCGAGCTCGTGGTCTTCCCCCTCAATCTCCTCCTCGGCCGCACGCTCTCGGTGGAGATCCATATCGCCGCGCAGCAGGGGCGCCTCGCCGGCGAGACACCCGAGGAGCGGTTCCGGAGCTTCGTGTCCGACACCGGCGCGCCGGCTGCGTGCCGCGAATTGCTGCGGACCTATCCCGTCCTCGCCCGGCAGATCAGCATCACCTTGCGCCAGTGGATCGACTTCGTCCTGGAAATCCTGGGGCATCTCCTCGCCGACCGGGAAGCGCTCGGCGCGCTGTTCGGAATGCAGGGCGGCCCGGGTCGGCTGATGGCGGCCGGAGGGGGCGCGGGAGACCGCCACCGCGGTGGCAAGGCGGTTCTGATCCTGCGCTTCGAGTCCGGTTTCCGCCTGGTCTACAAGCCAAAACCGATGGCCGCCGATCTTCACTTCCAGGAGCTTCTGGAGCAGTTGAACGCCTGGGGCTGGGAGCCGGCGCTGCGCTCTTTGCGGGTGCTGGACCGCGGGAGCTACGGCTGGCAGGAATTCGCCCCCGCCACCGCGTGTGCCTCTACCGCCGAAGTGGAGCGCTTCTACACGCGGACCGGCGCCCTGCTCGCCCTGCTCTACGTGCTCGAAGCCACCGACGTCCACCTGGACAACCTGATCGCGGCGGGGGAGCATCCGGTGCTGGTCGACCTCGAATCGCTCTTCCACTCCCGCGCCGAGGGGCTGGACCCGACGATCGATCCGGCGCAGCGGGCCATGGGGCACTCGGTGCTGCGGACGGGCCTCCTCCCCCAGCGCACAGGTGCCGGGCTGGCGGCGGACGGCAACGACATTTCGGCGCTGGGAGGCACGGGGCAGCAGAGCACGGCACCGCTGCCGGCCTGGGAGTCTCCGGGCACCGACGCCCTCCGCCTCGTGCGCCGGCCCGTGGAGCTGCCGGCCGGCGAGAACCGGCCCCGCTTCGGCGGCGCCGAGGCCGACGTCCGCGATCATGCCGAAGCGTTTCTCGGCGGCTTCACCGCCGCCTGCCGCCTGCTCATCGTCCGCCGCGGCGAGCTCCTGGCGCCGGGCGGCCCGCTCGACCGCTTTGCCGGCGACACCGTGCGCGCCCTGCTGCGCCCCACCATGAGCTACATGCGGCTGCTCCAGGAGAGCTGCCATCCGCACGTCCTCCAGAGCGCGCTCGAACGCGACCGGCTGCTCGACAAGCTCTGGGAGACGGCGTCCGCCGATCCGCGAGCCGATCCGGCAATCGCCGCGGAGCACGCGGACCTCTGGCAGGGAGACGTACCGGTGTTCACCACCCGGCCCGATTCGCGCAGCCTCCGGGACAGCCGGGGGAGGCGGATCGCGGATTTCTGCGACGAGCCCGCGCTCGCGGCGGTCCGCCGCCGGCTTCTCGCGCTGGACGAGGCGGACATCGCGCGCCAGAGCTGGTTCATCCGCGCCTCGCTGGCCACCCTGGGGCTCAACAGCGAAGGGCGCCGGCTGCCGTCCTATGAGATCCGCGATCCCCGCACCCCGGCCTGCCGGGAAGCGCTCCTCGGCGCGGCCCGGTCGGTCGGCGACCGGCTGGAGAGCCTGGCCGTGCGCGACGCCCGGATCCCCGGCGTCTCCTGGATCGGCCTCTCCATCCTCGGCGACCACTGGGCCCTCGTTCCCCTCGGACCCGACCTCTACTCCGGCCTCACCGGCATCGCCCTCTTCCTGGCCCACCTCGGCGCGGCGGCCGGCGAGCCTCGCTTCACCGCCCTCGCGGCCGAGGCCCTGGACAGCGCGCGCCGCCAGCTCGCCGGCGGCGCCGCGGACCTGCCGGTCACCGGCGCCTTCATCGGCTGGGGCGGCGTGATCTACACGCTGGTCCATCTGGCAGCGTTATGGGACAACCCCGCCCTTCTCGCCGAAGCCGAGGCGCTGGCGACCGGCCCCCTCACCGCGCTCCTCGACAGCGATCCGGCCTGGGACCTCATGGCGGGGACGTCCGGAGCGCTGGCGAGCCTCCTCATCCTTCACGCCCGGCGGCCGGCGGAAGAGATCCTGGCCGCCGCCGTCCGCTGTGGCGAGCGCCTCCTCGCCGCCGCCGTCCCCCAGCCGGAAGGCGGCATTGCCTGGCCGCCGGCGGGAGACCACGAACGCCCGCTCACCGGCTTTTCCCACGGCGCAGCCGGCATCGCCTGGGCCCTGGCGAGCCTTGCCACAGCGACGAGCGACGACCGGTTCCGATCCGCCGCCGCGGAGGCCCTGCGCTACGAACGCGCCCACTTCTCCCCGGCCGCCGGCAACTGGCGCGATCTGCGCAACGTCGTCCGCGCGCCGGACGCTGCGCCCGATGCCGAATTCTTCATGACCGCCTGGTGCCACGGCGCGCCGGGCATCGGCCTCGCCCGTCTCCTCACCCGGCCGCACCTGGACGATCCGCTCCTCGCCGGCGAGATCGAGGCCGCCGTCGCCAACACCCTCCGCGAAGGCTTCGGGCAGGGCCACTGCCTCTGCCACGGCGATTTGGGGAACCTGGAGACTCTCCTGCTCGCCGGCCCGCAATGGGCGGCGGAGGTGGAGCGGCTCTCGGCGGTCATCCTGGAGAGCCTGGACCGAGACGGCTGGCTCTGCGGCGTCCCCGGAGGCGTCGAGACCCCCGGCCTGCTGGTCGGCCTCGCCGGTATCGGCTACGGCCTCCTCCGCCTCGCCGATCCCGATCGGGTCCCGTCGATTCTTGCCCTGGAGCCGCCGGTGGCCGGTCCCGATCAGGGCGCCCAGTCGCGCGGCCGGAGGAACTCCTCGTAGAGCCGGGCCTCCGGTGTACCGGGCTCCGGGTGCCAGGCGTAGCGCCAGCGGACCAGGGGCGGCAGGGACATGAGGATCGATTCGGTGCGCCCGCCGGATTGCAGACCGAACAGGGTGCCGCGGTCCCACACGAGATTGAACTCGACGTAGCGTCCGCGCCGGTAGAGCTGGAAGTCGCGCTCGCGCTCACCGTATGGCGTCTCCCGGCGGCGGCGCAGGATCGGCAGGTAGGCGGCGAGGAAGTGGTCGCCGACGCTCTGCTGGAAGGCGAACGAGCGCTCGAATCCCCAGTCGTTGAGATCGTCGAAGAAGATACCGCCGATCCCCCGCGGCTCGTTGCGGTGCTTGAGGAAGAAGTACTCGTCGCACCAGCGCTTGGTCCGCGGATAGACCTCCTCGCCGAACGGCGCGCAGGCGTCCCGCGCCACCGTGTGCCAGTGGACGGCGTCCTCCTCGAAGCCGTAGTACGTCGTCAGATCGAAGCCGCCGCCGAACCACCAGACCGGTGGATGCCCTTCCTTCTCTGCGATGAAGAAGCGGACGTTCATGTGCGTCGTGGGTACGTACGGATTGCGCGGGTGGAAGACCAGCGAGACTCCGAGAGCCTCGAAGCCGCGCCCGGCGAGCTCCGGCCGATGGGCGGTCGCCGACGGCGGCATGCCTGGTCCGAACACATGCGAGAAGCCGATGCCCGCCTGCTCGAAGACCGCGCCTTCGGTCAGCACCCGAGACCGGCCGCCGCCGCCTTCCGGGCGGTCCCAGCTTTCTTCACGGAAACGGCCGGTGCCGTCTTCGGCTTCGATGGCGGCGCAGATGCGGTCCTGGAGTCCGAGGAGATAAGTGCGGACGGCGGCGGTGTCGGGTGCCATGGGCTGGAGAGTTTAGCCGAAGGCGGCGACCCCCATCACCGAGATCACCGGGGATCGCGAAAGAGCAATCCAGAAGAAGCGTGACCGGTTCGGTTTGCCGTAGTCTCGCCGGCAATGCATGCGGAGTCATGACGGCTCCCTCGATCAGATGGAGGAGTTTCCGATGCGCCATCGTTTCTCTTGTCTCGTCTCTTGCGCCGTGCTGCTGGCTGCGGCGATCCCGGCCGCGGCTCAGCCGATCACCGTCAACCCGGGTGACGATGGCTGGGTCACCCCCTCCGGCGGAACGTCGGTCAACCTCGCCGCGTATCCGACCACCAGCGTGTTCGGCTCTGCGGTGACCTTCAGCCCGAGCCTGGTGTCATTGGTCGGCAGCCCGATCGACAGCACCAACCTGGGCTCGACGGACACGATCGTGGAGCGTTACAACTCGGTCTTTCTGCCGTCGATCGGCTCGACCGGCACCACGACGCTCGAGATCCAGGCCCTGCGCCTCGTCGGCAACACGGCGGCGAGCAACGGCAAGACCTATCAGGTCAAGGTCTGCCTGTCCGAGTGGCACTCCGGCAGCCTCGGAACGATGAATCTCAAGCTGACGGCGCCGAACGGCGGCAGCTTCACGTCGAGCTTCCCGGTCCTCCCGAAGCTGATCTTCACCAACGTCGCCAATCCGGCCGACAAGGTCGTCCTCGACTGCGGCGCCGTCCCGGGCTGCCCGCCGATCACCCTCAACACGACGAGTTGCTGGGTCACTCCCGACGGGCCGGCCCACTGGAGCCCGACCGCCCATGGCTACAACACCATCCCCGCGGGAGTCGCGGTCGACGGCACCTGCAATGGTGTCGCGGACTACACGACCGTTGGCAGCTCGAACTTCGTCGCCGGCATCGATCCGGTGAGCTTCATCGAGTGCGCCACGTCGCACGACTCGAGCGGCGCGGCGAAGCACTCGACCAAGCCGGCCAAGGACTGCAAGGCCACCCAGACCACGGGGACCACAGCCGCCGCAACCGGCACGGACACCGGAACGACCATCGGAACGGACCCCGGAACGATCGACAACCCCGTCATCGTCAAGGTCCCGACCTACTGCCTGGAGAAGGCTCAGCCGATCAACCCGACCAAGGACAACTGATCCTCGGGCGCTTACCCCGCCGAACGACGAACGCCCCGGGCCGCGGTCCGGGGCGTTTCCGTCTCAGGGGGCCAGCCGGCGTAGCAGCGCGGGAAGGAAGACCAGGGTCGCCGCGTAGGAGATGAGGAGGGCGGCGGCGAGCAGGAGGCCGAGACTGGCGTTCGGCCGGATGGAGGAGACGGTGAGGACGGCGATGCCGAAGGCGAGGACGACCGCATTCCAGCGCAGACCCCGGCCGGTGGTGCGGAGCGTTTCGAGCACCGCCTCGCGATGCGGCCGGCCGGCGCGCCGCTCGCGCAGATAGGCGAAGGTGTACTGCACCGCGAAGTCGACCCCCGCGCCGAGGGTCAGGGCGGCGAACATGCTGGTGGCAATCCCGAGCGGCATGCCGGCATAGCCCATGAAGGCAAAAACGAGGAGCGTCGCGGCGAGCACCGGCGCCAGCACGGCGAGGGCGAGGCGCGGGCCGCGGAACGCCGCGAGGAGCATGGCCGCGATCAGGAGGGCCGTGCCGGCGATCGAGCGCAGTTGGTTGCCGACGATCGATCCCACCACCGCGAGCGCCACCGGCACGTCCCCCGAGACGTGGGTTTCGAGTCCCGGCTCCGGCGGCACCCGGCGCAGCTTGTCCAATTCATTCTGAACCGCGCGGTCCAGCTCGCGCGCCCGGTGGTAGTCGGCGTTCCGCACGAACAGGCGGACGCGCGCCGCATTGCCGGCGAAGGTGAGGATCTGGCCGAGATCGAGGCGGATGCGCAGCACCTCGGTGAGCGCCCGCGCCCGCTGGACCTCCCGCGGCGGCAAGGCCGAGACGGGGAGCGGATTGCCCTGGCCGATCGCCGACGCCTCGAACGGCGGCAAAGGACTCCAGGCGCCGCCGACGTGCGGCGCCGTCTTCGCGAAGCGGTGCAGCTCTTCGAGCGCGGCGGCGCCGGCCGGCCGGTCGAACAGGGCACGCGCGCCGGAGATCACGACGTCGTAGCGATAGCTGCCCCAGAATTCGCGGTTGAAGATCCGCTCGGCGGCGACCAGCGGCGACCGCGGATCGAGATTGTCGATCCATGAGTCCTCGATGGTGAGCCGGAAGAGACCGGGGATGGCGGCGGCCACCAGGACCAGGCCGGCGAGGGCGGCTCGCCGCGGGCGCTCCGCCGTCCACCGCTCATAGGCGAGCGGCGGCGGCGCGGCGGCGGCGCTCTTGCGCTCGACGCTTTTGCGCTCGACGCTTTTACGCTCGACCCAGCGCGCCGGGAGCACGGCGAGGAGCGCGGGAGCCAGGGTGAAGGTGAATAGCATGCCGAAGAGAAGGCCGAGGCCGGTGAAGAGACCGAAATGGCGCAGCGGCGGCATGGAGGCGGTGGTGAACGAAAAAAAGCCGGCCGCGGTCGACAGCGAGATCAGCGCGAGCGGCGCCGCGAGATCGTCGAACGAGGCGGCGAGGGCCGCACGGAGGCGGGCCGGCCCCTGGAGACCCGGCCCCTGGAGAGCGGGCCCCGAGGCGGCGAGATGATCCTGCAACCGTTCGATCAGATAGATCTCGTCGGTCATCGCCATCGCCATCAACAGCACCGGCAGGACCGTGGTCACGAGCGTGACCGGAATGCCGCACCAGCCCATCAGGCCGAGCGTCCAGAGGAGCGTCGCGAGCACCTGGGCGAGCGGGACGATCACGCCGCCCGCCGTGCGCAGTGTGAGCGCGAGGAGGAGCGCCACGGCGAGCACCATCACCGGCACCAGCCGGCCGAGATCGCGGACCACGGCGCGGCCCAGCTCGATCTCCGCCGCCACCGGGCCGGTGATCCGCAGATCGAAGGGAGAGGCGCCACCGATCGTAAACGGCTGGATCGTGGCGAGCGCGTCGGCCCGCCGGGAACCGGCGGCGACGGGGAGATAGAAGGCGGCGGCGGTGCCATCCGCGGAGAGGAAGAGGCCGGAGGCGACCGGCAGCCGGCGGATGCGGGCGAGGAGGTCGGGGAAGCTCTGGCCGCCCTTGTGCCAGAGATCGAAGAACGAATTGATCTCGAGCTGCGTGATCTTGCTCTCGGGAGGCGCGATCAGGGTGACGATCGAGCGCACGTGCCCGGGCTCGATCCCCGGCAGCTTCTCGAACCGGTTCTGGAGGCTTTCGAGGTAGGCGAAACCCTGCGGCGAGGCGAGGAGAGGGCCACCGGGCCGGGAGGTGGCGAGGAGGATGATCTGGTCCGGCTCCAGGAACGTCTTGCGATCCTCCACGGTCCGCTCGACGGCCGGATCGCCGTCCGGGTAGATCGCCGCGCCGTCGGTCCGGATCTCGAGGCGCAGAAGCCCGGGCACCAGCGCCGCGGAGGCCACGGCGAGCAGGAGGAGGACGAGGCCGGGACGGCGGATCGACATCCGGGCCAGCGCGCGGAGCGGTTTCATCGCCGCTATGCTACCGCGCCGGCATGCTTCTGATGTCTGAAAAGCGCCCGCGGCCAGGTCAGCGTCGCCCGCGGCTCGGCAGGACTTCGGAATGAGTAGTTCTGTCCGGTAATACTTCGGGGCTGTCCGACAATACTTCGTTTGTGTCCGGCAATACTTCGTCGGGGAGGTCTCCCAACTCAGGACCGTCCGGATATACTTCGTTTCTGTCCGGAAATACTTCGTTTGTGTCCGGTAATACTTCGTTGCGGCCATTCCCCGGCTCGGGGCTGTCCGGCAATACTACGGGGCTGTCCGGCAATACTTCGTTTTTGTCCGGAGATACTTCGTCGCCGCGCTCGCCCGATCGATCGAGCGGCAAGGGCCGGGCGGTGGCGCCCCTCTCCCGGGTGGCGGGAGGGGATGGGAGAGGGGTCGGGGGTGAGGGCTCCAACGGTCCGGCCCTCACCCCCGCCCGATCTCCGCCACCAACCCCTCCAACCACTCCCCCAGCTCCCCCGGCAACCCACCAGGAACCGCCGGCACCTCCCCCGCCGCGATCCGGCGAAGAAAGCTGGCCAGCTCGGGAAACGGCGCGGGCAACCCATCGAGCTGGGCCAGCACCTCTTCCTCGCCGGGACCGAGGCCGTCCTCCCCGAAGCCCGCCTGGGCACAGGCGAGGGTCAGGCGTTGCAGGGCCTGGAGCATCTGGGGGGCTAAGCCACTGCCTCCTCCGGCGCGGCGTTCAAGCTCGGCGAGCAGGTCATCGCGCTTCTTGGCCCACTCAGCGGCAGCTGCGAGGTCGTCGCGGGCTTGGGCGATCTCGACGAGGGTGGCGTAGTCTGATGCCAATTCACGAACGATCTGCAGTTCCTCGTCGATGGCGAGGCCGCGCAAGGCGTGCTGTTCCGCGCTATCGAGATTGCCAAGCCGGAGCTCGATCTGTGCCAACTGCACCAACGACATGGCTTCATGCGGCTTGTCGTTCAGGGCTTGCCAAACCCGCAGGCTCTGCTCCACTGAGCGGCGAGCTTCCTCGAAATGCCGCCGGGTGGCGGGCTCGTCACTCCTCTCTCGGGCGACTTCGCCTTCCAGCAGACAGACGTTGCCGATGTTCCCCGCGGCAGCGCCGAGGCTAGGTTGATCCTTCAACTGCACGGCCAGCTCGCGCGATTTCTCGTACCACAACCGCGCCTCGGCCAGCCGGCCAGCCTTCCGTTCGGTTACGCCGAGGAGATTATAGGTCAGCATAATGCCCTGGTGATCGTCTGCCTCCCGAAAGCGCTCGAGCGCCTGCTGGTAGAGACGGCTGGCGCGCTCGAGTTGGTTGCGATCGTCGGCAAGGCCGCCCTGCCGCTGGAGGGCTATTCCCTCCAATTCCTTGTCCCCGGCTTGGCGGGCGGCAGCGAGGACCAGGTCGAAACGGGCGTCGGCCTCGTCGTAGCGGCCCGCCTCCATGAGGATACTGGCGGTCCGACCGTGACCTGCAGCTGCATCGCGGTTGTGCCCCATCTTTTCGCAAATCTCGACCGCCTTCTCCGATAGGGCCAGAGCCTCGTCGTATTGGCCGGCGCTGCGTAGCGCATTGGCCAGATCGCCCATCGTGGCGGATAGGTTGCCCAGCTCAGGCTCGACCTTCGCGTGGTCGGGAGAGGACAGAAGCTCTTCCCAGGGCCGGTCTCCTGCCTTCTCCACCAGCGCTTCCCAGTCGCCGACGGCTTCCCTCAGGATGGGAATGGCTTGCGCGGAGGCACCTGTGTTGTGCAGCACCCTGCCCAAGTCGCCAACTGCCAGCGCCAACTGAAACGCAGGATCGAACTCAGTGGTGCGGTGGAGGCGATCGATGAGGGCTTGGAGTTGATCCACCGCGCCCTGTGGATCGCCCTGCGTGAAACGCGTCCAGGCGTGCTCCCGCTCGTAGTCGGCGACTTCTTTCGTGAAGCCCTGTTGGCCCACAGCGTCCTTCAGCCACTGCACCCAGGCATCGCGTTCGCGGAGGCGGCCTGACCTTTCCAGATAGCTGCGAAACGTCTGGCCCAGCGCCGCGGCGACCGGGAGCTGCTGATCGGCCACGGCCCACTGGACGGCGGTGCGGTAGTTTGCCTCCTCGCGGTTCAGGACTTCCAGCGCGACGCGCGATTGCGAGCCCTGGAGCGCCTTGTCAAGCGCCTGCTTGAGGGCGAGATAGACGCCGAGGAAGCGTTGCCGGATCTCCGGGTTCTGCGCGAGGGTGGGATCGGCAGCGGCGGCGGCGAGAGTGGGGTGGAAGCGGAGGAAGGGACGGCCGCCGAGTTGGAGGTCGTCTTCCGTGCGCAGGAGGGCGATGCCTTCGAGCTCTCGCCGGATGGGTTCCCAGGCCTCTGGAGCGAACTGGCTCACGTCGAGCAGATTGTCCTCGAACACCCCGCCGCTGAAGAGGCCGAGCCAGGGCAGGGCCTCGCGGGCGGCGGGACTCAGGTGGCGACGGGAAAACTCCAGGGAGGCGAGGAGGGATTGGTTCCTCTCCTCGGGAGCCTCCTGCTGGAATTTGGCGAGAAGCTTGCCGAAGTCCGCGCGGATCTCCTCGGGCGCCAAGGTGCGCAGATGGGGGCCGACGAGCTCCAGTGAGAGCGGGTGATCGGCCAGATCGCGCAGCAACGGATCGAGCTGGTCGCGGCGCAGCCGTGGATCGGCGAGGGTGAGGCCGTCGCGCCGCAGGATGCGCGCGAGCAGCCATAGGCTGTCGGCGCGGGCCAGGCCTTCTAGCTCGTACCGCTGCGCGCCTGGCAGATTGGTGTCACCGGGGCGGCAGGTGACGAGGAGGCAGCCCCCACTTCCAGGACGATTCGGACCGGCGGTGAGATCGCGGAACAGCTCGGCGAGGCGGTGGCGCTCGTCGTCGGTGTATGGGCTGCCGTGGAGGGCCGCGCCATCATTGAACTGCGGCAGGACGCTCTCGTAGTTGTCCCAGACCAGGAGCACGTCTTTCTGCCGGAACAGCTCGATGGCGCGGCGGCGCTGCTCGACGGCAGGAAGCTGTTCGAACTTCGGACCCGCGAGGTAGGTGCCGAGCACCTGCACCGCGCGGTCGGCGCTCATGAACTGCTCGAAGCTCAGGAAGCACGCGCCGTCGCGGAACAAGCCGCTGCGCGTCCACCACTGCGCGGCCTCGGTGGCGAGCGCGGTCTTGCCCATGCCGCCCATGGCGTGCAGCACGAGGCCGCGCCGGGAGCGAAACAGGCGCTCCAGGTCGTATAGCTCACGAGCGCGGCCCTGAAAACCATATTGCGGCGACGGCGGAAAGGGGCCGGGCTCCCCACGGCCGGCCGGATTGCGGAAGCCGCGGCGGCGGCGGGCGTCCTCGGCGTCGGCGCTGCGGAGGAGCCGCGCGAGGTAGGCGGTGGAGTCGGCGTCGCGGGCCGGATCGGTGAAATCCACCCAGAGCAGAGCATCCAGCTCGGGAGGCAGATCTAGCTTCTCGAGCTTGATCGGAACGAGCCGGTCTTCCTCGGGATTGAGCTCTGTGTGCTTGTCGATCTCCCACTGCACCCACTTCGACCGGAGCGCGGTCTGGGAGCCGGCGACGACGGTGAAGCGGCTGTTCCGGATGCCCGTCTCGCACTGCGGCTCCAACTTGCCCGGGACGCACTCCCAGGCGTCCAGCCACACCCGCAGGCCGTGCTTTTCCGTGAGCCGGCGGGCCAACGCCTCGACGCGGGCCGCATCGTTGTGCTGGTGGCTCAGAAACAGATCGAACTGCCGTACCGGCTCCTTCCCAATCGCATCGGACGGAACGAGCGCGTCATCCGCCGCGCGCTGGTAGAGGTGCGGCAGGAACCAGTCGGTCAGCTCGATGGTGCGCCCGCCGGGGCCGGATTCGATCCAGCGGCCCGGCGTGGAAAGCAGCGCCTTGCGTGCCTCCGCCACCGCCTGGCCGAGGGTGGTGCCGCGGACCAGCTCGCGATAGAAGCGGTCGAGCAGCAACCGCGCGGCCTCGACGTGAACGGCATGGCCCATGGAGAGCACGCTCCCCACCCCCGCCTGGATCAGGCGCGGCGCGACGGAGCGGAACACGGCGGTCTTGCCCACCGTGGCGCTGCGGCACGCTTCGAGCACGACGAGCGGAATGGCATAGCTCACCAGCAGATCGCCGAGCCGGTCGGCCGGCACGAGATCGGTCGCCGATGCGCCGGAGCCGTCATCGGCCTTTTCGAAACACAGCGCACCGATCTGCGCCTGCGGCAGGAAGGTGCCGTGGCCGTCGAAGTGCACGAGATCGTACGGATCGCCGGTCCGCTGCCCCTCGCGCAGCATCTCCTCCATGCGGGCCAGGGTGGGCGGACGGCAGAAGTCCACGCGCACATGGGCCCCGAGCGGATCGAGAGCATCGAACAGCGCCTTCGTGGTGAGCCGCGGATCGATGAACCCCGCGTCGGCCGGCCGGCTGACGATATAGAGGATGCGCAACGGAAGGCGTGCCGGGCGCGGTGCGGTCTCTTCAGCCACCTCCAACTGCCGGCGCACCGACAACCGCTGCGCGAGGCTCCCCGCCGCATCGGCCATCAGCTCCCACGGCAACCGCAACAGCGCCGGGTCCCGCGTGGCGATGGTCAGCCGCCGCGGCGCGGGGCCATCGAGAAGCTCGCGCAGAAACGCGTGATTGTCCGGCACCGCGAAAAGAGCCTCGTAGAGCCGGCTGCCCCAGGTCCCGAGATTCCGTTCGATCCGCTCCGCCCGCAGGACCGCCCCGCCGTCGGGGAGATCCATGTAGTCCTCCAGGTACCAGCGCAGATCCTCGTAATCGTCCTCGGTGAGAAAAGGAGTGAACGGGACCTCGACGCCGAGCCTGCGGCCTTGAGCATCGGCGAGTTGGACGCGGTAGCCGGCGGCGGCCGCGGGGGTGGCGGGAGCAAAGAGGAGGCGGAGATCGTGCATGACGGGAGCGCGGTGGTTTCGCGGTTTTGATTGTACCGCGATTGAACGCCGGAGCCCTCCGGAGGCCCTCTCCCCCTGGCCCCCTCTCCCGTGCGTTCCCCCGCCCCACCGCCCCGAACGGGAGAGGGGGAGCGCTTGCAGAACCTTTTCGTTTTTGGGGCGGTGGCGCCCCTCTCCCGCTCGGGGTGGGGGGCGGAAGGGACGCGCGGGAGAGGGGTCGGGGGTGAGGGCGGACGGGCGGCTGACGGCCCCTCTACTCCTCCACCCGCAACGGAAACAACTCCGCCTGCCGCTGGTCCCGCGGTGTCAGCGGCACCCGGTAATCCCCGGTCCAACAGGCGGTGCAGTAGCTGTCGGAGGGGCCGGTGACGGAGGCGAGGAGGCCTTCGAGGGAGAGGTAGGCGAGGCTGTCGGCTTCGATGAAGCGGCGGATCTCTTCGACGCTGTGGTGCGAGGCGATGAGCTCTTCGCGCGTCGGGGTGTCGATGCCGTAGTGGCAGGGCCATTGGGTCGGCGGCGCGGAGATGCGGACGTGGATCTCGGCGGCTCCGGCGTCTCGCACCATGCTGACGATCTTGCGCGAGGTGGTGCCGCGCACGATCGAGTCGTCGACCAGGACGACGCGCTTGCCGGCCAGCAGCTCGCGGACGGGGTTGAGCTTGATCTTCACCCCGAAGTGGCGGATCGACTGCTTGGGCTCGATGAAGGTGCGGCCGACGTAGTGGTTGCGGGTCAGGCCGAATTCGAGCGGCAGGCCGGACTCGCGGCTGTAGCCCATGGCGGCGTAGAGGCCGCTGTCGGGGACCGGCACCACGATGTCCGCCGGCGCCGGCGCCTCGCGCGCCAGGCGGGCTCCCATCTTGAGACGGGACTGCGCCACGGAGTCGCCGAAGAGGCGGCTGTCGGGCCTCGCGAAGTAGACGTGCTCGAAGATGCAGCGCGTCGGCTCCGGGCGTTGCGGCAGGTGGTAGCTCTCGACCTGGCCGTTCCGCGCGACGACCACTTCGCCCGGCTCCAGCTCGCGGACCAGGCGGGCGTCGAGCAGGTCGAAGGCGCAGCTCTCGGAGGCGAAGCAGGGGGTGCCCTGGCGGTCGCCCAGGAGGAGCGGGCGGAAGCCGTTGGGATCACGCGCGGCGATCAGGCAGGTCTCGGTGATGAGGAGGAGCGAATAGGCGCCTCGCACCTGCTCCAGGGCCAGCATGAACGACTCGACGATGTCCATGCGCGGCGCTCGGGCCATCAGGTGGAGGATGACCTCGGTGTCGCTGGTGGTCTGGAAGATCGAGCCCTCGGTCTCCAGGCGGTCGCGGATCTCGTTCGGGTTCGTCAGGTTGCCGTTGTGGACGATGCCCAGCGATCCCATCGAGGTCTTGACCACGATCGGCTGCGCGTTGGCGATCACGCTGGAGCCGGCGGTGGAATAGCGGGTGTGGCCGAGCGCGCGGGTGCCGGGCAACTGGGCGATGACCTTGGGCTTGAACACGTCCGAGACGTGTCCCATCTCACGGACGAGGTGGATCTGGCGGCCGTCCCAGAAGACGATGCCGGTGCTCTCCTGCCCACGGTGCTGCAAGGCGTAGAGGCCCAGATAGGTCAGGTTGGCCGCGTCGTCACAGCCGTCGATGCCGAAGATTCCGCACATGGTGGTTCGATCCCGAAGTGTTTAGAGTCCCAGAGCCTTGGGCAACGCCGTCGACCAGATCTCATGCAGCGTGGCGACCGGCGCTCGCAGGATGTCGCTGCCGGAGCGGACGACCAGCTCGCCGCCCCCGGTTTCTCCCAGATCCACCGCCGGCACTCCCGCCTCTTCGGCGGCGGCCAGCACACGCTCGACCACGATCGGCGCACAGGCGACGAGCGCCCGCGCCTGGGTTTCGGAGAAGAGGTCCGCGCCTTCATAGGGCGCCGTCACGGTCGCTCCCATCCCCCGACCGAGGCAGCATTCGGCGAGCGAGATCAGGAAGCCGCCTTCCGACAGATCATGCGCGGTGCGCACCAGGCTTTTCGCGATCAGCTCGCGCAGCAGGCGGGCGAGGCGCAGCTCGGCGTCGAGATCGACCGCCGGCGGACGCCCCTGCTCGATGTCGTGCAGGAGGCGCAGGTAGGCGGCGCCGCCGAACTCCGAGCCTCCGCGTCCGAGCAAAACGATCCGGTCGCCGGCGCGGGTGAAGTTGGGATCCGGCAGATTGGCGACGTTGGGGACGACTCCGACCATGCCGACGGTCGGGGTCGGATAGATCGACTGCCCCTCGGTCTCGTTGTAGAAGGAGACGTTCCCCGAGATCACCGGCACGCCGAGGGCGGTGCAGGCTTCGGACATGCCGCGGACCACCTCGCGGAACTGCCAGGAGATCTCCGGGTTTTCCGGATTGCCGAAGTTGAGGCAGTCGGTGAGCCCGACCGGCTCGGCGCCGGCGCAGGCGAGGTTGCGCACCGCCTCGGCCACCGCCTGCATGCCGCCGCGCCGCGGATCGAGATAGCAGTAGACCGGGTTGACGTCGGAGGTCATCGCGATGCCGGCCGGCGTCCCCTTGAGCAGGAGCACCGCGGCGTCGCCGCCCGGACCCTGCACGGTGTTGGTGCGCACCGAGTAGTCGTACTGCGTCCAGATCCACGACTTGCTGGCGAATTCGGGCGTGCCGAGGAGCTTTTCGAGCGTGCCGCACAGATCCTCTGGAGCCGGAACCTCGGGCGCCTGCCAGCGCGCGGCGAGATCAGACGGCTCGGCGACGGGGCGGCGGTAGACGGGCGCCTCTTCGGTGAGCGGCTGGATCGGGATGTCCGCCACGGTGTCGCCATGCCAGGTGAGCACGGCGCGGCCGGTGTCGGTGATCTCGCCGATCGGCGCGACTTCGAGGCCCCAGCGGCGGAAGACCTTGATCAGCTCTTCCTCGCGACCCTTCTTGGCCACCAGGACCATACGCTCCTGCGACTCGGAGAGCATCATCTCGTAGGGGGTGAGCCCGGGCTCGCGGAGAGGCACCTGGTCGAGGTCGAGGCGGAGGCCGGTGCCGCCGCGGCCGGCCATCTCGAAGCTCGAGCTGGTGAGGCCGGCGGCGCCCATGTCCTGGATTGCCACGATGGCGCCGGTGCGCATCGCCTCCAGGCAGGCTTCGAGGAGGATCTTCTCGGTGAACGGATCGCCCACCTGGACGGTCGGCCGTTTCTTTTCGCTGCCGGCGTCGAACGACTCGGACGCCATGGTGGCGCCGTGGATGCCGTCGCGCCCGGTGCGGCTGCCGGCGTAGAGGACCGGATTGCCGGCGCCGCTCGCGCGGGCGTGGAAGATCTTGTCGTGGCGGGCGATGCCGAGCGCGAAGGCGTTGACCAGGATGTTGCCGTTGTAGCAGCGGTGGAAGCCGGTCTCGCCGCCGATGGTGGGGATGCCGACGCAGTTGCCGTAGTCGCCGATGCCGCGCACGACGCCGTCGATGAGGAAGCGCATGCGCGGCGCGTCGATCTCGCCGAAACGCAGGGCGTCCATGCAGGCGATCGGGCGCGCGCCCATGGTGAAGATGTCGCGCAGGATGCCGCCGACGCCGGTCATCGATCCCTGGTACGGCTCGATGAAGCTCGGATGGTTGTGCGACTCCATCTTGAACGCCGCCACCCAGCCGTGGCCGATGTCGACGATGCCGGCGTTCTCGCCAGGCCCCTGGACGACGTGCGGCCCGGTGGTGGGGAACTCGCGCAGGTAGATCTTGGACGATTTGTACGAGCAGTGCTCGGACCACAGGGCGGAGGTGATGCCCAGCTCGGTCCAGCTCGGATCGCGGCCGAGGATCTTCTGGAGGCGCTCGAATTCCTCGCCGGTCATGCCGTGCCGCTTGAGGATCTCCGGTGTGATCCGGAGCGCCGGCTCGCCCTGCGTCGACGTCTGGCTCACCTCCACGCTCATCGCCGCTCTCCCGCCGCCGCCAGCACGCCGCGGGCGACTTCGACCGCACCGGCCAGCAGGGCCAGCCCGTCGGTGTTGCCGAGCACGCTCTCGGAGCAGCGCTCCGGGTGTGGCATCAGACCGAGCACGTTCCCGGCCGCGTTGCAGATGCCCGCGATGTTGCGCGCCGCGCCGTTCGGATTCGCCGCCGCGGTGACGTCTCCATCTTCCGTGCAGTAGCGGAAGACCACCCGGCGCTCCGCCTCCAGGCGGTCGAGCGCTTCTGGGAAGTCCTCGTAGTTCCCCTCGGCGTGGGCGATCGGCAGGCGCAGCACCTGTCCCTCGCGGAGCTTGCGGGTGAACGGCAGGCCGGTCCGCTCGGTCTTCAGGAAGACGTCCTTGCACTGGAAGCGGAGGCTCGCGTTCCGCCGCATCGCTCCGGGCAGCAGACCGGCTTCGAGGAGCACCTGAAAGCCGTTGCAGATCCCCAGCACCAGACCGCCGGCCTCGGCGTGCCGCTTCACTGCGGCCATCACCGGCGACAGGGCCGCGAGGGCGCCGGCGCGCAGGTAGTCGCCGTAGGAGAAGCCGCCGGGGAGGACGATCAGCTCACAGCCCTTGAGCGACTCGTCCTGGTGCCAGAGAAAGGTGGCGTCCTGCTCCAGCACGTGCTTGAGGACGTGATAGACGTCGTGATCGCAGTTGCTGCCCGGGAAGACGACGACGCCGCACTTCACGGCCGGTCTCCGGCGAGGATCTCCACCGAGTAGTCTTCGACCACGGTGTTGGCGAGCAGCTTCTCGCACATTTCTTTCAGCTCGCGGTCGGCGGCGGCCGGATCGGCGGTGGCGAGCTGGATTTCGAAGCTCTTGCCGGCGCGCACGTCCTCGACGCCGGGGAAGCCGACGCGGGAGAGAGCGTCGCGGATCGCCTTGCCCTGCGGGTCGAGGATCTCGCGGCGCGGATAGACGGTCACTCGTGCCTTCACTTACGGTACCTCCAGCCAAGGGGACGTGTAGTGCTGATGGGTCACCACCATCTGCGCCGAGCACCCCTCGCGGTCGAGAACCTCGCCCATCGCCGCGGCGGCGAGGGCAGGGAGGTTGTTGGTCCGGGAGAGATGGTAGAGCGCGACCCAGCGCAGCCGGTCGCCGAGCAGTTCGGGCAGGCCGTCCGCGGCCTCCCGGTTGGACAGGTGGCCGTGGCGTCCGGCCACCCGCTGTTTCAAGCTCCAAGGATAAGGCCCGTTGCGCAGCATGTCGAGGTCGTGGTTGGTCTCGATCACCAGGACGTCGAGATCGCGCAGGCGCGCCCAGGCGAGCTGGCTGCGATACCCGAGGTCGGCGACCAGGCCGCAGCGGCGGCCGAAGGCGTCCTCGATCACGAAGCCGACCGGCTCGCTCGCGTCGTGCGGTATCTCGAACGGCTCGATGCGGAAGCCGGAGACCTCGACGGGCTCTCCCGACCGGATCAACACGGCGGACTTGGCGCGTTCTTCCCCGAGCCGCGCGCCTTGGAGCGTGCCGGCGGTGGCGAGCACTGGAATCTTGTACTTCTTGGCGAAGTGGTCCGCCCCCTTGCAGTGGTCCTGGTGCTCGTGGGTCAGCAGGAGGGCGGAGATGGTCTTCGGATCGGTGCCGAGGACGGACATGCGCTTGCCGATCTCCTTGCAGGAGAACCCGGCGTCGATCAGGATACGCTGCCGGCCGGACTCGATCACCACCGCGTTGCCGCCACTCCCGGAGCCGAGGACGCCGACGCGGAAAGGCGGACCGGCAGTGGGGCGAGCGGGCGCGGGGGGAGAACTGGCTGCCGGAACGTTTTCAGGTCTCCCCTCTCCCGGCGGGGCCCCGTCGAAATCGAGGGCTCCCTGCGTCCAGGCGCTCTCCGGCCCTGAAGAGCGGGGGGAACGTTTGAACGGGCGAAACACCGCTAGGGAAAGGTATCACAAATCCGGAGGCCACAAGACCTGGTAGGCAGCCCCTTCTTCAGGTCGGTCTTCAGGCTAGAACTTGTACTCCTTCCCCTGCTCCAGAAACTCCAGATCCGGATTGTTGAGCTTCTTGACCTCTTCCTTGATCTTGGCCACACAGGGCGGCTTCAGATGGTGGATGAGGACAGGGATGCGCTTCTCCAGCTTGCGCAGCTCGGCTTCCAGGGTTTGGGGAGTGAGGTGGAGCGACACGTCGGCGACGTGCTGGAGCGCGTTGTCGAAGCTGGTGTCGATGCAGACCGCCTTCAGGTTCGGCGTGCGGTTGGCGATCTCCCAGAAACGCTGCGTCGGTCCGGTGTCGCTCGACCAGAGGACCGCGACGCCGTCCTGCTCGATGAGGAAACCGTGGGTGGGCACCAGATGGTCGACCGGAATCGGCGTGAAGGAGACGCCGTCGATCACCACCGGCTCCTCGCTCAGGAACTCCTGGAAGCGCATCGCCGGCAACAGGTGGTTCGGCAGGCGGGTGAAGTCCGGCCAGGTGTCGTTATTGAACAGGTGCTTGCGGATGGCGTAGATCGTCGGCGACGAGGCATGGATGTCGATCGCCCGGTCACCCTTGCCGTAGACGTTCTCGATGAAGAACGGCAGCGAGTTGGTGTGGTCCATGTGGGAGTGCGTGAGGAGGATCGAACGCACCGCCACCTGATTCTCGATCGACAGCGCCTGGGAGAGCGAGCCGGCGTCCAAGGCGATCGTCCCGTTGATCAGCAGGCAGGTCATCCTGCACTCCAGGCTTTCGCCGCCGTAGCCCCCTAGGACCTGGATCCGCATATATTGAGGGGATTGTATAACATGGGGGCCTCCCTTGCGGAAGGCCCCCTGTAGTTTTCTGGTCGTATCGCTGGTCGTCGCGGCCTAGAACCGGGAGCCGATCCAGAACGACGTCCGGAAGTTGCCCGTCGTCTTGAAGTCGGTCTCCTTCGCGAAGTCCCAGTTCAGATCCAGCCCGATGAAGCGGACGGTGAAGCCCCAGCCGTAGGAGGCGATGGAGTTCTTGAGCCGCCCCTCGTCGGAGCTGTAGAGCTGGAAGTTCTGGAACTTGTGCAGCCAGGCGCCGCCGATGTCGAAGAAGATGTTGCCGCGCACGCCGCGGAACGCCAGCACCGGCGTCGCGATGACGTCGATCAGCGGGAAGCGGTATTCGACGTTGGCGAAGAAGCCGCGGTCGCCGACGATGGTGCGGAAGTCGGTGCCGCGGATGGTGTCGAGGCCGCCGAAGTAGATGAGGTTCGGAGCGTTGCCGTTGCTGATCGCGCCCCAGGCGCGGAAGGCCAGGTTGCTGCGCAGGGTGAGCGGCACGTACTGCCGGGCGTCGAGCACGAGGCTGGTCTGCAGGGTGCCGCTGTTGTGCAGGTCCGGCGCGTAGGTGCCGTCGATGCGCCAGCGGTGGCCGGCGATCGGACCCCAGTCGGCCTGGAGCGACGAGTCGCTGGCGAGAGCGCCGGTCAGCACCGGATAGTTGTCCTTGATCTCCACCAGGGTCGGGAAGAACGTGCCGTCCCCGGCCGGCTCGAAGCGCTGGTCGAAGTAGTCACGCCAGATGTAGCCGGTGCCGATCTCCGCCCGGGAGTAGAACGAGAACGGATAGATCAGCGAGCCGAGGGCGCCGGTCTGCCGCGACGCGGTCTTGCCCTGGATGATGCGGCCAGTGGCGGCGTCCTGGCCGATGAAGTAGCTGCGGCTGTCGAACACCGTCGTCGACCACTGCAGCCGCTTGCTCAGGTTGGCGTAGGTGACGTAGAAGTTCGAGAAGCTCTCGACCGAGGAGAGGTCGGCGATGATGCGGCGGTCGCCGAGGTAGTCCGAGAAGGTGAACAGGATGCGGCCCAGATAGGTCTGGTTGCTGTCGACGCCGATGTAGGTCTGGGCGTCTTCGAGGAAGAACTTGCGGCCGCTGTACTTCTCCTTGTTCGCGTCGTCGAGGGTGACCTGGATGTCCGGCTCGAAGTGCGGAATGTCCTTGGTCACCGCCGGCTCGGTGGGGATCTGGGAGGTCTGCGGCTCCTTGACCGGCGTGTCGACCTCGGTGACGTAGAGGTCCATCTTGCTCTTCCAGTAGCCGGTGAAGACCAGGCGCTCCTTCTTGTCCGTGGTGTCCTGGAGCAGGGTCGGCATGAAGGCGCCGGTGACCACGTTGGTGTACTGGCGGATCTGGCCGGTCGCCAGATCGAGGCCGAAGATGTTCTCGCGCCCGTCGACGCGGTCGGAGGTGAAGTAGAGCCGCTTGCCGTCGGGCGACAGGAGCGGATCGTTCTCGTTGGTGTCGCCGGAGGTGATCTGGAACCGCTGCCCCGGGTTGTCGAGCGGGCTGCGGAAGATCTTCGCGAAGCCGTTGCCCACCACCGAGACGTAGACGATCGACTTGCCGTCCGGCGTGAACACCGGCGCGCCGTCATAGATGTCGTCGTCGGTGAAGTGGCGGAGCTTGGCCGTCTCGACCTCGAGCAGGAAGATGTCGAACTTCCCCTTCTCGTTGCCCGAGAAGACGATGGTCTTGCCGTCCGGGCTCCACGACGGCGCGTACGGCTGCTCGACGGTTCCCATGTCGATGATCCGCTTGACGCCGCCGTTCAGCACGTCGATCAGGATCAGGCTGCGCGCCCGCTCGCGCTTGGCGAAGATGGCGATGGTGTTGCCGTCCGGCGAGAAGGCGAGGTCGCGGCCGTAGGTGCGGCCGAGCGCGAGCTCCTGGCCCACCAGGTACTGGTAGTCATGGGTGAAGCCCTTGGTGAGGCCGCGCAGCAGGATCCTCTTCTTGGCGTCGAAGAGGACGACGTCGATGTCGCCGCGATAGCTCGACAGCGCGGCCACCAGATCGCCCGACGGCGACGCCGCCGGCGAGGTGACCCAGGCGTTCGTCTCCTGCTCCTCGATGCGGAAGCGGCGGCCGAAGTCGCCTGGCTCGCCGGTGACGATCAGCTCCGCCAGGAAGCGCTTGCGCAGCCAGCGGCGGAACTCGGCGTCGAAGTCCTCGGCGTCCATGTGGAAGGCGCGCTGCACCGCGCGGTCCACCCGGGCGCCGATGGTGTTGCGGATCTCATAGAGGAAGTCGAGGAACCCTTCCTTGCCCCAGCGCTCCTCCACGAAGTCGCACAGCGCATGGCCGTAGCGGTAGGCGAAGAAGCCGCCGAAGTCCTGGCGGATGGAGGGGATGTGGTCGTTGACCACCGCGTCGCGCAGGAACATCTTGTCGCGCGAGCTCTCGTCCTTGGCGACGTAGCTCGCCATGCCTTCCATGAACCAGGTCGGCGGCGAGCTGGCGATCGCCTTCGCGAGGCTGCCCTGGAACAGCATGTGGTACTGGAAGATGTGGGTCAGCTCGTGGCGGATGAGCTTCATCAGGAACGCGTCCGGCACGTCGACCGGCATGACCATGCGGAAGCGGGCCGGGCTGGCGAAGGCGCCGACGCCTTCGGGGATGAAGTTCAGGATGACGTTGTTCTGCTCGAACGCCGAGTGGGTCGAGTAGTAGAGCAGGGGGACCGGGTCCTTGATCTGGAAGTTGAGCTCCCGCGAGATGTCGTCGTAGGCGCTCTCGGCGTAGGAGACCACCTTCTGGAGGAGCTGCTCCTCACCCTTGTAGAAGTAGACGTTGAAGTGGGGGGAGTGGTAGATGTCCCACTTGAAGTCCCGGTACTGGACCTTGTTCTTGCCGAACCCCTGGCCTTCCCACGACGGCTCGATTTGAGCCGTGGCCGGGCGGAGCGCGACGCACGATGCCCCGAGCAGCAGGGCGAGGATCAGCGGACGCATCGATGGACGGCTCAACGAGATCTCCTTTAGGGCCTATTGAGTGAAAAGAATGCGCGTCGCCTCGACCTCTTTCTGGGTGAACACGTTCAGGATCTTGTCCTCCAGGGACATCAGGTTCCCGAACATGCCGGCCAGGGGATCCGCGCTCTCGCCCTCAAAGTTTTGGAAGTCCTTGAAATTGTCCTGATACAACAAATCTCCGGTCTTCCCATCATAGACCTGCATCAGAATGTCGTACTGGAATCCGGTCTGCTCCTGGAGCACCTGGCGGTAGTAGGTGCGGCCGTTGAACGGCGAGACGTACTCCTCGGTGCGGTAGCCGGTGCGGTCCTGGACGTCGAAGTCGAGGCCGCCCGAGAGGATCATGTCGGCCTGGGTCCGCTCGCCCAGGGCGCGCCAGAAGTCTTTCTGCTTGGCGAGCTGCGCCAGGTCGTAGAGCGGGAAGTCGACCGGCCCGGGCTCGATGACCTTGAGCTTGGTCTCGCGGCGCAGGACCTTGAGCAGATAGCGGCCGAACTCCTTCTGGACGTCGATGTCGCGGCGTTGCGCCCGCTGCTCCTCCCCTTCCTTGCTGACCACGATGAAGGGGACGACGGTGAGAGAATTCCGCCCCTGCAGGTTGAGGCGGGCGCGCTGCGGCAGCTTGAGATGGACCTCGACTCCGGCCCCGTGGGCGGGCGCGGACAGGCCGGCCACGGACAGGGTGAGAAGGGTCGCGATCGTCCAGGAACGGCTCAGTCTCATCGATACCTCCTTAGCGGCGCGCATGGCTCAAAGGGGCGGCGGCGGCGGTGGCGCACCGGGGGCAGACGGCTCGGGCATGCCGACCGGCTGCGACGGCGGCTGCGGCATCTCCGGCGGCCGGTGGCTCGACGGCTGGAGCGGCGCCGCGGCAGGCACGCCCTTCTTGTCCGCCGACTTGAAGCCCTGGTAGAACTCGACGAAGTGGGCGTAGTTGGCGCGCAGCTCGCGGCTGTTCGGATCGAGCTTGAGCCCCTTCTTATAGGACTCCAGGGCGCGGTCGTAGTCGCCCGCGGCTTCGTACGCCACCGCCAGGTTGTTCTGGATGCGCGGGTTGTTGGGGTCGAGGCTCTCGGCCTGGTGGAAGCGGAACAGCGCTTCGCTCCACAGGCCGTGCTTCGCCATGTCGACCCCGAAGCCGAGCTGGCTCGCCGGCTTCTCGGGGTGCCCGTAGTGGTGGCCGCAGGCGGTCAGCGAGGTGAGGAGCAGTGGTAGCGCAAGCACAGCTACCGCGGTGTTCCGGTACAGACGGCACAGACGCATGGATGGGGGCATCGGCAGGCTCCGAGGGGTTGGGAGCAGAGTGTGGCGCGTCGAGAGCATCATCGCCAATTTCCGAGTGGCCTAGTATACACAACCCCTCCGCGCCACCCGCTCAATCCGGGCGACTTCAAAAAAATGTGTGAGATCGGCGACCCATTTTCCGTCTTATATGGGGGTGGAAATGAATCGAGCCCCTATGACCGAGACACTGACCGAGACCCTGATCCCCCATCCCTCGACCCCGATTTCCGGAAACCACCGCGCCCTGCGCATCGCCCTGAACGCCGCGCCGCACCTGTCACGGCCGGCCGCCTACCGGCTGGCCCTGGAGCCGGAGCTGTGGGCAGACTCCAAAGAATCGCCGGAGCGCCTGGCCGCCAGGACCGGCGTGCCGGGCGCCCAGATGGCGCGCGCCCTGGCCGTCGCCGCGCAGGCCGGGCAGATCGCCGAGCGCGAGCTCGCCGCCGCCGAACGCCTCGGCGCCACCGTCCTGCTGCGCGAGGACCCCGGCTATCCGGCGGCGCTCAACCAGCTCGACCTGCCGCCGCCGGTGCTGTACGTCCTCGGCGTGCCACCGGATTTTGCGGCGGCCAGACCGGCGGTCGCCGTGGTCGGCTCGCGGCGCGCCGACTCCTATGGCCAGGAGGTCGCCGAGCTGTTTGCCCGCGTCCTCGCCGCGGCCGGCGTCACCGTCATCTCCGGCTTCGCGCAGGGGATCGACGCCGCGGCCCACCGTGGAGCGCTCGCCGGCGGGAGCCCGGGCCAACCCGCCACCCTCGCCGTCCTCGGCTGCGGTCTCGGCGTCGACTACCCGCGCGGCCACGCCCGCCTCGGCGAAGAGATCGCCGCGCAGGGCGCCCTGGTCAGCGAGTTCCCCTGCGGCCTCTCGCCCCGCTCCTGGCATTTTCCGGTACGCAACCGGGTGATCGCCGCGCTCGCCGAGGGCACCCTGGTCGTCCAGGCCGCGCCGCGCTCGGGCTCGCTGATCACCGCCCGCCACGCGCTCGACCTCGGGCGCGAGGTGTGGGCGGTGCCGGGCCGGATCTTCGACGAGCGCTCGCTCGGACCGAACGCCCTGATCCGCGACGGCGCCACCCTGGTCCAGCACCCGCAGGACATTCTTGATGCACTGGTCCCGGCTCTTCATCATTCGTCTCAAGCCAGTCAGTCCCCCGCCGTCGCCGTGAAGTTCAATCCCCCGGCTCCCCTGCCCACCCTGCCCACCCTCCCACCACCGCCCGCCGGGCTTCCGGCCGACATCCTCGCCGCTCTGGCGCCCGGCTCCCTCCGCCTGCCCGAGGAGATCGCCGGCGGCCTCGGGGTGCCGGTCGACGGCGTCCTCGGCGCCCTTCTCGAGCTGGAGCTCGGCGGCTGGGTGCGCCGCCACCCGGGCTCGGCGTACGGCCGGGCCTCTTGAATGAACCTCTTGACACGGGTGGCATGATGAGTTGCTCCGGCGGGGCGGCGGTGGTAGTGTCGTTGCCCTTGCCCGCGGAGCAGAGAAATTTGACCGCGTCCTCCGGTGTTGCACCAAGGCGTTGGAACCAACTATGGCAAAAAATCTCGTCATCGTCGAAAGCCCGGCCAAGACCAAGACCCTGAAGAAGTTCCTCGGCCGCCAGTACGCAGTCGAGGCCTCCGTCGGGCACATCCGCGACCTCATCAAGAAGGGGAAGGACTTCGGCATCGGCGAGAACTACGAGCCGAAGTACGAGATCCTCGCCGCCAAGAAGGATGTCGTCAAGAAGCTCCGCGCGGCGGCGAAGGGGGCCGAGGTCGTCTACCTCGCCCCCGATCCGGACCGCGAGGGAGAGGCGATCGCCTGGCACATCGCCGAGGTCCTCGACAACGATCCGTCCACCATCCGGCGGGTCACCTTCAACGAGATCACCAAGGGCGCGGTGCTCAAGGCGCTGGAGAACCCGGGTGTGATCGACCTGCGCAAGGTCGACGCCCAGCAGGCCCGCCGCGTCCTCGACCGCATGATGGGCTTCCGCCTGTCGCCGCTCCTCTGGTCGAAGATCAAGCAGGGGCTCTCCGCCGGCCGCGTGCAGTCGGTGGCCCTGAAGATGGTCTGCGAGCGCCAGGCCGAGATCGAGGCTTTCAATCCCGAGGAGTACTGGCTGCTCGGCGCCGATCTGAAGGCCGCCCTGCCGCCGCCGTTCTCCGCCCGCCTGCACCGCATCGACGGCCGCAAGGCCGAGGTGGACAATGGCGCGGACGCCGGCCGCATCGTGGCCGCCCTTGAGTCCGGCCGCTTCGTGGTCGGCAAGGTGGAGCGCAAGGAGTCGAAGCAAAAGCCGTCGCCGCCGTTCATCACCAGCCGCCTGCAGCAGGAGGCGGCGCGCCGCTTCGGCTTCGCGGTGAAGCGCACCATGGCGCTCGCGCAGGGCCTTTATGAAGGTCGCGAGATCGGCGACCGCGGCTCGGTCGGTCTCATCACCTACATGCGGACCGACTCGACCCGGGTGGCCGAAGAGGCGCTCGAGGCGGTGCGCGAGGTGATCGGCACCACCTACGGCGCGGTGTCGCTCCCCGACAAGCCGAACCGCTACCAGTCGAAGAAAGGCGCGCAGGACGCCCACGAGGCGATCCGGCCGACCACCTTCGACCTGCCGCCGGACGCGGTGCAGGACTTCCTCAAGCCGGACGAGCTGAAGCTCTACAAGCTGATCTGGGACCGCTTCATCGCCTCCCAGATGCTCCCCGCCGTGTTCGACGTCACTCAGGTGGATGTCGAGAATGGCGCCTACGTGCTGCGCGCCACCGGCCGGATCATGAAGAGCCCCGGCTTCCTCGCCGTCTACCGCGAGACGCCGGACGAGGACGCGCCCGCCGCCGGGAAGGACGCGGACGCCGAAAACGCTGAAGGCGTCCTGCCGCCGCTCCAGGAAGGGCAGGCGCTCGATCTGATCAAGATCACCAGCGAGCAGAAGTTCACCCAGCCGCCGGCGCAGTTCAGCGAGGCGACGCTGGTCAAGGCACTGGAAGAGAACGGCATCGGCCGGCCGTCGACCTACGCGACGATCCTCTCGACGCTCACCGACCGGAGCTACGTCGACAAGGTGGAGACCCGCTTCCGCCCGACGCCGCTCGGCAAGATCGTCAACCAGATGCTCCAGTCGGGCTTCCACGACATCATCAATGAAGGCTACACGGCGGAGCTGGAAGCACAGCTCGACCGCATCGAGGACGGCGAGATCGACTGGCGCGGCGCCCTCCGCGAGTTCGACGAGAAGTTCACCAAGGATCTGGAGACCGCCGGCGAGCAGATGCCGAACGTGAAGAAGGACGGCATTCCGCTCGACGAGAAGTGCCCGCTCGACGGCGGCCCGCTGACCATGCGCTTCGGCCGCTACGGCGCCTTCATCGCGTGCAGCAACTATCCGGAGTGCAAGTACACCCGCGACGTGGTCGACGCCAGCGCCGAGGACGAGGAGGCGCCGGCCAACGCGGACGGGTCTGCCGCCGCCCCCTCCGGAACACCGGCGGCCGAAGAGGAGATCCCCCCCTGCGAGAAATGCGGCAAGCCGATGGCGCTCCGCCGCAGCCGCTTCGGGGTCTTCTACGGCTGCACCGGCTATCCGGAGTGCAAGAACCTGCGCAAGACCGGTCCCGCCAAGGTGGCGGCGGAGCCCAAGCCGACCGGCGTGACCTGCGCCGAGTGCGGCAAGGGCGAGATGATGGAGAAGAGCTCCCGCCGCGGCAAGACGTTCTGGTCGTGCAGCCGCTTCCCGGACTGCAAGTTCGCGCTGTGGAAGAAGCCAATCCCAAAGCCCTGCCCCGAGTGCGGCGCCGCCTTCCTGCTCGAGAAGACGACCAAGAAGCACGGCACGCAGTATGTGTGCAACACGGAAGGGTGCGGCTACATCGAGGATGCCGAGCCGGAGGCGGCGACGGCGTAGGGGCGACTTTGTTGGCCCCGGAGGGGCCGCTGCGCCTAGCCCAGGGTTTCAACCCTGGGAAGGGTGCGAAGACGCCCCCCTACCCAGGGATAAATCCCTGGGCTAGGTGCTGAAGCCCCTCCGGGGCAAGAGGGCTGCTAGCATTGCCCGCATGCTCGCGAAAACGCTCCCCCTCTGCCTCTTCGCCCTGCTGGCCGCAAACACCCTCCTCGCCGCCGAGCCCCCCGACTCCAAGCTCTGGCAGGACCTGCTCACCAGGTACTACGACCCCGCCAAGGGGATGAGCTACAAGAGCCTCAAGGAGCACGACAAGGCGACCCTCGACCATCTCCGCCAGCAGCTCGCCACGGTCGACGTGGCCGCCCTGGCGAAGCCCGACCAGCTCGCCTACTGGATCAACCTCTACAACATCTCCACCCTCGCGGTGGTCATCGACGGCTATCCCACGAAGTCCATCCGCGACCTGTCGACCGATCCGATCATCCGCCTGAACGTCTTCAAGAAGCCGTCGGTGAAGACGAAGGGCGGGGCCCTGTCGCTCAACGACGTGGAGAACGACAAGATCCGCGAGGGCTTCAAGGACCCGCGCATCCACTTCGCGATCAACTGTGCGGCGAAGAGCTGCCCGCCGATCCGCACCGAGCCCTACGTCGGCGCCCGCCTCGGCGAGCAGCTCGACGACCAGGCGCGCCGCTTCCTCAACGGTCCGCTTGGCGCCCGCCTTGCGAAGGACGGCGACGGAGTCACCCTCCACGTCACCAAGATCCTCGACTGGTTCAAGGACGACTTCGAGAAGTGGGGCGGCGGCCGGGTCGCCTTCATCCGCAAGTTCCTCCCCGCCGACAAGCAGAAGCAGCTCGACGCGGCCAAAGGGAAGGTCGATCTCACGTTCGACGACTACGACTGGGCACTCAACGACGCATCCCGGTAGCAAGCGAATGATCGACCAGCCCGCATCGCTGAAGACTCTTCTGGAGTATCTGCGCAGCCCGGCGACCGACGAGAAGAAGGCGATCCTCTGCCAGCGCTGGGAGGCTCTGGACCCGGCGCTCCGGCTCCCTGGCCAGGGACTGGGCCAGAAGGCGACCGGCTGCGGCGCCACGATCGGCATCCAGCCGCGCTGTGACTTCGCCTGCACCGGCTGCTATCTCGGCGTCGAGGCGAACCACGTCCCGGCCCTCCCCACCACCGCCATCCTGCGCCAGCTCGACACCCTGCGCGCCTGGCTCGGCCCGAAGAGCAACGTCCAGATCACCGACGGCGAGGTCACCCTGCGGCCGGTCGAGGAGCTGACCGAGATCCTGCGTTACGCCCGCTCGATCGGCATCGTCCCCATGGTGATGACGCACGGCGACTCCTTCCGCCGCCGGCCCGGCCTGCTGGAGCGGCTGATGGAAGAGGGCGGCCTCACCGAGGTCTCGATCCACGTCGACATCACCCAACGCGGCCGCGAGGGGTACGGCGTGCCGAAGTCCGAAGGCGAGCTGATGGACCTGCGCGGCGAGCTGGCGGACATCGTCCGCGCCGCCCGCCGGACCACCGGCCGCCGGCTGCGCGCCGCGACCACGCTCACCATCTCGCGCCAGAACCTCGACCAGGTGGCGGACGTGGTGCGCTGGGTGGTCGAGAACCGCGACGCCTTCAGCCTGATCAGCTTCCAGCCGCTGGCCCAGGTGGGGCGCACCCGACGGGGCCTGGAGGGGGTCACCGCCGACGAGCTGTGGACCGAGATCAGCCACGCCACATCGGATTTCGGTCTCGAGCTGCCGGACCGCGGCGCCGAGCCGCTGTGCTTCGGCCATCCGGCCTGTACCCGCTTCGTGCCGGTGCTCGCGCTCGAAAAGCCGGGTGGATCGCCGCGCCTGTTCCAGTTCATCCGCAACCAGCCGCAGGACGTCGCGGTCATGCAGGAGTTCTTCGCCCGCGGCCTGGGCGGCGTCGCCTTTCGCGACGACCTCCCCATCGAAGCGCTGGCCAGAGCCGTCGGTCTCTTCCGCGCCGCCCCCGGCTGGTTCCTCGGTCCGGTCCGCCGCTGGGCCGACAGCCGCCTCTCGGGAGAAGCCGGAACCACTCTCGGCCGCCTGCTCGCCGACGCCCTGCGCGGCCGCGTCCGCATCGACGGCCTCACCCTCACCAGCCACCACTTCATGAGCCCCGCCGAGCTGCGCACCGAAGAAGGCCGCCAGCGCCTCGACGCCTGCGTCTTCCGCCTCCCCTACAAGGGCGACATGGTGCCGATGTGCAAAATGAACGCGGACGGCGTGCGCGACCAGCTCTACGCCGACATCATCGAGGGGACGAACGTCCACTGAGGACGGCTCCTCGGTGGATGTCGAGACAATCAGTGGTTTCGCAGAGAAACCCGCCGGCTTCGCAGAGAAACCAGAGAATTATGTCGAGACTCCAGAGAAATTCTCTGCGGATGAAGCTTCCGCGGCGACGGTGCAGCAGAAATAAGCAGAGAAACAAGGCCGAGATGTCGAGAATCAGAGGAATTACGCAGAGAATCTGGACGTCAATGCAGAGAATCACCGCGTCAAAGCAGAGAATTGCACGGTCACAGAGGAGGATTGCAGACCGACCTGGGTGGATTGCGGCTGGAATGCGGAGAATTGCGGAGTTGTCTCGACATGTTTCCGCTGCTCTATCGTCTCCACGGCTTCCTTCCCGCCGCGCGGGAGGGGGCAAGCCCCTCCCCTACTTTGGGTTGTCTAATTCTTCCAGATCTTCTTCCACCACGGCTCGCTGTCCCCGGTGGAGCCCGGTTCCGGGTCCGGACCCGGGCCGCCGGTCTTCAGGTTCATCTTGCCGCGGATCTTGTTGACGTCCCAGCCGGTGAGGCGGGCGAGGTTGACGGCCTGGGCGTCCAGCTTCTTCGGCAGCTCGCGGCGATAGGCTTTGGCCTCCTGGCAGGAGTCGTTGCCGGTCCAGGGGTGGCGCAGGATGTAGCGGCCCTGGAAGTTCTGGCGGTCGGCGGTCTCCTGGAAGACGAGGTCCTCCGGGAAGTGGGCGCCGTCGTAGCGCAGATGGAGACGGCTCAGGAAGACGTTCTGGGCGCCGGGCATCCGCTGCGGGCGATCCCCCTCCTGCCAGAAGACGCCCAGCTCGCGCAGCTCGGCCTGCGACAGCGGCTCGGCGGCGCAGGGATCGCACCAGCTCATGTCCCAGGCGTATTCGAGGAAGACCACGCACATGTCCTCCTTGCTCACCTGGCGGCTGAACATGGCCTTATAGAAGGGGCCGAACTCGTCTTTGACATAGGCCGGGATCTCGACGTCCGACGGCAGGCGGACGGTGCGGTAGTTGGTGGTCTCCACCCGGCCCTTCGGCGTCAGGGCATAGATGAACAGCTCCTGCGCACCGTCGGCGTTGACCATGCCGAGGCGGATGGGGAGCATGAACTTGGGCGACTCGTAGGCCACCTGGAGCGGACGCAGGGAGCTGAAGCCGAGCTTCGACTGCTCCTTGAGGTTCACCTTGGCGACGAAGAACTTCATCCCCTGCTTGAGGTAGCTGTTGAGCACCGGCGGCGCGCCCGGCGGGATGCGGTAGCCGTTCTCGGTCAGCCAGGTGGCGAGGCCGCCGCTCTGTTTCGCCGAGAGGATCAGGATGTCGTACTCCCCCACCGTGTAGCTCGCTTCGATGGTCACCCCAAGGCTCCTCGTGCGGTCGGCCCGGGCGCCGCCCATGACGCCGCCCGCCGCAGAGGGCGCCGGCATGGCCTTCTCCATCATCATCCGCTGGCAGGGGTTGTCGTCGAAGTACTCGACGAGGCGCGGCGACGAATAGGCGTCCAGGTGATCGAGCAGGGCCTTGTTGGCGACGTGGATCTGCTCGCGCTGGAGGATCGTCGGGACCGGGATGACGATCGCGAACTCCTTCGGATCGCCCTTGAAGTCGTTGGACATGGTGAGGACCGTGCGGTCGCCGTCGCGCACCAGGACGACCTGCGAGGCCTTGTTGAACAGCTTGGTGTCCGCCTTGGCGACATAGAAACCGCAGAAGCCGAGGGCGGTGCGCGCCGCGACCGCCACGACGGCCAGCGTAAGCAGGGGGGTGAGCAGGGGGAGGATGAATCGTTTCACGCGAATCTCCTTTCTTCCCGGAGGACAGGCTGGTCTGATCGGCTCGCCGGCGCCGGTGCCCGCCGCCAGGCGTAGCGCGCGCCGGGCAGCAGCCGGTCGAGCAGCGGTACCAGCGGCGAGAGGAAGGCGAGCGACAGGAGGAGCCCGTTCGGCCGGTAGAGGATGAAGTGGACGAAGCCGGCGCCGAGGGCCACCAGCAGGGCGAAGAGGATCCGCCCCGCCCGCGAATCGGGGGTGGTCTTCGGGTCGGAGATCATGAAGAAAGTGAAGAGCAGGAAGCCGCCGCTGCCGAGCTGGTGCAGCGGGATGGCCGAGGGCTGGCCGAGCCAGAGGGCGCGGCCGAAGAGGACGGCGAGATAGAAGAAGAGGAAGGCGTAGGTGACGTCGCTCCGCGCCGCCCGGTTGACCACCAGGCCGCCGAGGCAGGCCATGAGGAAGGCGAACAGGGCGGCGTTGCCCCACTGGGCCGGCGAGACCCAGACCTGGCCGGTGGCGAGCATCAGCGCCACGATGCCGAAGTTGGTGGGGTTGAAGACGTGCTTGCCGTTGATCCGCAGGACGAATTTGCTGGCGATCGTCACCACCGCGGCGGCGACGGCGAGGAGCTCCGAGCCGGTGCGCAGCAGCAGGCAGAGCGAGAGGCCGGAGATGAGGGCGCTCTTGGGATCGAAGGCGGGGAGCCGCCAGAGCCGGGTGCAGACCGCCTGGGTGAGCAGCGCCGCCGCCAGCAGCAGGACCGCCCGCGGCACGGTCACCTCCAGGTCCAGGCGGGTGACGCCGTAGACGAGCAGCGAGCTCAGCACCAGGATCTGGTAGAGGCGCGGATCGCGCAGCCGTTCAGCGAGATTTTTCATCCTGGTTCTCCCTTCCGCTCATTAAGACACGGCGAGCCCGGGAAAGGAAACCGGAGCGGCAACGATATAGATGAAGGGCTATCTCTCCCAACGTTTGTCCTGGTATGCTCGTACACCATTGGACTGATTCACCGCAGCGTAAGAAGCGAGGTTTTCACGATGAAAGCAAGACAGGCCCTCACCCTCTCCCTGCTCACTCTGGCTCTTTCCCCCGCTGCGGCGCGGGCGGTGCCATCTCCCAACGGCACGCCCTTCAAAGTGAGCAGTTGTGCCACCTGCAAGCAGTCCGCGCCGGTGGTGGCCGGGGTGGCGGCCGGGTCCACGGCCGGCACGTTCCTGGTGTCCTGGGAGAGCACGACCCCGAAGGACACGCAGGGGGTCTCGGCCCGGATCTTCCCCAAGACCGGCGCTCCGAAGGCCAGCGACTTCCAGGTCAACAAAGACGTGGCGCCGCCGCAGCACGCGCCGTCGGTGGCGTCGGACCCGCTGGGCAACTATGTCGTCGCCTGGTCGGTGAGCAGCGGCAGCAGCCTGAACAGCGACGTCATGGTGCAGCGCTACAAGGGGACGGGCGTGGTCAACGGCCCGGCCCTCCTGGTCAACGTCGACACGCCCGGTGCTTCGCAGCCGGGGGTGGACGTGGCACCGGTGGTCGCCACCGCCGCCGACGGCGGCTTCGTGGTCGCCTGGATCCGCTCCGTGCCGCCGGACGCCCACTCGCAGGGCTCGCCGCCGGCCGTGATGGTGCGCCGCTACAACAAGACAGGCGTGGCCCTGGGCGCGCCGGTCCAGCTCAGCTCCGGTCTGGTCGCCGGCACGCAGCCGAGCGCCTGCATCGATCCCACCGGCAGAGCGGTCGTGGTGTGGACGAGCATCGACGAGTACCGCCCTTTCGAGTCGAGCCTGATGGGTGTCTCGATGCGGCGGGTCTCGGCGGCGGGAGCGCCTCTGGACACCGAGGCCGTGGTGGCGCAGCCTCTCGCGGTCGATTCGAGCGCGACGGTGGGCTGCGGCGCCGCCGGCGCCTTCGTGGTGGTCTGGTCGACCGATCAGGCGCCGGCGACGAGCGGCCTCGACATCGTGGCGCGCCGCTTCACCCCGCTCGCCCAGCCCAACGGCGCGGCTTTCCGGATCAACAGCACGACGGCGGGAGAGCAGAAGCTGCCGGCCATGATGATGGATGCGACCGGCAACTTCGTGGTCGTCTGGCAGAGCCGCCTCACCACCAGCAACGCCAGTGATTCGATCCTCGGCCGCCGCTTCCTGGCGAGCGGCACCGCGGACGGCGCGGACCTCCTGATCTACAAGCGGTTGACCCAGATTGAGAGCCGGTCGGTGACACCGCGGGTCGCCAACCTCGGCGCGAGCGGCTTCGTGGTGGTCTGGGCGCAGGGCAACCTCAACCTGCAGGCCCGGCGCTACAAGCTCACTCCGTAGGCCCCCTCCCCAACTCAGGCCGGCTTCAGGCCGGCTTCAGACTAGTGGCTGAGCGTGCGCCCGGCGGTCACCGCGGTGACCGCCGCGGCGCCGGCGGCGCGAAGCACGGCGGCCGCCGCCTCCAGGGTGGCGCCGGTGGTGGCGACGTCGTCCACCAGGAGCAGGTGGCGGCCACGGAGGCGCGCCGGATCGGACACCTGGAAGGCGCGCCGCAGATTGGCGACCCGGGCGGCCCTGCCCAGGAGACTCTGCGGCGGCGTGGAGCGGGTGCGGCGCAGGAGCGGCACGACGGGGAGCCCGAGCTCTCGGGCGAGGGGGGTCGCCATCCGCTCCGCCTGGTTGTAGCCGCGCCGGAGGCGGCGCCGCCAGTGGAGCGGCACCGGAACCACGAGATCGATCGCCCCGAGCTGCGCGGCGAAACGCGCGGCCAGCGCCTCGCCGAGGTGCCGTCCGAGGTAGTCGAGGCGGCGGAACTTGAGCGCCCGGACGACCGCCGTCAACGGCTCCTCGTAGCTCCACAGCGCGAGGAGACGCTCGAACGACGGCCGCTCGTCGCGGCACGCCTGGCACGGCCACCCCGGCGGCAAGGCCACGGCGCCACCTCCCGACAGGGGCAGACAGCAGATCGCGCACGCGCTCGCCGGCAGGGGACGCAGTTGGGCGCGGCACGGCAGACAGAGGCCCAGCGTCGGCGCCGCGGCGGCGCGGGCCGACGGCAGCGGCGTGCCGCAGGCGAGACATGGCGCCGGCAGGAGGAGATGCAGCAGCCGGTCGCGCCAGCTCGGCAGCGCCGTGACGGCGAGAGGGTCGGATGCGTACAAAGGAGGGGTCCTGTGCAGCTTGGAGCCCGGCAGGGCGTCGCGAGAGGCTATACTCGCCCGGCGGATCAGAGGCGGCACGGGCCGCCAAGGAGGGGAGTTTGAAGACATCGGCTCAGCGGCAGCGGTTTCATCTCATCGGGCTCAATGGCCTCATCGTGCTCATCGGTCTCCTGAGTCTGGTGCTGGCCCCCGGAGTGACCTGCGCCCAGCAGTACACCTATTCGGTGGGAATTCTCGGCGGCATCGGCGGCTCGTTCGACGCCACGCCCGGTGACAGCTACAGCAACCCGAGCTATCAGCTCGAGCTTTCCATGGTCACCGAGACCCGGACCCTGGTCGGGCTGCGGATCGGCAGGATCGACCTCAACAAGGACCAGTTCTTCGGCTCGCTGCACGACGCCGGCCTGACCTTCGCCACCATCGGCGGCGAATACCGGTTCCAGGAGAGCTACTACGAGTCCGGCCTCTTCCTCGGCCTGGGCGCCTACCGGCTGAACGGCACCAACGCGCAGGGCCGCTCGGACGACCAGACGTCGGTCGGGATCAACGCGGGCGTCACCGGAGAGATCCCGATCAACCGCCGGGTGGGCATCCTGCTGGAGCTCTCCGGCCACTACGTCAACCTGCGGGAGGCCAAGATCTACGGCATCGCCCACGGCGGCTTCACCTTCCACTTCTAGCCACTTCTAGGAGGCCCCCAGGTAGGAGGTGATCTGGGCGCGCAGCGCGGGGTTGCTCCAGTCCGTCTGGCCGACGAACTTCTTCACCACCGTGCCGCGCACCACCAGATAGGTCTCCGGCAGCTTGTCGGTGCCATAGCGGTTCGCCACCTCCCACTTGGGATCGTAGAGGACCATGTCGGCGCCGGGCCCGAGGAGACCGCGCACCTTGTCCTCGCGGTCCTGGACCGCCACCATCACGATCGCGAAGTTCTTCTTGTCCCCGAAGTCCTGCGCCAGCTTCTGGAGGTCGGGCGTCTCCTTGATGCAGGGCGGGCACCAGGAGGCCCAGAAGTGGACCAGCGACACCGGCGCCAGCATCGGGCCGAGCTTGGCGGGCCGCCCGTGGGCGTCGAGGAGGAAGCCGCCGGGCTCCTTGAACGTCCCGCCGCCGGACGGCCAGAAGAGCGCCGCGAGCGCGCACACCGCGAGAGTGCCCAGGACCAGCTTGGCCGGCAGACCGAGCCCGGAAGGAGAGGAATTCATGTGCAGTCCCCGCTGTTTTCTTAAGCGCCGGGTCAAGTTTTGACCCGAAGCATCCATTTCCTCTAGAATAACTCATCGGACCCAACGAATTGCACAATCGAGAAGAGAGTCGCGCCGCACGGGCACGCCGTGCATTCCTGGTCGGCCTGATCCTTCCCGGCAAGCCGGGCTACGTCGTGGACGAGCATCTCGACGAGCTGGCCCAGCTCGCCGAGAGCGCCGGCGCGCAGGTGGTGGGGCGCGCCGTGCAGACCCGCAAGGCGCCCGATTCGGCGACCTACATCGGCAAGGGCAAGGTGGAGGAAATCGCCGCCGCCGCCCGCGAGCTGGAGGCCGACCTTCTTCTGTTCGACGACGACCTGACGCCGAGCCAGGTGAAGAACGTCGAGGAGGCGACCAAGCTGGCGGCGATGGACCGCAGCGGTCTCATCCTGGACCTCTTCGACCAGCGGGCGCGCAGCCGGGAGGCGCGCACCCAGGTGGAGCTGGCCCGGCTCAAGTACATGCTCCCCCGCCTCACCAAGCAGTGGAGCCATCTGTCGCGCCAGGGCGGCGGCGCCGGCCAGCGCGGCGGCGAAGGCGAGAAACAGCTCGAGCAGGACCGCCGGGTGCTGCGTACCAAGATCCGGGCGCTCGAAGCGGACCTCGAAAAGATCGAGCGCACCCGCGACCTGCACCGGCGCGGCCGCAAGGGCATCCCCACCGTCGCCCTGACCGGCTACACCAACGCCGGCAAGTCGACGCTGTTCAACCGCCTGACGCACGCCGGCACCCTGGCGGAGGACCGCCTGTTCGCGACCCTCGACGCCAAGCTGCGGCGCGGCGCGGTCGACGGCGCCGGCGCGGTGGTCTTCTCCGACACCGTCGGCTTCATCCGCAAGCTGCCGCATCATCTGGTTTCGTCCTTCCGCAGCACCCTCGGCGAGATCGCGGACGCCGATCTGGTGCTCCATGTCATCGATCGCAGCCATCCGCACTGGCGGGAGCAGAAAGAGGTGGCGGAGGCGGTTCTCGAAGACCTCGGCGTCGAGCGGGAGCGGGTCATCGAAGTCTTCAACAAGAGCGATCTGGTGGCGCCCGGCGAAGCGCGGGACGGCGGCCTGTGGGTGTCGGCCGCCAGCGGCGACGGCCTCACCGCGCTGCGCGCCGAGGTGGCGCGGCGGCTCGGCGCGCCGGCCTCGGCTCCCACACCGCCGCAGCCTGACCTGTAATCCCGGGATCCGTCCGCGTGCGCGACCTCGGCCTCGACCTGTCCCACCTCGATCGCCTGCTGGGCGACGTCGTGCTGGAGGGCGAGATCGCCCGCACGGCCCAGACCGCGGTCTTCCGGATCAGCAGCAGCCGGTCGCACGGCGCCGTCCCCCTGGCGCTCAAGGTCGGCCTGGCCCCCAGCAGCACGGAGGACCTGGCGCGCTTCCGCCACGAGGTCCGCCTCCTCTCCGAGACCCGCCATCCGAACGTGGTGGAGGTCTACGATTTCGGCGTCCTGCCGGGCGACTTCCCCTTCTTCACCATGGAGCTGCTGGCCGGCGAGAGTGTGGCCGAGCGCCTGCGCACCGCCGGCTGGGAGGTCTTCTACGACGCTGCGATGCAGGCGGCGGCGGGCCTCGCCCACATCCATCGCCAGGGCATCGTGCACATGGACATCAAGCCCGATAATCTTGGATTGGGGCTGGGGCTGGGCCTGGGCCTGGCGGCCGGACCCGGCAGGCTCGGCGTCAAGATCCTGGACTTCGGCCTGGCGCAGGAGGCGCACGGCCTCCTCGACCGGCGCATCCGCGGCACTCTCGCCTACACCGCGCCCGAAGTCCTGCTGCAGGACAGCTACGATCACCGCGCCGACCTCTACTCCCTCGGCATGACCCTGTTCGAGCTGGCGACGGGCGTTCTCCCCTCCGCCGGCGATGCTCGCGATGACATGGCGGCGATCCGGTTCCATCTCGAAGGCACGCCGCCCGATCCGCTGGCCCTGCGCTCCGATCTCCCTCCGGAGCTGGCGCGCATCCTCCTGCGGCTGATCCAGCGCGACCCCGGCGAGCGCTACGCCTCGGCCGGCCGGCTGCTCGCCGATCTCGCCGCGGCGGCGGGGCGGACCCTGGATGCCGCGGCTCTCTCCGGCTCGGAAGGGCAGGTGCTCGCCAGCCGCCTGGTGGGCCGCGAGGAGATCCTCGGCCGCCTGCGCGGTGAGCTCGCCGCGGCGGCGGACGGACGCGGCGGAGCCGTGCTCATCGCCGGCCGCGAAGGGTCGGGCAAGAGCCGCCTGCTGCGCGAGCTCCGGCTCCTCGCCGCCCTGGACGGCGCGCGCGTCGGCCGCGGCGGCGCCAAGCCGAACGCCCGGCCGGACAGCGAGGAGCCGGCGGCGCCGCTGGCGCCTTTCCTGGAGGCCTTGGCCGGCCTCGGCATCTCGGTCCACCCCGCGACGCCACAGGCTGGTGAATCCGGGCAGCGCGCGCGCTACCGTCTGTACCGCGAGATCGCGCTCGACCTGGCGGCCCATGCCGCGACAGGGCCACCCATCGTGCTGCTCCTCGACGATCTGCATCTGGCGGGACGCGAGAGCGAAGAGCTGCTGGCCTACCTGGGGGAGGAGCTGCGCGGCTTCCGCGTCATGGTCGTGGCCACCCGGCGCACCGGGGAGACCGCGGTATCTGCGACAGCGGCGGCAGCGGACGACGGCGGCGCGGTCCTGCGCCTCGCTCTCGATCCCCTGGACCGCGCCGCGACCGCCCGCCTGGTCGACGCCTGCCTGGGCACCGCCAATCTCCCCGCCAGCTTCTACGCTTGGATGACCGACGAAACCCATGGCCTGCCGGGGGACGTCCAACAGGTCCTGCGCCTCCTGATCCTCGACGGTGTGCTGCTCTACCGCGACGGCGAATGGAAGCCGTCGCTGCCGGGCCTGTCGCGGTGGGCGAAAGCTCCGGGCGGACGGGTGGAGCAGGAGTGGCAGCGCATCCTGGCTCTCCCCGCCGAAGCGCGCCAGATCCTCGACGCCGCCGCGGTCCTCTCCGGGCCGTTCTCGCTGGACCTCCTGGCCGCTCTCCTGGATGCGGATCCCCAGGCCGCCTACGAGCAGCTCTCCCACCTCGTCACCCAGGGTCACTTCGACCGCCTGCAAGAGGCCGAGGGCGTCCTCTATCTCCTCTCCCAGCGGCGCGTCCAGCAGGCGCTGGCTCAGGCCATCGACGAGGAGCCGGACGGTGAGCGCCGCATCCGCCTCCACCGGCGCGCCGCCGAGATCCTCGAAGAGCGCCTGCGGCGGGGAGAGCCGGGGTCGGCCGCCGTCCTGGCCGCGCCGATCGCCGAGCATTTCTGGCGCGCCGGCCAGCGCGCGCAGAGTCTCCCCTACCTGCTGCGCGCCGCCGCCCAGGCCACCGCGGTCTACGGCTACAGCCAGGCGGCCGCTCTTTACGGCCGCGCGGCCGAGGCCGCCTCCGACAGCGAACCGGCCGCCGCCATCCAGGCTCTCGCCGCGCAGGCCGAGTCGCTGACCGGGGCCGGCAGCTACGCCCGCGCCCTGCGCGTCTACCACGACCTGTTGCGCCGTTCCGATCTCGAGCGCGGCAGCCAGGGCGGCCGCGCCTTCGCCGCCGGATTGTTACTGCGCAAGGGGCGCCTGCACACGCGACTCGGCGAGCACGAGCAGGCTCTGGAGAGCCATGACGAAGGGCTGCGCCTGCTCACCGGCCCCCCCGCTGGCTCAGACGCCGCGGTCAGCGCAGAGACCACGCCCGAGCTCGAGGTCGATCTCCTCCAGGGCAAGGCGCTGGCCCTGCGCGACCTGGCCGATTGGGACGCCGCCTTCCAGGCCGCCCGCTCGGCCCTGGCGCGAGCCGGCCGGGAACGGCTGGAGAGGCAGCGCGCGACGCTGCTCAACACCCTGGCCATGCTCTATTCCGACCGCGGCGACTGGCGCCGCGCCGGCCGCCTCGCCCGCCGCGGCCTGCGGGTGGCCGAACGCTGCGGCGACGACGGCCTCTGCCTGACCCTGCGCAACAACCTCGCCAACGTCCTGTGGAAGACCGGCGCCTACGAGCAGGCGCTCGACCTCTACCGCCGCAACCTCGCCTGCTGCGAACGCACCCACGATCTCTGGGGCGAGCTGTTCGCTCTTAACAACCTCGGCATCATGGAGGGGAGCCGCGGGAGCTGGATGGCCGCGCGCGAGCCGCTGTCGCGCAGCGTCGAGGTGGCACGCCGGCTGGGCGCGAAGGAAAACGAGGCCCTGTCGCGCCTCAATCTCGGCGAGGTCGAGGAGGTCCTCGGCCGCTGGCCGCGGGCGGAGCGCCACTACGAGCGGGCGCTCAAGCTGCTCGAAGACATCCCCGACCACCCGGACCGGTTCACCGTCCTGGCCCAGCTCGCCTCCCTCGACCGCAAGCGGGGCCGCGGGACCGAGGCCGAGCGGCGGGCGCGCGAAGCGCTGGACGGGGCCGGCCGGATCGGCGACAACGATCTGTTGGCCCAGTGCTGGTACCAGCTCGGCCTCATCGAGAAGGACCGCGACAACTTCGACGGAGCGGGCGAGCACCTGCGCCGCGCCCTGGAGCTGTGGGAGACCGGCGGCACCCGCCAATCCCTGGCCCGTGTCCACATCTCTCTCGCCGACCTCTACCTGCGCGACGGCGAGACCGCGCAGGCCGAGCGGCACACCGGGGAGGCCCGCCGGCGGGCCGAAGAGCTGGGCGACCGCTTCACCCTCGCCAAGCTCCTCACCATCGAGGCGCGCCTCGCCAGCACCCGCGAGGAGCCGGAGCCGGCGGAGCGCCTGTTCGCCGACGGCGTGCGGCTCCTCGAAGAGCTGGAGACCCCCTACGAGCACGCCCGCAGCCTCTACGAGTGGGGCCTGCGCACCCTGAACGTCGACACCGCCCTGCGCCGCATGCGCCGTGCCCTGGCCGGCTTCGAGCGCCTCGGCGCCGAGACCGAATCGCGGCGCGCGAGCGGCGCCCTCGAACACATCCGCGAGCACCAGCGGCTCACCCCCGGGCGCGGCACGGGCGCGGTCCTCGCCGAGGTGCTCAAGGTCATCAACTCCACTCTCGACCTGCAAGAGGTGCTGCGGCGCACCATGGATCTGGTCCTGGAGCGCCTGGGCGGCGAGAGCGGCATGATCGTCCTCAGCAACCGCCTGACCCAGGACCTGGAAATCGCCGTGGCGAGAAATATCGGCGGGACCGGAAGCGACGGCAATGATGGCGAGGTGGGGCGCACGCTCTCCGAGAGCGTGGTGCGGCGGGTGATCGAGAGCCGCGAGCCGGTGCTCGCCGTGGACGCCCTGGCCGACGGCCGCTTCGCCGGAGCGCAATCGATCATCGCCCGGCACATCCTGTCGATCCTCTGCGTGCCCCTCGCGATCAAGGACCGGCTGGCGGGAGCCATCTACATCGACCACCGCGAATCGCGCCACCTGTTCGGGCAGAGCGATCTCGAATTTCTCATCGCCTTCGCCGATCAGGCCGCCATCGCCATCGAGAACGCCCGGCTCTACACCGAGCTCGAAGCCTCCCGGCTGCGCCTCAAGGAAGAGAACGAAACGCTGCGCAGCGAGATCCTCTCGGCGCACAGTCTCGGCTCCCTCATCGGCAGGAGCCGCGTGATCTCGGATCTCAAGCAGATGCTCGAAAAGGTGGCCCAGAGCCCCTCGACCGTGCTGGTGCGCGGCGAGAGCGGCACCGGCAAGGGGCTGGTGGCGCGCATCATTCACGGGTCCTCTCCCCGCCGCCAGGCGCCCTTCATCCATTTCAACTGCGCGGCGCTGCCGGAGACCCTGGTTGAAAGCGAGCTGTTCGGTCATGAGAAGGGCTCGTTCACCGGCGCCACGGGGACCAAACCCGGGCGGTTCGAGCTGGCCAACCAGGGGACGATCTTCCTCGACGAGATCGGCAAGGTCTCGCTGTCCGTGCAGGCCAAGCTCCTCCGCGTCGTCGAGGAGAAGGAGTTCGAGCGCGTCGGCGGCACCCGCACGATGCGGGCGGACGTGCGCATCGTCGCCGCCACCAATCTCGACCTCGAAGCGGCGATCGTTCGCAATGAGTTCCGCGAGGACCTCTTCTACCGCCTCAACATCATCCCCATCGTCCTGCCGCCCCTGCGCGAGCGCCGGGACGACATCCCCTATCTGGTCCAGCACTTCCTGGCCAAAATCAGCCGCGACCAGGGAAAGCCGCCCAAGGATCTCGATCCCGCCGTCCTCGGCCTCTTCGCCGCCTACTCCTGGCCGGGCAACGTGCGTGAGCTGGAGGCGGCGATCCACCGCGCTTTCGTGCTGGCCGGGGGCGACACCCTCACCGTGGCGGACTTCGGCTGGATCGCGCTCGACGTTCAGGGACAAGGGCAGGGGCCGCACACCGCCGCGCCACGCCCGCCGGAGGTACCCGGCCTGACGCCGACTATCCTGCTGGCAGAAGGCGGTTATGAAGAAGCCCTGGACCAGTACGACCGGCAGCTCATCGCCGCCGGCCTCGCCCAGTGCGGAGGCAAGATCCGCGAGACCGCCCGCCTCCTCGGCATCGCCCGCAACACCCTGCGCGCGAAGATGAAAAGATACGCCCTGCAGGCGTCTGGCGAGTGAAGGTGAAAAAGTGTTTGACACGGCAGGCCGCCGTGGGTACACTCTGTCGCTCTGTGGGGCCGTAGCTCAGTTGGGAGAGCGCTTGAATGGCATTCAAGAGGTCGAGGGTTCGACTCCCTTCGGCTCCACCAGATTCTCCTCCTTCTCGTTTGGACAATCCGTCAGGCCAGCCCGGGCATGTGGCATGTATCGCCACCGGCCGAGGGTAGGTAGCACTCCCTGGCGTAGTCCATCACCATCCGATCCGCGTTGTAGCGCCAGGCAAGGCTACGCATCGCCCGCTTGACACGCTGGATCCAGCCGCGGGGAAGCCCGGCCTCGTCGCGGTCGTAGTACAGAGGGACCACCTCGCGCTCCAGAACTTCGAACAGCGACAGGGCGTCCCGGGCGTCCTGGATGTCAGGGTCGGCATGCACCTCGCCGGAGCCGATCGCGAAGCCGTTGCCCCCGTCGTACCCTTCCGCCCACCAGCCATCGAGAATCGAGCAGTTGAGAACGCCGTTCAGGATGCACTTCTGCCCGCTCGTGCCGCACGCCTCCAGAGGGCGGCGAGGCGTGTTCAGCCAGACGTCCACGCCTTGCACGAGCTGCCGCCCGACGTGCATCGAGTAGTTCTCCACGAAGACGATCTTCCCGGTGAAGCGGGGGTCGCGTTCCAGCATCGAGACCCGCTGCGCCAGCTCCTTGCCGCCGGTGTCCCGCGGGTGGGCCTTGCCGGCGAAAACGATCTGCACCGGCCGGTGGGGGTCGTTGATCAGCCGGTCGAGACGTTCTGCATCCTGGAACAGGAGGTCCGCTCGCTTGTAAGTGGCGAACCGGCGGGCGAAGCCGAGCGTCAGGGCCTCGGGGGCCAGCGCCTCGTGATCAGCGGCAGGGAGGCCGAGGCGCTCCAGGCGGTCGGCCAGGCGGCGGCGGACATAGATGATCAGCCGCGCTTTGAGGACCTGGTGCACCTCCCAGATCTCGGCGTCAGGAATCTTGTCGGCCTTGAGCCACAGCTCCGGCCGGCTGATCGACTCCAGCCAGCGTGGACCCACGTATTGAGCGAACAGGTTGTGCATGTCGGCGGCGAGCCAGGTGCGCACATGAATACCGTTGGTGATGTGGCCGATGGGAACTTCCTCTTCGGCGTGGTTGGGGTAGAGGCCGTGCCACATCTTGCGCGACACGCGGCCGTGCAGAGCCGAAACGCCGTTGCTGCGCCGCGTCAGCTTCAGGGCGAGGACCGTCGTCGCGAACGGCGCTTCGGGATCGTCCGGCCGTTCGGAGCCGAGGCGTAGAACCTCCTCCAGGGGCAGACCGAGGCCGCGTGCCAACGGCTCCAGGTGCGGACCCGCGAGGTCGGGGCGGAAGCGGTCGTGGCCGGCTTCGACCGGGGTGTGCGTCGTAAAAACGCTGGTCGCGGCCACTTCACGCAGCGCATCGGTGGCGCTGAGCCCTTCGCGTTCCACGAAATGACGCGCCCGCTCGAGGAGAGCAAACGCGGAGTGCCCTTCGTTGAGATGGAGGACGGACGGCTTGATTCCCACGTGCTTGAGCGCGCGATAGCCCCCCACGCCGAGCAGGATCTCCTGCTGGATGCGGGTCTCCTGATCACCGCCATAGAGGCGGGCGGTCAGGGCCTGGTCTTCGGGAGTGTTGGCGTCGTCGCGCGCGTCGAGGAGGAGCAGCCGGCTGCGTCCGACCGCCACGCGCCAGAGCCGGACGTAGACGTCACGCCCAGGCAGCTCGACGGCGAAGCGAGCCTGCTGCCCGTCCTCTCCCGGGACCGGATCGACCGGCAGCTCCGCCACCGAGATGGGCTCGTAGAGATCCTGCTGCCACCCGTTCTCGTCGATGAGTTGGTGGACGTAGCCCTGATGATAGAGAAGGCCGACACCGACCACCGGCACTCCGAGATCGCTCATGCTCTTGAGGTGATCTCCGGCCAGGACGCCGAGGCCACCCGAGTAGATCGGGATCGACTGATGAAGGCCGAACTCGGCGGAGAAATAAGCCACTGGGAACGCCAGGAGTGGGCCGGCATGGGTCGTCCCCCAGCTCTCACTGCCGGAAAGGTACTGCTGCAGACGGCGGTGCGCCTGGTTGATGCGCGTCTGCATCTCGAGGTCTTGAACCCGGCGGGCGATCTCCTCGGGACCGACGCGTTGCAACAGGGCGACGGGATTATGGTAGATCACCCGCCAGATCGCGGGATCGAGCTCGCGGAAAAGAGCGCGGATCTCTGGTTGCCAGGACCACCACAGGTTCTGGGCCAGCTCGCGCAGCTTGTGAAATGTGCCGTCGGGCAGTTCGTTCATCGCAACTCCGTTCGAGAGCGGCACGGACGCCACAGGCTTCGGAGGCCGCTCGGATGGAAGGCGCGAATATAGCGCGATCCGCCCGGACGACAAACCCCGGGCAGAGCCGGCTACGGGAGGGAGCGCGGCGAGCGTTCGCCCGGCTCGGAGCGCTCGAAGACGGAAGCCACTCGCTCGATCAGGTCCAGAGTGGCCTCGTTGCGTCCGGCGGCGTCGCGCAGCATCAGGAGCGAAGCGAGCGCCTCGCGGGCGATGGAGCGGGCGCGAAAGGTGTCCAGCATCTCGCCGGCAAGCCGGTGGACCTCGGAGGTCTTTCCCTGGCGGAGCCACACCGAAGCGAGATCGAACGAGACGATCGCGCCGTCGTAGATCAGCCCCTCTCCTTCGAACGCCTCCTTGGCCTGCCGCAGGGCCCTTTCAGCATGATCGAAGTCGCCGAGGCCGACACAGATCTTGCCTTCGATCCAGCGGAGCTTGATCTGGGCAATCCGATCGGCATGCCGGGAGTACAGTGGCCGCATCTCCCAGAGCTGGCGGCGGGCGACGCGGAATTCCCCCAGCTCAACCCGAAACAGGAGAACGTTGTGCAGACCCTGAAAGACCAGCCTCGGATCGCGCGCCCGTTCGACGCGCCGCAAGCCCCGCGTGATCAGACGGATCCCCTCTTCCGGGTCTCCCGTGTAGCCGGTGTGAAGTCCTTTGGTGATCAAGGCGCGTCCGGCGTCATGGAGGTCGCCATGCCGGCGATACAGCCGGTACGCCAGGTCGAGCAGGCCGAACGCGGCGGGAAATTGGCGCCGGTCGCAGTGGAGTGAAGCGGACAGCTCTGCGAGGCGCGCGCGCAGCAAGGGCGAGCCGGTCCCCTCGCGGCGGGCCGCGGTGGCACGGGCCATGGCGGTCTCAGCGAGCGGCAATCGGTCCGAAACGCGGCAGGCGTTGGCGAGCCCGGCCCACGCTTGAGCGCGAAGATCAGAGAGCGTCGCGGCGCCACAGGCTTCGGGTTGCAGCCGCTCGGCGGCCTCGACCGCCAATTCGGCGAGGCGCAACATTCCCGCGGGATCGCTCTCCCGCAGATCCCAACTGGTTTCGAGGAGAGCTTCGCAGAGGCCCCAGGTCCAAAATCCGGGCTCATCCGCGTATAAGGAGTCGCCGTCCAGAGGCCCGCCACAAAGAAGGCGCGTCATTTTGATCCGGGCTTCCTTCCGCTCGTGCTCCAGCGACTTCATCCGCGCGCGGGCGGTGGCCAGCGCCGCAGCAACAGGTCCCGCATAGACCGCGTCGTCGGCCGTCGCCGCCGCCGGCGATCCGGGCCTGAACATCGCCACCGCAAGCGGCTCAATGACACGCCGGCATTGAACGCAGCCCGCCATGAGATGCGCGACCACCTGGCGCAACCCGCCCCCAGGAGGACGGCCATGCAGGAAAGCCTCCAGAATCTCGCGGGGCGGATGATCGTTCATCGCAGGCTCCTCAGCTCGGGCAACCAAGTAGGGGGATTGTCTCACAGCCAAGGGTGTTCCGGAACCCGCGAACGGGGCGAAAGACTCAAAGGCAAAGACCGCCGCCCGCGCCGCAAATGGCCGCTCCCCATCCCGCGCTGAATGAGGAAACTTGTGGACCTGTCGACGTCGCCCTTTTTTCTGTGAGTCGATCTCTTTTCTGTTTGTATGTTGACAACAGACCTCTACTGCCGAACAATGCACCGCGTTACGGTAAAGGGGGATGTGCTTGCGGAAAAGCGAAAAGCCGGCGGCGCAGGATATCGCGGATCGGATTCCCCATCCGCGCCAAGCGCAACCTGTCGGGGAGAGGATGAGCCATCCGACTCTTCCGATGCTGCGGACACTGTTCCGCGCGCTCTCCGTGGCGGATGCGGGCCTCCTGCTCCATCTGCTGGAGTGCCCGCGTTGTAGCCGGCGGGCGTGGAAGGAGTTGTCGCCCCGTCCCATGCGGCGGCGCCCGGGAGAGGCCCGCTCCGCCGATCCGCCGGCGGCCCCTGAGGCGCCCGCCGGGCCTGCCGGTGCCGAGATCAGCCGTGCCCTGGCCGGCAAGCGGCGGGAGGAAGGACGTTTTGACGAGGCAGTCGCACTGCTCGAACGATCTGCCGCTCTCTATGACCGGGCCGCGCAGCCCCGGGAGCAGGCCGCGATCCTCGGCGACCTGGCGGGCCTCCACCGGGAGCTCCACCAGGAAGAGGAGGTGCTGGCGGCACTCGAACGAATGCTGGCCCTGGCTCCGGCGGTTCCGGATCCCGGGCTCGCCACCGGCAGGGCCACCGGTATCGCCGGTCGCCTTGCCGCGGCGGAAGATGCCTTGGAAGGGAGACGTCTGCTGACCGTCCTGCGGGAGCGGCTCGGTCGCCGCCGGGTGGTGCACCAACGTCTGGCTCTCACCCGGATAGAGGGGCTGCTGGCCGCCTTCACCCGGCAGGAGCACCAGGCAGAGAAGCTTTTCCGCGACAGTTGGCTCGGCTATCTCCGCGCCGGTGCTCCTGAGCATGCGGTCTTGACCCTGACCGATCTGGCGGCGCTCCTCCTGAGCCAGGGCCGGGCGGGCAGCCTCCGCGACCTGGCGGCAGAGATCCGCCGGTGGCTCCGCGGGCGGAACCTGCCACACAAAACGCGCACAGACCTTGACCGCCTCCTCGCGTCCCTCGAAACCGGTCAGGTCTCGGCAGAGCTTCTCTCCGAGATTGCCCAGGACATGGCGAGCGCGCTCGCCGAGCCGGCTCCAGCCTGAAGCAGAGCGTCCCTGGAATGGTGGGCCCGGGCTCCCTGTTTTGAGAGCCGAAGGAGGGTGTCCACGCAATGCACCTGTTTTTCGATCCGACGTATCTGCTTTTCATCGCTCCGGCTCTTCTGCTCTCCCTCTGGGCTAGCTTCCGGACGAAATCGGCTTTCAACAAATACTCGCGGGTCCGCGCCTCGCGGGGGCTGACCGGCTCCCAGGCGGCGCGAGTCATGCTCGACGGAGCCGGTATCCATGACGTGCAGATCCTGTCCACACAGGGTGTGCTCACGGACCATTACAATCCGGCCAACAAGACGCTGAATCTGTCCGAAGCGGTGTACGCGTCGAGCTCGATCGCCGCGGTTGGTGTCGCCTGCCACGAGGCCGGCCACGCCATTCAGCACGCCGAGGCTTACAAGCCGCTCTGGCTGCGCTCGGCCCTCGTGCCGACAGCGAACATCGGTTCCTCGGTCGGTTATCTGGTCATGCTCTTCGGGCTGTTCCTCCACGCCGCCAACATGGTGCTGCTCGGAGCGACCCTGTTCTCAGCGGTCCTGCTGTTCCAGCTCGTGACTCTGCCGGTCGAGCTCGACGCCTCGGCCCGCGCGAAACGGCTGGCTTTCAGCAATGGCATCGTCCTCGAGCAGGAGCGGGAGGGGATGAGCCGAGTGCTGAACGCCGCGGCATTGACCTATGTCGCCGCCGCGGTCTCCACGCTGATGACTTTGCTCTACTTCCTGCTGCGCTCCGGCCTCCTGGGTGGCGGCCGCCGCAACTGAGTCTGCACCACCCCACCGCGATCAATGGTCGGCTGGATGGCCGAGGAGAGCAATCAGCTCTCCTCGGCGGCTGTCCAGCTCTTCCTGCGTCGAGGCCTCGAGGACCAGCCGGAGGAACGGCTCCGTGTTCGACGGGCGGACGTTCGCCCACCAGGTCGGATACTGGAAGGTGATGCCGTCGAGGTAATCGATCTGGGCATCGGAGTAGCGCCGGGCCAACTCGTCGATCTTCCCCTGCTTGTCCTCCACCTCGAAGTTGATCTCGGGGCTCTTGGCGTAACGGCGCAACGGCTGCACCAGCTCGGACATCGGCTTGCCGGTTTCGCGCAGCAGGTTCAAATCTTCGATGACCGTGAGCAGCGCGCAGTCGGCATAATAGTGGTCACGGAAGTAGTAGTGACCCGCCAACTCGCCGCCGAAGATGCCGTCGCGCTTGCGCAGCGTCGCCTTCATGAAGGAGTGCCCGACCCGTTCGCGCACAGGAACGCCGCCGTGCTCCTGGATGTACTCATGAACGGCCCGCGAGGAGCGCAGGTCATAGAGAACCGCCTTGCCGGGGTCACGGCCGAGGAGCTCACCGGCGATCAGTCCGGTCATCAGATCGCTCCCGATGGCCTCACCGCGCTCGTCGACGAAGGCGGCACGATCCGCGTCGCCGTCGAAGGCGACTCCCAGGTCGGCCCCCGTCTCCTTCACCAGGCGCATCAGATCGTGCAGGTTCTCTTCCTTTAGAGGGTTGGCCTCGTGGTTCGGGAAGGAGCCGTCGAGCTCGAAGTAGAGAGGGACCAGATCGATCCCCACGGACTGAAGGATCGGCTCGTACACAGTACCCATGCCGTTCGCGGCATCGACGACGACCTTGAGACGCTTGCCGGCGTGCCCGGGGTCGCGCAGGAAGGACAGGACGTGGCGCCGGTAGTCGTCGAAGATTTTGGCGTAGGAGACGCGGCCGGGCTGGGCGGCCCGCGGCAGGTCGCCCGTCTCGACCTTCTCCTCCATGAGGGCGATCCCATGGTCACCGGACACCGGGCGCGCGCCATGGCGGCTGAACTTGAAGCCGTTGTACTGCGCCGGGTTGTGACTGGCGGTGACCTGGACGCCGCCGGCCGCCTTGGTGAAGCCCACCGCGAAATAGTTCATCGGCGTCGTGGCGAGCCCGATGTCCAGCACCTCGAGACCGCTCGCGGTGAGTCCCTCGATGAGGGCCTTGGCGAGGCCTTCGCTATGCGACCGCATGTCGCGGCTCACCACCACGGTATTGCCGAGCGCGCGGTCGTCGGCATCCAGCACGTGCTGGAAGGAGAGGCCGATCTGCCGGGCGATGGTTTCGTTGAGCTGTGCGGGGACGAGACCCCGGACGTCGTACGCTTTAAAGATTCCAGACATGGTCGATGGTCTCTTGTTGGGTTGCTGTCACTGATTGACCCTTTGCAGGGCGAAGGCAAAGGCGAGGTTCTCGACGGCGGCCTCGCGCAGGACGCCGGAGTCTACCCCTCTCTGCGGGGCCAGCTCTACGGCCAACGTTTCGCCGGCGATCCAGTCGCGGTGCGTCGCGATGGCGTCTTCCAACTCCGGCGCAGCGGCGTAGACCACACGGATGCGGTCGGCGTAATCGAGATCCGCCTCTTTGCGTGCGGTCTGCAGCCGGTGCACAACTTCGCGAGCCCACCCCTCGGCGATCAGCTCCGGGGTAAGGCGCGTCTCCAGGGCTACCAGAAGCTCACGGTCTCCCTGGGTCGCGGTCCCCTCGTGCTCGATCAGGCGGACCTCCACTTCTTCCTGGGAGAGATCGGCGGGGCCGTCGGAGAGCTGGATGGTGATCTTTCCCGTCTTTTCGAGAGCCGCCGCCAGCGCATCGCCGTCCGCGGCTTCGAGCGCCTTTTTGACCTCCGGCATCCGTTTGCCGAAACGCGGCCCCGTCTTCGGGAAGATCGGCCGTATCTCGTGGTGGACGTATTGGGTGCGGTCCGCTGCCCAGTGGATCTCCTTGACGTTGAGCTCGTCCCGGAGGAGGTCGGCGTAGGGCGCAACCACCCCTGGAAGTGACTCGTCGGCCGTCACCAGGGTCACGACGGCGAGAGGCTGGCGGGTTTTGAGCCCGTGCAGGTTGCGCGCCGCGTGACCGAGGGTGACGATCCGCTGCACGGCCGCCACTCCCTTCTCCAGAGATTCATCCAGCCGCTCTCCCGAGGGCTCAGGCCAGCTCTCGAGGTGAATGCTCTCCGCGGCTGCCGGATCCTGGCTGCGCACCAGGTGTCTGTGCAGAACGTCGGCGACAAACGGCGTAAAGGGAGCGATCAGCCGCGCCACGGAGGTGAGCACTTCGTACAACGTCAGGTAAGCGCTCTCCTTGCCCGCCGGATCCTCGGCGCGGTCCGGCGCCCAGAAGCGGCTGCGGCTGCGGCGGATGTACCAGTTGGTCAGGTCATCCAGGAGCGCCTCGATCCCACGGGCTCCGGCGGTGAGATCGTAGGCGTCGAGCTGGGCCGTGAGATCGGCGGTCAACCGGTCGAGACGCAGAAGGATCCAGCGGTCCAGGGCTGGGCGCTCGGCGAAGGGCGGAACCGGACGTCCGGAGCCCGGGCGCCAGCCGTCCAGGTTGGCGTAGATGGTGAAAAAAGAGAGCGCGTTCCAGAGAGGCAGGAGGAACTTCTGCGCCGCCTCACGCACCAGCTTGGCCGAGAAGCGCGAGGGCTGCTCCGGGTTGTTGACACAGAAATACCATCGCAGCGCGTCGGCGCCGGCCTCGGCGATCACGGCCATGGGCTCGGTCACATTGCCCAGCCGTTTCGACATCTTGCGTCCCTGCTCGTCGTTGACATGGCCGAGGACGATGCAGGTCTTGTAGGCCGCCGAGTCGAAAAGCAGGGTCCCGGGCACGTGCAGGGTGTAGAACCAACCCCGGGTCTGGTCCACTGCCTCGGCGATGAAGTCGGCCGGAAACTGGGTCCGCCCGTCGATCAGCTCGCGGTTTTCAAAGGGGTAGTGATGCTGCGCAAAAGGCATCGCGCCCGAGTCGAACCAGGCGTCGATCACGCCTTCCACGCGCTTCATGGTCCCGCTGCCACAAGCCTCGCACGGCCAGGTCACCGCGTCGATGAACGGCCGGTGAGGGTTGAACTGCTCCGGATCGTAGAGGTCGGCCGGCATCTCGCGTCCGGACCGGCGGAACAGCTCCTCGTAGGAGCCGATCACCTCCTGGTGCTGGCATCCGTCGCTGCCGGAACAACGCCAGATCGGGAGCGGCGTTCCCCAGTAGCGCCGGCGCGACAGCGCCCAGTCGACGACATTTTCCAGCCAGTTGCCGAAGCGCCCCTCACCGATGTGCTCGGGGTGCCAGTGGATCTCCTTGTTCTTGTCGATCAGCTTCTGCTTCTCGGCCGTCGTCCGCACGAACCAGCTCGTCGTCGCGTAATAGAGGAGCGGCCGGTCGCAGCGCCAGCAGAAGGGATAGCTGTGGCGATAGCGGTCGCTGTGCAGCAGCAGGCCCCGGCTCTTCAGGTCCTGAGTGATCTTGGCATCGGCGTCCTTGAACCAGATTCCGGCGAACGGCCCCGCACCGGCGACGATCTTCCCCTCGCCGTCGACCGAGAGGATCATCGGCAGGCCATACCGTCTGCCGGTCTGATAGTCGTCCTCGCCGAACGGCGGAGCGGTATGGACGAGGCCGGTGCCTTCGGTTTCCGTGACGTAGTCACCAAGGACGACGCGTCCCGGGACCTCGGGCTCAAAGAAGGTGAAGAGCCGGCGATAGAGCAGATTCTCCAGATCCCTGCCACGGAAGCGGACCACCGCCGGCATCTCGCGGAGATCGATCTGCTTCCGCTTCCCCTCCTCTTCAATGACCAGCGGCACGGCCGTTCCCAGCGCGTCGCCGAGGAGGATCAGGTCGCCTGGATGGGCAGGATTCTCGATGACCCGGTAGACGTGATCCGGGTGGACCGCGAGGCCGACGTTGGCGAGGGTGGTCCAGGGTGTCGTGGTCCAGGCCACGAGCTTCAGGCTGTCTCCGGTCTCCCAGGTCTCCCCGTCCAGCGTCCGCAGGGTCTGTCCGGGAAAGGCTGGAAAGAGGGTCCAGATGGACGGGTCATCGACGTCTTTGTAGTTTTGCGCCACCTCATGGCTCGACAGGGTCGTGCCGCAACGCGCGCAGTACGGCTGGATCTTGTATCCCTCGGTGAGGAGCTCCTTGCGCGCCAGCTCGGCGAGCGCCCACCAGACTGATTCGATGTACTCGTTCGTGTAGGTCAGATAGGCGTGGTCGAGATCGAGCCAGTAGCCGATGCGCTCGGTCATCGCGCGCCACTGCCGCTCGTAGGTGTGCACGCTCTCCAGGCAGGCCTGGTTGAACTTCTCGATGCCGTACGCCTCGATCTGCTGCTTGCCGCTGAAACCCAGGCGCTTCTCCACCTCGATCTCGACCGCCAGACCGTGGGTGTCCCACCCGGCCTTCCGCGCAACCCGGTATCCACGCATCGTGCGATAGCGGGGAAAGAGGTCCTTCACGACGCGGGTGACGACGTGTCCGACGTGTGGCACGTTGTTCGCCGTGGGGGGGCCTTCAAAGAAGACAAAGTCACCGCGCGGCGCCGGCTTGGTCAGGCTCTGCTCAAAGATGCCCCGAGCCTTCCACTCCGCGAGCACTTCGAGCTCGAGCGCGGGGAAGGGATAACCACCCGGGACATCGGGAAATCTGGAGTCGCTCATTCGGGAAACCTCGTCGAATGGCCGGCGGCTCCCGAGAGCGGTCGCCGCGGCAAGGGACGCTATTGTATCCGCTGAGTCAAGCTCTGCTCGGCCGGACGGGACGAATCTCTAGACTTTGTCGACGAATCGTTCGAGGGCGCCGGTGAACGCCGTGGCGTTTTCGACGTGCGGGAGGTCGCCGCTGCTCTGGAAGACCTCGAGGTCCGCATCCGGCAGGTGGCGCAACCACAGATCCGCGTTTTCGACTGGAGACGAAGCGGCAGATCGGCCCCAGGCGAGGAGGACCGGAACATCGATCCGCGGCAGATCGTCCTCGACGTCCAGGCCGAGGTCGCCCCGCAGATAGGCGGCGAGGGCGGCGCGGGCGCCGGGTGCGTGGCTCGCCCGGTAGTGGTGGTCCAGGAGGGCGGCATCCACCCGCTCCGGAGCGGCATAAACCTCTTTCCTCAGATGGTGCGTGAGGGCCGACCGGCTGGTCAGAAGATCGAGTAGCGTGGTGCGCAGAACCGGCACGTGCAAAAGTCGGCGAAAAAAAGCCGGGCCGGCTCCCTCTGCCCCCGCGCCGCTGTTCGCCGGCAGACCGAACGGCGTCACCAGAGAGAGCGCCAGCACCCGCTCAGGGCTCTCGGCCGCCACTCTCACGGCATACGCGGCGGCGCTTCCGGCGGCCACGAGCACCGCGGGCTCGCGCACGACACCCGCCAGGAAGTCCTCGATCACGGCGACGCAGGCCTCCGCTCCATGACCGCCCGCCGGCGCCTCGGAACGGCCCCAGCCGGGGAGATCCAGGGCATAGATCGTGTGGCGGCCGGCGAGGATCTCGGCAGCAGCCCGCCACTGGTTGGCGTCATACCCCGGCCCGAACGAGTGCAGGAGCACGAGCGGCGGAGCGCCCGTTCCCAGCTCCTGGAACATCACCTCACCCAAAGCGCCGGCATAGCGATGCGCCCGCCCCCAGCGCGGCGGCCGCGGCGGCTCCGCGCGGCGGCGGATCACTTCGCTGATCAGCACGGGGAGCCCCACGGCCGCACCCGCGAGCAGCAGCCCCTTCACCAGCCGCGCGCCGGAGCGCCGCTCCTGCCCTCGACTCGATCGACGTTTCATGGGAATGGAGAATAGCATGCGGCCCCGCCGCCGAGCCCTTGTTTGAGGACTTCAGCGCCGATCTGGGGTATAATCCGCCGCCGATTACGGCGCCACCCCTGACCATGCCTGCCCGTCCTCCTGTCCGGCTCCGCCAAGCCCGCAGCGACACTGCGATCGGCTGAAGCGTTGGCACGAGAGCTCGTCATCCTGTGGGCCGGACGCCACCATCGCTCGAATTGGGAAGAAATCTGCTCCTCCTACCGGCAGCGGATCGCGCGCCTGATGCCAATCCGCGAGGTGCCGGTTCGAGCTCGGGCCGGCGCGGACGACCCGCAGCGCCGGCGGGTCGAAGGGCAAGCCCTGACCGCCGCACTCCCTGTGCCGGCCTGGACCGTGGCGCTGGACAGCAGCGGCGAGATGCCGGATTCCGAGCAGCTTGCCGGCCACCTGGCCCGCCTCAAGGCCGAGTGGCCGCATCCCATTGCCTTCCTCATCGGCTCCGACCTGGGGCTCGATCCCGAGGTGGTCGGCACCGCCCGCTGGGTTCTGTCGCTGGGCCGGCTGACGCTCTCCCACGAGCTGGCACGCACCGTGCTTTACGAGCAGCTCTTCCGCGCCCTCTCGATTGGCGCCGGAATGAGCTATCATCGCGAGCCCTGACATCAGGCCGATCCCCCGACACGCCCCCCGGGTAGATCGGACCGAAAGGAGATTGCAAGCGTGGCCAAGACAGAGAAGGCCAAGGCGGCCATCGCCGCCGATATGCCCAAGGATCACTTCGACGCCCTGCGGGAGCGGCTCCTTCAGCAGCGTCAAGAGATCCTCAATATGTATAAGCAGGACGTCCGCGCCGGCCAGGAGTCCGCCGACGACGGCACCGACGACATTGTCGACCGCGCCAACAACTCCTACAACCGGGAGCTGATGTTCTCGCTCTCCGACAGCGAGCGCCTGATGCTGCTCCAGGTCGAGGAAGCCATCAACCGCATGGACCTGGGGACCTACGGCCGCTGCCCGAACTGCGGCAATTCGATCCACCCGCTGCGTCTCGAGGCGGTGCCGTGGGCGCGATTCTGCATCGACTGTCAGGAGCTGGCCGAGAAGGGGCTTCTGGAATCCGACGCCTCCTGACCCGCGCGGAATGACGGCGGTATGACGACAGCCATTGAGAGCTTCCTCGCGGCTCTGGACAAGAGGGGCAGCCCCCAGGTCTGCCTCGTGCATGGCGATCTGGTTCTCGCTGAGCCGGCCGCCGAGCGGGCCGCCGCGGCGTTGGTGCAGGCTCTCGGTGGCTCCAGCGAGGACATCGAGACCCACCGGCGCCCAGCCTCGCTCTCTCCCCTGCTGCAGGACCTCCGTACCTTCTCCCTCTTCGCCTCGGCCAAGGTGGTTCTCGTGGTGGACTCCGCGGTCTTCGCCGACCGCGGTGCAGCCGCGGACCTCATCGACGATGCGGCCGAAGCCCTGCCGCTCTCATCCGGCAGCGAGGGACGCGGTTTCACGGCCCGCGAGCGCCAGGCGGCTTCACGACTTTTCCAGGCACTCCATCTCTTCGATCTCGACCCTCAGTCCGGGCCCCCCGAGCAGATTCTCGGAGAGCTCCCTGCCTGGGTTCTCGAAGGCGGGACAACCCGCCGCGGACGGGGCGCCCGGGCTCGCGGGAAGAAGCAGGTCGAGGAGCTGCGCGTCTCCCTGGCCGGCCTCCTGGAGGCGGCGCGCAGCGAGGGGATCACGGGAGCGGGGCAGAGCGATCTTTCAGCCCTGGCTGACGTGATCCGCGGCGGCCTTCCGGACGGTCATGCCCTGGTCCTGGCGGAACGCACAACCTTGACGGACCATCCGGTTGTCCGCCTTCTCGGAGAGCGCAAGGCGGTGATCGCGGTCGGCAGTGTCGAGGCGGCGGAGCGCGGCGGCGGGTGGCAGGGGCTGGATCTCCTCGCCAGCGAGCTCGAGCGCCAGACCGGCGTGGGGATCACCGCCGACGCCATGGCGGAGCTCGCCCGCCGGACGCTCCGCCAGGAAGGGGACGGCCGCAAGAAGGGCATCGACGCCGATTCGACCTCCCGGCTCGCCGGCGAGTACCGCAAGCTCGCCAACCTCTCGCCCGTCGCGGGTCGGATCGACCGCAAGCTGGTCGAGCAGGCGGTCGAGGATCGCGGCGAGGAAGACGTCTGGCAGCTCCTCGACGCGGTGGCCGCTGGCCGCGGCGGCGAGGCGCTGGACCGCCTGCACCGGCTGATCCTCGCGGCCGACGATCCGCTCGCCGCCCGCCTGTCGTTTTTCTCGCTCTTTGCCTCGTTCTGCCGGCAGCTCACCGCGATCCGCGGCCTGATGCGCGCCTCCCGGGTGCCGGCCGGCGAGGCCAACTACGCCCGCTTCAAAGACCGCCACGCCCCACAACTCCAGGGCGACGTTCCCGGCGGCGGCAAGAACCCTATCGCCGGCCTTCACCCCTTCCGCCTGCACCGCGCCTATCTCGCGGCCTCCCGCCTGCCGGAGCCCTTCCTGGCCCGGCTCCCCTCGGAGCTTCTGGAGACTGAGATGCAACTCAAGGGCGAGACCAGCGAGGCGGACACCGCCTTGGCCGACCTGGTGGCTCGGGTGAGCACGGCCGGTCGCGGCGGTGGAGGACGATCGGCAGACCGGCCCCGGTAAAAAAGCGGGTAAAAAACAATCGGCCCTCTCTTTCGAGAAAGAGAGGGCCTTTTTAAAAACTAGCTTCCCGGCAGCGACCTACTCTCCCACACACCAACGCGTGCAGTACCATCGGCGCGGAGGGGCTTAACTGCCGTGTTCGGAATGGGAACGGGTGTTTCCCCCTCGCTAAAACCA